>Ga0209756_1000761_pt1 | contig 31370 bp, 28 predicted proteins | sample ETNvirenome_6_85_FD_184071 | JGI IMG/M metagenome (GOLD analysis project Ga0209756, IMG submission 184071) | Marine viral communities from the Pacific Ocean - ETNP_6_85 (SPAdes) (version 3) | ecosystem: Environmental > Aquatic > Marine > Oceanic | place: Pacific Ocean | collected 2013-06-19 | reverse complement strand
GCCCACCACACGGGCCTTGTCGGTTTGTTCAGGGGTGGAGTGGTGCGATGAGAAGGTGACCTCGTTGTCACGGATGAAGTAGCGGTTCCATCCACCAGCCCCGTAGATCACGCGACCATGAATCTGCCACTGTCCGTCGTTGGTTTGTGGTGGCTCACCTTCCACCTGTTCGATGGCGTGGCTCATTGCTTGTTCGAGAGTGATCATAGCGCATACGCTCGTGCGTGCTCGACTGCCTCTTCAAACGAGGGGAACTCAGAGTTCTCGTCTATGCTCCAGTACTCCCTGTCTCTTACCCAGAACCCACCATGACTGGGTGTGTAGTCAAGTACATCGTAGGTCCAGTCCCCGGTACCGTCCTTGAACCGTGTACGGAATGAGACGCAGACTGTCTGGTCCTCACTGTAGAGCTTGTTCTGTGTTGTGGGTGATACGTAGACTGTGTTCGTTCTCAGTGTGTCCGTCTTCATGACTACACCCCCTCCTGACGCAGCAGTTCCCACAACTGACGTCCACAGTCAGCAACCACCGTTACATCATCATCCGTAAAGGGTGGGTAACCGTCGAGCCTCATAGGCTTGTCGGCAAAGAGTGGATCGGAGGTGGCATCATCGAACATCATCAGCATTGCCAGGGCATGCAGGGCATCGTGCGCTGTCTTCACTATTTCTTGCTGTTCAGGGGTCAGTTGCTTGTTCGTTCTCATCGTCTGTCCTTGTTAGGCCGCAGCGGCAGCCCTTTGTTTGTGTACGCCCCAGGCGGGTCGCCCCGTTTCACGGGGAGAATCCTCAGGCAGGAAAATGCCCGGCTTGGAGGCGCCGGGCTGGCCTGTGATTAGTGCAGTGTTAGGTAGAGCAGCAGCCAGTAGCACGCGCTCAGCTTCAGTATGATTTCCACGGTCACCCCGCTGTGGTGGCTCCTGGCATGTAGCCAAGGAGCCACCGGTTAGGGTTACGCAGACTTCTTGGCGGTCTTCTTCTTAGCAGGATTTGCCTTGTCCCAGGCTGCCTGCGTCAAGGGCTCGTCACCGTACCGATGCGGAGACGCTGCCACCTTCTTGGCTGCCTTGGCAAATCCACTCTTACCCAGGATTCCCCAGTAATCCTTGACGATACCCGCGCGGGCTGACTTCCGGGCTGCCTGCTCTTCACGCGCCTCGCGCTCCTCAAGCAGTACAAGCTTTTCTTGCTTGCTCAGCTTGACAGCATCACCAAGCAGGTCTTCTCGGATCTTAGCAAGGTCGGTGCCGCTGCTAGTGTGGTCACCGTAGTCCGCGATGCGCAGAATCTCGGTGCCGGCGGGAATGTCCTTGGTGGTTACCAGAGACGTATACCCATGCAAGCCCAGCGCCCGATGTCCGAACGCCACCTCTCGCGCATGCGCCATAAGCACGCGGGCAAGCGTGGAGCCTTTCCAGTTACGGGGAAGCACGCTCACGCTCTTATCACCGTCCTTCTTAGTCTTGTCACCGTTCGCCACCTTGCGAACCTGCTTGGTGAATGCCTTGCCAGCGTACAGGGGAGTCTCAATCTTAGGGTTGCTCATGTCTCTGTCCTCGTGTGCGTCGTGTGTACTGCCTACCCTGTGACGCCAGGGTAGCCAGGAAGGACCGGAACCCCCGGCCTCAATATCAGTCTATCCGACCGGCGAGCGCCCGTCAAGCACTTTCGACACCTGGTGGCGTGCTCAATATTTGAGCACGACCCGCCCATACTGCGCCCAATCGCCGATTCCCGGACCGGTGTAACTACCTGGAATCACTGGAGAAAGGGGGAGGGGGGATTAAGTACGCCCCTCTGGAACGACGGTCGGGGGTGTGCACCCGATTACGGGCGGGGCCACGGGCACCTCCCGGAAAGGAGGCCCCAGAGGGGCGTACATCCGCTGTCACGAATGTGCGCACGCAAGGCGTTCCCCCTTTCCTTGGGGGGTCCCGTTTGTTTATACCCCCTCTCTCATGCGCGAGGCATTTTTGGCGACTAACAACTCCGATGAGTTAGGCTTAGGTCATGTCGAAGCCGAGAGCGCTGGTGTCGCTCCTTCACTTGCCGATGTTTGACTCACCTGGGCAAGGACCGTTCACGGTGTCGAGTATGGGGTGGAAATCGGTGAAGAGAGCCTTTGGGCTGGTGAACCGGTTCAAGGGTCCTGGGGAAGAGGGGTTCCTGGCGATTGAGGATAGGAAGGCGCAGGCAGTTCGGGTCAGGGCATTGGGATATGCCCCGTTTGTTCAGAGTGTGTGGAGCGAGAACTTCGGGATTTCACCACAGCGGTGGGTGGGGGATATGGAAGAGGCGTTTGGGCTGGAGGAGCCCCCGAGCCCGTATGAGGCGGGGATGGTGATTCTGGGAGACCTGACCCTGTTTAGGACTTTACCGGGTAAGCCGGAGGTGAAAGGAGCGCTGTGCTGGTATCTGGGGGGGCTGAATACGGAGGTTCTGGATGTCCTGGTGCCCGGATGGGAGGAGGGGGGAGCGGAGTTACTCCGGGGAATGATGGGGAATAGTTGGTTTGCGATGTGGGCGTTGGGGACAGATATGACGCCTGTCATCACCACTCGGGCAAAGGCGAGGGCGCTGCTGTACCGGGATAAGGGATTGAGGGTGCCGAGGCGGAAGCTCCGGGAGAGCGCTTACGTTTCATCCCAACTCTCCCTGGGCAAGAGAGCCGCGCCGGTCGAACGTCCCCTCTTGCATACGGGAACTCCTCCAGTTTGGAGTTCCTACGAGGAGAGGGTGGGACTAAGGACTTTGTGGGATAAGAAGATGTTGGCTAACTTCAGGACGAAAGCCCAAGATATATTAGGGGAAGGGTTCGAAATAGAACCCCTCCGGGCTGAGCATCTCTATAATCAAGCTGAGGACGAGCAATGTTTGACGAACGCGACGACGATTTAGCGGGGTTGTTGGAGGAGACGGCGCTTGAGCCTGCTCCGAAGATGGAGCCTCTCCATGCCAACCCTGAGAGCTTGTTGGACCCGGAGACGCTGGAAGGCTTGCTCGGACAGCACTCCAGTTTGCCCAGCGCATTTCTGGAGCATACCGCTGGGAACATCAGCAACACCCAGGCGGTGATTGATTTCGCCACTACGGTTTGTATGAGTGTGGCGGATGGGAAGCTCAAGGTAAGCCAGAGCGCAGAGCTCCGTAAGTGGGCCGAGCTTATGTATAGTTGTATCATCTCCCAATCTGGGCAAGGACAAGGGACCCAGGTCAACTACATTGGGCAGTTGGTGCAGTTGGCAGGAAGTCAGCCGACTGAGAGTGACCCGATTGGTAGAGAGATTATAGAGGTTCAGGAAACCATTAAGAAGGCCCAAGGAGAGTAGAGATGGCAGAGAAACGAGACCTGAGTCACAAGGGCCGCGCTGAAGCTCGGCAGGCTGCCGCGAGGAAAGCCCTTGACGAAGCACAAAAAGGGCGAGAAAGGACACGGCAGGCGGATGAACCTACGTGGACACCGAAGCTGGCTCCGTCAACCACAGGCGCTCCGACGACTCAAATGCCTCCCGAGGTATGGCGTGAGCAAGTAGCGAGGATCCTCGCGGAGACCGGCCTCGATGAGCAGGAACTGTCTGAGCTTCGTGGCCACCCGGATTACATGGCTGCCTGGAAGGAAGGGGGAAAGGCCGCCCGGAAGGGCATTAGGATTCCCTGGGAAACGGATCCCCACACACTACGGACTGCATTTTATAGGCCGCATGATCCCTATGAATACGCCACGTATGAGCGTGAGTTCACGGGGAGGACTCCCCCTGAAAGCGCCCAAAAACTGGGTGGAATGGCGAGCCTCGCCCGAGCCGACAATGATCCACGCTTTACGAGGATGAGCGTCGAAGAACTGGGCAGATTGGAAGGGGAGATGGCTGCGATAGAGCGCCACCTACGAGCAGTTGGTCCGGTGGGCGTCGGCTATGAGAGTGATCGTCGGATGCCTTCTTTCGATGAACAGGGGGGTTATGGGCGTGGGAACCCTTACCCCGAAGAGCCCGGAATCCGGGAGTTTGGAGGCCGAGGACTAAAGGTAGAAGAAGAGGGAGGAGAATAGGTATGCCTGACCCGAATCAGGCGCAGAAGCTACTGAATACGCTGCGCTCTCCGGCGCATGCGCTCCCTGCCTTTGGGCAGGTGCACGATCAGAAGACTGCGCGATTCACCCCATACCGGGCACAGGCCATAACGGAAAAGTTACAGCCCACCATTTTAGAGTATATGAGCAATCCCCCGCGACTTGCATCAGGGGAGACTCGATTTCTCACCATCCTGGGCTACCGGCAGGCGGGTAAAAGCCTGACGGCTGAGTACGCTGCATATTGTAAAGCTGCATATATTCCTGGATGGGATCACGTTTGTGTGGCAGATAATAAAGATCGTGCGGAGTACCTCCACAAGAGAGTTCACTATCTGCACCAACGATGGCCGGAGCAGCTAAGAAGTGAGACGTTACCGACGCGAGAGAGCAGGCAGCTTACCTTCGACCCTCTTCAGGGGGGAAAGATGCGCGTTCTTTCAGCAGAGGCGGGAGCGGTTGGTGTTGGTCAGTCTCCTGATTCCTTTCATGCTTCTGAGTGCCACCTGTGGTCGGATTTCGCAGGTTCGATGTTCCTCATCAACCCGTCGTTGATGAACAGGCAGGAGGCGTTGGTCGTATTTGAGGCAACGCCCTGGGAGAGGAACTGTGCTTGGCATGAGCATTATCTGACGGCAAAGACTGGGAAAGGACGACACGTCGCTCACTTCTTCCCATTTTGGGATGGGCGGTTGAACCGCCGTGCGTGGGAGAAGGACTGGACTCTGACGAACCCTGAAATCGACTTCATGAATAAGTATGGTCAGCAGGGTCTTGAGTTGGAGAACTTGGCTTTCCGGCGGTATCTCTTGGACACGGACCCTCAGATTCGTCGGTATCCCGAGATGTTCGAGGTGATGTACCCGTTCGATGATGTGTCCTGCTGGAGCGCTGCAACTAGTGGGGCGATTCCCGACCATGCGCTACAGCGCCACGTCGAAGCTCATCTCATACCCTGGGCACCTCCACTCCAAGTTTACGAGGAGCCCCGCGAGGATGCGCTGTATGCGATTGGTGTTGACCCCTGCGGTTATGCAGCCCGAGACCATGCGTCTATTCAGGTGCTGAAGTGCTACCGGGGGGAGTGGACTCAGGTCGCTACTTATGCTGACCACGTAGACCCACTCGCGTTCACAGACCAAGTAGAACGGCTAGCTAACAAGTATAACAAAGCCCTGGTTGTTGTTGAGAGTAACGGTGTTGGGCAGGCGGTCCTCTCTCTTCTGGATGAGCGAGGCTACCCCAACCTGTACCACGAGGCTCGGTTTAAGCCCGGTTTCACGAGCACGGCGAAAAGCCTTGACCAAGCAACTGGTTGGTTGATTGATGCCCTTATGGAAGAACTGGTAATCCATGACAAGGGAACGGTAGAACAGCTCCAAAGCTATAAGAACGACAAGCGCGTAGAGGAAGGTGCGAACGCTGAGCTTCTGAGGCGAGGCCCGAGCACTCGTAGAAGAGAGCGTCACCACTGGGATAAAGTCAGTGCGCTCCTCATGGCTATCGCGGGGGCAAGATATTTACCCTCTCGTGAAAAGCCCGCTGGTACTCCAACGGCTCCTACTGATAATGTGGTGATGTTCACTGGAATGAGCTACGACGCTCAGGAGCGTTATCGCCATGAGGTTACTCCCAAACCACAACGGAAGAAACCCGTGTACCGCTCCATCAGGAAAAGAAGGCGCTAATGAAGTTTAACCTCCCGACTCTCCCAACAAACCCTGGGCAACAAGGGGGTGCGGGGGAGAAGCACAAGTATTCGGTTGAGCGGCTGGTCGAAAAGGATAGTCTTGTAGTACGACGGGACAATGGTCCTTCTTACGAGATCCCCATGAGACTGCTGGCTCAGGGGCAGACAATCGCTGAAATCTACGAGGAGCTTTCAAATGGCAAGTGATGCAGACAGGATGCAAGCATTAGAAGCGTGGTTTACGGAGATGGAGGACATCTTCGAGGGAATCAACAGCGCTGCCCAGGCGGATGATGGGGATAAGGTACTGGAGCTTCTGAAGAATGCCCACAGGACTCTCCACACTATCCCTGAGGGCGCTGAAGATTTCGAGCTTGGAAATAGGGCGGCGCATCACTGGGGGAATGCTATTAATGGGACTGTAAAAGCACTCCAGCCGGCGGCTGAGAACGACCCCGCGTTTGCTGCGAAGTTCAAACGTACCCTCTCAGAGATGAACTCCATGACAGGGGACTGGTCTGCCCGACGACCAGCAGTAATGTCAGACGCCGATGAGATACTCCCTAGTAGTATCCAGGAGCCAACTCGTGTCAATCCAGATTTGCTGCGAGAGAAGAGGGTTGATGAAGTTCTCCCCGAAGACCTTCAACAGAGGTCGTTCTTTTCCACTCAGGAAGCACATGGCTGGGCGGGAGACGAAGAGATGTGGGAAGAGGCCAAAAAACTCCTACGAGAAGCTGAAGAGCTTGTTGGAAAGGGAGCCCAAAAAGAAGCTGACGCAAAACTCCGTCAGGTTGTGAAGCTCGCTATTGAGGGAAGTGGGGGTATCACCCCCGAACTCGGCAATGAGCTTCGACGCCTTTCGCCTGACCTTTTTCCCCAGTTGGCTCCTCCTTCCACTCCGTATAAGCAAAGGGTCGACGAGCTGGGCTTGCAAGGCTGGTGGAGAGACACGCCAGATCCGCACTCTTCCACTCCTCCTGCGGGTGCAGAAGGAGCGCGTGACGAGTTCGCTCACACCGCTCGATACAAGGCCATGAAATCTGCGATGGCTGAGAATCCTACCAAAATCCGTTACCAAGTGATGCCAAAGGATGGCGACCCCAGTTTTGGCAAAGGAGGCTTTCTTTATGATCGCCTCACAGGTGAAATGGCGGAGTATGGTCCTAATGACCCTGAGTTTGAGAGAATACTGCTAAACGAGACAGTGGGTTTTTCGAGAGACCCGGCGCTGGAGGGGCGGCCCCGTGCTGGTCGCACGCGTGAACTCGGTGAGGCTGTGCGACTGTCGTCGCCGGTTGAGTTGACCTCTGAGCAGATGAAGATGACTCCCCAAGCACAGGCGAGGTTGCTTGCGGCGAAGCGTGCGACGGAGCTTCAGCCCAAGCAAGGGCCTCTCCAGTGGGCTGATTGGCGTCCCGACCCCTCGACTTTGGAGGCAGATGGCCCGCCTTGGCAGGTCGGAAGACCGGGATGGGAGGCACAGAAGAGGGAGATGGATCCGAGTGAGTACATCATGGAGGCTGAGCGTCCTGGTAGCTACGATGAGCCCCGGATTAGCGACAGGTTCAAAGGGTCAGAGGGAGGCCTCGCGGGAGATGAGGACGATGTGTTCCGAAGTCTTCTCAAGGGGAGCCGTAGTGACTTGAGGGCTGAGGTGAAGGCTTTCCCTGAGAAGTTTGGGTTCAGAGAAGATTTTGACATGGACTTAGACTTCGATGACCTCGATGACCTCTCTACGGATGCCATGCGTACTGAGCTTACGAATAGGTATCTCGAAACAGGTGCTGAGCGCCTAAAGCCGCTTAGGTTTGGGGGGCACAGGCCAGAAGCCGGGAAGGTCGCAGAGGCAGTAGCGCAGGGGTTCGCTGAGCCAGGAGCTACAGTAGGAGATGTGGGAACAGAGGCGATGGACTTCGCCGTGGAGTCGCGGGCATTCGAGAGAATGGTGAATGCTGCGAAGGAAGCCGGAATCGCGGTTGGTGATGATATCCTCAAAGTAGCAAAGGGACTCGGAAGGGCTGGTCTCAAGGCCATTGGTCCTATCGGTGTGGGTCTTGGTGTCCATGAGGTTAAGAGGGGGCTCGAAACTGGAGATGTTGGCCGCACGATTGAGGGAGTAACAGGGGGGATTCTCCACCCAATGGTGGGAGGCGCAGTCCGCGAGCAGTGGCCAAGCCGGGAAGCCCAAGCCGCAGAAGCGGGCGAAGAGACCAAGGCCGATATTATCGACACGCCCTGGCACAAGCAGGCTCCCCTTCCTGTCACTTCTACTGAGATGGACTTGGCCTCCCAAGCGAAGAGGCACGATCAAGTTGCCGAGATGATGAAAGCGGGAGTTCCCATGGCTGAGATCCGTAGAAGGGTCTCTAGCGGAGCACTGGATAGGGAAGAAGACACCCTCGGACCACTGATGGGTGGGCCGTCTATTAGATCTGCGGAGTAACAATGCTCGATAAGGACAAGATGAAGGGTCTCATTGAGACCCATCGTGCGAAAGCGAATAGTGAGCAGAAGGAATGGGACCAGATGCGGTCTTGGTACACCAGTGATGCTGGTGATCCGAGCGGCGATGTTCCTCAAGGAGCGGGTTCCTCTGCGGACGAAGAACTGCATATGGAGACAAACTACCCGTATGCCTTCGTAGATACGATGGTCGCGAACATCTGTCCGAGTAATCCTGAGGTTACGGTAAACGCACGTAGGAAAGAGCTACACGAAGCAGCTCGGTATCGGCAGGCGCTCATTAATGACTCCCTAAAACGGCTGGGCGGGCACCGTGTTCTCTGGCGGGCTGCCACGATGGCTGCGGTATACCCCCGCTCTTTCGTGAAGGTCGTCTGGAACTTCAAGCGCCGCTCCCCTGATCTAATCAATGTGGACCCCAGGAACGTCTGGTACGACATGAGCGTCAACCGTTGGGAGGACATTCGTTACGCGATTGAGGTCACAGTCCTCACTCGGGCAGACTTCGAGAAGCGAATCCGCCGTATTGACGAGGAAACTGGCGAAGAAGAGGGGATGTATGACCCCGAGATTGCCGAAAAGGCCCAGTTTGGTGCCTATCCTGAGTGGTTGAGGGACAGGGAGAAGGACCGCTCTCTGGTAAACGAGGCTTCCAAGGAAGTCTTTGAATGGACGACGGTATACGAGGTTTACGATTTTTCGGGCGATGGGATGTACTATCACTGCCTGGATGAGCAGGATTCCCCCCTATTCGAGGGTGAACTGCCCTACCGATTCGTTCGGAACCCGTTTTTCCTGCTCTCGTTCAACGATAACCTCTCCGATATCGGCGGATTGTCGGATGTGAAGCTCATTAAGCCCGTTCTTGAGCGCCTGAACGAGCTAGACACGCTCATGCTCTGGTTTGCCCAGACGGCCATCCCGATTACGTTGGTAAATACCGGATTGGTCGATAATCCCGAGCATATTCAGTCTCAACTCCGGGATGCCACCTCTCCAGGGTCGATTGTCTCGGTTCACGGTAAGGCAAACGCCCGGATTTCCGATATTATCGGCCATACCCAAACCCCTGGGCTCTCTCCTGAGTTTATGGCGTCCCGAGACCGCTGTATTCAGGTGATTGAGTTCATTTTGGGGATTCCGCAGTATTCTCGCGGTGTTGTCGGTGTAGCAGACGTCGCTACGGAGGTTGCCCTCGCAGATTCGGCCACTCGCACCCGAAATGGGCGTCGGATGAAAGTAATCTACGATCTTATTGGGTGGCAGGCCCAAGTCATCGTCGGATTGTACGAGGAGTTCCTCGCAGAAGACGAGATTATGCCCATTCGCCTCCTGGGCTCTCACGAGTCCCTTGAAGTCACTCGCGCTTCGATGATGGCACGCGAGATTCTGGCCAGCCGGGGTGAGAACCCCCTGGAATATGATTATGAGGCAGTCGCTTACTCTCCCACAGAGAACAACCGCCTTGTTCAGCTCAAGAACATCAGTCAATACTACGATTTGATGGCGGAATCTCCTGTTGTCGACCAAGAGCGCTTCGCTCGGAAGCTCCTTGAACTGCTTCAGTTGGAGGATGTCGCCAAGGATCCCGCACAAATGAAGGCTGAGCAACAAGCAGCGCAGCAACAACAACAGGCGGCTGCTCAAGCCCCACAGCAGGGAGAAGTCCCGTCTGAGGAGGATACACGGCTATCTGGAGCCCTTCCTCCCGGCACTGAGCCTATGTTACCGCCCTCCCCCACTGGAGGTGCCATTCAGGGGGGAGAAGGTCAGATGGCTGGGTTTGGGGGGGCTCCTTTTTCCCTTCCGCCCGGAGTTGGAGGTAAATAGTCATGCCATTGTACGAAGGTGAGTGCCGAGAAGGGTGCGGACGCTTTGAAGATATCCTGAAAGTCCATGAATATGAGACAGATGGGCTCGTTTGCCCCGAATGTGGGGTGGGGGCTCGCACTATTATTGCTGCGACCCCAACACTTGGGCCAATGCCGTCCAAACCGAGGGTGATTGAACAAATCGGTCGTTCATTTTCTTCGGCGGCGGAAGAACGGAAATATTTTGAGCGTCATCCTGACCGTCAAGTTGTGGCTCCCAACGACGCTGCATTCACTCGACACCGCGATTTAGCCCGTGAAAAGGCGGATAAGAAGGCGAAGACGCTGGGGTTCCGGGACCATGATGACCGGACGAAGCGGATCAAAGCCGAGAATACGAAAAAGCAGAAGATCTCCCGTGGGGAGGGGAAGATTTACAACATTGCTTGACGTATTCCCCCTGTGTAGGTAGAACTCTTGTGTAACTTCTCTTTGGAGAGCTTAAAATGGCTGAAGATTACGGAAATCCCGGAAACGAAGACGCTGAAGCTGAAATGCCCGAAGAAGAGGAAGAAGAGGAAGAAGAGCTTCCCGATATGGGAGAGGGAGAAGAACTCCCCGCCGAAGACGAAGAGTTCCCTGAAATGGGCGACGAAGAAGGGGCTGAAGGTGAGCACGCCTCTCTAGAAGAGGGAGTTTCTGCCCTAATCGCAAACTGGGACCCCCAAACCCCCGAAGGTGAGCAATACCTGTCGGAACTCCAAGCTCTCTCTGACCAGTTCGCTGGAGAGATGGGTGAGATGGGTGGGATGGACGAGATGGGTGGAATGGGGCCGATTCCCACCGCACCTCTCGGTGATATGCGTGATGCCGCCGCTGCCCGTATGAAAGAGCGAGGACTGGTGTGAGCGAAGAAGTCTCAGCCCCCGCATCTGCCCCCGCAGTCGAGTCTGCCGCTCCGGCGAGTGCTCCGACGAGTGCTCCTGCTTCCACTTCATCTGTTGAATCTGCACAAACATCTATCCATCCTGCTCAGAATGCAGCCTCTGGGCAGGATGTAGACTGGGACAGTTGGAACGGCGATGTCCGTACTCTCCCAGAATCAGTCCGTCGTCAGGCAGAGCATATTAATCGCTGGTATCAGAATGACTACGATGGCCGCCGTCGTGAGATGGATGACCTCAAAGCTGTCTATACGGCTATGCTCAATGAGGATGAGGACCCTCGCGTTGGGAAGCTCACCACAGAGCTTGAGGAGATGCGAGGCAATCTCGACGGGCGTAACACCGAGTACGAAGACCTTGAGTCTCGGTTTAACGATATGTCAGAGTTGGCTGTCCGGGATTATGTCGACCAGTTCTGGCGTCAGCATTCGGATTTGCGGGAAAACGAAGAGAAGCTCGCCAAGTTCGGCCCTCTGCTACAAGAGAGCAATGAGTTCGGCGGTTCCTGGGATGGGTACATCGCTGCTCAGTTGATTGAACTCCCCGAGGATGCCATTGCTATAGCAGTCGACGCTAAGAAGAATGGCGTCTCAGACGAATACGCATTTAAACTCGCGGAATCCCACGCCAGACTCTCCGAAAGAGAGGGCATGGAAGAGGCTGCGAAGGCAGAAGTGGTTAAGGAAGTGAAGAAAGCAGCTTCCAAACCCCGCCCTGCTGCTAAGATTACTAACGGCGCTACTGGATCCACACGCCCTCAAGCGGCGAAACGTGGTATGAAAGAAGCGAAGACGCTGGATGAGATGCGAGACCTCGCCGCTCGGAGAGCCCTTCGCGTCCATAGCGGCGGAAGATAGAGTTGCACACCCCTTACCCCCGGAGCATTGCTCCAGAATCCTGTAGAGGAAACCTCACATGGCAATCAATCCAGACGTAGTCGCTACCGCTCTCCAGGACCTTGCTCCTGGCTATTCTGAGCTTTTCACCTCTTGGCATCCACTTATGGAGCGGGTCGTTAACAAGGGGAACGTAGATCGTGCCTCCTTGAAGGGTCCGTACCGTGAGTTCGTGGTGGTATCCGATGGTCCGGGTACTGTGACTCAGGTCACTACCGGTTCTGAGGTAATCGCCGGTGGCCGCCGCCAGAACGCATCCCGAGGAAACTCCTACGCCCCTCGGTTGATTTACGCGTTCGACGTTCCTGGAAAGGACATGGCAGAAGCCAATGGCGAGAACGACCTCGCTAAAATCATCAAGCGCTACCCCGAGTTGGCACTGTCCGACTTCCACGAGCGGATTTCCAACCAGCTTGGAACCGGAAATGGAACAGACGTTGGCGGTTTCCTCACCCTAAACGGCGAGGCTACTTACAACCCCCAGGGCGCTGCCCGGACGGGTGCTCTTGAGTACGACGTGAACACCAACCAGGGTGATACGGTCTTCGGGCTCGTAAAGAACTCCCCCTCAGGCTGGCACAACCAGTACGGAAACATCTCGTCCTTCGCGACGGATGGTAAGGCCACGATGCGTCAAGTCTACTACAAGGCTTCACGTCAGGGCTCTAAGGCTTCCGGCCCGGTTGACCTGCTCCTCGGAGACGAGAGCTCTTACCTGAACTACGTGGATGACCTCGACGATCAAGTCCGCGTGATGAAGGTTGATGGCGACAAAGCTCCTGGGCAGGTTCGTCAGGGAATCCCCTTCCTTGAGGCTGACTTCTTCCTTGAAGACTCTATTGATGTCTCTGCTACAGCGAGCTTTACCACAGCCACGACACAGGCTGGGGTTATCTACATGCTGAAGACCGATACCTGGAACATCTACACGCTGGGACACGATGCTGGCATGGAGACCAAGGGTGACTTCGCTGTGCGTGGTCCGATTCGGATTCCTGAGCAAGACATGTGGCGTTATGAATACGTACTCAACATGGGTATGTACTGCGACCAACTTCGGGCCAACGGTGTTGTCACCGGTGGCGCAACCGCCTAACAATAGTCTAAAAGGAACACTACAATGACTACTACTGCTGCTGGTATTACTACCACCACTGTTTCGACCGATCAGCTTGCGCCTCTTGGGTTTGAGTTGGTCATTCCCGCCGCTTCTGGCGCCGACTCTAACGCTGGAAACGGTCCCCAAACTTGGGTCTACATCCTCTGCGATGAGACTCTTGCTATCGGAGACGTTGTTGAAGTCAACGGCGACTTTCTTAATCCTTTTCACGCTATCCAAGGTAACGAAGACACACCTCAAAAGCGCCTTCTCGGCGTAGCTGGGCATGTCATCGCTTCCGGCTCTTATGGATTCGTCCAAAAGAGTGGCTATGCTCCCTACATCAAGGGCGATGGTAGCATTGGTGCTGGAGATGCGCTTGTCGCGCATGCTGGCGGTGTCGCTGATGCCCTCGATACTGATCAGGGAGACATGGTCTTTGGGTTTGCGCTCGCAGACGATGCTGCCGATCTAGCCGCAACGGGACACTCTGTCCCTGTGTTTGCGGGAATGATCAAGTGTGGCGTATAGAGAAAACCTAACGGCTTTGTGAGGTAAACTGTTGCGTAGAGGGATCTTATGAATCTCAAAGATATCCGAGCGGCAGTTTTCTCACAGGCTGATTGGGGACCTAAGCAGTCTACCGACGCGAAGTCACGTCTCGATGACTTCATTAATAGGGCGTATTTCCAACTTGCGTTGGAAGCGCCCTTTTTATTTTTCGAAGACACGGTCCAGTTCGCTACCATGCCGGACAAGGCAGGGATAGCCACAGATACGGTCTCTGTGCTGACGGCTGCTTTGGACACTGCTGGCTCTCCGGGTGGTGGCGGTGATCGGTGGGTTATCCACCGAGAAAACGCCATGTTGAGTGATCTCTGGGACCAGACAGGTCGTTGGGATGCTCGGATGATTGAACTGACTGATTCTTCTGGTGAGAAGTATCGCCGTCAGATTCGGCATATTTGGACTGATGCAGGTACGGGGAGACAGCGGATTTCGCTGTTCACGCCTTGGCATAATGCGACCGATACTGGCATGACATATCGAATCTATACCGATTCGTACTATATGCCTGACGACGTGATTGACGTGAACTCAATCCGCCTGCATGAGAAAGGCCAGGATTGGCCACTTACTGTAGTCGGGCAGCTTGAAGCCGAGAAACTCTCCTTTAAGGATGTCCCCGCTCAGGTTGCCGCTGGTGTTCCCCGCACGGTGTTCCGGTCTGGCCACTTCCGCTTAGATGCTCCGACTGTTGCCCCACAAGCGTCTGCGAGCTCCTCTAAGTGGGTCGGGCCGGAACACGCTGGGTCTTTCGATTACGTGTATACGTATTGCTGGGGACAACGTGACCCCACTTATCGAACTCCGGGCATCCGAACTCGTTTGGGCGTAGCCGAAGGTTCATGGCAACCTGGGGATAGCTCAGTCGAGCCGCTATTTGAGAGCCCTCCGAGCCCCCTCGTGACTCTGTCCACAAAGAATACAGACTCTGCAATCGACCTCTTGTTCCCCTCACCTGGGTATCTCCAAGGCTTCGGACAAGATGCAGACGCCCGATATAAGATGTCGGGCTGGTACATTCGCGTGTATCGCCGTAGGACAACAGTAGACAGTATGGCAGTCGCCAAGACCTCTGCTGCTGCCTACTCGGTTGGCGAGGAGTACCCCGAGAAGACTGACGAGTTCTTCCTCATCTACCAGTTTGGCGATGAGGCAGCGTCATTCACTTTTACGGATGACGGCTCTTATCTACCTGACTACCATCGGCGTCTTCGAGAGGCTCATGGGTATGAGGGAGTAGCCTTCTATCCCAGACCTGATGGCCGTTATGAGGTAGAAGTTCGGTGCGTGCGCCGACCTGCCCGCTTGGCTGATGATCATGACACTCCCTCTGTTCACGTAGATGGGATGGACTGCCTCATCCACAAGACGCTTATCCTCCTATACGAGACCCAGGGCAATGCCGCGATGGCTGACCGTGCGATTTCTCGATACCAGGAGAATATCTTTACGCTTTCAAAGCGTTATGGAGACCTGCGGTATCCCGCCGAGGTTACACTTAGACGCCCCGCACGGGCACACAGAGTAGTAAACGCTCGTCGGCCTTTCCGCCGCTGGTACAATCTTCCTTAGGAGTTTTTGATGGACGACATCCTTGCTATTGATATCCCGGTAATCGCGGGCGGAGTTTACAGAAAAGAGAGCGCTGACGGTTCTGTTGAAGAGATGACGTGCTTGTCTACAGCGACCAAGTCAGGCGTGGTTTGGGGGCTCTTCCGTAGGTTCGGTCTCGCAGACGAGCGTTTCCGCCAAGGCAGCGAAGACCTGACGGGCTGGCAGCTCATTTGGGGTCCTGGCGTTTCTATCAGCCCCCGCACTGGCAAGCCCACCCGTAAATACAGCAAGATTGCCGACGTTGACACTAACTAAGGCCGCTGGGAGGTACTCCCATGGCCGATACCCGGCTTCGATACAGGACCGATATTCTCCCTCTCCGCATCGAGTCGGGGAGGTTGTTTATTCCCGGAGAGCTTGCTTCGGAGATCCTGAACCTCTACCTAACCGAGGAGGGTACGCTCCGGTCTATCTGGGGTCCGTGCCCATACGTTCCTCCGTATGTCGTCGAGTTCACGGAAGTGATCAAAGACATGGGGGAGAGCAAGAAGAACGCAGACTCCAAAAGAGTCTCCATGTCGACAACTCAGGCTTCGTTATTCAACACAGACTATTACATCAGTAAGCTGTCCTCGACAGACCGGAATGACCGGTCTTCTTCTCTCGGCCCTACGGGAACTCGCAACACTCGGACTTCTACGAGCGGAACTACCTCAACGGGAGGGGGCGCAGCGCCCTCAAACCCAGGGTCGATTGTTGTAAATCAGCAATACAAGATCACGAATCGGGTCCAACTCCATTACCCCTACTACGGGGAGATGCATGGAGTTTTCCATGCCCGACTTAGCCAAGGCTCCCGAGATGCTCTGCTAATCCAGACGGACAACCAGATTTGGGTCCTTGATGGGTGGCAAGCGGGCTCTAGCCAGCTTGGGACTCCTGCTCCCTGGCGTGTCCTGGCTTACCAGGATTCTTCTAATCTCCCCGCCTATTACTCTACGGCAGCTTCGCCAGAAGTCCTCCAGACTCAGATTCAAGCAGATATGCGCCCTCGGGCTCCTGCCCAGTTCGAGAGGACACCGGCTGGAATCGTCATTATCCCCAGAGGAGAAACGGCGGTCCCCCTGTTCTACGACGGCGAGGTCATCCTACCCCTGGGCTATTCGACTGCTCCTGGTCCTCCAACAGGGGCGGGTCCCCACTCAGAGGGGAGCACAACCATCGGGGACGCGAACACTAAGGGATTTGCGAAGTCTGCTTCCAACACAAGCTGGCCCCCTGCTTACGGATTCGGACGGATTGGTACTGTCAACTTGGACTCAGAAGCAGCGAATGCTAGTCGATTGGAGGATAGTCTCTATCTCGGAGCGACCCAATGGATGGATCGTTGGGGTAATCTCTCCCCTAGATCTGGGTTTTCTAGTCCCGTCACGATCCAACGGACGGGAAAGTTCACTGATTTACCTGATGCTCACCTCAAAATCTTTCAGTGGTCTAATATCGAAACAGGACCGACTGGCACAATCGGACGCCTTCTTCTCCGAACACGAGATACTAAGCATGCGGGTACGGCAGACTTGTTTGAGATTCCTGCGAACTCAGCAGGGGGGGTCCTCTCCTACGCTACGATTCCAGATAACCTCACCTCGTTATTCCCTGACAATGTCCCTGACTCATGGCTGATTCTCCCCTCGGTTGATCCAGTTGCTGTGAAGCCTTTCCGGCTGTACAAAGTTGCATTCGGTCGAGGATGGGCAGCGAACTTCCGAGACGATGCCGGTAAGATTCACCCCACAATGGTTGGTCGTTGGGGGACCTTCTTGAGGGGAGAGGAAATCTACCCAGACCCTCAAGGTGCTGAGATTACGGGGATTCATCCCACACCCCAAGGGCTCTTTGTCTTTACGGCGTCCTCAACCTACCTCATCACAGAGAATAGTGAGGGGACTGGGTTCAGGTCTCAGACCATTAATGCCCGTGTGGGGTGTGTCGCTCCCTCTTCTATCGTGACCATGCCCACGGGTGAGATTCTCTGGTTGGGACGAGAAGGCTTCTATGTCTACTTCAATGGGCAGTTTGAACTGGCTTCCGCAGACATCTCTCGGGAGCTACTAAACATCAACTGGGCTCGGGCGGTTCAGGCTTCTGCCGCTTTTGATTCTGTTGAGCGGAAGTACCGCTGCTGGGTTCCGGCCAATGGTTCTCTCCGTAACAACCTATGCTGGTGTTGGGATGGTCAGGGTTTTACCCGCCGAGATGATGTAGGTGCGGCTGATGTCTGTGTCTCTGACGACCATCGGAGATACATGATTGCAGTGGGCCGTTGCGAGATGACCGACACCCCCGATTGGTTGGTTGACCGTAAAATCGGGAGTACGGACTACACCCTGGATTTGGATGGGGTGTGGCTCCTTGACCACCAGAATGTAGTCATGACACCCGCACGCAGGATGTCCTCAATCACAACTGCATGGCTCAGAGCCCCCCGTTCAGATGAACGAGGGAGTCCACTGACTGTTTATCTCTGGATGCGGGAGTCAGAGAGTGGGACTCTCAGCGTTGATGTGATGCGTGACTGGCGTGATGAGATTGTCCACACAGAGACTTTCAATCTCCATCCAACAGACGATGTTCCCCCTTTCTGGGGACCAGACGATACTCTGGCTTCTACATACGCAGGCACTGACCCAGAAGACGGGAGTGACCTAATCTGGGTTCGACGCCGCCCATTCTGGACTCGCATAGATATCTACGTGCCCAGTGCTGAGGTCTTTAAGCTCAGGCTGTACCATAGTGGCTCTTGGGAGTTCATTGGGATGGCCTTCGATGAGACCTCTCAGAAAGATACGTTTAGGAGTGGACCGAAGTGAGCTGGCGATTTCCAAAGTTCCCCCTCGAAGATGGGATGGTCCCGGCAGTAGACGATGTGAACGCTAACTTCCGGGAGGTCACAGACGAACTCGGGGGAAAGCTAAATGAACAGAACTTCCAGAAGGGTGCGATTGCCCGCATCAGTGAAGTAGAGTCTGACGCCGCTTTCGTCTGGCACTCGGCTCGTCGTGGGTACATCGACTACTTCGGAGCGTCGACTTTGGGACGCCACGAGATTGTCCTGAACTCTAACTGGACAGATGTAGATGACTGCCAGATGACAGTCCAGGCCGCTGAGGGAGCTTTGTTTATCTTAGCTTCGTTCCAAGTGAGTAAGGCATACTCAGACTTGGGAGACCAGAGTCACGTTGTGACGCTGTATGGAATCAAAGTGGATGGCCTCGTGATTCCAGAGTCGGTCATTGGGACTAGTGAGGAGATGAACGATGCGACAGGCGGGGTTGGCTATGGTGCGATTGCATTGTCTACTTCAATCGTCATTCCCATATCATCAGGGAGCCATTCTGTTTCCATAGTTTGTCGGACCCTAATGCCCTCGGACGCACTTTCTGGCCACAACACTTCCATCTACCTATACAATCGAGAGATAATCGCTTTAGAGATGCGGAGATAACATGCCGATTCTAGTCGAATACGACTCTTTGATTGAAGGTGACTTGCTCGATGCTGAGTCATTAAACGACCGATTCTCCAAGGTAGAGAAAGCCGTCAACGACCTACATGAGGACTCAACAGACCGGGGCTGCTTTAACTGGCATCACCTACCGACATTCTCCTACGGGCAGCTTAGCCCAGAAGGGACTCCCCTCAGCGACACGATATCTCAGATTTCGGCGTGTACATACGACACCGGCGCATCCTCTACCTTTGTCCACTCCAACTTTGCTGTGATTGATAGCAACGGAAGTTCGGGGGGCGGCACTGAGCTCTCGATAACTTTCCCCTCTTCTATATCTCTGAAAAGCGCTGCTCAGGGCAAGCCCCAAGCCGGGGGGATTCTTGTCCTGATGGATGTGTATGTCGTCCGTATTGGAAGCTACGCCAGTAGTACTTGGGGAGCTGATCCCCATGAAGAGAACTGTGTGGCCTTCCGCATCGAAGTTCAAGAACAGCCCGGAGGATCGTGGACCGCTCTTGGGAGAACTGAGCGGTTTATCCAAGAGCAGAACCTATCCCTTGGGACCACCGCTGCGAAGGAGTTTCGGAAGCAGAACATCAATGTTCCCATCCGAGCCCTGGTCACTCAAGGCGACCTAACTAGTACCAACACGGCAATCTCGGGAGTTCGGGGAGCCATCTCTATTAAAGAGCATACCGGTGCTCATAATGTTGGTGTGATTATCGGCCACGCTCGCCTCAGTGCGCTTCCGCTGCACTCCGCAGTTGGGACCCGCGTAGTCAATGGAGTGGTCCAATAATGGCTGATATCGATCTGGTATACGATGAGACTAACGGAATCATCGACGGGAAGAAGACAGACGCTGGGCAGGTCTCAGCCAATCAGTACAACTCGGTTTCGGATAACTCCCTTGAGGTCATTAATGGCCACTTGGATACTGAGAACCGGCGTAGGACTACAGCACTTAACCCACTCCCTGGTAGTGGACTCGCTCCGGCTCTATGGACAGTCAAGACTGTCCATCTACAACCAGGGTCGGTATCTCGGGGTGCCTCCATCGGTTCTACCCTGAACTTGGACTATTTTCCTGAGGCGAACTTCGGGACTTGGAACTGGGGAAATGCGACAGCGGGAGGAGGCCAGGGTTCGGTAGTGGACACGGCTTCTTTCTACCAGCCAATCCCAGGGGCTTCGGTCGAGTTCTATCTACCCCATAATGGTGCGATGGTTCTCCTTACCTGGAAAATCGCAGTGTCCTGTAGTGGGGACCTCAACTCGCATAGTGCATGGCAGGATGCCGCCATGAAACTGTTTGTGAATGGGACGGCCACAGGCCATTACCATGTGATTCCCCTATCAGACACGAACTACGCAGGTAGTAACCGGACTCACTCTACAGTGGTTTATGATCGGGTCTGGTCTGGCCACCACCTGACTGTGGGCTCAAAGGGTTGGCAGACTGCAAGCATTCGCTTGGCTATTGGGGAGAATGACTCAGAGGTCGAGCACGTTCGGGTACGGACACGCTCATTCAGTTACTTGTATTTTCACTGAGGTGGTAAATGACCTGGAAAGACAACAGGAACGCAAAGAAGGAGCGCCGTAAAGAGTTTCGGAGCCAAAGAGCTGAACAAGGCACAATGGGCCGAGTTCACAAGGCTGAGCTCCGCAAAGACATTGACGCCATGCAGAAGGGGACTCTTGGTTTGTCCCCAGCCGAGAAAAGGCAGCAGGTGATGGAGGCAACCGAAGCTGCGGGGCAGAGCTTAGGCGCTGCTGACACACTGGCTGCTCGGACAGCCCTCGGTGGTGTTCAAGATACGGGGATGGATCCCCAACAGACTGCTATGACGACAGCCGGGCTAACCTCACAAGCCGCTCAGCAGGCAGACCAGTACAGCCAGGACCTCGCCGAGAAGCGTCGGAAGGATATCCGAGCAGCGGTTGAAAGCCAGCGAAACCATCAGCAAGACATGGCAATGCAGTTTGTTGAGATTGGAGCAGACATGGCGAAGACTGTCCTAAATCCTATCGGAGAGGCTGGTGGACAAGCGGCAGCGCAGTGGATCGACGAGAGGGTGGGATAGATAATGGCTGTTGAAGACTACTCAGGAGAAGGCCCAGATGCCAGGGAAGCGATCCGCAGGAAGCGTAAGGGCCGCCAAGAAGAACTAGACGCTCAGAGGGCTGGGGTTGATCCGTCCCTTGCTGGCGACTTTGAAGCTATTGAGAAGCTTAAGCGGCAGAACATTCTCCGTGCATATACAGAAGCCTCAGACCGGCAGAAGGGCCTGGCTCCGGGCGCTCCTGGTTCAATGACCTACAAGATCTTCGGAGAATCTCTCCGACAGTCTCCCCAACGTGAGCAACAACAGCTTCGCTATGTCCAGATCTTAGCGGATTTGGATAAGTACGAGATGGAGCTTGAGTCTGGTAGGCTCTCCGCAGAAACCAGACGAAGGGCAAAAGACGGGCTGTCCTCTCTTAGGGACAACCTCGTTAAATCTCAGACGACGATTAGTCAGACAAGGCTACAAGAGCTGAGTCGAGAAGGGGAGGCTCTAAACAAGACGGTCGCTGAGAGAATGCGCTCCCTCAGAGGGGGAGACGAACTCCCTGCGGATAGGCAGGCGGCAGTCACCAAAGCAGTACGAGCGTTTCGGGCTGCTGTCCAGGCACAATCAGACACGCAAAAAAGCCGGGAAGATTACCATAAATCAGGGGAAGCTAACCCGGCGTTTAAGGCGTGGAGGACATATGAGAACGTAATGGCCGCTGCTGTTTCTGATCTCACTCCAGAACAGCAGATGACTGTTTACCTCCACGCTGCCTACGCCGGGAATACCACTGCCGGTCTGATGATGGAGCATGGCTCGTGGGATGCAGACCGGAAGCCCCCTGGAAAGGCTACCAACTCATCCTCAACGCTAAAGGATGTAAACGAGAATGCGAAAAAGACACAGAGCGTAGCCCAACGTGAGATTGAAAAGTCTATTGGTCGGCTTGCTAAGATCGACAGCGAAAAGCGCCGAGTAGGCTCAGCGAGTGGAAAAAGAGTAGCGGAGGAAATGTTCGCTTACGACCGGGCAATAGCCGAACTTGAAGCGAGTGTAGAGGCTGGAGAACCAGTCGATAGTGAAGCCGCGAGATCCGCTGTGTCCGTTGCGGGGTTGGCGGCTGAGGGAGTTTCTCTGGAAGAGGCCGAACAGCTCGTCGCCCACGGAGAGCCGGAAGATGCAGAACAGACAGTCCGTGGGCTCTTGAAGCAGTATGAATCTGATCCAGACCACAAGTCTTTGAGTGACTTCTGGCGGGGCGTCGAGTCTACGGGTGAGTACAAGGAGTGGATCGCGAACCAAGGGTACTCAAACGCCACCCCTAGTTTCCAGCGACGTGCGTTCATCCGTGCGATGAACACCATCCAACGTCAGGGGAACCAAGAAGCCCGAGCGATGGAAGCCGCAAACATCCTAACCGGACAAACCCCAGCAACACCCCTGGGCAAATCCCGAGCGCTCCTCCGATCAGTATTTAATCAGTACTACACCAAGGACTTGGCTGAGCGACCTCAGAAAGAGAGCGCTAGCTTATCTGCCGCTTGGGACCCTAATGTAGATTCAGACAACTTCTGGTTCGGTGAGCCCGAGGAGACCATTAAGATCCCTGATTCGGGAGAACGGGGCCGGAACCTAAAAGAAGCAGCGGTGGAAGAGGCTGGCGAGGAGCTCCAGACCTGGACCGATCCCACACCGAAGAAGGAGAGTGACTGGGGAGGGGTCACCTATACCCGCCACGAAGATGGGACCATCAGCTATACCGACCCCGAGACGAAGAAGGAGGTTCGCCTCACGGAGGGCAAAGCCTATGATCACTTGGAGAAGAGGGCGGGGTGGGAGCCCGCTTCCGGGGATCCAGAGGCGACAGAGAAAGCCGTAGAGACCGCAGGTACCCCAGAAGATGAAGAAGGGGCCGTTGACAATGTCGAAGCTGCGGTTGAGGAGGGTGATGCTGCTCCAGAAGGCGACTCTCCCCTCCAGAAGGCACAGGAGGAGGTTGATGCTAACTTAAGTGAGAATAGAAAGAAAGAGCTCAGTGTAAGCGCCGCGCCTGAGGGGGAGCCTGCCGAAGAAGAGACGGAGGAGCCTGTAGAGGAGCCTGTAGAGGAGGAAGCCGTAGAGGAGGAGCCTGTCCAGCCTGAGGGGCAAACAGTCCAAGGCCGACGTGGCGATATCGGAGGGCGTCCCAGGATTGAAACTCCAGAGGAGCCCCCTGCTGTTGGGCGGGATTTGGCCCCGGATCATCTGTCGGGAGCTGCGGCAGAGCCTATTTCTGGAGGCTCGACCGGTGCCTTTGAGAGGAGACTCAAGCGTCTGGAAGACGAGGTCTCGGAGAGGACTAAGTTCTTCAAAGGACTCCCAAAGCGTAATAATCCTGAGTCCCAATAGCGGAGGCTGGAATGGCTGAAGACTATAGGCCGTATAAGGTCCGCAAACCGGAAGACCCCGGATACGAGCCCGGCTATGCAGACATCTCCACTTCGGATGAGGATCCTCGTGAGGTTGAAGAGCTTCTACCCCCACCAGAGGGGACGGAGTACGGCACCCTCGATGCTCGCCTCGAATCGGTCATTTCTGAATCGAGAAGGGAAGCGGAAGCTAAGGCGAAGCGTGAGGAGCAAACACGAATCCTTGAGGGGAGGAATCCAGAGAAACTCTGGGCTGAGGACCTCCCAGAAAAAGAAGCTCGCAGGGTCTACGAAGACCGTGAACGGAAGAGGGAGCAAATCGCAAGCACCAGGAAATCCCTGGAAGACCTCTCGGAACTGAGAGAGACCTTTGTTGTAGCTCCTGAGTTTCAACAACTGAAGGAAGAGCCTGAAAAGACTGGAGAGATTCCCGAACATAAGGTCGAGTTCTCCCAAGACATTGAGTACTACCTACAAGAAGAACCCCCCGCTAACTTCGATGAGAAGATAGACGAGGCTTTCATCGAGACCCTGGTGCGGCAAGGGGTTGTTGATAAGCGGCAAGTCTACGACGTCTCAGACCAAGAGCGTGAGAAAACTCTCTGGGATGTTTACCGGAACATCCACCTTGAGCGGGCTGAGGACAGGGCGTCTGCTCAGTGGCACGTTGACCGAGAAGAGAAAGATGTCCGAGAAGGGACCACGCAGCTTGCCACTGAGGTCTTTGCTGCGCAGCCCCTAGAGTTACTGGGAGCTATAGGAGGGAAGGGAGTCAACTACGACCTCTTCCACTCCGACCTGGAAGATGCGATTGTGGGCCACTTTGAAGCGAGGTATGGCTCGTCCGATGAGGTCTACCAGAAAGCGATGGAGCGGGTCAATACAGAGAAGCTCAGAATCCTGAACAGCAATCGGGGTCTGGTCTTCTTCCGGGATTCTTTTGGGGATGACATTACTGAGGACGCTACGCTCGCAGCTAAGTGGGGGAGCCTCTTCACTTCTATGGGCAGACCTGTCACCCACGGTACTGGGTCATTACTCACGAGTAAGCAGAGCCTTAAATCAGAGAGCTTTCTTGACCAGTTTGGTCGTCTTAGTGCTTTGTCTGTTGCGGCTGCAATGATGGAATCAGGGGAGGGTTTTCTACACCCAGACACCCACCGGAAACTCCGCCAAGGAGCTGCTATCTACCATCACCGAGAGGACATCGGGGGGTGGATCCTTGAGAGTACTGTCGGGGATAGGGAACAGTGGGAAGCACAGCTTCGAGAGACCGCTGCGATGATGCGGGAGAAAGGCGTCGAAGACGACGACGTGATTGCTTGGGCCGAGATGGCCTCTGGCGCCTATGACGCCGCCAAGAACAGAGCGGGGACCGTCGCCCTGGTGGGGGCTGTCCTCCACGATCCCGATATCGTCTCTATTGGATTGGGAGGAGCAGGGACTGTAGCAAAGTTGGCCCCCATCATTGGTAAGGTTCCTGGCAGGGTCAGAAGACTGAAGAAGGGAGCCAAAGCTATTGAAGAGGGCCTTGCTAGAGTCGATTCCGATCAGATCTCATTCTTAGAGTTCCTCGATCAGATAAAAAAGACAGACCCCGTGTTGGCAGCGATGCTCAAGAAGCAAGCGCAGTATGACACACGACTTCCCCAGGATATCGGCCATCAGCTAAAGAGAGAACTCGCTGCCGCTAAAAAGAGCAAGAAGAAGGCTGAGAAAGAGCGGATAAAGCTGGAAGCGGAAGGGGATGAAGTCGGGGCGGCGAGAGTCCGCGTCGAAGAGTTGGAGAATGAGAGAAGAATCATAGCGGTTGAACGGGATCGAGCACTCGCGGAGGAAATACAGCACCGCGAAAAGCTAGAAGCCGTGCTCAGGGGCGAGGGCTATACCTGGGAAGGAGCACTGGACCCATCAAAGATTTCTAAGCTCCGCGCTACTGAGAAACGGACCCTCGAAGATCGAGCGCTTGCCCTGGTTAGTGAGACAGAGAGGGAGGTCAAGAAGAACCTAAAAGAGCACCTCGGATTTGACCTCACCCCTGGGCAAAATATACGAGAAGCTGCCATCGGTAATCAGGGGACAATGACCACCAAGGGCAGGAGACTGGTCACGGCACAGAAAGCCGAAGACACCGTGACCCTCAAACAGCACGATACTTTCCAGAACATCTCTGCCAGATCACACCCTGATGTGACCATGGAAGCTTATGCCCATGGAACACGAATCGAGAATGTTCAAGGGTGGTCAGGTCGGGTCAGGCACGTAAAGGCCCAGCACCCCTCCTACCAGATTCATGTCCGAATCCAGGATGACGCTGGCACAATCTCTGATTGGATCCCAATCGAGATGGCAGACAAACGCGCCCTAAAGGTCTCTCGGGATAAGGCGAAGATTATCAATGAGTCTGCCACCCATGTAGATGACAAGATAACTAGCACAATCGCGGCTCGGGCTAAGGCTGGAGACGCGGAGGTCGATGGTTGGCTATTCCAGTTGGAACAGCTCCAGTTCTTGAAGAAGCAGTTCGCGAGTGGTCGGGGCAGTAAGCAGATTAATCGAACTGCCCAAGCTTACTCAAAGCGTGTAAAAGCTCGGAAGGCGAGGGAAGCCAAGCTCGAAGCTTGGGATAAGACGTATCTCGGACCCAAGAGAACTCCGAAGGGTAAGGATCCGAAAGAGCTCCGGGCTCTTAAAGAGAGGGTTGAGACTCACGAAGGAGCCCTGGGCAAACTCGATGACCTGGAGTCGGCTGTATCGAAGTCTCTTCAGAAGAATACGTTGGCTATTAACTCTGCCCGGCGGGCTGCTCAGTCTATGAGAAAGCTCGCTGAGGAAATCCAGCATAAGTATGGGGGCCTCAAAGGAGCCCTCCGAGCTTCTGAAGAGGACTTAGCTTACTTTGGGAGCCGAGTAGACGAGGCAGCGGTCAATGACTTCGTGGGCAAGGTGACCAAAGCAGGAGTCTCTCTGCCCGGTACTGGGAAAGCGGTCGTCAATGTAGACAAGCTCAAGTATTCCATTACACGAGAGCTGACTCGGGCTTATCAGAAAGGGAAGCACGGTGTTCGCGCTGAGACGGCTCCGGTCCTACTCAGAGGAATCACTGACCCCGAGCGCACCGCACTAGGCAAGGCTCTCGATAAGTTCCTGGAATCAGATGCGGGTGCTCCCCTTAAGAAGCTCTACGATATCCCCGACCGAGAAGGGCTCGTAACCTTGGCTAAGGTCGAGATGGAAGCCGAGGATCTCTCTAAACTACAGAACTCTTTGGAGAACCTCGTCCGTTCAGTAGAGGGGAGGAGGCTTGCGGATTCCCGGACTATGTTCGGTCGTGCTCTCTCGGAGGCATGGCGCGATCTCCATCGCCACGACGTAGGCAAGTTCGGATTACTCACCTCAAGCCTGACTCGGGCGTATAGGGCTTTCGATAAAACATCACACCGCTGGGGAGAGGTCAGTGAAGACTTTGCCCATGCAGCCAAGGCCACTGAAAACGGCATTGCGCTCTTTAACAAAGAGCTCATGGACTACACAGCTAGGCTGGATTCAAACGTAGAAGAGGCCATCACGACCTTCTTGGACTGGGACGGAGTCCTTAAGGTCTCCCCCACAGGTCGGGCATTCAAAGAAGGCCCGCTTAAATGGAATGTATCCACCGGAGAAGGCACTCCTTTCCAGAAGTTTAAGGCGTTTACAGCGACAGACACTCGTCTGAACCCAGCAGTCGTAGCCCGGAAGGAAGCAGAGGCGACGGCACAGAGGAAATCGCTGTTAGAAGCGGCAGAGCATCAAATCTCTGATGTCGAGTTCGAGGAGGCCATCTCTTTCTCCATTCGAGTCGGTGGGAGGAAACAGACCCACACATTCAAGAGCCCCCGAGAAATCGCCTCTTTCTTCATTAAGAAGTACTCTGATGAGGCCCTCAATCAAATAGGTCTTGGAGAGCCCAGTATAGGCATCCAGGCTCTATCAAGGATGTGGGTTCCTGGAGTCACCCTCGCTGCTGCGGGTGGGGAGAAGTTCGACAAACACCTCCTTGGGATTGCCTATTCTTTGGTAGAAAATGGGGAGTCTTACCAGGAAGTAGCTGAGAACCTGAGGATAGTGACCCGAGCATTCTTCGGGAACACTGATGTCCCCGTTAAGGCTCACGGGATTGGAGCGGCTGCGGTCGGCTTGGGCGCTAATCTGGGCCAGTTCAACTACCTTCTTCAGCGGTCTGCGACGGCTACTATCGACGCAACACAAGCCGCTAATATGAATAGAGTCCTCTTCAACGCAACACATGAGATTGCAGAGGGGGAGATTGATGACGCCTATCTCGGGCTGGTCCGCATGGGCTTCCCTCCCAGCCAAGAGGCAGTTGTCTCTGCGAGGGGCGTCCAGGCAAAGATGAAAGAACTCGTGGCTCTGGGAAGCTCTAGAACAGACGGCAAGGCGGTCTTTGTTCCGAGGAAGCTTATCAAAGGCCTCGAAGAACAAGCGGGGAGGATCCTAAAAGAGCCCCTTTCGGCACACCCAGTAGCAAGGGCTTGGGGTGGGGCAGGAACTCTTTTTAAACCCCACATGAGCCTATGGAAACAATCCATCGTAACTGGGCTCATTCTCCCCAATCCTCGGTATTGGACGAATAACGTCGCAGGGGACATGAGCCAGATTTGGATTGAATCCGGCTTAGCCACCGCTGGTTCCCGAAGTTTCGTAAACTTCTTCAACAATATGCCCTTCATTGGGAGGGAGTTTACGGATCTGTCTTTGGAAGTGGCCGAGAGGGTAGGAGGTAAATCGGGCACGCGAGCCGCCCTCCCTTCTGGTGTGGAGGCCATGTTTAATCCTTGGATTGGCCGAGTGTTCAAGGGAGAAGACGGGTCGTTCATAACAAAACAGGGCCGCGCCTATACCTTTGAAGACCTTCGAACCATGGCTGCCCAAGACGGAATCATGGAGAGTCAAGTCCATGAGGAACTCTTAGAAGTCTTCACCCGAGCCTCTGCTCGGGAGACGACTATCTGGGGTAAGTCCGTAGAACTCGGAAAGTGGTGGCAAAAAGAGCTCGGCGACCATGCGATGTTGGTGCAGCAACGGCAGAGGCTTGGCCTCTATGCCCACTACCTCCAACAGGGCATGGGCCGAAAGGAAGCTACGAAGAAGGTCCTCACCGCTCTCTACGATTGGAAGCACGGGCTGGCCGATTGGGAAGTCAACAATATCTCTCGGATGATGCCCTTCTACCGATTCTGGCGTCTTTCCATCCGCCAAATCGCAGACGCTATGATGGAGCCCTTAGTCAAACCAGCTTACGATTTCATCCCCCGTGCCATGACTGGGAACTCTAAGCTGGCTCGTATCCGCCAACAGGCTGTGATTCTTCCGAATCTCCCAGACTTTCTCTACTCTGACGACAGGGCATACAGTGAAAGAGGAGAGCTGGATACGATTGGTAAGTATCTCCATCCTCGATGGATGGAATCCCGCGCTAAGATAGGCTCTTGGCCCATCGACCCCAAACGGGCAGCCTTCTACGAGCAAAACTACAACTTAGATTACACTCACCAGACCGCACTCCTGCCTACTTTTACTGCCTTGGACAGTCTACAGATGGTCTATGGGATGTATGCAGGAATAGGGGGAATGCTCGCGTCCAGGTTGGGAGAAGATAAGGATACTGGAAAGCCCCGCCTTGAGCTGAGGACCGCCCCTGGCTATGAAGCCCAGTTCTGGGAGCCTGTTCTGAGTAGTACGTACCCAGTCGTGGAGAGCATGGGTAGGGCGTTTCTCTCTTCGCAGGGAGTAGAAATCGAATACAGCAAGCTGGGAACGATGAGGAATATCTCTCCCTCTGAATACGAAACTATGAAGATGATTGGGATGGGAGCTGCGGTCTCAGAGAATAAAGACACTGAGAAGATGCAAGTAAACGCCGCCTTCCATGCCGCTTGGCGAAATCTTCCAATGCTCGCGGCTCAACTTCCTGGCTATACACGAGCGTTCTATTCGGATAACCCTGAGTTTGGTCACAACTGGACAAAGTGGGTCGCTCTCTCCCTGGGCAATCTTACGCGCTTCTACGACGTTCGTCCCTATTCTGCTGAGCGTGAGGCTGACTGGAGAATGAAGGGCATACGTGATGAGATGCGGAAAGCCAACGAGGAGTACGGTGCTGAGTTTGAGCTGGGCGGCGAGGGGCCTGGGTTTGACCAGCCTCGTCATGAATGGGAGTGGGGACTCAAAGAGTAGTTGGACAAAACTACCCAGACACGGTAGGATTTACTTGGCTGTGTGAAGAACGCAGAGCCGTCGATGAAGAATCGGTGAGACTCACAAAGGAGTAGCCCATGGCGACCATTAAACAGAAGTCCCTCAAGCCTTCAACGAATGTCCCTTTCGGGCAGGGAATGCTTGTTTACAACGGCACAGGCGCAGACATCGCAGCGGACAAGCTGGTGTCTTTTACCACTGGCGTGAATGGGGTCCAGGCCAAGATTGTCCTCGCACCTGTGGCGACATCTGCTGCGGCCGTAAAAGGGCAGTCGTTGATGGTCACCAAGCACCGTATTCCAAATGGAAAGAGCGGCGTGGTCCTTCCCTGGAAGATTATCGACCACGACACGTCTTCAGGATTTACCGCGAGCGCTACGGGTTGGGTCTACCTCAGCGATGCCGCCGCTGGTGGGTTTGCGGGCTCTGCACCCGGTTCCAGTAAGGATCGTGTAGTCGGCCTCTGTCTGGTAGAGGCTGCTGCTGGGAAGATCCTCCTCGCCCCTTACATGTTCGGGCACGTTACCTCCGCAAACTAATCTGGGAGCTGAGATGGGTTCAAATACTCAGCGAAAACCCTGGGTTCGCGTAACAGCATCGCTCACAAGCGTGCGGGATAATCCGGCTGATGCCGCTTCGGCTACGTCTGTGACTGTTCCGATTCGTGGCTGGATTCGGCGCTTTCGGGCTGATATCACTGCTGGCTCTGGCACGCCGACGATTACGGCGTTCGTGTCCGAGACAACTACAGCTACAGGTTTCGATAGGGTACTGACGTATACGACAGCGACCGATCCGCTGGATGCTGAGGAAGATCCGGGTGTTTTCTACTCTATTTCAGAGTCGGCAAACGCAAATCGGAAGAACGGGCTGCTGTACCTGAACGCGATTGTCGTTGGGGATTCAACAGCAGACCACGCCATCTCGATTCAGCTTGATATCGAACCGGCGGTTTAGTGGCTATGAAGCCTCCGAGTCAGCGGTTCTTGCCTAACCGATCTAAGCAGGGAATCGGCAAAGACTCCGATGGTGGCGGCGTCTCGGATCGTCGAGAGGAACGGCAGGGAACAAACCCTGCCAACAAAGACGATGATACGCCCAGGGGTGGTGGGAGAAAAGCCGGTTCGATGCCCAGCATCAACACCCGGGCAGAAAAGCCCCCGAAGGGCATTAAGAGGCGAGATCCCATCGGTGCTGAGATTGAGATTGGAGGAGTACCTGAGTTTAAATCTCCGGGTGGCTCCACTTCTACCGTTAAGTGGGGTGACGTGTTTACTAAGGACCCCATGAGGACGAAGGGCCGAGCAGCTCTGCTGAAGTCAGTTAAGGGTGGATAATGCCTCGTAGTTTGCCCAGGAAGTACAAGAAATCTGATGGACCAGATTCTGAGGCGCACTATCACGCGAAGGAGGATCGTAAGAAGGCTCGGGCGGGGAATACCAGGGCTCGGAATACTGAGAATAAGAAGAGGGATAAGAGAGGGAGGCCCCGCCTCAGGAAGAATCAGGTAGTCCATCATGTGAATGGGGATCAGACTGATAACTCTAAGGCAAACACGAAAGTTATCCCTGCGGTCCTAAATGCCTCTATCGGAGATCCCACACAAGACCGTACAATGTCGAAAGAGGTAGAAGACCAGTTGTCTGCTAATCTTGCTCGTAGATACAAAAACAAGTAGGAGAATATATGGCTATTTCCCACCCAAGCAGATCTTCTCCGAAAGCTTCTACTATTGAAGCCACGGCTATCGAGGCGACGGTCATTACGGCTGATGACCTGGAGATTGATTCCGGTACGCTGTCCATCGACGCCACCAACAACCGTGTTGGTATCGGCCTTACCAATCCTGCCGCCACACTTTCAGTCGCTCATGCTGACGATACAGAAGATGCGGTCACAATCACAGGCGATTCTCTTACTACAGGAAGCCTGCTAAAACTCACATCCAACTCCGCAAGTTCGGGGAATAGAACCCTCCTGTCCGTTCATAACGACCATGCTTCGGCTGTTGGCGTTCAGATGGTCCATCTCAAGAATGACG
>Ga0209756_1000758_pt1 | contig 31435 bp, 36 predicted proteins | sample ETNvirenome_6_85_FD_184071 | JGI IMG/M metagenome (GOLD analysis project Ga0209756, IMG submission 184071) | Marine viral communities from the Pacific Ocean - ETNP_6_85 (SPAdes) (version 3) | ecosystem: Environmental > Aquatic > Marine > Oceanic | place: Pacific Ocean | collected 2013-06-19 | reverse complement strand
GGGCAGCCGCCAGTAGAATCGATGGCTGGGAAGTTTGCCATTGGGCCATTTTCCATCATGTTGATCAGATCCTGGAGATCTTGAATCGACTTATCTTTTAGTTTGTCCAGTTCTTCTCGGCATTCTTCTCTGCTCAATCCCTTTTGCGAGAGAAGTTCACACTTAAGATTTTCAATTTTGGCAAACACTTCTGGCGGACACGGAGATACTGGCATGTCTGGGATGAATCTATCAAGTGCATCGCCGGGTACGAATATTCCGAGAGAACCAAAAAAGTCTTTAAGTTTCCCCGCATCAGAGAATAAATCCCGTATACACTCAGTCGAGGAGATCCTAGCTGTTTCGGTTGCCAAAGCCAAGGTTTCTTTTGTTGGCTTTCCGCGCAAGAGTTGTATAGTCTGATCCTGTGTCAGCATTAGAGATATATCATCTATAAACTCTCCCATTTCTCCATTTGTCAATTGCTTTAAGCAATCCACATCGGTGCCCAAGGTGGCGCCAATATTCTTGAGGGCCTCTGCTAATTGATCGTCAGAGGCCCCGGGGCATAACTCCTCAATCAACATATTCTTAAAGTGATCACTTCCTGTGTATAAATCTGCCAAGCTGGCACCGAAAGCTTTGAGTAGATTACAAGCCAGATTCATCAACCAGTTGAGAAGTGCCTTGATCGCTGCCATAACAACAGCTACGGCTGCTTTAATAATTGCTTTTTTGACAGCCTTCCATATCATCATCAAGATATTTGCATCGCCGGCTTTTAGCTTAAAGCTGGTCTTTTTCTTTGGGAGAGTAATGTCAAATGTTTTGCCGTTGCCGATATGACAAAAATCAAATTCAAGTGTATTAAGAAAGCTATCCAAACGAGGATCAAAGGCCAACATAGGGGGAGCCTTGCAGGGCAAAGTCTTTATAAATTGTCCGATAACTGATGCACCGGGAACAGATCCCAGTCTGTTAAAAAGAACATCGACACCTACCGCATCCATCAAAACATTTCTGTAGGCATCAAAAAGCTCTTTTTGTATAGAACCCAGGGCTTCTCCGTATGTACCTCCTGCTCCGGCTTCATATTCTCCGAAAGAGAAATCACCAGTTTCAGGCTCATATAATATTCCAAACAATCCGCCGCTTTTATCTACTGGTATGCTGTCCTGTGGATATTTTGTATCATATAGTTGCTGCTCCAAGGCATTTAATTCTTCTTCCAGCCCGGCAGCCTGTTCTTCGCTGCTCTTGCCTGTGAGCCCAAGCTTTTTAATGGTCTCCTCCACCCGCCAGTCAGATTGGAAAGCGGTGGCTGGATCGTTCGGGTCATTCACATAAACAATGATCTCTTCCATCTGATATATATTTTCCTCCAGTTTGGAGATATCTTTTTTGTCTTGTATATCTCGGTCGACCTTATTAAAAAAGGCCTCATCCGATTCTAGTTCCGCTTCTTCTGCCGCGGCTTCTGCCGCTTCGCGATCTGCATCGGATAGGGGAACATCATAAACAGCATCATATTTCTCATTGGCCGTCATTCCTGGGCTGTTATAAGATCCTATCTCATAAGCCATTGTGTCCCAAGGCGGAGGCAGGCCTGAGAACTTTTCGCCGGCGAGGGCCTGAATTCTGGCTTTATCTTCTTCTGGCAAGCCAGCCATCAGAAACTGCAAAACAGGATCCGCCATAGAGCCAAGGGCGGCACCCACAACTGCCTTTTTAAAATCCTCTTCCCCCATTCCTTGTGCAATACAATCAAGTGCCTTCATTATCAAGGCAATCCAACCACAATACCCAAGACGAGACATCAGGGCATTCCAGATTCCATCTATTTGATCTTCGGGATCTTTCCTTACTCTTGTAACATTTTCAAGATATTGCCAGACTGCATCCAGATATGGATCCCCTTTCGAAAATTCTTTTTTTGCTTCGTCCAGAGTCTTGTCTAAATCTTTGTCAAAATCTTGCTTAAAAGAATCTTTTTTCTCTGCCAACTGGTCTTCATCCAGACACAGATTTTTGCCCAATTCTTTCAATATTGCATCCGGCATTCCTAAAAGCTCTTTACCCAGAGCATCTAGTGCTGCTCCGATGACTCCATCTTCATCCATAAGAGAGTCAGCCAGACAGGCTCCCAGATCAGGATCATTAAAAAGATCTGTATTTGCCTGATCGTACCTGACTTGCAGAGCAGGATAAGTATACTTTAGTACGAACTCCAGCCATGGCATAGGTTCGCCGGCTTGCAGGTCGGCATCCATATCAGGCAGAGCGCCAACATAATAAAGACTACGAGCTATTTTAAACGGAGTTTTGTTGGTTAGTGTTCGGAAAAACCCTTTTCCGTCCTCGCTTTCTTCACTCCAAGTTATCTCTGGGCAGCCCTTTTTATTGAATACCATCTCCTTTAGTCTGATTTTTGGATGTTCGGTGTCGGCAGAATCTTCTGTTGGTTCAAACTTAAAAGTTATCTTTTCTAAATCATTCATACCTAGACCTGTTGCGCTAGATATCTCCAGCGCAACATTGTCGCGGAATTCCTGCAATCGATCAGCCTCTTTATTAAGATCTAATATTTCAGCCTTCTTATCATTGACAGTCTCAAGAATACCCCCTTCTAGGTCTCTCCATTTCTCTAATTGTTTTGCATACAACCTGAAGCCTCCCGCCCAGAAATGTAGGCCCAGCGGGGAGTCGCCGGCTGCGTGCTTAAACATTTGATCGAAATCTTCACCAGCGAAGGTGACCTCAAAAGTTGTTTCGAATGGTTCTGCTGGCTCGATAGTAAGCTTTGGAGGGACTCTCTCCCACGCCTCTGAGTCGATACATACAGCAATCTTTGTTCGCCCTTTAAGCTGAATTGGTACCGTATACCTGATCTCTGTATAGTCCAACAATTCCTCAACTACATCTCTCTGTTCTGCTCTTAAAACATATCCGGTCACTGGGTCTGGAATAGCGAATATCGCGGCGAGAGTGCCGACGATGGCGCCGATGGATGCTCCGATGACTGTGCCAACCGGGGTACCGACGGATCCTATCGCCGCACCGGTGGCAGCGCCGGCGGCGGTGGCTCCGAGTATGGTTGTCGCTTCAGCAGCAGAATCTGTTTTATACCCTTCTTTTTCATAATAGTACACCACAGCAACATCAGACTTGCCATGATATTCTAAAAGATTTCTTATTCCTATCCTCTTAATGTCTTCCTGTTTTTTAGATGTGTTCTTTAGTTCAGGTATCGTAGGGCCGCCACGATTCGGAGGAGCAACTTCCATCACATAACATTCTGTACAAGTCTTTCCATCAAAATAAGGTTCGCCTGGTGCCATAGTAGTATAGTCTGGGACATAGGCATAAGGGTTTGGTGTACAAACGGGACACTCATATGGTTCTCCGCCATTGATTGAAATGGGGGCACATTCCAAAAACTTAAATGCTGCGACTTGGGATCCCAGATCTCCAGTTGCACCGGAAACAAGACGGCCTGGCTTTTGGCCTCCGCGAGGAAGCTTGCGCTTTCTTTTGCCAGTACCGGTGCCGAACAGTCTTTCGTCTTGGGCGAAGGATTCTAGGCTGGTCCTGTTGTTAATATTTTTTATTTTAGCCATTATTAATTCGTCCTATTGTACCTGCTGTTTATATAATAAGGTCCAGCGGACAACAAAAAGTCTTTATTCATCTCGTTAAGCTCTTTGCGATGTAGTGTTAGTTGAGAACTAACTCCACTATTAATTAGTGCTGTATTTAATTGTGCGGTAGCAATAGTTGCTGGATTAAATCCGCCGGTGATTGGGCCGGTTGCGCCGGCGCTGAGAACAATCCCGCCCATAAAGACACCATTTACAGCTATCTGCCGGTTGGCAAATTCTGACATCAAAACATTCAATGCCAAGACAGAATCTAGCAATTCAGACAAAAAATCCTTAAGATTGGAACCCTTTGGTATGGGTTGCAAATACTTCTGAGATGTTTCAAGCAGTCCATCGCCAACTCTCCTTGTTGGAACATTATCCCTATTCCCAGCTATTAAGTCTATTCCGTATGTGATGTCTATATCTCCATATAGCGATGTCTTTTGCTGTGGTGCTCCGCCTGTAACTATTTTTATACCCTTATTCGCGAGGATCCTTACTGAGTCTGCTTTGAGCGCTATTGCCGAATCAAGCTTCGAATTGCCAACATATCCATTACATATTCCGAAATAATCATCAATGTCGGCTCTTTGTGAAATGTATATTCTTGCTGCGTCTCCAGGCATTCCAGTGGTCATGCTTCCAAAGTTCTTTTCGACTGTCATTCCATTGTTAGGGGCATGGCCCTGTAGGCCAACCACGATATCAATTGCGCCGGCCCTAGAGTGTCCTTTTCCGCCATAACCAGTTTCAACACCGGCTCTGCGATCCCTTCCTAGGATAATCCATTGATTATTCTCTCCTTTATAAATCTTTTCGCAAGTTGGTTTTCCATAAGAGGTCTCGTTATTATATTTTGGTACCGCTTCTTTGAGCACTCCATTACCCTTGCCGCTCTCTATATGCTGTGCCCTTTTTGTCGCAGAATGTTTTCTAAACCTTGTATCAGGAAGAACTCCGTCAAATGGGCTTATTGTCTTTTTCGTCCAGCTTTTGAATTCTTCTTTAATGTCTGCTTCATATTCGGACGGCTCTGGAATTGGCTTTCCTTTGGCATCATATTCTACATCAAAAACTTCTACATCTTCTGGATCCTCTACCCTGTCTTTGGCAAGATCTTTAAACTCCTCGGGGACTGGAACTGTGTCGTCAGTGTCGAGCACAGAGGACTCCTCTGTTTCCCAATCAATGCCTTCATCATTTTCGATAAATTGTCTGGCATCCTCAATCGACATGTTGTTCGTCTTAGCAAAATCTCGTATTGCTTTGTCTTCTGCTTTCTCTAATTCTTTTCTTCTTTCTCTAGAACCCATTATAATTCATTCTCCTATAAATCTTCCAACAGTTGGGCAGATATGGCATTCGCATATGCGGCCGCTGCTCCTGGGGTGTAGTGTATTCCATCACAATCTTCCTCGCAAACATACCCAGCACCATCGGACCGGGCTTTCTCCGTAACAAGAGTCGAAGGCCAATTATCATATCCATCGAGAAATACAACATTTGGGCCCTGAATGATGCCAGTTAGTTCTTTGTTTCTGTCGATACGGGTTTGTTGTGACTTATTAAAATTGGCACCCTGGAGGTGATCCATAGCAGTGCTGTTCCGAGACCGAGCTAGCTTGCCGGGGCCAGACCAAATAATCTTTGCACTAGGGGCGGATGCTCTAAGGAATTTAAGAAGATCTGCCGCACCGGTGGTGCCATTGTCCCCAAGGCTTACAAATATCAAGCCAGGCTGGGAGGCTTTCAGGGCCGGGCCTAGCTTTGTGCCCAGCAGATCTCCATAGTGATCATCGGCGCCAACCCAGTGCGATGCACGGGATCCGCCCTTTCCTAATCTCTTCACTTTTGCATACTTTTCTTTCAATTTTTGCTCGACTGCCCTCCCAAAATATCCAGCTATCTGACTATCGCCTATTATCAGTGCGTAATCCTCGTCCGGTGGGCCTGTGTGGGTTACCGCAGGATAAGATGCCTGGGCCTGTGAACCAGGAAGATATTGTGACACAAACGAGATAGCATTGCTAGCACCTTCATACAATGATTTGAGGCTTGGGATGTTTTCAACCCACTGAGGGAGCCAATCTGGTTGTTGAGGCATAACTTCTAAAAGCACTCCGTTGCCATATGGCATGTCATGGGGATTATCGAATTTTACCTTAACTCTAGAATGTACGCCAATTGGAGCATTTAGTGGTTCTCGTGCCACGAAAGTTGGAAAAGTACTCATCATAGCGGCTTTTATAGCTGGATCCTCTGGCCACACAGGATCACCGGTGATATCGTGTAGTTCCGGAACATATGCCTTGCAAGCCCAAAGTCCCTGTCCTCCGGTGTGTGTACTGTTCATCGGGCTTTTAACCTTCCAGGGCATCAGAACTCTAGCATTATCATATTCAGTCTTGGCATCGGGCGCCATTGTATTCGGCCGGACACCATTCTCTATTCCCTTTCCGATAATAGACAAAGGGGCGTACTTCAGGTCAAAATCTGTAATCGTTGGAATATTCGGATCAAAATAGTCTAGATTCTCAAAAAATGTTAACAAGTAATCGTATGCATCCATGCCACTTAGGGTTTTGGTTTCTTCTTCGTCATCGCCATTAGCCATTTTATTTCATTCTCCTCATTGCTATTCGAACCAAGCCTTCCCGTGGGCTATGCCACTGCTTTGGCGCTTGTTGTACTCGCGCTGGCCCTCCTGGCAATCCACGCAATTCTCAAATATCGCTGCCCACCGGCCTGCGGCGAGGCCGGCGCCTTCGGCGGTATCTGGGTATTGATGCAATCCCATCGCTCTGGTTTGCTGAGACACAAATTTAAACTGGTTGTCGGGATCTGTAATTGCATCAAGAAGTTTTATTTTCTCCGTTTCCCTATTGATTCCCATCGATGTGGCGAATAGGCCGCCCTGGAAATTGTCGCCGCACATATTCAATTGCCAATACCCAAAAGAGCAGAATACGCCGCCGCCGTGTCTGGGGCTGGTCGTATGGATCCCTCCTCTTGCAGAGTAGTCTTCATCTCCAGCTTCATTTGATACATAGGCTGATTCATGTTCCGCATTTACTGCCGCAGCAATGAGAGATGCGTCAGTAAAATCATCAAAGTACCCGCTTGCCTTCATCTTCTTAACAAAGGCATTCAGGTTTTCCGAAGTTGTTCCTTCTGCCATAGGTATGAGTGCCGCATCTATAGGAGCACCAGTCAGATATCGGCCCAGCATTGTTATGCCGCGGCCGACAACTTGTGGCCAATTATTAAACAAATCTGTAGCACCAGGAACATCCACAGCCCAATCTGGCATCTCAACGGGGCGGGCCAATATTATTTCCTTGATGATGCCGGAGGACCAATTGTCGTATTTATTATCAAAAGATACTTCTATCAAAGAGCCTGGCACTAGTGGCTCCAGTGCGGTGCTTTCTGCATAAAAGGTTGGGAAGCTAGATATCAAAGCTGCTCGAAGTATCGTATCTGTCACAGAAAAAGGATTGAGGCAGGCGGCATGAAGTGTTGGCACGAAAGCTTTGCAGGCCTGAACCTTTTCAGAGGAGCCGGCTGGTTCATGGGCACCAGCAACATCACTATGTGGAGCCTGAAATGGTAACAACACAATTGCTGGGAATTTTCTGCTCTTCGAAAGAATGTTCGGTCGCAAGCCTTTCATAACAGCATTGCCGACAACAGAAAGAGAACTCAGAGAAAGATCAAACTCAGAAAACACAGACTTAGCCGGATCGAAACCGAAGTCTCCAAGTGTGTCTTCCATATAGCCCCACGCAGATTTAATCTGTTTTTTTAATTCTTCTTCGTCTGACATATTATATCAACTCCTTCATTTACTTAAGAAAATCTCCCACCATCGAGAGAGTATTTGATATCCATTTGCTCGGATCTGAGAACAACTCCAAGGCACCGGGAACATCTTTTGCCCACTCCGGCATAGCAAGTGGTCGATCTTGGAGTGCTTTTAATATTGTACCGGTACCCCAATAGAACCACGGGTTGTCAAACGATACCTCTATTACGGAGCCCGGCACTAACGGAGAAAAGAGTTGGTATGGTGCCACGAATGTTGGTAGTTTACTAATTATTTGTGCGGATGCATCTGAACTATCCTCCAAAAATGGATTTGATACACAAGAGTGCAAACCAGGAACAATAGCTATACAGGCTTGGGCTCCACCGGGAAGCGGAAACGGCAGGGCCACAACTGCTTTAAAAAACTCTATGCCTTCAAATACATTTGGAGTACTATGCTTCTTCACTCCGGCGCGGGTGGTGGCCAGTTTATCGAGTGACAGTTCAAACTCGTCGAAAGAAGAGCACGAAGGGTCAATGGGGGCGTTTTTTTTTGCCTCTTCATTGTACTCAAGAATTTTCCTTATTTGTTCTTCGTCTTCTTTGCTTCTAGCCATCTTTCTCTTCCCTCTTTGTTCTTGGCGATTTAATATTTCTGCTATATAAGTGCCACTCTGACCAAGAACATATGTGACTATTATTTTTTCATTAAAACCTTATTGAAATTTTGAGATTATTTGAGATGGCCACTGATTATCACAATTCATTTTTTTCCTTAGTTCTTCTGGGAAGAAATCCGGATGAATCCACCAATCTTCAAACGGAAGAGGGTCTTCGTACCAGAAATGGCCGGAAATTAAACCCGGCTGCTGGACACACACATTCCCGCAAAGTAAAAAATATCCCTTTTCTTCTAAATATTTCCTTTGAACACCTCTATATTTATCTCCGTAAACATAGGAATCATGCTCTAGTGTAATAACTTTGAATTTATATTCATCCATTGGCAAATTCATCAAAACATTAGTACTTATTTCATCTACATCTAGAGAAAGATAATCAATATTCTTTGAGTGTTTAGTATCAAAATTGTTTTCCTTGAATACCGATTTCCAATCTACTTTTAGAGCATCCGTGTTGAGATGAGTACAAGATCTTGCGGCATAGCCAGGATTATGCTTAGAATCCCTTTCTACACAAATCCCCTCCCATCCCAATTTATCAAAAAAACAAGTATTATTTGATGTAGTCGCGTAACTACTCCCGATATCTACGTAGGAACCCTCCTTTTTAAAATTAAAAATATTTGCTACAAATTGGTCTTGTTTTGCATCTGAATTAAACATTTAATGCCTCTCCCTCGTCCTGCAACATGTCAAAGATATCAGCCTTATCATCCTCTGACAATCCTGCTGACAATCCTGCTTGTTGCTTCTGGATAAGGGAAGATACTTTTACAAGCTGCTCGTTTGATCTCTGAAGAGTTTCCACATACTTAGCCGCCGTTTGGCCGACGAACTTGTGGTTCTCTTCATTCTTGCCAATGTAGCGGATCACATCATCAAGAAGCTCTTTGGTGACCTCGCGGTCTTCCTGAATATTCTTGATCGCTTCTCCAAGATAGTGGTCTAAATCTTTCATAAGTCACCTTTGTCCCAGTTGCATCGGAAAGTTCTATACTTGATTCTCATACTGTTTAGGCTGTTAACAACCTGTTTAGTGTTCATTCCAGTAATCTCCCTCATATACAAGTAAATAGCTTTCTTGTTAAAAATTTCTATATTATCGGCCTCGTCAAAAAGGATACGAATGGCATTAAGTACCTTTTCTTCGTTAGGCTTCATGTCTTCATGTTCCCAAGAATCTATCTCTTCGCGGAGCAACCCTAAAAACTCTTTAGCTTCTCGTTCTTTCACATACGGATTGGTGGTGGAGATGTGTTTAAGCTCCATATCCTTCGATAATTGCGACAGTTCAATTTCCGTTCTTCTCTGTTTGCTTCTCTTTTTCGTCTGATGGATGAACCAGTTTTTGGTAATTACACTAAAATAAGAAAAAGCTTTAGACCCTCTATTTGGATCATATTTGCTAAGAATAGTTATGAGCCATATCTTACACTCATCCCTGAGTGAATCTATATTTGGAAGAGTAGTGAATTTATAAGTAAACACTATCTTATCAACCATCTCGTTAAAAGCTGGTTCTATGTATCTAACATATAATTCTGTTCTTTCTTCTATGCTTTGTGTTTTAACATATTGTATAATTGCATCCTCATGGACCTGAGTGAAATACAATCTTTTTGTTCGTTTTCTGCGTTTCTTCTTGGGTGATGGCGGCAACTTCACCACCTTCGTTTCGTCGCTCGTCGTCATAAACATCTGTCTCCTCTAAATTTTCTTCTTCTTCATCTTCATCCAAAAGAGTATAGATTTCCTCAAAATCAGAAAGAGTTTCAGAATAATCTCCAACATGACGGATTAGGCCACTAAGAATCTCATCTCCATAAAACATCTCTAATTCATGAACAGACTCCAGGTGATCGCGGAAAGAGATAGTCTCTTCCACGAGGGCACCGAGGTTTTCTGAAATGAAGCGGAGGCGAGATACAAGATTTCTAAAATACCAGATAAAGAATACATTAAGTAGTAACGAGGCAATCAATGCCCCACCTAACACCAATAACACTTCTAAGCTCATTTGTCAAACTCCTTTTTCATTTTTTTCTTTTCTTCTTTTACTTCTTGCTTCGCATCGCGGATAAACTCTTTTACAAGCTCACCAGTTTTCTTCTCTGCTGATGCTTTGCTTTTGGTAGAATAAGCCATCGATGGAACTCTATATAAAGATCCATCGGTGGTACATTCATCACAGTTTTGAAGCTTCACGAACATTCCGTGGATGGCTTCAAAAGAGTGATCGCACTCTTTACATTTGTAAGCATACTTAGGCACCTACCTCTTCCTCTTCTTCATCCTCGTGGCCAAATTTAACCATCGGAGGATTCATTACCATGAGGCCGATCTCAGAGTTCTTAAGATCAAAGCCCTTAATCACCGGAACAATATCACTCTGCTCCATTAAAGACTTCTGTAAAGCCATCATTAATGCTCCCACCGCCTGGTCTGATAGATGCATGTTGCCACCTTTTGTCGCCTCAGAACCTTTTTCTGGTTTTTTGTTATCCTTATTAATATCAACCTCTTTGGGGGTTGCTCTCAAATCTATCTTCATATTGCTCATTTTTTTCTCCTTTCGAAATAGCGCCAGTTATATGGAGCCAATCATGTTTTTCTCTAACTTTTAAATTCTTGTTCCATGCTGATTTAAGCATGGTGGGGTCTATTCCCATATTTTCTGAATAGTTTATAAATGCGATAAGGTCTTTTGGGAAGCATTTGCCTCCGAACCCCCTATGTCCATCGTGGCCTGGCACCATTGTGTGCATCGGATTAACCCACCCAGAGGAAAGAAAGCCATCTAATGCCGCTTCCCAATCGATTCCATGGGAGTCCGCAATTTGCTTAAATTCATTGATTACTGAGATCTTAGCGGCGGAAAAGCAATTGCTGTAATATTTTATAAAGCAAGCAGTTCTACGATCTGTTGTTATGTATTTGACTGACGGGAATACTTTTCTATACATCTCTTTCACTTTTCCTACTGCGGCCGGCGGGCCGCCAAGAACTATACGAGATGGATTCTTAAAATCTTCGGCGGCGGTCCTTTCCGACAAGAATTCTGGATTGAATACAAACTCTTTATCTGGGAATGTTTTTGCTATCTCCTCTGCCGCCGAGGGTGTTAGTGTTGACTTTATAATGATTATCTTTTCGCCGGTCAAATCGTATATCGCAGATTTAACAATCGATAAATCTATCTTGCCTTCTATTGTGGTTGGTGTAGGGACACAAAGGAAGACATATTTAGCTTCGTTTATTTCTCTTATGTCGTTTAGGCTCTTCTTTGGATCAGTGTCATAAACTAATACATTATAATGTTCCCTCAAACCTTGATGTATCGCATCGCCGACAAATCCGTTTCCAATAATACCTATACTAATCATTATTCACCTTGTTTTGTTCTGCCGGCGTTTTATCAATTTTCTTGGTTAAACCTGCTATATTATTAAATATAACACATTCTTTGCCATCTGTAAAGTATTTTTCTCGGTTTTTCCAGCCATATGCACAGATATCGGCCGACGGGATTGGTGTCTTATTTTTTGTCATTATTTACAAACTCTTTTATAAGTGCACAAACATGCTTTATATCATCGCACGACAATTCAGCATACATCGGGAGACTCAAACAATAATTGGCATTATACTCAGCATTAGGAAACTGTCCCTCAACATATCCTGAGTGTCCAAAAACCTTCTGCATGTGCAAAGGAACTGGATAATGAAAACCGGTCGACACGCCATTTTTTTTCAAGAAAGAATGTAGCTCATCTCTTCTCTCGGTGTGAATAACAAAAAGATGCCAAACTGGGTTTGCCCACTCTTCTACGACTGGTAGCTCGATCCCTTCAATGTTGGACAGAAGCTTGATATAAGTTTTTGCATTGTTGCGGCGGTCCTCGGTCCATTCTAGAATATATTCTAATTTTATTGACAATGCGGCCGCAATCATTGAAGACATGCGAGAATTGTTGCCCAATATTTCATGCACATATTTGTCAGAAGAACCATGATTCTTTATCTGATGAATGCGATTTGCCAAGCTCTCATCACTTGTAGTGACGGCACCACCTTCGCCGGTGGCACCCAGATTCTTGCCCGGATAAAACGAAAAGGCGGCGGCGGTGCCCAAAGAGCCACACATCTTTTCCTTATACGTCGCAAAATGAGATTGAGCGCTATCTTCAAGGAGCCACAAGTCGCGACGACTTGAAATCTCCTTTAGCCTGTCCATGTCGCACGGCTGGCCATAAAGATGTACTCCGATGATTCCTACTGTCTTATTACTTATCTTTTCTTCTATTAATGATGCATCTATATTCCATGTACCGTATTTACAGTCCACAAGGACAGGCGTTGCCCCGACAAGCATCACGGCCTCGGCAGTTGCGACAAAAGTGTTTGCTGGCAATATCACTTCATCGCCGGGCTTAACATTCAATGCCCTTAGAGCAACTTCTAGTGCATCGGTGCCACTGGAAACAGAAACACAATGATCCGATCCCAGCATCGATGCGAACTGTGTTTCAAATCCATTGACCCATGGGCCCCCAACAAACCCGGTACAATCTATGATTTCTTCCCATGCTTTCAGGAGCTTTTCCTTAATTTGTTTATGTTGCGGCTTTAAATCTACGAAAGGTATCATGATATTTTCTCCTATTTACTTATAATTCTTGCCGGTATGCCAACGACGGTTGCATTATCCGGAACATCTTTGAGGACTACGGCTCCGGCGCCGATCCTAGCATGATCGCCGACTGTCACTCCGCACATTATAATAGCGCCAGTTCCAATGCTAACTTCGTTGCCTATCCTTATCGGCTCCAAGGTCCAATCTTTTTCAGATGCCAACTCGCCATATTCATTTAGCGATAAAGGATGCCTGTCATTTATAAACATCACATTGTGGCCTACGAAACATCCATCGCCAATAATTACACCATCACAGATGAATGTGTGGCTAGAAATTTTACATAGCTTTCCTATTGATGCATTTTTTTGTATTTCCACAAATGTACCTATTTTTGTTCCATCTCCGATCTTACATCCATATAAATTAGAAAAATGATACACCGTGACATCTTTGCCGATATCTACTGTTTCTGAAACCAATGCTTTATCAGAGATCATTGGGTACCTCAATTCTGGAACCTGATTTAATAGACTCATTGGACAGTTCCAAGATTTTAACGATTTGAGATGCGATTGTGCCAGGCGATTTTGGATGTTCGAGGCCGCGGATGCAATTAGAAAAGTTCTTTACTACTCCCTGTAGTGGCTCGCTTGAGTCAATAAATGGGGCCGTAATGCCATCATCTATATATTTTACGGACGGTCCACTTACGGCCACCTTTTTATCATAAATTTTAATTTTTTCATTATTCGCTAGATCATCCCAAACTAACATCTTTTCGGTCCCTACGATTGTCATTTGCCGAACTTTTACAGGTGATAGCCAGCTATTATGTATATTGAAAACAACACCACTCGACATGTCTATAGACAAATGCGCGTCTGCTGCATGATGACTGCTAGGGTGGCAGACGGCTGATGTCGATAAACAAATAGGATTATATTCATCGCCTAAAATAAATTTTGCAATAGATAAGTCGTGTGGAGCGAGATCCCACAAAACATTCACATCTTTCTGAAAAAGCCCCAAATTAGTTCGAACCGAGTTGATGAATAATATTTCACCCAAAATTCCGCTATCAATGATTCCCTTTAATGTCATAACTGGGCCTGAGTAGCAGAAAGTGTGATCGCACATCAAGACTAAGCCCCTCTTGCTTGCCTCATCCACTAACTTCTTGGCATCTTGGTATACCAAGCATAGCGGCTTCTCGATGAGTACATGCTTGTTTGCTTCTAGGGCTGCTTTGGCCAAATCATAATGAGAACGAACAGGTGTAGCAATAACCACACCATCAATATTTGAATCTTCAACTAAATCATCAAGATTAGAATATAACTTTAGTGTTGGATACTGACTGATTTTTTCTTTGGCCAATTCAGTGTCAGTGTCATAGATTCCAACAAGTTCGGCCTCGTTACAATCAACCAAGTTTCTTAATAAGTTCTTGCCCCAATATCCCACTCCGATAAGGGCAATTTTTGCTTTTGCGGTCATGAGTTCTCTCCTTTGTAGGTCTGTACTATTTTCTCTGCCCAGTTCATGCGGTTAAATTTTTGAACTTTTTTGTGGCCAGATTGAGATATAATCCCTCTTTTTGCCGGGTTGTCTAGATAAAAGATTATCTTTTCTCTTAGATCGGCAATATCTTTAAAAATTACCAAATCTTCTCCATCTTCAAAGTCTTCGTGGCGTGTATGCCAATCAGAAGAAAGTAAAAAACCTCCTGCGGCGAGTGTTTTATATATGCGATCACTGGTGCCTCCGGCAGTCGAAAAATTTAAACAAATTTTAGATTTTGATATTGTTTTTGCATGTTCGGGCCCATAGGCATTACTAATGTGTTTTACTGGATATGAAAGTTCTTCTAGCAGTCTCTTTCTTTCTCCATGCAAAGAGCCTATAAATACAACATCTATTTCTTTTTCCAAATCATGAGGCTTGTCTGCTTCAGAATCAAAACCTTCCGGAACATAATATACTTTATCATTATATTTCTCAAACACATCAATAGTATTTTTAACGCCAGTGATCACTGCATGAACGATTTTTGCTTTTTCAAGCATTTCTGGCAGTGCATATAAAGTGGTAATTGGATCCATCCACCATAGATAAGTCTTGGTTATTTTGGTTATTCTTTCAAAGACAGAAACTGGAAGAAAATCGCATTTGCTAAAGACTACAAGATCAAACTTACGCTCTTTCACCAGAGAACATAAATGATTATCTCTTTCGGATGCACCGATTGATAGCGCTTTCTGTTTATAGTTATACCCAACCACCTCACAACCTAAAGACTTAAAAGCCATCAACTGTGAAGTATTGGTGGACTTACCGATGGCATCAAATACACCTATAAACAATATTTTCATTTTTCGCCCCTTAAAAGCCTTATATCGTTATCAACCATCTTCTCCACCATGCCCTTAAAACTGAGCGATGGTTTCCAATTTAGCTCTTCGTGTGCGAGAGTAGAATCTCCCTTTAGGGCTCCAGGTTCTGAAGTTCTCAAAAATCTCTTATCTTGTTTAATAAACCGAGACCAGTCTTCTATTCCAATATGATTAAATGCTACATCCAAGAAATCCCTAACAGAATGTGTTTCCCCCGTGGAAATCACATAATCGTTTGGAGTCTCCCGCTGCAACATTAACCACATTGACCTAACATAATCTGGGGCATATCCCCAATCCCTCTCTGAGTCGAGACTTCCTAAAGTAATATACTCCTCTAGACCCAAATGTATTCTAGCTGCTCCGTCAGATATTTTTCGTGTGACGAATTCGTGATCTCTTCTTTCAGATTCGTGATTAAACAATATACCAGAACAGGCATACATGTCGTATGATTTTCTATAACTTTTAACAAACCAATGACCAAATAGTTTTGATATTCCATATGGACTTCTGGGGCTAAACGGTGTCTCTTCGTTTGCACTATCATGCGATATTGTTCCAAACATTTCAGAAGTACTGGCCTGATAGAACCTTATTTCTCCTTTATGGTTTCGAATCGCCTCAAGAATTCGGAGAGTGCCTAGTCCATCGATTTCGCTGGACTTGAGTGGGTTTCTCCAACTAGCGGTCGAGGTTCCGGTGAAAGATCCCAAGTTATAGATCTCGTGGGGGTTGGACTCTTCTATACATTTTTGTAGCGAATCCTGATCTAACAAGTCGCCATTAACAAAATTGATTTTTTCCTCTATATGTTTAATGTTGGCATAGCTCTTACTAGAGTCATGTCTTTTTGTGGCCCAGATATTATAACCCTTAGACAACAGAAAATCAGCTAAATGGCTTCCGTCCATTCCGCTGATGCCAATTATTAGAGCTACTTTTTTCATTTATATGTGCCAGTGTCTATGTTTTTTATAAACTCAATCATCTGCTGCTTGTCGTCTTCAGTAATTGTATTTTTCATCAAAGGCCAAAAATATCTCATAATCTATTTCCAGCTCGATGAATAGCCGTCGGTGCAAAGCTCTATTTTTATTAATTCTTTTGGCACACACAAGTATTCGCCGTTGCAGTCGCCCCATTTGAACTTGCTCAGAATCAGGCCGGCCTTAAGGTCAAGAACATGATATCCTATTTTTTCAAATATCCCGAAATCGAATCCGCCCTTTTCTGTGATTACAAATCCTGGGTATTCTTCTATTTTTTCTTTTGAGTGTTCTGGCTCTGATACGATAGCTCCTGGATGATGGTATCCAATTTGCCATATAGGTCTAAAAAATGAGAGGATCTTTTTCATCCCTAGAAGTGCCAGACTCTCCATTCCCTCAATATCCATTTTTATCAGCTTAGGATGTGGAATATTCATGTTTTCAATATATTCGTCAAATATAAAATATTCAATCTCGACTGGGTCCTGATCAACTGCCGTGCAGTGATCAAATCTTGATATGACTTTTTTATTTTCATTGCTTAGGGCACATTGGTATACTTTGATGTTATCATATGGAGCACAATTTATTTTAGCCCTTTCAAAGTTGCTCGGAAAACCTTCAAATGCATATACCTCCATGCCCTCAAGTGCAAACGGGATTGAAAAAGATCCTATATATGCACCTATATCCCATACCACATCGCCAGGCTTCATGCCGGTGAGCAAGGCACCAAATTGGTGATCCTGTCTCTCAAATAATTTATCTTGTAATATATGCCTGTCAATGTTGTCGCCAGTTTCTAATAAGTTCTTAAAATTTATAACATGATTCTTTTTATCAAAGGACGACACATAATTTATATTCTTTTCCTTCACTCGGTGCCTCTTTTTATATATTCATAATCTTCTAAATACATCATTTCTGCCAACTCTTCAAATCCAACTTTCGGCACCCAGCCGAGTTTTTTTCTTGCTTTGGATGGGTCGCCCAAAAGATAAGGCACTTCTTGGGGCCTAAATAGCCTCTCATCGATTTCTACATGCTTTTCTATGTCTAGACCCGCATGTTCGAAAACAGCCTCTAAAAAGGCCCTTACAGTGTGTGTTCTGCCTGTTGCAATAACATAGTCGTCTGGTTCGTCCTGTTGGAGCATTAGCCACATCATTTCTACATAATCGCCAGCAAAGCCCCAATCTCGTTTTGCATCAAGATTGCCGAGGTAAAGTTTGTCTTGTAGACCAAGCTTGATTCTGGCGGCTGCTAGTGTAATTTTGCGTGTAACAAAAGTTTCTCCACGAAGAGGAGATTCATGATTAAACAAAATTCCCGATGAGGCATGGATCCCATAACTCTCCCTATAGTTCCTTATCAAATTATGGGCAAATACTTTCGCACAAGCATATGGAGATGCAGGGTGTAATTGAGATTCCTCATTAAATGGATAATTTGGATTATCACCAAACATTTCTGATGAAGATGCCTGGTAGAAGCGGGCGGTCGGACAAACAGTTTTCATTGCATTTAACATTCTCAAAGTTCCCATAGCTATTCCGTCGACCGTGTGTTCCGGAATGTCAAAGGATACTCGAACATGGGATTGGGCTGCTAGATTATATATCTCATCAGGCTTAATGTCAATCATTAATTTCCATATGGCACCGGTGTCGTTTAGATCATAATATATTGATTTAAAATTCTTATGATGAAAAATATCATCTATTCTTTGTGTGTTTATTAGAGATGTTCTTCTTTTGAGGCCATAAACCTTATAGCCTTTTTTCAGCAGAAGGCGCAACAAATATGAACCGTCTTGTCCGGTAATTCCAGTTATAATTGCCTTTTTTTGCTTCATAATGCTTTATGTTCCTTTGTTGTTTTGTTTGCTTTTTAATATATTAAGTCTCTCTATCATAAAATCAACATTATCTTCTATTGTGGGATGTGCTGCACAAAATGCCCTGCAATCTTCCAAATCTGGCTGTGGTGTGTTCTCCCAAGTTTCTTTCAACACTCTTTTGAAATCATCATAGCTATTATCATCGAAATAAATGGCCCTTTCGCCCAAATAATCTCTAACTCCCTCATATGGAGAGTCGCTAACAACCGAAACTTTTCCGAGCCTATATCCTTCTAATAGTGTTAGGCCTCCGGTTGAGATTTCGTGATATTCTGTGCACATAAAAGCACATTCTGCAATAATTTTTTGAAATTCTTTTTGCGGTACTTTGTTTTTTGTTTCAAATAAAGGAATTTGTAATTCTCCGCAAGCCCTCTTGAGCCAGCCATAATTTTTGTCATATGGATATGCTCGAACTGGATTTAAAACATACCTTTTGTCTTTTATCTCGCCATCGTAATCAAAAAATCTAGACCATATCTTCATTAGCTTGCATTTATCAGTATCCAATCCTTCCTCGCCAAGCCTTAATATAACTTCATCAGCTATACACCACAACTCGTCACACCTATGAAGAACCTTTTTATAAAATTTCCAATCATAATTATGAGGATTCGAATAGGTCCACACGGTCTTGTAGAAATCTAAAGTAAGATTAACTAAAGGAACTTGCGGCAATATTTTATTGAAAGCATCCATTAATTTATAACCGTGTCCTGTATGTCCGGTACCGATAATCGCATCACATTTTGGATGCATTTGATTCTTATCAACCACAATTCCTTTTGACTCAAATATAGGTATGTATGGCTCTATATTCTCGGAAGGTGAAGTTATGAAAGTTATTCTCATTCTTGTGCCTCTTTTATTTTTTTATTTATTTCATCTACTATAGCATACATCGAAATATTGTTAGCCAAATTAGATTCTAAATACACAGCATTTGGATTGACAGGCTGCCAATTTTTTGTTGTCGTAACCGCTGGATTATAAGCAGAAGAATATAGGCCTATCGTTGGATGATTATAGGCAGAAGCGATAACCGACATTCCGGAATCACAAGTTATTAAAAAATCTGTACCAAGCATTACCTTGCAACTTTTAAAATAATTAGGATTTTTATCAAGAATTGTGCCTTCTATGCATGGCTGGCCCGGTCCTGATAATTGGTACACTTTATACCCCATGTTTATAAGATATCTTGCTATAAATTCTTGTCTTTCGACACTTATTGAGCGTACGCCCCGGGGCCATTGGCTTGAAAAAAGAGACAATGCAACTGTTCGAGGTTTTCGAACAACACCTATAGGCTTATTTAATTTAATATTCGAGGTCTTAGCTTTTACTCCCATCATTAAAGCCGTCTCAGTTGTGACATGCCTATAGTTGAACCAATCAGGCTGAGTAAGTTGTGGGTGACCGGTCAACGGGAACCTGGCATCGAACTTTTGTTCTTCAATATAATTCTTATCATTTTTAGTAGGAAAATCGTCATATCCTTCCCATATTTTAAAATCAATAATATTTTCATGGTAATTTTCATACAAAGGGAGTATTTCTTGGTATTTTTTTGAACATCCTAACACTATTTTTGTTTCTGGATTGTCCTCTATAAAAGAACGGAGTGCCGGCTCCTGCAAGATTATGTCGCCAAATTGACCATTCATTCCGAAATACACTTTTTTCATATTTCTACCCCTCAAGCCCATCGATGAATTTTCTTAATACATATTCTGGCTCTGGCTGCCAACCTTGTTCTGACAAGAATAAAACCTTTGCACCAAACGGATTCCAATTTTTTGTATATCTATCCAAATTATAGTCCGTAGTCCAAACAACCTGCGGGCAGCCACACAAAGATGCCAGATGCATAGCCCCGGACGACGGGCCGATTATGCATTTTGCTCCAGACAAGATATCTAACAATTCCTGCTGATCGCACTCTCTCTTATCTTCCGTCTGATTTATGTGCATCGACTCTTCTTTTGTTCCGATAGATACTATATTATAACCCATATTTATCAAGCTGTCAACAAATATATCCCACTTTTCTCTTGGCCAGTTATCTCCTGGTCGCAAGGTTCGGCATCTCGCATGAACAACTATGGTGTTTTCATATTTCCTAGAATAGTTACCAAATCTTCTATATGTTGGCGATACACGATGTGAACCAAACTGAAATTCTTCACTAAAATGAGTTCTCGGGGGATCGCCTATTCTGCGAGGTGTCATAATACTTATTTCTTGTTCGGGTGCATTAAGAGAAGCTTTTCTTAAGAAATCCATCATTAAGGCTCCGTCTATATTAAAGCCTACTTTGTAATAAGAATCCCTATAGTCTCCTTCCTCTGGAACAAATTCTATAAATTGATCGCAGAAGTCTTCATATAGAAATCTTGAGCGAGGAGAAGAAATGCAGATTGTTTTATCATAATATTCCGACAAACTTCTAACATAGGCATGCCAAGCAAATAATTCCCAACCAAATTCGCCGACCCATGGTCCGGCAACAAGAACCTTTTCTTTCTCTTCTGCTCTATTGTCCTTCACGAAAAAAATCCATATCCAGTGCGGCTTTGTCGTCCACATAAATGTCTGATGCTGGTTTTCCTAAAAACAATCTATGAAATTTGACACCCCACTTTGTTAATTGCTGGTGCGTAAAATCATACAATATATTGTGTGCTAGTTCCTGTGAGTTATCTGTTCGGCCCATTCCTCTTGCTGTCAGGAAAAATATAGTATTGCCTTGATCATACAAATCATTAACGGTACCAATCCTCCCCATCATTGGTTCAGAGTTCTCATAGTCGCTCCCATTGGTCAAACAAATTGTTCCATCAATGTCAAACACATATGTCACCGAATCCAGCCCTCAAAATCGCTCAGAAATCCTTGCACAGATTCATCAGTCTTGGGATGGGACATAGATTTTTTAATAACTGGATATCCTGCCGTTACGATGTGTGCTCCGTTGATCCAGCAATCCTCCAGATCATATGCATTACGAATGCTACCAGCTATGATCTCACATTCTAGTTTGTTTTCCTCAATGAAATCTCTGGTCCTTTGAAGAATTCTGGATGCATTACCCTGATTATCCAAGCAGCGATTATAAAACAACGAAACATATCGGGCGCCGGCCAGTGCTGCGATCTGCATCTGAGTTGCATTAAAACAACAAGTACAATTAACTGGTATGTCTGCCAAATAAAGCTCGTGTATCGCCTCAAGCTCCTCATATCCCACCGGTATCTTGATGTTCAAGTTTGAATAGTTAATTTTCTCCATAATCTCTTTCGCTTGGCGAATCATTGCCTGAGGCTCTACTGCGAACACCTCTACTGAAAGAGGTATGCCATCGTCCAACTCTGTACAGATATCAGCGATTTTCTGAATATGTGCATAAAAATCTGTCTTTGGCTCCTTGGCTAATAATGAAGGATTGGTGGTTACTCCCTGTATTGCACCTTTGGTTATGGCATCTCTAATCTCTTCTAGATTTGCTGTATCAATAAATAATTTCATTTTATTCCTCTGAATCAATATGTTTATAAGTTTTTCCATCCTCGACAATATGAGAGTCTCCATCGTCATCTAGAGTCGAGAATTCAATTATTACTGTGTCTTCCAGTGCCATCCTCATGTGCATAAACCCAACTGGGATCCTAAACACCTCTCCTTGATTAAGCACAAAAGATGTATTCTTTCCTCGGCTTATTCTAGTGCCTATTCTTAGCTTTCCGGACTCAATATAGTAAGATTCCTCTTTCTTGATGTGATATTCCATACTACTCTGGGTGTCTTTTTTCATGAATATTCTTTTAACGGAATATTGGTCGTTTTCGAACAAGGTCTTCATATTTCCCCAATATTTGTCAACTTCCTTCACAACTCCGGATATAGGTGGCAGGCCCTGTCTTCCGTATTTTATCTCATTGGCCATAATATTTTCCACTTCCATGCTTTCGAAAAAAATGCTTATCTAATATTTCTTTTGACAACGATGATTCTGAGTTCAACATCAATGTCTTATAGGCATATTCTGATACTATCTCTAAAACATATGCGTTTTCCAAAGTATTCTCTATGGTGGTGCCCCAAACGAAAGGAGCATGGCCGGACACCAAGCAGGCCTGAACATTCACAGGATCTATATCCTGTTGCTTAAAAAATTCACATATAATTCTGCCAGTATTTCTTTCATAATTCTCTGAAATTTCGGCTCCCGCGGGGTGCGGCACACAAGGAATATCGCCACAAAAATAATCTGAATGGGTGGTACCCAAGCAAGGGATTGAGCGAGCAGCTTGTGCAAATATTGTTGCGTATTTTGAGTGAGTATGTACAACACACTTGGCATTATCAAAGTTTCTGTAAATTTCCAGATGTGTCCAAGTATCAACCGATGACTTAAGTCCAGATAAAATGTTTCCAGACATATCAACACAAGACACTTGATCGTTGGTCGCGAGAGAGAGATTTACTCCGGAAGGCTTTATATATACTTTCCCTTCTGTCCTGTCGTAAAAACTGACATTCCCCCATGTCAACTCAATCAATCCCTTATCGACAATCCACTTATTGGCTTCAAGCACACAAGATTCAATTGATTTCATTTAAATCCTCCTTCATTGGAACATGAGTCCCAACCTTGAGAGTGCTAGCGGCCGCCCACTTATTGCAAAATTCTAAATCTATATTATCTACAGTGTATGCTATTGCGGCGAGGAAGGAATCACCAGCCCCCGTTGTGTCGACAGCATCGGTCGAAAATCCAGAGTGTTCATAAAAAACTTCTCCATCATATAAGATGGCACCAGAAGGGCCCCTAGTAACACAGACCGGAGAATTTAGATATTTACACAATTTTGCCATACCACTTATGTCAGAAGTAAATTCAGATAAGGTGCCACGGGCCTCATGCTCATTCATGCAAACTAAATTTGAATTTCGGAAATAATCATACCTACTGCTTCTGTCTGAAGACTGTGAACTGCTAATGACATTGATATTTCTACTTTTGCAATGCTCTATTAAAGATTGTGTTTTGTCTTCTCTGTCGAATATGCCGTTGCGATAATCAACAAGAAGAACAACATCGGGTAAAGTATCAGATATCAGTGAAAATATATTTTCTAGATATGGCTCGGTAAGCTCCGTTGGTGTACCACGGTTAACCTGTAAATATTTATATAGTATATCTGAACGACTTATCCAAAACCTGCTCTTAACTGAGCACTGGTCCTGATGAAGAAGTGTATTTATCTTTAAGTTCGGATGGCTCCAATTAGACACCTTTTTTCCAAACTCGTCGACACTAGTAGCTGTCACAAATGTGACTTCGCAGCCGAGAACCAATAAATTATTAACTACATTTGCAGCACCGCCGAAAGAATACTTCTCCTTGACAAATCGGCTCTTCATAGTGGGTGTTTCCAAAGACAAGCCAATACAATCAGAAAAGACATCATGATCTATAATACAATCTCCAATGACAAGAATTTTCTTATTATTCATGCTTTTCCCAGTTACTTTTTTGATGTATTTCCCGGATTATATCCGTGGTTGAATAGTTCTCCACCAGTGGACAGATCTTAACTTCTATATGAGAAGGAATGTCGTCTCTCTTTCTGACTTCATCGGCATGCCACTCTCCGCCCTTAACAACCACAGATGGGTTGATGCTGGATATAACTTTCTTCGTGTCTGTCTCGTCAAATATCACCACTTCGTCCACTTCTCTAAGTGCCTCAAGCAGCTTCTTTCTGTCTTCTTGTCTATTGATTGGCCTATTGTCGCCCTTAATTGTTTTTACGCTGGTGTCTGAATTGATCGCAACAACCAATTTGTCACCCAAAGATTTTGAAAACTTAATCATCTCAAGATGGCCCGTATGAAGAATATCAAACACTCCATTGGTGAATACAACTTTCTTTTTGCTGGTTGATAGTTTCTCTACTCTCTTTATGTGTCTTCCTTCTCCAAAATTTGTCGACAGCCACAATTTTAAAATCTCGAAATTCTCTTCTTCTGAGGTGGTCCAAGCACCCAAACAAAGAACATTTGAGTCATTATGCTCTCTGCATTTTGGGGCAGTCATAATATTATGGACAAGAGCCGCTCTAACTTTTTCGAATCGATTGGCGGCAATGCTCATCCCCACACCAGTTCCACATATTAATATTCCAGCATGAATGTCTCCATTTGTCAGCACCTCACAAAGCTGATTAGCATAGTCAACATAGTCTACCTTCTTATCTGGATCAAATGGACCAATATCAATGGTAATGATCCCCTGATCTTTTAGGTGTTGCCTCATTTTATTCTTTATCGCTATGCCGTTATGATCTGAAGATAGTCCTATGATTTTCATTATATTTCCAATAGTTCTTCAAATTTTGCTAGTGCACGCTCGTTTCTTTTTCTTAGCTCGTCGATCAATTCTATGCCTGATAGTTTATGAATTTCTTCACTATAAAATCCCAGTTTTTTTGGGGTCGTCAAAAGAGACAGCCCCATCATCTTTGCTTCCGCGGACACTCTTGAAAATGTTTCAAGGAGGCCAGGAAGAAATAAAAATCTTTTACAAGCAGACATTTGTTCAAGAAATGTCCTGTAATCTGGGCTCTCCAATTCCACTGGAGAGATATTGTTTTGTGTGCAGTATTCTAGAGCCTTATCATAGTTCTTCCATGGGTTGCTGCTTTTCATTATGCACAAATCTTCTGTTTTCTCTCTAGCTGACAGTTCTTCAATGCAATCAAATGTCTCTTTAGACCACAAGCTGCACCCGATACTATGCACATTGGCCTCTGGTATGTTCTTTTCGAGTATCTCCTTGCAAATTTTACTTAAGACGACAACAGATTTAGCTTTGATATAAAAATCTTCATTTATTATCATATTCCGCGGAGGTATGGAATTAACAAAAACCGATGGATCTCTGGTTTTCACATATTTATGATCATGCTCATAAATGATGTATGGATTAGAGTTTTTAATGCTGTTCTTAAGTTCTTCCGACAGGTCAATAAAATTAGATACTATGATAGAATCTGCATTTTTTATATCTTCTTCCGTCAAGCTTCGAGATTTGCAGCAAACTAAATCGCATCTTGTGGAAAGGTATTTTATAAGATTAGCATCGTTGCTCTCTGCTCCTCCTAGCAATTCTTTCCTATAAAAATCGGCTACGAATAATACCTTTTTCATTTACAAAATCTCTATTTTCGAAAGCTTTTGCATCCACTCCAATTCTTCGGCCGAGGGCTTAAAGATGCAATCTGCCATTCGAGAATGCATATTTTCTGATTCGAAATTGTCGTCAATCCATTTTTTGAGAGTGGTGGCCTTCTTCTTCCACTTAGAATAGTTCTTGCGAACAGCACGAAGCTTCATTTTATAGGAGCCCTCTTCTGGATAGCACCACATAGATTCCTTGATAATTACCCCTTCCCAGTGTGCACTAGGTGGGATTGGGCCAATTGTATAATCAACTTCTGCAAAATAAGGGTGCTTATCTTTTGATTTTCCTTTTCCCTTCTTCTTAAGGGGGGCATAGAGAAAATCGCATTGTCCGGACCATCCTGGAGCGATGACTGGAAGTCCACTATAGGCAGCCTCGAATAGAGGAAGCCCAAAGCCTTCTCCATGGGTAGCCGAAACAACACATTTAATTTTAGGGTGTACATAAAGAGAATGAATTTCCTCGTCAGACATGTCGCCATGTAGAAGATAAACTTTACATTTCCTATCTGGGTATTTTAAGAGTATTCCAGATAGCATATCTTCTGTGTGCATACGATCTTGTACCGAGTTTGTTGCAATGAAAGTTTTTACCACCAGACCTACTTTTTGATCAATATTCTCTTCCACAAACCATCGTATTGTGTTCTCTAAATTTTTTCTTGGTCCGTGTTGAGCGATTACAAGATAGTTGAAGCCATAATCTAGACCAAGTTCGATTTCTGGCAAATTTTCATATTCTTTAACAGGATAATGTACGACATCAATTGGTGTTTCACATTTGAGCGTCATTGGTTGTTGGGTTTGAGAATTCATTCCTTCGAAAATCGCATTTTCAAACCCTTGTTTTGAGTGGTCTGAAACAACAATTACCTTGTCCATCATGTTTGCTTTTTCCAGCCAAACAGGAGCAACCTTCGTTGTCTCAATTCCGGCAGTAACACCGATATTAATTGGTGCTATCCTATCCCATTCATTTGGAATAGTAACTTGAACTGATATATCAAATTGCCCTCCGTTTTGGGCATGTATGGCTGTCTCTTTAATCTTTTCATCAAGCCAAGCTCTTTCTTCGTTGTCTTCGGTAATCCACCCGCACTGCCCCCAATTTATAGGAACAATAAAGATATCAAAGATATTCTCCTTTGCTCGTAGAGCACGACACACAAATCTTGCATGCTCTCCATATCCAGAGCGTGTTAGGACTGGGCCTCTTACTATTACTTTTTTACGCAATTTCCTTTACCTCCCAAGACTTATATCCTTTTCTCGTGTCCCAAGAACCATATCGTTCGTGTATGTCATCCATTAGTTTAACCCACTTTCTGTTAAATTCTTCGAAGTTATAGTTCTTTTGAACATGATTGGCCCCCTTTGTGCCCAACTCTTCTCTTTCTTCTTTAGACATATTATACATTTTATGCAAGGCATCAATAAAATCTTCTTTGCTAATTCTATCTTCATGGATATATGGAACATCTTGAGAGCCAATAATCGATTTTGCAGTGGGCTCAATACCAATGCCAAACCATTCTTTGCCATCTGTTACTTGCTCCTGTAGGCCTCCAGTCATTGTAACAATGATGGGGGTTTCACAAGCTAGAGATTCGAGTGTCGCCAGTCCAAATCCTTCTGCATCTGATATGTTGACCGTGCAATCTGCCATGTTATACATCAAAGCCAAATGCGCTGGCGAAACTTTCTCTGGCGAGATCACAACTCGACCGTCTGTATATCCATGATCTTTCAGCAATGCATGTAGATCTGGGCCGTGCTGATCTTTCGGATCCGTGTGCATTATTAGAACAACATTTTCTGGACCTACTTCTTCTGCAAATTCCCCAAACCACATAATGACTGTTCCGCTCTGTTTTCTTCTGGCATTTCTATTGTTCCACATAAATATAAATTTATCTTTTCCAAAATTATCCTCTTTTGCCTTGGTAACTTCCTCTTCAGGAAACTTTTTAAAGAATTCAGAATTTACAGCATGAGGAAAATAGTGATTTTCCACATCAGGCGACACAGTATTGACTACATTATAAGTGACCTTGGAAATCGATGCGATAACATCCGTCGAATCATACCATTTTTTATTATATTTTGGTGGAGGATAATTATCCCAAACATGATAATAAACCATTGGAATTAATGGTCGAATCTCGTTTTCCATCTGCCATAGCCAGCCATAAAATCTTGGATCGGTCATAAACCACAACACATCTGGCCTCTCCACCCAAAGAAGAGAGCGAATCATCTCCGCATTTCCATAGCCATCCACAGGGTGAACGACTAAATCGCCATCATCCCACTCATTACTAGTTAAATTCTGTGGCTCATAATGTTCGTGTTTCATCGCACCGCCGAGGCAGATAAACTTGTATCTCCCTGTGCGCAGTAAGGCCTCAATAACATACTTTGTCTGTGTCCCAACTCCTGATGGTGCCATTGGGTGATCTGACAATACGAGTACTTTTATTTTCTTCTTTTTTTCACTCATGTGCAATTTTCCGTTTTGTAAAATGGACAATACTTGCAAGAAAGACGGTTTTTGATACACCTTTTGCTTTCTATGTTTTGTATCGCTTTGTTTAATAGTGCCATAGCGCTGCTCGTCTTCCTTGGGCCACTGGTAACTCGGAAGATTTCTACCTTGCTGCCTTTCTTTGCTGTCCTCTTAAGGAGAGCAAAGTGTGTCTCAATTTTGTCTGGATCGATGCCGTGCTTCTTGGCATAAAAGTTTTTATAAAGTGTCAACTGGTAAGTTGTCATTGGCTCGGAACGGCGCTTCCTATTCCAGCCCCAAGAGCAAGTCTTCCAGTCAATAATGTGAATCTTCCCATCTGGAGTTTTCACAACGAGGTCGATAAAGCCCTTGAACTTATAGTCAGTGTTCTCCATGTTCTCATAGAGTTCTTCCTCTGTTCTGAGAACCTCAAAGCCGTCCTCGAAATAGTCGTTTATTCCAGGAAGTATCTCCGGGAGGAGATCGAATCCTTGAAGTTCCATTTGGCGCAAAAGTTTACCATCAAGTTCCACATCGTCTTTTAAGAGTGGCCTAATGCGGTTCTCAAACTTCTTAGTAAAATAAACTTCATGTTTTTCGTTTATTTTCTCAACTAAAATGTTCTCGCAAAAATCATGAACGGCAGAACCAAACGCAGTATATTCATTACCTATGAAGGACCGATGTCCCTCAAGATATTCTAGTTTATGACGATAAGAACATTCGTTCCAAATCTTCATTTCCGAAAAGGAAATATGTGACAATACCCACCTCTACTTACTTGTCTTTTTCTTCGCCTTGCTTTTCTTTTTAGGAGAAGGCTTTTCTTCTTTACTTAATATAACCTCTTCAGCAGGTTTGTCAAGCTTTTTCTTTTCGAAAATCCAAGTTCCAGCAATATCTTCTGGTCTATAATTCTTTAAGGATGTGATGCTAAGTGCTTTTCCGTGGGAAATGTTTCTATTTAAAAGCTCAGAAACAATATCGCTTGTTTTTACCTGAAGCTTTTGCAGCCCTAGGTTCTTGTTGTGTCTAGTCCTATAATCAACCTGTACAAAAACATGTATCTCATTTTCTTTTTCTACAACATCAAATATTTCAAATTTCATCTAAAATTACTCCTGTTAGTTTATTAAATAGTTCTGGACTTATCCTTTTTAAGTGCTCTCTGTTTCCTAAAAAGAACTCTTCAAAGCCATTAGCGAAATACTCTCTTAAGGATGTTGCACCATATGGCGATGCAAACAAGCCCGTCGTAAGAGAGTGCAGATTATCATAACCAATCTCTTTGTAAAGAAACGAATCAAGCTCTGGAACATAGTCAGGATCCGCGAATTCTAGATGTGAAACATCAATCCCGTGACTTTTTATGGTCGAAGCTAATCTCTCGCGCTTCCCCAAGAACTCTTGTTCTATTCTTCTATCCCCATATATTTCTAAGCCTCTCTGTGCTTCAATTGCATGAGCCGTCTCGTGGATAATGTTCTCTATATAATCTCCATCCGTTGGGAGATCGCTGGTTATGTATATGGCGCCAGAGTCATAATGAGCCTCAAGCTCTCTCTCTTCGTTTTTCCCGAAAGAACCAATAAAGATCTCGTCAACCTCTTCCATTAAGTGCGGCGGAAAGAGTCTTTCTATGTTGCCCAGAATAGATGATATATTAATGCTAGGCAAGACAGGATCTTTTATATAAACAAGAATTCTTCCAAATAGATAATGCTCTCTCTTTTGCTCTTCATGTTTTTTGAGAGAGTCTCGGATTATCTCTTCTATCTTGTTATTCTTCAGCATCAGCCTTTGCGGCCTCTTCCGACAATTTAAAACCCTCTATAGTGTCTTGTAATGCCTGATCGTATCCTCTGATGAAATTCTCTTCTGCGAGGGCCATTACGAATTCAGGAAACTCAAGTGACATATTTTCCACGATCATCTCGACCGTCACATTGCCGTCCCAATCCATTACCTCTTCTTCTTCAGAATTGTGTTTTTCTAGTGCCATGCTGTAATTTTCTCCAACATAGTTAACTAGCCATTGTTTCATTGGGTTCTCGGGCATCACATTTTCTTTTAAAGTTGTATTTTCAGTATTCATTTTATTCTCCATAATACAATTATAACCTATATTATTATTAAAGTCAAGTAAAAATTATAAATTTTTTGCTGCAACCGTTGCCAGCTTAGATCTTTCACCCTTGCGAAGTGTAATGTGTCCAGCGATATCAAACTTTTTCAGCCTCTCTACGGCATGAACAAGCCCTGTTGATGTCTCATTGATGTAAATGTTGTCTATTTGTTCGATGTCGCCAGTGAGGACAATTTTTGTCCCCTCTCCTGCTCGTGTAAGAATAGTCTTCACTTCGTGTCGAGAGAGGTTTTGTGCTTCGTCGATAATGATAAATGAGTTTGCAATAGACCGGCCACGAATGTAAGTGAGTGCCTCCATCTCAATAATGCCCTTTTCCATATACATTTCCAGCGTAGAGTTATTGTTTCCCGTAAGGAACTTGAGGTTATCCTCAATCGGAGCTAACCAAGGCTTCATTTTATCTTCCACATCACCAGGAAGAAAGCCGATGTCTTTTCCCATAGGCTGAATTGGGCGAGACACTATTAAACGCTTGTAAAGGCCGTCTGAGAAGCCTTTGTCGTCTAGGGCCATGGCCATAACCGTTTTGTTGCTTACAACCTGTTCTAGGCCCGCTGCAATGGCTAATAGGGTCTTTCCTGAACCTGCCTTACCAATGAGAGATACGATCTGAACATCTGGATCCATTAGTAAGTCAAGAGCAAATGATTGTTCTTTGTTTCTGGCACGGACTCCCCAGAGTCCTTGTTTGTATTCCTTGACCTTCTGTAGCGGCCACATGTAGCCCATGAAACGACATAGAGCGGTTTTCTTCTCATTTGTACTGGAAACAAGCATAATAAACTGGTTTGGCAGGTACCCTAGCTTTTCATTTTTCTCAATGAAGACACTTTCGCCGGAGTAGAACTGATCAACCATTTGTTCATCCACAAGGTGTTTGGCAAAGCCCGAATAAAGCTCGCTTTCTTTCCTTATTGCCTGATTCTTGTTGTAATCCTCTGACAGAATACCGATGGAGTCAGCGATGACTCGCATGTTGATGTCGCGACTTACAAGAATAACTTTTCTTTTTTCGTTCTGATTCCTTTCGGCGAGAGCAGTAGAAATAATGATGTGATCGTTGTGTTCACAATCCAAATCGTCAGGCAAAGCCGAAACTCCATGCGAAGCAACCTTTAAGATGCCCTTGCCCTTTCCGAGCCTCACGCCTTTTTGGAGAGTTCCTTTTGCGCGCAACTCATCAAACTTACGAATGATGGATCTCGCCATGGCGCCGACAGTATCCTGTCGCTTCTTGTGCCCATCGATCTCCTCTAACACCTTGAGAGGAATGATGATGTCATTGTTGTCGTAGTCAAAGATACAATTCGCATCAGACAAACAGACACTGGTGTCCAAAACATAAATTTTCTTCATTTACTTTCCTTTGCGAGCCTTGACCCTTACAAATAAATAGTCCCACAAAGAAGAAAGCCACCGACAAAGCGATGGCTTTCAAAGATAGAAGAGAGGGCGAAAGGGCTTTTTCGAGGTTCCAATGGTTTTAGGTTCGCTCATCCTA
>Ga0209756_1000756_pt1 | contig 31453 bp, 20 predicted proteins | sample ETNvirenome_6_85_FD_184071 | JGI IMG/M metagenome (GOLD analysis project Ga0209756, IMG submission 184071) | Marine viral communities from the Pacific Ocean - ETNP_6_85 (SPAdes) (version 3) | ecosystem: Environmental > Aquatic > Marine > Oceanic | place: Pacific Ocean | collected 2013-06-19 | reverse complement strand
GCAACGATACTGATAAGAGAGCTGTTGAAATCAACGCTGCGAATGTCGATGCGAATGTGCTTCATATTACTGCTGATGCTGTAACAACGGCGAAGGTAATTAATATTTCAGCAGACGCCTTAACAACTGGTAACGCAGTCAAAGTTAATGATGACTCATCAAATACAGGAACAAGACAAACCGCACTAATAGTTCAGAATAATGCCGCGGCAATTAACGCCACTGCGCTACATGTTCAATCGGATGGTGGCATTACAGGAGTCGAGTTAGACAAGAACTACTCAGATACTACCGCAGCTACAGTAACTGGTCTGAGTATTGATTTTGATAAGACTGGCGCCAGCACGTCAAACAACACCATGTACGGTCTCAATATTGACATGGACAACACCACGGCCACCAATGGCAACAACTATATGTATGGTTTACACGTTACCCCAACGCTTACACATGCCGCTGATGCTGGTGGAGCCTTTGTATACGGTGCGCTTATTAATGCACAAGGCGGAACAAACGGCAGCAGTCTCATCACAGGCACAAGAATCGAAGCTGGCGGCGGCGATTTCAACTACGGACTCCAGCTTGATGTTGAGGATGGTGGTGTCGATCTTAGAATTGAAAGCTCAGCCGATAGTGGCGATTATTTCCAAATTCAAACCACCACCCATGGTGCAACCACAATTACAACGGTTGATGATGATGCCGCTGCAGCTGATCTTACCTTTACTATTGATGGAGATATTATTTTAGGCCCTGCAGGGGGCGATGTTCTTCCGGATAGTGATAATGCTAGGAACCTTGGATCTGCCGCGAAACGCTGGGCAAACGTATACACTGGCGACCTACACCTTAGAAATGATCGCGGCGATTGGACAATTGTTGAGGAAGAAGATTATTTATGTGTAATTAATAATAAGACAGGTAAGAAATTTAAAATGAACCTGATTCCACTGGAGGACGATGAATAATGCCAATTTCTGGATCAACCACAATTGAAATTGTAGGTGCTGGGTATTTTGGAAGTACTCTAAATATAACAGGCGCTGTGAGTGGCGCTAGTACGGTTTCGTGTGTTGGGGCAATTACGACTGCTGGGGGACTAAATCTTCAAGGTACTGGAATTACAAATGTTGGCACTATTGCCGGCCTTACTAATATCTCTGGTTCCGGTACTTTTCAATCAGTCGGCGCCGCAACTTTTGGCACCACTATAGCGGCTACTGGCTCTATTTCTGGTTCAAGCACGCTTTCTTGTGTTGGTGCTATCACAACGGCCGGCGGACTTAATCTTCAAGATACTGGAATTACAAATGCTGGTGCTATTGCCGGCGCAACAGATATTACTGCTACTGGTGATTTAACTATAACCGGCGATGCTCATACACTGCAATCTGCAAATTCAACAGATCCGCTGGTTATCATCAAAAACACCAATAGCGATGCTAATGGTGCTCGTTTAAGGTTCGTTAAAGATAAAGGCGCCGCAGGCGCGGCCAACGATGTAGCTGGAATAATTGAATTTTATGCAGACGATGCTAGTCAAGATCAGGTATTGTTTAGTGAAATCAAATCTCAAGTTGCGGTTCACACAAACGGCCAGGAAGGAGGAAAGCTAACTTTATCCGTTGCTTCTCACGATGGCGAGACACAACCAGGACTAGTGATCACTGATGGCTCAGCAGAAGACGAGGTTGATGTAACGATAGGAAACGGTGCTGACTCTCTTGTGACAATTGCTGGCGATCTAGATATACCCAATGGCGGCTTTGCACTGGGCTCCGATGCGGATGGAGATATATACTACCGTAATTCTAACAACCTTCAAAGGCTAGCAAAAGGGTCTGATTCTCAAGTTTTAACCCTTGCTAGTGGAGTTCCATCGTGGGCGGACGCTTCTGCTGGAAACACCTTTACAAACTTGTCAGGCTCCGGTACATTGCAGGCTGTCGGTGCGACTACTTTTGGAAGTACACTAAACGTATCTGGCAACGTCACCTTTGGCCTTGATGACACTGGTGTTGATGTTAGAATCTACAGCGCCACCACTAACGAGGGTGTCCTTTATGATGCGTCAGAGGATGAGCTAGCGCTTCTACTTACAACCAAATTGAAGTTTCACGATGTTGGTGGCGGAGAAGAGATCTATGCCTCCTCAAACGGACACCTTGAGATTAATGCGGGCACAACGCTTGACATGACGGCCCCAACAGTCGATATAAATGCATCAACAGCTGTTACGATTGATGGGCCTTCTGTCGTTATCGCCAGCTCAACCTCTGAGAAGCCTAGTGTTGAGATTAAAAATACAAATGCTGATGCCAACGGCCCCGCACTACAGTTCACTAAAAACGGCACCAGTGTGGCCGATAACGATGTCGTTGGAAATATAGCGTTTGTTAGCGAAGACGATGGTGATAATGTTCATATGTATGCTGCGGTCGTTGGCAAGATCTCTGATATGACAGGCGGCGCCGAAGGTGGCACATTAGAGTTTAAAGTCGCAGAGCATGACGGCACAGTTACCACTGGTCTCAAACTGCAAGACGGTAATGCAGACGGCGAAATCGATGTAACTATTGGTGCAGGCGCCGACTCCCTTACTACAATTGCAGGCGACTTAGATATACCAAATGGCGGGTTTGCTTTAGGTTCCGATGCTGACGGGGATATATATTATCGTAATTCTAACAATCTTCAAAGGTTGGCAAAGGGAGACGACGATCAAGTTTTGACCCTTGCTAGCGGTGTTCCAACGTGGGCGGCCGCAAGCGCTGGAAGTACTTTCACAAATCTATCAGGGTCAGGTACGTTACAAGCTGTTGGCGCGGTTACGTTTGGAAACACATTGAATGTATCTGGAAATGCAACTCTTGCCGGCACGACGAGCGCCCAAGGCGTAACTTTTACAAACGCATCTGGCTCTGGCACTTTAGAAGTTGTAGGCAATGCATTTTTTGGTGCAGCTGTTAATGTTACCGGAGCCGTTTCGTTGGCTGCTGGTGATGGAGCACTTCAGTTTACAAAAGCGGGAGAAAACTCTATCAAAATCCCAGACAATCAGGGAAGCGCACTTGTAGTCGAAGAAGCTAATAACGCTTACATGACGTTTGATACGACAAACTCTAGTGAAAGGATCAAACTAAGCCAACACACAACTATCATAGACGACAAGAAGCTCTATTTCGGCACCGGTGAAGACTGGTCAATTGAGTACGATGAGGACGGTGATGATGCTCTTAAGATGGCCGGTACCACTTTTGAGATGAACGCTGAGACTGTTACTTTTACAGCGGAAACTTCAACCGATCCTTTAGTTATAATTAAGAACTATACCAATGACGCGAACGGTGCCCGACTAAGATTTGTTAAAGACAAGGGCGCTGCTGGTGCAGCAAATGATGTTGCGGGTATTATCGAATTCTACGCAGATGATGCAAACCAAGATCAAGTAAAATTCTCTGAAATCAAGTCGCAGGTCAAAGTTCACACTAATGGCCAGGAAGGTGGTAAGTTAACTATATCAGTTGCTGAGAACGATGGCACCTCTACTGCTGGATTGGTAATTCAAGATGGTGACGCTGATGGTGAGCTTGATGTGACAATTGGCGCAGGTGCCGCATCGGTAGTGAGCGCTCCCGGTTTTGTTTCTGGTACTGTGGGACTTAAGGGATTAGCGCTAACAGTTGGTGGTGCCGGAAATAGAGGGTTCGATGAAGATGCCCAGCTTTCATGTAATGGCATTAATGTTAATAACGGAGGTATTTCAAACGTAGGGGCACTAGCTGGTGTTACAAATCTATCAGGGTCTGGCACGCTACAAGCTGTTGGAAATGCTTTCATGGGTGCAGCCTTAAACGTTACCGGAAACGCTACAGTTAATGGCTCGTCTACTTTACAAGGCGTAACTTTCACAAACGCTTCAGGTTCGGGTACGCTTGAGGTCGTTGGCCACGCATTTTACAATGCTGATGTTAGAGCTAGCGGCTCTGTGTTAGCCACCACAAGCTTAAAAACTCCTCTTATTGAGTATACTGATGGCGATGATGCTATTACGATTGGCGATGGCGGAACTGTCACATTCTCAAATACGGTCAAGCTTGTCGATGATAAAACTCTGATTTTCGGCTCTAATGATGATTGGACTATTGAATATGACGAGGATGGCACCAATGATCTAAAGATGGCCGGTACCTCTTTAACAGTAACCGCCGATACAGCTACATTTCAATCGACAAACGCGGAAGATCCTTTATTTATAATCAAGAACACGTCTAACGACGCTACCGGCCCCAGACTTCGTTTTGTTATGGATAAAGGTGCTGCCGGCGCCGCAAACGACGTCGCAGGAAAAATTGAGTTCTTCGCTGATGATGCAAGTGAACACAATATATGTTTTGCAGCTATTACTGGATCGGTTGCCGTCCATACGAATGGCCAAGAAGGTGGTAAGTTAACTCTATCTGTTGCTTCGCACGATGGGGAGACTCAACCAGGGCTCGTTATTACAGATGGAGATGTCGAAGATGAGGTAGACGCAACAATTGGTAATGGTGCGGCTTCTACCACAACGGTCGCTGGTAATCTATCTGTTACTACTAACTCTTTTGTCGCTGGATATACTCACTATGACTCCAGCCCTGCTGACACTGTTGCTTCCGGAGTCACAGCCACGTTCACAGCAGGAGAAGATTTGGAAACTGGCGAATGCGTCTACTTTAAGTCCGATGGTAAGATGTGGAAAGCTGTCGCGACTGCTGTAGCAACAACGTCATGTGTTGCCATGGCCACGGCAGACATATCAGCTGATGCCACCGGCGTGTTCTTATTGAAAGGCTTTTTGCGCGCAGACACTAATTTTCCAACTTGGACCGTTGGGGGCAGACTTTACACTCCCGAAGCTGAAACGTCTGGACACAACGTTCCCGAACAGACTGCACCCGATACAGATGGAGACTTTGTTCAGGTTATTGGATGGGCAGTTGATGGAAATACGATTTACTTCTGTCCCGATAGTACGATAATTGAGGTTGCGTAATGGCGTATGAGGGGGTTAATGGTGTTGCCGCCTCCAGCATTGAGGGAATTAATGGTGTTGCGAAAAGCAACATTGAGGGAATTAATGGCGCCACAACGCCCGCTGCAGGCAGCACTTGGCGCGTGGCTATAGCATGCGGCGCCAGCGGAGAATATTGGTGGAATACGGGATCCCTCGACAATGTTGGTCACTGGCATCTGGTGGACTTGGGAAGCAGCGTACATCGCGATGTTGCCTGGGGATACGATTCGGCTGGCAACGAGGCTTGGACTATGGCCGCCAGTCAAACCGCGCGCCCTCTTCGGGTAGCGGTTTCTGATGGATCTGATAACTGGGTGCCATCTGGGAGTGATAACTGGGAAGACGTTGATCCACAAGGCATCTATGATTTCCCCACATACGGGTATAGCACTCATCATCATGTTAATGCAGGCGCCACATCTGCATCATGGACGGTGGCAGGCGCCAATAATTCCTGTTATGCGTATTATGTTTCAGGATCTATGACAGACACTGCTAATTGGAATACAGTATATAGAGGATTTGATGCTAGTGGTACCAATAGTTTTGTCCGAGGCCCAGTATCAAACGGAAGCGGTAGTGCAGCTGATGGTGTTTATGTTCTCACCGTTGGTAACGACGGAGGAGATATGTGGGTGAACCACAGTGGCGGTATGGGTCACGGTGATTCTCCAGGCGCCGAATGGGAATTGACATATGATGACGCCGGAACCAATAAACAAAAATCCAATATCGGCTATGGCGCTGGCAAATGGGTAGCGACATCGGTCGCCACCAACAAAGATAATTTAACATCCAGCAACACTGTCGACGGCGGGAAGGGTATGGATTGGGGCCCCTTTTACGGCGCCGGAACCAATCGTGCAATGAATGGCGTTGCTACGGACATGTCTGGTAACTGGATCACGGTGGGTGATTCTGGCTATGTTTGGACTAGTGATGACAATGCTGAAAGTTGGACTGAATCTCGCGCCGTGAGCGTGGATGGCGGCACTACATATAGGACGATGAAGGACGTAGCATGCGACAACAATGGTAGCTGGGTAGCTGTCGGAGACCGCTCCTTCTATGTTAGTACCAACAACGGAGGTACGTGGACCTCATTCGATATTTCCGCAACCACCAACAGAACATATCATGCGATCGCCTTTAACGTGCACAATACTTCACAGTAGGAAATAACAAATGTCATTCACTAGCGAAAAATTGATTGAAATATTAAACGACGCCTTCTATGACTACACCGAAGACACAACTGATGAATGGTTGCAGTTTTCTTTGTCGCGACCAAACAATACTGAATTAGAATTTAATAGATTGATGAAAGAGCGCTCGGTGAGCGACGAGCAGATAGCACAGCTAAAAAGTGCTCACCAACCGGACTTAAGCCTTTCAGTAGCAGAAGTTTTAGAATATTTTATTGGGGTGCTGGATGGTGAAAAGTGGACTGCAGAATACGCCGCATCTCTACGTGCAGACTACGATTAATATATTTGCTTTTTCGCATGAGGAATACTATTTATTTTGAATTAGTATTTTTTTAGGAGCACCTGCATGTCTAGTTTATTAAAAGAAGCTATTGTTGACGCAAAAGCACTCAGAGAGGCCGCCATGAAAAATGCCGAGGCTTCTATTATTGAAAAATATTCTGACGAAGTTCGTCAAACATTACAACAGCTTATTGAGCAAGATGAGCTTGGCGGTGAACTTGACGCCGGCACCACTGCAGATCCTTTGGCTGATGATCCTTTGGCATCGCCCGAGATAGACCCTTTGGCCGATGAAGCAGAACAAGAAGAAGTGGCTGAAGATATTCCGCTAGCTGCTATTGATAATTTAAGCAACAAAGACGGTACAGGCTTTAATAATCTGCCGGCAGAGGGAGAGAATGTTGAAGTAAATATTAATTTGGATGCAATTCAGGAAGCCATTCAGGCTCTTGAGTCTGAAATAACAGAACAGGAAGAGCTTGAGCTTGAATTAAACGAAAATGATATTTTGAATATTCTATCCGAAGACGAAGCGGAAGATGTCAGCGGCGAAACTGCAGGTGAGGAACAGGCGGAATTGGAAACTGCTGAGTCTAAAGAATTTGAAGACTCTGAAGATGGTGGTATGGATGAGCAACTTGATGTTGATTCTATATCAGATGCGATTATGGAAAAGCTCACTGTTGATATGGGCGCTGAATTATCTGGTTGGGCCGGCCGCTCCGATTATGATATGAGGTGGGAAATGGAAAAAGAACTAGCCCACCGCCGCAGTACAGAAGTGGCTGAAGAATTAGAAGTTATGAAGAAGGCTCAAGAAGAGTTGGTTTTTGAAAATAATCAACTCAAAGAGCAAAACAAACAATATAAGCAGGCAACAAATGAGTTGAAAGAAAGTTTACAAGATGTAAATCTTTCCAATGCTCGCCTGCTTTACACGAACCGTGTTTTGAGAAATACCTCCTTAAATGAGCGACAAAAAGATACAATTGTCGAAGCTATTTCGCGCGCCGGTTCAGTTACAGAAGCAAGAACAATTTTTGATACGCTTCAAAGCACAGCGCAGTCAACGCCTAAGCGCGGACCACAATCGCTGAGCGAAGCAATTAATCGTCGTTCTAGTTCATCTGTAATTCGCGCCTCTCGTAGCGAGAGGTCAGCCTCTGATCCTTTCCAAGAAAGGATGAAGAGACTAGCTGGAATAAAATAAACAAAAATCATTATATTATAAGGAGGTGATTTAAAAATGGCTGGTATTGTCGAAAGATTAACAGAAGGTATTGTTAATCGTGATATGCGTTCCGAAGGGCACGCATTAATTGAAAAGTGGCAGCGCACAGGGCTTCTAGAAGGCCTTGAAACAGAGCGCGGCAAAAACGGTATGGCTCGCCTGCTTGAGAATCAAGCAAAAGAGCTACTTCGCGAGAGTAGCGCAATGGCAAGTGGTGATGTTGAAGGTTTCGCAGCCGTCGCATTCCCCATCGTCCGTCGCGTTTTCGCAGGATTGATCGCTAACGATCTTGTTAGCGTTCAGCCCATGAGTCTTCCTAGTGGACTCATTTTCTTCCTGGATTTCACTACATCTACTGATGGTGGTGGTCTCCCACGTCTTGGATATGGCTCTACAGAAGAGTCGCTCTATGGTGGCGGCGTGGTTGGTTCGCAGTTAACTGGTGGTGTATCGCTAACCGGTGATAACGCTGAGGCAGGCCCTTATGCGTTAAATAACGGTTATGCTTCTGCTACTGGTTCAGCCCGACGTCTGGAGATGGCAGAGTTAACTATTGTTGCTTCTGGCGCAGTAAACTCTGTTGCAAGTGACTATCCTCAGCTTTCCACTAAGGATCAGGCTACTCTTGATAGCCTTTGCTCTTACGACCCAGACCTTTCTGGTACACTGGTTGTTGTTGCTGAGCAGACTGGTTCTTCTGATGGCAACTTTGAGCAGTTGGATATCAACAACCTTCCTGCTATTGCGCTCGGTTCTAACACTGAAACCGCAGTCACAGACAACGTCAAGCTTGTTCGTCGTTTGACTAGAATTTCTTCTGGTTCAACCGGACAGGATCCTTCAAATGCAAATTGGAAGATGACGCTGGTTTTCGCCCAAAAGAGTGGTTCTACGCCATTCGATAACGGCACGAACGGTATTGTTAGCACCTTAAGTGCATCAGCAGTTGAGATGGAACTCACGTTCCCAATCGATGATCAGTTCAACGCTTCTACAGCGCTTGGTTCTGTTGTCGGTGCGGCTACATGGGGACTGGAAGGCGAGCCTCGTATCCCAGAAATTGACATTAAAGTTGATTCTGTGGCTGTGACGGCTATGACCAAGAAGCTTAAGGCTAAGTGGACTCCAGAGTTAGGACAAGATCTTAACGCTTACCACAACCTTGATGCTGAGGTTGAGCTTACAAGTATTCTCTCTGAGCAGATTGCTCTTGAGATTGACCGCGAGATTCTTGCGGATCTTGTAACTTTAGCTACTGCTGGAACCTACTACTGGTCCCGTTCTCCCGGCTTGTTCGTGGAGCGTGAAACTGGTAAGGAAGTTGGTGCAAGCTCTGCTGCCCCTGACTTCACAGGTACAGTTAGTGAGTGGTATGAGACACTCGTTGAGACAATCAATGATGTTTCCGCCCAGATCCACAGAAAGACTCTTCGTGGTGGAGCTAACTTCGTCGTCTGCGGACCCGAAGTTGCTAACGTCCTTGAGTTTACTGCCGGATTCCGTGCAAGTGTCACAGCTGATGACGATAAGGGCTCCATTGGAGCTGTTAAGGTCGGAAGCCTTTCCAAGAAGTTTGACGTGATGGTAGACCCCTACTTCCCACGTTCGGTTGTCTTGGTTGGTCGTCGCGGATCTTCTTTCCTTGAAAGCGGATATGTGTACGCACCTTATGTGCCACTGCAGACCACACCCACTATCTTTGGGCCAGACGACTTCGTGCCCCGTAAGGGAGTCATGACTCGTTACGCCAAGAAGATGGTTCGTCCCGATATGTACGGTCTAGTTATCGTTCGCGGACTCCTTGGTGAGGCTGGAGCCACTAGCTAAACCCTAGTCGCAAAATAAATGTAAAGCCCCTGTCGATTGGCAGGGGCTTTCGTTTACCTAAAACTACTTATAGGTGAACGACAGTTCACACCAAAGTTACTGGGCAGTCATTAAACGTTGAACTGCCCCCTAGTATTGCTGAAATAAACCAGTACAGGGACATGATTATAAAAGGAGGGTTTTTAACTATGGGAACAAAAAGAATAGGACTCGCGAGAGTTGAGAAATTATTAGAAAACTTAAAGAGAGAGATTGATTGGGGAACATCATCTTCTTTTGAAAATGGCCCAATGCTACGAAAAAAGGCCGGCTCTGCTGGAGATCAAGGTGACACATCACTTATCATAGGAAAAAATGGAGCCGCAGCTGGACTTACTGCAGACCCATTTCAAGAGTCATCCACACAGCTTTTTCCACTGGGTACAAAGCTAATATACAATGATAGAACTTTTAGATACGCAAAGATGGGCGGCTCTAACGTCACCGCTGGTAAAGTTGTTCAGGCCGCAGCCGAGCTAGGTAGCGCTGGAGATCACCAAGATTTGGGAATGGCTTCTGGCACGACCGCTGCAGCTGGGGTTACGGTAATATCGATTGACACGGCTGAGACCGACCTTACTGCAAACCAATATGCAGAAGGCTATCTTTATGTCAATGACGGGACCGGCCAAGGTCAGTGCTTTAGAATTAAGTCTCACCCAGCCCACGATCATTCGGACGATGCCACTGTTGTGATCACTCTTCATGATAAGGTTGTGACAGCTCTTGCTCAGGCTAATTCAAAGCTTACCCTTTCTCAGAATCCGTATGGGGGAATGATTGTTGCTCCTCACACTGAGACAGGAGCTGCTCTTGGCGTTACGACTATTGATATGACAGCCAGTTATTATGGCTGGATCCAGACTGGAGGTCCCGCAGCCGTATTGACATCGGGCACGCTTGTTATTGGAAACAATGCATGTAGAGCACTAGCCACCCTGGACGGTGCAGTACTGCCACAGGTGGATGCCGGCGTTAACCCGGTTCTCGGCTGGGTTATGGTAGTTAATGCTAATACAGATTATTCTTTAATTTGGCTTACGATTGAGTAGCGTGCTACATCTTATCAACTAATATTTAAGCCCTCTTCTTCGGAAGGGGGTTTTTTTTGAAAATGTCGATCTGCCAAATTTTTTCGCCGGTAAATTTTTGAGATTTTTGCTTTTTTATACTAGTTACTATACAAAAAAGGAGTTTTTTATGGGCAAGAAAAGAAGATTAAAATCTGCCAAAGTTAAGTTTGCAGCTAAGCACAAACACCACCCCAGAGCACGCTTTTTGGCTCAGCTGCAGGAACAGACGCAAGAAACATCAGAACCAGAGATTGTTCAAGAAATAGAGACGGTCTCAATAAAGCATGAAGTCGAAAAACCAACCCCAGAAATTGTTTTAAAAGAAGAAGCACCCAAGCCTGTTGTTAAAGTTAAAGCTGCTCCCGCAAAAGCTAAAAAAACAACAGCACCTAGAAAAAGAAAAGCTACTACGCCAAGAAAAAGAACAACAAAAAAGAAAACAACTAGTGCGGTAGTTTAAAATAACGCGATCTTTATAAAAGGACCCTCAGCTTGCCTGGGGGTTTTGTTTTATCAGAACTAATTATAGCAGGAGAATCGTATACATGCCAACAGACTTGAATCCACGCTCAGAAACCAGTGCAGTTATATTGCCCTCAACTGGCGCCGCCGGCGCTTCGTCAGAACAACTTCGCGCTGAGGCGGGAGAAGTGCTAATCCAGGCCTGCCCCTTTGGTGCATATACCGGCTCTTTAGATTTTGTTACCGGAGCTTCCATGCAGGTAAACTATGTTTATAAAAAACTAGGGGGCGATGTTGTTGACATTGAATTGACTGTTTCTAATATTTATGCTGCATATGAAGAAGCGTGTTTAGAATATTCATACATTATCAATCTTCATCAAAGCAAAAATTCACTTTCTAGTATGTTAGGTCATGTAACTGGAACTTTTGACTATGAAGGGCGTCTAAAGAGTGAACTTTCTGGTACGGGCACTCCTCAAATAGCGCTTAGATACCCAAAAATCCAGCTTGCGGCCGCAAAAAGAGTTGGAGACGGCATGTCCACTGTTGCGGGATTTGGAGGCTCTATAAGAGAGTATTCTTGTTCTTTTTCGCCATCTACCGATCAACAAGATTATGATTTACAAAAAGTTATTGAAGATGCCTCCGCATCTGGAGAAGATGACGGTGGCAATGACATTGATTTTTCTGGAAAAGTTTCTGAAAACCAAAGAGCAATAATAACCAAAGTATATTTTATGTCCCCGCGAGCAATGTGGCGCTTTTATGGATATTATGGTGGCGTGGGAGTAGTGGGTAATTATTCTACCTATGGACAATTTGCAGATGACTCAACTTTTGAGATTATCCCTACATGGCAAAACAAAATGCAAGCGATCATGTACGAAGATTCCATCTATACAAGAACCTCTCATTATTCGTATGAATTAATAAATAACCGATTGAGATTGTATCCGACACCCAGTTACTGGTCTATGCAGTTAGATCGGATATGGTTTAGATTTTACGTAGAAGATGCTCCTTGGAAAGAGGCAGATGGATATCATGATGGCACTTTGGGTGTTAATAACATGAATACGTTGCCGTTTGAGAACATTAGATATGAAAATATCAATTCAATGGGCAAGCAGTGGATTCGAAAATATTCACTTGCATTATGTAAGGAAATGTTGGGTCAAATCCGCGGTAAATTTACAACTATTCCGATTCCAGGCGAAAGTGTGACATTAAATCATTCAGAATTGTTGTCACAAGCAAAAGAAGAGCAGCAACAATTAAAAGACAAGCTGGCAGAAACACTTAAAGAGATGGAATACACTGAATTGGTTAAAAACGACAGCGAACGAGCAGAAGCTACGGCAACAACGTTTAAAAATTCTCCATTGCCAATATTTGTGGGGTAATAAACGATGTCAGATAAGTGGAAAGCACCAAAGACCCTCCCGCCACCATTATTTCTTGGCAAAAAAGAAAGAGATCTTGTTAAACAAGTAAATGATGAGTTAATTGAAAAAGTTGTTGGGCAGCAAATTTTATATTATCCAATTGATATGGACACAACTGATTTTCATGAGTTATACGGCGAGGCAATTGAGAAAACTTATTTGCCTCCAATTAGAATATATGCTTTAGTAGAATTTACCGACTTTTCAACAGAATATATGGAAAGTGCGGGAATCGATAAAACTTGGGAGATTAATGTTCATTTTCACAAAAGAAGATTAGAAGAAGATCAAGATATGTACGTCCGAGAAGGTGATTTTGTTTTATATGGAGATTTTTATTACGAGATAGTTAAACTATCAGAACCAAAAAAGCTATTTGGTCAAGTGGACCACGCTTTTGAAATTTCTGCACGTTGCAGAAGAGCAAGAAAAGGACTTTTTGATGCTACCTAATAATTTTGATTTTGCGATGCTACCCTCTGGATCATCGCAACATACGCTTAAAGAGCTTGGCATGGCGGCTTCTTCAATAGAAACGATTGATTACGCAATAGTTTCTTGGCTCCGAAAAGATTTAAACTTACAAGCAAGGACCAATGAAGGATATATAGATGTTCCTGTGTTGTGGCAAACTCCGGAACGAGCTTATCAAGTGAAAAATGATCGGACCCTTCGTGACGATGCTGGGGCCCTCAAATTGCCTCTTATGAGTATTGAAAGAACTGCTATAACAAAAGATCCGGCTAAGAAAGGATCTTTTCAGGCGCACTATTATGATTCAAAAATGAAAAACGGCCGTTCTGGACGTTGGGTGATCGCTAAACGCATTGTGGAAGATAAAACCAACAATTTTGCCATAGCGTCCGCCACCAGAGGCGAACAAGAATCTGGCGCAACCAAACAACGATATTATCCGAGAGTAAACAAAAAAATAGTTATACAAAGTTTGTCTGTACCCATCCCAGTGTATATCAACGTTTCATACAAAATAGCGATTAAGACTGAGTACCAAGAACAAATGAACAGCCTTGTCCAGCCGTTCATCGCAAGGACTGGGCAAATTAATGCATTCACTATGAAAAGAAATGGTCATCTATATGAAGCATTTATTGATCAAGGCTTTGCACATACAAATAATGTCAACAACCTATCAGAGGACACTAGAATGTTTTCCACAGAGGTCACAATTAATGTGCTAGGATATTTGATCGGCGAAGGGGAAAACGATGATCGTCCAATTGTTAGAGTTGAAGAAAATACGGTTGAGTTAACTTTTCCGCAAGAGCGCATAGCGGCGCCAGGAAGTCCAAACATATTCGGTGACACAATTTGAAGTTTTTAATTATTTTTTTTATCACTTCCTGAACTGTCTTTTAGAGACTTTTGAATTTAAAAATACTATTTAATTAATGATTGCTCTACCATTTGCGAGTTTTTTATAAGAGGAAACCAATATGTCAGTAACAAGTTTTAAGTTTGTATCTCCTGGAGTGTTTATTAACGAAATTGACAACTCCTTTATCCCAAAATCGGCCGATTCAATTGGCCCCGTTGTCATTGGGCGCGCCTCGCGTGGCCTTGCCATGCAACCAGTAACTGTAGAATCTTACTCCGATTTTGTTACAATGTTTGGCGATACGGTCCCCGGCAGCGGCGGTGGCGAGGTTTATCGCGACGGTAATCTTGCATCTCCTATGTATGGAACTTATGCTGCAAAAGCTTTTTTGAATGCGAATGTTGCTCCTCTTACTTATATCCGCCTTCTTGGTCAGGAAAATTATACGACCAATGGAACCACCGGTGACGCTGGTTGGAAGACAGCGAAGACCGCTAATCACGATCACTTTGAGAACGGCGGTGCTTATGGTATGTTCATTTTTCACTCTGGCGCCGCTATTAACTGTGACACTGGTAGTCTTGCGGCTGTTTGGTATCTAGATGTTGGCTCCATTGCTTTAAGTGGCGCTGTGCGTGGTGGCTTGCGACACACGGCTATAAATAACTTTACAACAGCATCTACTGGTGTTGTTATTGGTTCTGGAACTGACGACAGTTTGTGGACAGTGGTGGTTAGCGGATCTGGAGTCGGAGAAGAAAAAATCAAGTTCAATTTTGATGATACTTCTGAGAACTACATTCGTAAGAAGTTTAATACAAACCCACATTTAGGTAATCAGAATGCCTCTAGTTTCTACCCCGCAGCTTCAGAGAAGCATTATTTCCTTGGTGAGAGTTATGAGCAATTTCTTAGAGATCAAATAGATGAGAATGGCTCGTCACTACTAACGGGATCCCAAGCTGTTATTTTAGCACTTCAAAACAGCTCTGGTGCTGGCTTGCACGCAGTCAAGCAGGAATCAAGAGAGGCTGTTGCAGGTTGGTTTATTGGTCAGGATCTGGGAGCTGCATCCTCGTATGTTCCCTTTAATGCACAAAAGCTTTTTCGACTCAAAGGAAGAGGACACGGCGAGTGGCTTCATAAGAATTGTAAGGTTTCAATTGAAAAGATCAGACAGTCGGTTTCTAGAACAACTGATTACGGTACTTTTTCACTTGTTATTCGCGATATAAAAGACAGCGACAACAACGTTATAGTTTTAGAGCGCTTTGATAACTTAAATCTTGATCCAACTTCTGCTAACTTTATTGCTAGAAGAATTGGCGATAAGTATTACAAGTGGGACACGACCCAGAAGAGGCTTAAGCAATACGGTGAGTACGACAACGAATCTAAGTTCGTATATATTGAAATGAATGCCGACGTTGAGGCTGGCGCAACTGACGCCACGCTCCTTCCCTTTGGCTACTACGGTGCACCTAAATTTACCGACGTTACTCAGCTTGTTAGTGGTACTTATTTTTATGGTGATGTGCCCGCCGGCCAAAGTTTGGAGGCAGTAGACAGTGCCTATATTACCGGTGGAGCCGGAATTCCATCATATGGTGCCGGGGGAACGCACTCAACAGTTATAGCAGGCGCTACATCTTGGCTTTCTGGTGGTACCATAATTGATACTTATAATGCAGCCACACTTAAAGGTGGTGGAGGCAACTTTACCGGCTCGCTACTGTTCCCAAGTCCAAGACTTCGCCTTTCTGCATCTGATGGAAACTTATCAGATCCCACAAAAGCTTACTTTGGCTTCCAGACAGGAAGAACAAGCGGTTCAACAATGGTGCAGGCCGGCATAGGCGATTTAGGTAGACTGCTATTTAAAGATTTCCCAGATGATCCAGTAAGCACTGGCTGGCGCGCCACAGCTGGCATAGACGCTTGGTCCGATATTTTCACGCTTGACAATGTTGTTAGTGGCTCAGATGGTAATTACTACAGCTCAGGCTCCCGCGCTCGCGAGGATTCACACACTACCGGATCGTACACAGACTTACTTGAAGATGGATATGATAGGTTTACGGCTCAATTTTGGGGCGGCTGGGATGGCTTTGACCTTTACAAGCCAGATCCTTTGTACAACGCAGGAATGTCAGCAGCTTCTACTGAAACAAGTGATTATGCATATTACACTTGGAAACGAGCAATTGATACAGTCTCCGATCCAGAATTTGTTAACATGAACTTGTTAACCGCGCCTGGATTAACTCTTGATGCGCTAACTTCTCACGCAGTTAACGTTTGTGAAGAGCGCGCTGATGCTATGGCTCTTATTGACTTGCCAAACGTATATCTTCCTTCACACGAACAGTACAAGAGTAGCAAGGCTGATAGGGTTGCAACAACCCCACTGCAAGCGGCAAAAGCTCTCAGAGACAGGCAGATTGACTCTAGCTATGGTGCAACTTTTTATCCATGGGTCCAATCAATAGATGCTAATTCTGGCGCCCGCCTTTGGATACCACCCTCTGTGGCAATCTTAGGAGTTCTCGCTAGCTCACAAGCTTCCACCCAGATTTGGTTTGCTCCTGCAGGATTTAATCGAGGAGGCCTAACAGATGGCGCCGCCGGTATCCCAGTTATTGGGGTTACCGAAAGATTAACTTCAAAAGATCGCGACGATCTTTATGAGAGCAATATTAATCCAATCGCATCGTTCCCATCTAGTGGAATTGTGCTTTTCGGACAGAAGACTCTTCAAGAAAGACAAAGTGCCCTTGACCGCATTAATGTGAGAAGGCTTGTTATTTACTTGAAGAAACAGATTTCAATCTTGGCCACCGAGGTTCTTTTTGAGCAGAATGTTTCCGCAACTTGGAACAGGTTTACATCTCTAATAGAGCCATTCTTAGTGAATGTTAAAACTGAATATGGTATTACCGATTACAGACTTATTCTTGACGACAGTACCACAACAGCCGATCTAATTGATCAGAACATTATGTATGCCAAGATTATGATTAAGCCCGCAAGAGCCATTGAGTATATTGCGATTGACTTCGTGATTGCATCTACGGGAGCATCGTTTGACGACTAAAAGCGGGGGATTTTCCCCCGCCTTACTACTTAATTTAGAATACATATAGGAGTTTCACAAAATGCCATTCTGGTCAACAAATTTCGGCGAAGATACCGCCTTAAAAGATCCAAAAAGAAAATTTAGATTTACAGTTGAATTTCAAGGAATTCAAGCCTCTCAGGGTGGCGCCATGGCGTGGTACGCCAAAACTGTTAGCAAGCCTTCATTTCAAATTGCTGCGTCTGAACACAAGTACTTGAATCATACATTTTATTACCCAGGTTCGGTAACTTGGCAAGATGTAGCTATAACATTGGTAGATCCTGTTGACCCCGATATGGCTGCGACTTTTGCTGATATTATTTCATTATCCGGCTATTCTCCTCCCACTGATGCGACCACCTTAAGCACAATGTCAAAAGCAAAGGCCGCAGGCGCCCTGGGAACAGTTATTATTACACAAATTGATTCAAACGGCGAAGCTCTTGAAAAGTGGACATTGTGGAACTCATTTATCACAGAATTAAAGTTTGGTGATTTAGAATATGGCGGTGACGACTTGACCGAAATGTCAGTCACTCTTAAGTATGACTGGGCTAGGGTTCAATCAAGCGCTGGTGGCTCTTCTGCAGTTGCTGGTTCTGGTGGAACCGATTTCTTTACCCCATAAACTAAAAAACTAACTACGACAAACAATAACAAAACGCGAGGTGTATATTGTCAAGAAATAAAGATCGCACGGGATCACGCTCCCGAGGCGAAAATATTCCGCCCAATGTGGGTAAGTCTTTGGCGGAACAAGGTAGTGATGGTGGGGGATTTTCATTCGTTGTACCCACTGAATTTGTAGACTTGCCCTCAATGGGGCGTTATTACCCAAAAAACCACCCTCTCCACATGCAGGATACTGTTGAAATTCGTCAGATGACGGCAAAAGAAGAGGATATTCTGACTTCCAGAACCCTTCTCAAAAAAGGAATTGCTCTTGATCGTGTGGTTTCAAACGTAATGGTTAATAGAGGAATTGATGTTGATTCTCTTTTGATAGGTGATAAAAATGCGATAATCATTGCGCTAAGAGTGTCAGGATACGGAAACGAGTATATAACAAAAACTACGTGTCCCCAGTGTGGCAATACTGACGAATATAATTTTGATTTAAATGATACAAAAATTTATCGTGGCGAAGACATGCACACGATGGACGTTGTCGATAACGAAGACGGCACATTTAATGTTATCCTTCCTAAGACACAATTAGATGTTACGTTTCGAGTTTTAACAGGAAGAGATGAAAAAGCAATTACCTATGGAATGGGAAGAAAAAAGAACGCTCCGGAAATGAATGTAACTAAACAACTTGCAAGCATTGTCGTAGCTGCAAACGGAAACGACAGTAGAGAAGCAGTCAATTATGTTGTACAAAATATACCATCCATGGACTCCAGACATTTAAGAACAGCATACCGTGTAACCGCCCCTAATATTGATCTTACTCAATATTATGATTGTAATGAATGCGGATATGAAGCGGAAATGGAGGTGCCGCTTTCTGCGAACTTTTTTTGGCCTGACCGATGAGTATATGGAAAACGTATACGAGGCGTTTTTCTTTTTAAAATATGCCGGCGGCTGGTCTTTTAGTGAGGCCTACAATCTTCCTATAGGGCTTAGAAAGTGGTTTGTTGAAAGACTTCTCCGACAATTAACTGCGGAAAAAGAAGCAATAGATGAAGCCTCTTCTGGCGGTAGCAAAAGCCAAACACTGAGTGTGCATAATCAGCCGGCAACCCCCCATCAATATACAGATAAGATAAATAAATAATTTATATAACTATTTACTATAAAATGCTGGGGGCCTATAAAAAGTGGCTAATAACGACGAAGAAAAAATAAAAGAACAGGCGTCCAAGCTCGAGGCCATGGAGGCGCTTCTCGAAGCAGAAAAAGAAAAAAACCGCAAGGTATCCCAAGAAGACATTAAGCTTATGGAGGACTACGCTGAGAAGCTAAAGGGTCTTGGAGATTCGGAGCGCGCCAGACTTACCCAAGCAGAGCATTCTAAAGCAATCGCCGAAGAAAAACTAAAAATGATTCAGCAAGAGCTGCAAGGCGCTACGAAGCTCTACGATGACGATTTAAAGCGCCTAGAAGTTGCTGAAAAACAAGTTAAAGTTGCTGACGAAAACATCAAGAAAGTCAAAGGCACAACTAAAGCCATTAAAGAAGGTGTTGCTGCCGCCACTGAATTGGGCGCAAATCTTGGAAGCGCCTTCGCTGCTTACGGAAAACACCAGTTTTTTAACACCGAAAATGCCACAAAGCTTTTTAAAGCTTTTAAAGGCGGCACAAAATCTATGGGCGCATTTATTGGAAGTTTAGCAACTGCCGGCATTACTTCTTTTATTGACACTATGATTCAACTCATATTTTTGGTTGATAGTTTTGAAAGCGATATCAAGAAAGCAACCGGCGCCGGCGACAAGTTTGCGCGTATGGCAACAGAAGCATATGACGATGTAAGGCTTATGACTGTTCCAATGGAGGATGTTTCAAAAGCCGCGGTTGGGCTATTTAATGATTTTACCAATTTTAGCATGGAAAATGAGAACGTTCAAAAGCAGCTTACAAAAACTGTAGCAGTTTTAGGACGATGGGGGGTCAGCGCCGATTCAGCTGCAAAATCAATGCAATTTGCAAATAAGGTTCTTGGTCAAACGCCCTCTGTTGCTGGTGAGACGTTACTAGAAATGGAAGCATTAGCAGAGGACATCGGAGTGGCACCGTCGAAACTTATAGATCAGTTTGCTCAAATGGGCCCACAATTAGCTAAACTTGGAGCCGCCGGCGAAAAAGCTTTTAAAGATTTAGCAAGAGTTTCTAAGATAACTGGTCTTGAGATGGAGAAATTGTTAGCTATTACTGACAAATTTGATACTTTTGAAGGCGCAGCCGAAATGACAGGTAAGTTAAACGCTGCTTTGGGCGGAAACTTTGTCAATGCTATGGACTTAATGACTGCCACAGATCCTGTTGAAAGATTTGATCAAATTAGAGGGGCAATTGAAAATGCCGGCTTAAGCTTTGATGAGATGTCATATTATCAAAGAAAGTTTTATGCTGATTCTCTCGGATTAAGCAATGTTGGCGATTTAGCATTATTATTGAGTGGTGACATGTCGGCTCTTGGAGATGATATTGGAAAAACCTCATCAGACTATAAGGATGCAGCTCAGCGAGCACAAGAGATGGCAACGTTGCAAGAAAAACTGCAAGCAATTTTGATGGAATTTGTTCCAATACTTTTGCCAATACTAGACAAGCTTCATGAATGGCTAGATGCTTTTATGCAGGATGAGGAGGCCATCGAGGAGCTTAGAACTGATATTGAAAACTTTTTTGATAAATTACAGTTGCTTGGAGATTGGTTAGACTGGATAGTGAAACATTGGAAAGAAGTTCTGGGAGTGTATATCCTTATTACTCAAGCTGGCCCTTTGGTGGCTGGAGCGCTGGGAGTTATCGGAAGAGCGCTAGCGAGACTTGCTTTTAAGCAGCAAAAATATGCTAAAATCAGCAAAAAAACCATGAGAGCTATGAGAATGCAAATTCCCCTGATGCTCTCCCTTGGCGCCGCCGCTTTTATGATTGGCGCAGGTATTGCAATTGCCGCGTTAGGCCTTGCAAAACTTGTGACGGCTTTTAGTGGGCTTGGGGCCGCTGCCGAACCCGCCGCATATGCGGTAATTGGATTCACCATAGCGTTTGGAGCATTGATGCTTTTATTAGCCGGTATGGTTACCGGCCCACAAGCCGTGATTGCCGCCGGCGCCGTAAGTTTACTGATGGCCGTGGGATTCGCAGCTCTGATGATGGGAGGCGGTGTTGCTTTGGCGGCCATAGGGCTTGCAGAGATGTTAAAGGCTATCCCGGCTGAGGGGCTTAGCAGGCTGGAGAAGTTTGCTGAAGTAATGGCGAAGGTGGCTTTTTCTTTAACTCTTTTAGCCGGCGCCTTGGTGCTCTTAGGGCAGCCTTTAGCTGTGGCCGGCGCCGCCACCATGGGCGCCATTGCTCTTGGCTTGGGTGCCTTAGCTAATGTAATTATGGATAAGATTGAGCCCTACATTAAGCCATTGGCAACGATTCTATCAGCGATGCAAGATATTGACGCCGCCGGTATTGGCGATGTTGAGACTGCGTTTGAAAATATCACCACCAGCATCAACAAAATACAAGAAGATGAAGCCAACGCTATAGCAGCTGCATTAAATGCGGCTTCATCGGCTCTTACGGCTGCTAAAGTCCTTGGTCTAGGCAATGCTGTGGTGTCTGGCGCTGCAGCCGCAAAACAACAATCCACTAGCACGCCATCCAAAGATGCGGGCCTGAAAGAAAAAATAGAACTCCAAATTACGCTCGATGCCGCTCAAACAGAAGAATTTCTTAGAGGGAAGCACGTCAAGTTTACTGGCGAGCAAGCCCAGGCCGCAGCATTTGGTTGGGCCCCTGCTCCCACTACTGGTGGGGGCGGGTGATAAAAAATCCCAAGAAAGGCCTATATAATAATGGAGAACTTTAATGTCTGATTTTTTTAATACACAGAAGATTGATAGGCTTGAAATAGATGCTAAAAAACGGCAAAAGAAGATTCAAGATCTTAAAAACGATCCTGCAACACGACAGCGGTCCGCGCTCGTTCCGCGAGATGATCTATTAAACACTTATATTGACGGAAGTGACTCGCTTGGCAATAAAGGTTTTTACGTTGGCATTCAGCACGTACCAAGCGGCAATACAATTAAATTCAAAGCATTTATAACTGCATTTAACGAAACTTTTTCCTCAGATTGGGCAACTGAAACTGTTTATGGTAGAGCTGACCCAATTATGCTTTTCAAAGCAACGACCCGAAGAATCTCTATGGCTTTCAAAATCCCTGCAGCATCACTAGGTGAAGCTTATGAAAACTTAGATAAGGTGGGAAAATTAACACAATATTTATATCCAAACTATTTGGATCTTGGAAACGCAAATACGATCTCGCAAGGACCACTTGTCAGACTTGAGCTTGCAAATCTATTGAGACGAACTGATTTAATGATTACGCCTCATCAGACGGATCCATTTCTCGCAGAACCTGAAAATGGGAATGCTGGAGAATCGTTGAAAGATTTAAAAGAGAAAGGCGCCACTAAGTGGTCTAGACAAAATGGCGCAGATTCGGAAAAAAAAGAATCAGCGGGTCTTCTTGGCGCAATAACAAGCCTTTCCATTAATCACAATTTAGAGACAGATGCTGGTGTTTTAGAAGTTGGTCCCGCTGGCATGGAGGGCAAAGGAGCGGCCGCTCTTTTGCCAAAATTGATTGAAGTTAATATTGACTTTATGCCAATTCATGAACACTCTTTAGGGTGGAGAACCGTAGGAGAAGAAACTTATTTTGCTTTTGATGGATTCCCTTATGGTACAAACATGACAAAAACAATAACTGAGGCCATAAACGAAGGTCTAGATCCCAGCAAGCGCGCCAGCGCTCAAGACAAGCTATCAGCCAAAGCTCAAATGCAACAAGCGCGTGATAATGAAAATGAATCAGGCTTTCAAAATGCAGCTGCCCGCTGGAAAATGACAAAAGACGCTTTTGGGCGCCGTAAAGCCGCCATGAGTTCTACAATTCGGGGAATAAAAATTCCTGGCAGTGAGGGCCCGGCGATTGAGACTGTAGGATCTAGGATAGACGATCGTCGCGACCGAAAGGCCGCAGAAGCCGCCGCCAAAGCCGAGCGTGAAAGAATTGAAAGCGCCGTTGATAAATTTATAGATATAAATTAATAAAGGAATAATCATACAATGCCAACAAGATATAATCGCAATACTATTCTAACCAACGACAGTGAGTTTTATGCCCCTCTTAGATCAACGCGCGATCTCAAGATGATTCGGCACTATCCAACACAATTAATATGGAATCCTGTATTAGCCGATAGAATGGCGATAACTACAAATTCTCACATGTGGAAATATGGAAATCGATTTTATAATCTGGCACATACTTATTATGGAGATAGAAGATACTGGTGGGTTATAGCGTGGTGGAATGGCGTTCCCACTGAGTCTCACTTAAAGCTTGGTGATGTAATTGAAATTCCTGTAAATATACAGGACGCTTTAAAAATCTTAAATGTATAATGTATAATAGACAAAAGATATTTTGGAGTAATGAATAATGGGAACAACAGCAGCTGAATATTTAGAAGCTTCGCACTCAAAGTTTGATAAAGCAAAGAAAACTCTTCAAGATAATGCTATGGATTGTTATAACAAAACTTTAGCTGCTATGGAGGCTTACAACAAAGCCTCCAATGCTTTTTTCGGTGGTGAAAATCCTGCGAACAGCGGCCAGCCTAACTATTTTGCTACGCCCGCCTGGGTTGATGATTCCGCCGCGAATTCCTGGTACGACACCCTAGACGCCACCGACAGAACCAGATTTAGAGGCCTCTCTACAGATGAAGTTATAAACTTTAAAAGCACAAAAGGGTCATTGAACCTGGGCGACAACCGGCACTTCTACAAGGGGACGACGTGGATGCAAGGGGAGGGCGCGACCGGGGACGCTATATCGCGCTATTCAGAATTCAACAACGTCGCTTTGCTAGCAGATCCTGGCCCATGGAAGAATGGCACGTGCGGCCGCGACTATCTTATGGGCTCTTTATTCTGCAATTCAATAGCAACCGCTCAGCATAAAAACAATGGTTTTTGGACCGAATGGGTTGCCAACCCGATGACGACCGATGATATTCTTAAGTGGGAAGCAGCGGAGTTTCCATCAGATGTGTACGAGAAAATGCAAGATCTTTTTCACGGCACTCGTAACCCACTTGAAGGACCCGCAGATGGAAGCTTGGCTAAATTTGTTGCAGTTGACACAACTACCATCAATGGCCCACCATCGTATGATGATTTTAATAGCACAGAGACAAACGATACGGCTCTTGTGCTAAACAGTCCATATAATCTTGTAGCTAAGAATGGACTTGGTGCTGGATCCGACGCCTCCGCATTTAAGCTGGGCGGCCCCGATAACTGGCCCCGCAGCACCGTCGCCGGCCAAGGGCTCAATTATGTAATAGCTGATGGCACTAATATTACATCGTACAATGCAAGTGACACTGGAAACAATGGCCGCATGCATGCGTCAGCATGGCCAGTCAAAGGCTCATCTTATAACTCCACCCTCTCTAAAGCCTGGACCACGTATGCAAATCAGTATTATGGCGAATTCAACTCTGACGACTATAGAACCAGCTTCAAAATTGATCAATTAGGCAACCAAAATAAAGCGACCCAAGCAGCAGTTACTAAATATGCGGCCTATAACGCGGTTGGGGACTTTTATTATAAGAGGGGGGCGACCGCCGGCTCACATGGCCCGGCGATGCTGGCACACCCCGCACGAAAAAAAGCCGATGGTGAAGTTGGAAATCTTGGGGATCCCAACTGGACCCCTAAAGCAGAGCAGATTCTCCAACAGTCACTCGCGAGAGAGGGCCAGTACGCTGCCCCCATATCAAATGGCCGATGGACGGGCTACGGCAGCTGGTGGATTGCGGGTACAATATTTGAAGCATTTTATTGGGGCCCCTGGCGCTGTCCTGATACCTTTAATTATTGGTTTGCAATAGGCACGCGTCATATCAATCTTTGTGAATATAAGCCAACAGTCCAGAGTGGCTTTAAGAAGGCCACGCGTGCCACCCGATACGCCGTCGCCAAAGGGGTGCACCCTGAAAAAGGCGCAAGCTCTTTCAACACTCTTGGTCACGACAGGGGGCAGTTCGGCGCCAAGGAGAAGACCGTAAACGCGAAAGGTCTTATTTATAAGCATGCTAAATGGGAAATTATGCTTGATGCCTATAATTACATGCGAAAAGTCTCTGAGGATTTGTGTGAGGCTGTTTCCTGTTTTTTTAGATTAGATGTCGCATTAAGAAAAGCAGAAAAAGAGTTGGTTGAGGCTAACGAAGACATAGTATCGGGGGACGTCCCCGACGACGTAGATCCTCCTACCGCAGATGATAAAGCTTCAGCAAAAGCATGGCTAGAATACCATGAGTCCTTAGACGGCGACATCGGACGTTTGGGAAGTGGCTATCACAAGAAGATGATGTTTAAAGAACAATGCTACCTTCTTTCCAATATATTTACCATTGCCAACTACAAAAAAAATGTTCTTGACAGGGCCCAGATTTTCATTGAAAGTGAATACGATAAGCTCTCAGAGGCGGGGACACTAACAGATAGCAAAAAATTTGCGCTTGAGGCTGGGCTCAGTGCCGGCAAAGCTATTCAAACAAAAAATAGCGATCCTCCTTATAGTCTTTTAATAGATGGAGATTCTTATGGATTTATCAATAAGTTAACACAAAATCCAAATCAAGTTAACTTGTTTAACATGCGTAATCATGACATTTCAACACTGCAGCCACAAATAAGGCTATATAAAATTGGATATGATGACGACGATAAGGCTGGGGAAATAGAGTTCAAATTTGACAGTCACCACAATCAAAGCAAAGAGCTGCAGTCTGCCTTAAAAAACCGCAACAAGAGAGGTTCCGGCACCGGAGTAAAAACTTTTTCTTTTACTTACGACGGCAGCAACCCATTCTCAGCCAAAAAAAGCATTAGAGCCAAATTGACAATATTTGCCAATACATTTGATGAACTTTTAGAATGTAAAGGTAAGTGCGATGAAGATAGTGGACCTTTTGACGGCTATAAATATGTTGATTTAGCCTTAAAAACAAGCAATACACAGAAAATGAAATCCACCGACTGCAAAGGAACCAACATTAGAAAAAAATTAAACGATGAATTATCAAAATTAAACTTTCGACTTAAAGCAGTTATAGGGTGGGCTTTTCCAAAAGGCAACACTTCTCATATGACAGATGGCGTGAAAGATGCAATTTATGATTCTTTTGTTACTTTAAATTTAACTCCAACAACTCATGATTTTTCTTTTGATGAAATGGGGCGAGTCACTTTTACAATAAATTATTTAGCATATGTTGAAGACTTTTTTGATCAAACAAATTATAATGTTTTTATGGCCACTAAAGACTCTGCTGTTATTGTTTACAATCAAATTAAGAGAAATCTTGAATATGAATATTGGTCTGATAAGTGTGAACCTGATCAGCTTAATAAGATTAGAAAAAGCTATTCAGAGCAAATACATGAAGAAAAAAGAATACTGGTATCCCAGCTAATTATGGCGATGGAGGATCAGGCTAAAATTTATTATATCACCATGCCGTATGAGGGACTAAGAGATTGGATGTCAAAAGGCCCATTCGCCTCAGACAAATCTGAAGCTGCGGTTTTAACAAGCGCCCAGAGTGATTCTGCTTTGCGCACTAATATAGGCAAGGCCTTGAAACGATGGAACGGGCATTCTAAAGCACGATCTGTTGCTATGAGTTTATCTGTGACCGATCCGAACAACGCAACTATTCCATTTTTCTACTTATGTGATTTAGTTGATTTGGTAATTCATGGTATTCAAACCTCATTAAAAACTTTAACTGATAAAAAATATAGCGGCGGCAACGTTAATAAGTGCGTGGCGGAGCTAAAGAAAAAAGAATTGCAAAAATCACTCAAACAATTTCAAAGATACAGAATTATTTTAGGCCCAGTGGAGATTGTAAACCAAAAAAACGCTTTAGAGTCCGCTCACGTTAATTTTGGAGATATGCCAATTTCAGTTAAATATTTTGTAGAATGGCTAACAGACAAGCTAGCTAAAAAACAAGAATCTGTTTATCCACTTGGAAAATTTATGAATGACTTAATGCAAGGTCTTGTTAGAAATTTTTTAAATAACGATGGTTGTTTTAATTACTCTATTAAGCAAAGAACGAGCTTGCAACAAGCCGCTGTCACTGCGTATAGGTATACAGAACTCGAAACAATAAGCCATGAATATGCATATATTGCCGCATCACAACACAATACCGGGGGAGCTAAAAGAGTTAAATATTATGGCGGGTCCACTAGTCGTGCCACTCCAGGAGTTTTAGCAGGCGTGCATGCGGCGGATGGCACCATGACCAAGCAGGGTGAAGAAGGCTGGCCGCTATTAAATGTATCTGGCAAGCGCCACGAAAACGATGGAGGGCACGGAGGGGTTGAAAATGAAGATAATTATTTAATTTTTTATGCCGGCCGAACACAGCCGCTTGAGAAGATGACAGGAGATACAGCCACTGACGCTCAAGCAGGAATCATGCACTATGTTCTGGGCAAAGATAGGGGTATTATAAAAAATATTTCCTTGACCAAAACAGACACAAAAGGCCTTGCAGAAGTTAGATTTGAACAAGAAGGCTTTGATGGCCTTAAGCAGCTGCGCGTTGTATATGATGTAAACATTGACACATATCCTAATGTACAGGCTTTTCCTGGCACTTATATATTTGTTGATCCTCGCGGCTTTGCCCCTTCAACAAATTTAAAACCCGATGACGAATTAAACTTGACACAATATGGAATCGGCGGGTATTATATGATTATTAGATCAGAGCATACTTTTGGTTCTGGGATGGCAAACACTCGCATATTTGCAAAATGGGTTAATCACTTGGCCCATGAACCTGATGAGGATGCATCTGCTGACGATTATAAACCTAGTAAGTGCACTACATTAAGGGCGTACAAGAACATAGATTAAAAGGAATTTTGTGATGTCAAAATATTATAAAGAAAGCAATCGGGAAGGAACAAGAGAACTTTTTTACAAGAGGGTAATGTATAAATCCTATGTCTATGACGTTCGCAACGAGATTCCCAGAAGCCGCGACCATATAGTTAATTTTACGGTAGCGGAAAAAGCCTTATATGGTCGCGTTGGTATTGATTATCTAACAATAAAGCCTGTTATACACAATGAACTGCAAAAAAACTTTAATAGCACGCTGGTATCCGGCCAAATTCCCATGAAAGCTCTTAATTTTGTCGTGGATGCATTTACTGATATGGCGGTAGAGTTCAAAAAATGTATGCTTAAAGGTCAAATAGACAATTCAGATACTTACTTGTCAGAACTAAAGGTGTACAAAGCACAGGAAGATTTTGACAATCTTTATGCTCGACATTTGCGCATCTATAAAGATGCTATTTTTAATAATTTCAGAGATGAAGATGAATATGTTCTAGACTTTGATGAATTTACAAAAAAACTTATGTCCATGGTGTTAAGATCATCACGAAGATATCCGTTAACACAAGCAGCATATGGGAAAAGTAGGCTATGTCCAATGGGTGTGTCGGGCCTTGTTGTTGAAATTGCTGATCTTGAATATGCCAATGATAGCGAGAAGCTCGCATCTTTTATGTCTAGCCCGAATTGGGACTTCTACATTAACGCGGCTAATAAGTACGGCTTTATGATCGATTTCAACGCTCCATGGCGATTGGTGGCAGATATAAAATCAACAGGAATGCTTGCTTACGCTAATACATATAACGTCGGTTCATTTGCTGCAATAATGGCCACTCATTATGAAAACGCATATATTAAGCACTATGATAATTTCAAGCGCGATCTTTTAAGCATATACAATAGAGTAAAAAGAACAAAGATTGAGCCCATTCAATGTGGGGGCGAAACAACATTAAAGGAGAGCCGTCCGATTGAATATTTTTCCATGATTGATTTTGATAAACAGTTTGGTCACGAATATTTTTTGGAATTATATTTTAAAATTAGAATAGCAGAAGAAGAATCAAATTTTGATCAAGCAAGCCAGGACAAGCTAATAAGAGATTGCTTGAAAGTATACACTTCACATGGAGCAAATGATGATTCTGCACGCCGGGCTTTAGCTTTTTTTGAAACTATTTTGAATCATCCATTTGACTACAGAGGATCTTTGAGTTATATTATTAATGAAGTAGTTCCAAGACGAAAAGCGACAGAACTAGAGGAGATAGGCGTTTTTGATGACGATGAGGGCGAACCAATTCAAGTTACAGGCACTGCCGCCGGCGGCGGGGGAACCACTGGAGGCGGAGGTGGCTATTGATATTTCAAGCACTTGATGATAAGTCAGAATGTGTTGGAATTTACGCAGACGGCAAGCTGTCGTTTGAAAACTTTCCAGATGATCTAACAAAGACTTGGCGTTACAGCGCATCTATCACAGATCCAGCGGTGGAGTATGCCTGGATACGTGCTGGAGGGCGCAATATCACCGATTGCTGCCCAGAAGATTTGTGTAATGAACTTCAAGCTACCCAAAGAAAAATGAAGGCTTATTTAAAGTCCTTCAAGATTGCCAAGGTTAATATGGCGGATCATTGTGTATTTGATTTGATTCCTCACGACTTCCTTGTCCAGTTCTGCGAGATCAAAAATAAAATCACAGAGCACGTCTTTGAGACATACGACAAGCCAGACAATTACGAGCACCTAGATAGCGTGTACAGGCTTCTTCATAAGATTCGCTATCAGAAGCTCAATCTTAACAGTGAAGACTGTAAGCACCTCTTCTATTCTTCAATGAACCGTCAGAAAATCCAAGAGCTAATGAAGAATTACCAACGCATTGATTACAACATGTTTGGAACAATCACAGGGCGCCTATCAACACATCCAGGCTCTTTTCCAATTCTGAATTTGAAGAAAGATTTGCGCCGCATAATCAAGCCTCACAATGACTTGATGATGAGTCTTGATTATAATGGCGCCGAGATTCGCACATTGTTAGATTTGTGCGGACAACAACAGCCTCCATACGACGTGCACGAATGGAATATTCAAAATGTTATTGACGACCTAACAATGACCAGAGAGGAAGCAAAGTTATACTTTTTTGCATGGCTGTACAATCCAAATTCAAACGATATTGAATCGGAATATTATGATCGCGAAGAAGTGCTTGATAAGTATTATAAAAACGGATATATTCATACACCATATGGCCGCAAAATTAAAGTGGAGCAGAGAAAAGCATTAAATTACTTAATCCAAAGCACAACGTCTGATCGTGTTTTAGAAAAGGCAGTTTTGATTGACAAAATGCTTGAGGGCAAAAAATCTTTTATCTCGCATGTTGTTCATGATGAAATTGTTATTGATTATTCGGACGAAGACCGTGACATGGTAATTGGCATTAGAGATGTTTTTGAAGATGGCTATATGGCTAACTTACGTGCTGGAAAAGATTACTATAATTTAAATGAGTTAAAGTTATGATATCGATTGTTGGTTTAGGAACCGCGGCCTCAAGAATTGCTGAAAAATTTAAGCAAACAAAAAATTATAATGTGTATATGATGAACAAAGAAGTTCAAAGAAACTCAAAATACAAATTTAAATTAAAATCGCATGACACTCCAGAACAATACGAAAAGAATATACCGAATGTTAAAAAGTTTCTTTCTCAAGTGGACGATCGTATTCAATTTTTTATAGTCGGCTCGTCCTTTAGCTCAAACTACTCACTTGGAATATTAGAGCAAATTAAAGACAAAGAGGTGGACGTTTTTTATATTCAGCCTGATGCGGAATTGATGACAGGTGTGCCAAAGTTGTTAGACAAAGTAGTGTTTAGTGTCTTGCAGCAGTACGCCAGATCTGGTCTTTTAAAATCATTTACGCCTATTTCAAATGTAATGGTAGAAAAATCAATTGGTGACATTCCCATTAAAACGTATTATGATAAAATAAATGACTCAATCTTTTCAACAGTTCATTATGTAAACTATTTTAATCATGCCGAGCCTGAAATAGGAATGACGTCTAGGCCACTAGATATTAATCGCATTAGAACTTTTGGATTGCTAAATGTTAAAAATCTTGAAGAAAAGTGGCTTTATAAGCTTGACATGGAACGAGATGTATGTTATTATTTATGTATCAATAAAGACAGATTAGAAAACGAAGGGGGATTACATAAGAAGATTGTTGACTTGCTAAAGGAAAAGCCTCGCAATGCATTTCGCAAAATTTCTTATGCAATTTATGAAACAGAACACACAGATTTTGGGCTCTGCGTTGCCCACACTAACGCAATACAAAATTACACTTGACAAGCTACGTTGAGTGTTATACAATAGGAATCAAGGAAAGCTTGATTTACTTTACCCAACAAATAGGAGAAATTAAAATGGGAATTGATATGGAACTGATGCGAAAGAAGCTCGCATCCCTTCGCGGCGAAGGAAACAAGGACGCAAACTCACCCTGGTTTAAGCCAGATGAGGGCGATACAGATATTCGGATCGTGCCGACAAATGATGGCGATCCGTTGAAGGAAATGTTCTTCCACTATAACGTGGGCGAGCATCGCGGGGGAATCCTCTGTCCAAAGCGCAACTTTGGCGAGCACTGCCCCGTGTGTG
>Ga0209756_1000750_pt1 | contig 31607 bp, 32 predicted proteins | sample ETNvirenome_6_85_FD_184071 | JGI IMG/M metagenome (GOLD analysis project Ga0209756, IMG submission 184071) | Marine viral communities from the Pacific Ocean - ETNP_6_85 (SPAdes) (version 3) | ecosystem: Environmental > Aquatic > Marine > Oceanic | place: Pacific Ocean | collected 2013-06-19 | reverse complement strand
CGGCCATGTTGCCTGTTCCCCAGCCCTCGGCCGAGAAGATGATATAACCATTGGTACGCGGATACAGATTCTCATAGATATACAAATCGATATCTAAGGATTCATTTTCCCACTCTAACCTTTCCTGGCGAGAACCATCATACGGAAAGGATCCATAAATTCGTTTAAGCGCTCCGTCGTAATACTCCGTGGCCAGTCCATATCGAGCAAAGTTTTCTGGTTTGGAGAAGTCAACCCGCGGGATCATTCTCTGTTCAAATATAATGTCTTGTTCGTGGTACCCCACGGATTCCACTTCGCCACCGATCTGTTGACCAGTGAGCCCGGAAACAGAGTTTACTCGTTCGGCTGTTGCGAAATAGTTTTTGAGGGACATGTATTAATTATTCTTCAACTCGAAATTTGAACGTTTCTGGTTGTTCCATCCAACTTCCTATACTATCATTATAATAGGCAAATTTAATCCCATACATATAACCTCGCTCTAAGAGAGAGATATCCAGGTCAAAATAATTGCCGCTCACATCATACGACAGATAGGTACAATTTTTGTCATTACTTCCTGTGCCGAAAGCAATTACTGTCATATCATCGACCACCCGGTAGATGGAATAAGACGCACTATTGATAATTTCTGTGGGATTGTTGGCAGTCGCTTTCACGTAGATCGTTGGATTCCAGTACTTGTCTCTCACAAACGTACGGAAGCGTGCCGTTTCTTTTATACTATAACTCTTGCGCAAATTACGTATATTGGTATTATAATTGAAAGTAGGAGCGCTCCCATATTTAGGCATCGCACTGGGATATATAGAGCCGGTGAAAAACTCTACATTATCAGATCTACGCCAAACATCATTAATTCCTTCCAAAGGACTTGCGCCGGCGGTCAACGCAACATCGCATGAATAGATTCCCGTACTCACATAAGTGCCGGTAGCATTCGTGCTCAATGCCGCAGTAACACCCCCTCCCAGTGGAAGGCGGATGGCAGAGCCGGTGGGTGTGCCGGTGGCAGAGCTGGAATAAAAAGAGCAAGTTAGGTTAGCAGCATTTCCAGTTGTGCCGATTCCCGGGAGATTAACCAGACGCCCTCGCACATAATTATAAAGATAGAGGGTATTAAGGTTATCCGCCGCAGGGGCGAAGGAGCTGGAAAAATAGAACTGGCCACGTTCATCCTTTACAACGGAGTCCCACCGGGCTTCGATGAGGGGTCGTTTGAAAAAGAACTCAGTTGAGCGAGCGAAAAACTTCTTGGTATAATAAGACTGAGTGGATCCAGTACGGTTGTTGATGAGGCTGCCGGAATCGGCGTCGCCTGAGCCTGAAAAATACGCTTCCTGGCTGGAAGTTAGGTGCACCCCGACGCCATAGTTCTCAATTCCGCCGCCGGCCGAACCGGTGATCCATTGTTCTACTAAGCCGCTGATATCAAGCTCGATATCTTCCCAGCCTAAAGGAAATGTGACAGTGTACATGTTTCCCGGGGTAGCGACATTATAGTCTCCTCCGACGCTAGTCCACCCAGCGCTCGTGCTAGCGGACATCCAGTTTGCTTCACCTAGATCATTATAATTGTCCATGTCTAAGCCTGTGCCCTCTTGCCAGTCGCGTGTGACAGGTAAGATATTGAGTTTAAAGTTTTGAGGAAGAGTCCAGGGGGTTTGAGCATTATACATACGCAAAAAGAAGGAGACATTCCCGGAAGCCGGAAGTGTGCCGGCTGTGCGGGCGGCCGAGATATCAGCAATAGGAAACTTAATCAGAGCACGAGAAAGTTCCTGCGATGCGCCGGCAGCTGACGAGGATAGTTGGCCGGCGATGGAAAAGATCTCCACCGAGTCGGCATAGCCCATATTAGAGCCCGTGCCGCGTAACGTAAGGTCTGCTTTGAATGCATTAGTAATAGTCGTGTCGGAGCTGGCCGTGAATCGAAAAATCGCCATTTATTTTATACTCCCCACAATATCAACATTAGGAAATTTCAATTCAAAGATTGTATTCTCCTGTGCGAGGATTTGGCGTGCATCCGGGGACATTGCTCTTTCGGGATCAAAGTTGCTTTGAGAATATACACCTCCATTTTTGGATATTATCTCTACATTCACTACATCTACAACGCCGTCGACTTTGTTCAACTGCCGATAGATGTCGTTAAGCATAATGGCTTCGCCAATCTCAAAGCGATTGCGGAAGAAATACTCACGGATATTACGATTGGCTGCGTTGAGCACGGCATAGCGGCCGCTATTCAAATCGGTTGTAAGGGTGTACCTGATTCCAAAATTGATAATTGTAGCATCGAGAATATCAATAGTATCATTAATCATCTTATAATTGACGATCCAACTTTTAAGATTATCTTTGAGAGTCTGATTAGCTTTTGTGAGTTTACCAGATGCATCCTCTGATATAACATATAAATTGAGGTTTCTTTTGAGGGCATCAAAGTCGCGGACGATATTGACGGCCCGTACGGCTCCGAACTTAGCCGGGAGAGAGTAACACATTGCCCGATAGTCAGCAGGCGTCACAGCTCGATGTTGCGTCGCGAAGTACCCAAAGACCCGCTGCTTGATTTCGTCAGAACTGGGGAGGGTGACGTTCCCCACAAAGGGCGCCTCATTAGTAACCTCAATAGAGTTTAACACAGTTGCCCGGGCCGCGGCCGACAAAGATCCCTGCGCAGCAAACTTTACAATTGGATTTGCGACATTCACGATTGTGTTAGCTCCAGCATTGACATCCTGTGTGCCATTGACACGGAATCCAATACGCAATGTAGTATTAGCAGGGGCGATACCAAACTTATCGCTAGAAATAAGCTTTGTGGGGTCGAAGCCAGCATCAGTGATATAGCTGCGACCATTTAGCTCGAGCATTAAATTATTAGGGTTGACTACACTCTCACTCGAGAGTTCTGAGTCTGACCCATATCCGAACTGAAGGTATGTCATACTGCCATCAGATTCTACTACAAAGCGCCGCGGCACCGGGACAGCACGTAGGATATTGGGAACCGTCCCCTGAGTCGATGTGGTATTACGAATGGCTTTAAAAACTACATTTTGCGAGAGGTTGTCTACCTCGAAGTATTGATGACCTTCACTGTCAATTACGCTGAGAACTTCGGAAACGTTATCATTGTCTAACTCAACCCGGCGAAAGCGGTCAAAGTCTCCCAGCTCGGTGGATTGGAATGCCATTCGACCTGACACAGCGCGGCCTTGCGCACGGATCACGTAGCTCGTTGGGAGAGCAGTAGTAGCGTTGACTGTACCAACTACTATTTGGTTTGTACTAGTGGCGAAGACTACATCCTGTAGGAGCGTATACATACCTCCTCCTGAGGATGAGAAGGTTGAGCCGGCTCGGAGTGTCGGAGCGAGGTCAAGATTAGGACCGGGGCCCGTAGTAGCGGCCGGGACCTTAATATAGAAGGTAAGAATACCATACGAAGAAGGGTTGCGATCAATCTTATACCCCAATTGTCGAGCGAGCTTGATAACATTGTTGTATTCTACCGCCGTCTCTAAAAAGCTTTCATTGGCCTGGTAATCAAGGTAGAAGGATAGGATGTCCCCGATGTAGGAAACAGTGTCCAGCATAAGAGAACCAAAAGACGCTTCGTTGAAGTCTTTATAGGTGTCCGCATAATAACGCTTCGCAAAGTTTTCGAGGTCGCGACGGATCGAATCGAAGTCGCGGCTCGTATAATCAATTGGTTGTAATCTTTTAGCCATACTCTAAAGTCCTCTAGTAATTAGTTGCTATTCACAGGAATCAATACACTAGTTGAGATTTGAAGAGGTATAATTGTATATTGTAAGGTAATAGCAACAACATGTGGGTAAAGATCAGGGTTATCTTCCACATAATTATAACTTATATCGTCCACTCTAAGAAATTTCATATAGGTACCGACTTGAGAAAATATGCGTTCTGTAATCTGGTTATAGGTGGATTGGTCGTTGGCTTCGAAGAAGAAACGACGGATCCCTACACCAAACTGGGGGTTCATAATTCTTTCACCCGGGTTAGTCAATAACAGCATCTTAAGATTCTGTGTTGCTAATTGAGCAAAGTTGGTATTCAAATTGTACGCGCCAAAAACTTCACTTACTGTAAGCGGCAGCATGACTGAAAGGCCTGATGACATTCTTTATTCCTCCTCTTGTTCCATTCTAATTAACACTCCGGTAAACTTTCTTCCTCAGAAACTTCGTCGGCGTCACTGGTTAATGCTGCGGCGAGATCCTTTTTCAAGAGGTCCAACAAGATATAAAGGATGCCGAAAGGCAACGGGGGAATCATTAACATGCCACTGAGGGTTGAAGTAAAGTCGATACCTTCCACTGACATCCTTGGTAAAATATTATTCTTTATCTCTTCATTACTTAATGCGTGTTGAGCAGCGGGCCCCATGTCCCTGATGTCAGCCTCTAGTGCCTGGTTCATTCCGAAATCTAGAAGGCACAGCATTAGTGCTATCAAATCTTCGCCCCTCATATTCATGGCGTCGAGGTTCTTGTCAACGAGTTCCTCGTCTATTGTCTGAAGGACACCGGATGCGTCAATCATTTTAATAATCTCGTCGAAGCCCATTCCCGTCACATTGCGAACCATCTTCCATATGGCCACGTGGGGGTCGATCATTTCTGCTAAACCCTTCAATATCATGATGGGGGTTTCGATAAGCATCTTGAGAATAAAGTCACGTCCGAGGCCCTCAAATTTGGCAGCAAAATCGGGACCGGGACTGTTTTGAATGGCCGCTGACGCTGCAGGGCGATTGTTTCCAACCGGTGCTGTTGGGTCTTTGCCCGTGACGACGTCGATAAACGCTTGAATAATAAAGTTTTTGGTCGAATCGAAAACAGTTTCTATCTTTCCAAAATATCGATTGGTAAGATAGAGGTTTTGATATACCGGGACCATCGTAATAAATTCTTGATTGAAAGTTTCGCTAAAGATTTTCTTATACATGGAGTCACTAGCGATACTCTTTGCTTCAGCGCGGCGAGCAATGCGAGACTGCGATGTTTGCCTTGCGGTTTCGCTGAACTGGGCGCTAGTCAGTTTGGTACGTAGCCTTTCAAAGTCATGACGGGTCGTGGATATTTCCGACAGGAGAGCCGTATAGGAACCTAAGCTGCGGCCGGTATCCGGATCATCAAAGTCAACTATCTTAACTCTGATTATCTCTTGACCATCTGGGCCCATGCCGTATTGAACATTGGCGTCGACGGGACCACCGTGAGGTTCTTGATACTGAAAGGTTGTTTCTACTTGATTAGCTAAGATATTATTGGTATAGCCGCTGCCCGCCGAAGGGTCGAATTGGTTGGCGGTGTAATTAGAGTCAAGTTGCCACAATCTCGCAGTCAGTTTAGAGGTATAATTTTCCAATGCATGGTTTCGGATTCCGCTGTTGGTCGGGTGAAGGTTTTGAAGCGATGGTTGCGTAGGCAAGTAATAAACTAAACGATATTTAACCCGGAGATCTGTGAAGCGTACATGCCAGGCCATATCTGTGAGATCGACGGCGCCGGCTATTGGCTTCGTGAGAGTGTTATTGGTGTCCACTGGTAAAAAGCTCTTTTGAAATTCTTTCAGCTCCAGCTCGCCGCCGATTTCCTGGGTAGGCTCTAAGATAGAGGGTATGTTATCCCCTTCGAGACCCGACCAGGTGACGACCCTTTCAATTAGCATTGTGCCATACGCCAAAGGCGCGCCGATGGTGCGTGTAACCAATTGCTGTTCAAACCCGGTGGGCTGGGCTGCCTGGCTGAGTCGAGTACCAAAGCCCAAGATATCTTGGACAAAAGCCTCATCAAAAGTCTTTCGAAAACTCGAATCTTGGCGGGCCATTCGTACCACATTAGATACCGGTATTTTTGAGGCATCAATTCGCGCTTGAACGAGATATTCTACCAATTCAGGCCAGTTAAGAGTACTAAACGCTGTCCCTATAGGAAATACTACGGTGCCGTTAGAATCAAGAAGACCTCCCTGGCTGGCCACCGGCGCCCGGGCAATCTTGAAATTGTAATACTCTATAATAGCCCGGCGAACGCGGGGTTGGTGCTGTAGTTTCGTCAGTACGTCGTTGCGTACCTGGGACGCAATAAACTGTCCTATCGTCGGCTTGGTCATCAACTCCTCAACATCAAACGCGCTGAAAACAAAAATGTTTTTTACTATCAACTCAGCAATTTCAACTTGAATCAAATTATAGAATAAGGCTATCATGGTAGCATAGCGAATTTTGATGTCGAGAGGCATCTCATCAAAACATGCTGACTCCAAGAACTCGGCCTTAACTTGTTCTAAAATTCCACCAGCGTCCAAGAGGTCCGCGACATGGTCGGGGGGACAGCTTGTATTATCTTTGAACAGCTGAAGAGATCGCAACGTTGCTATATCGAAAATACCATTTTTCTCTATATAGTTGAACATAGCCTTGGTTAGGCCAGCGAACATAGAGGGGAAAAGTTGTGTCTCTATCTCTTCTCGTACGGTGGCGGCCTGGTTGCTGCTCATATTATGTAAAAGAGGTCGCAAGTTATCCATTACCGGAGCAGTAAAGCGATTAACATAGGGGTTAGTTTGTAGGCGCGCGCCGGATTCGGCAGGACCGGGATCATGTGGTCCGAGAGCTGGCACAAAGTGCGAGGAGAGGATATCAAGCACAGAAGAAGTTATGCGAAATTGAACGAGATCTGGTAGATAAGGGGTCGCTGCCGAGGAACTCAGAGTAACATAAGCAAAACTAACTTCCGATCCTGACATAGTTGTCGATGTGGCGGTGTCAAACCGCGGAAATGAAAGTTGTAGAAGATCTGTTTTGCCCACCGTGTTGAAAGTAAATCGTAGGTCGAGGTCTTCATAGCTATCGTAAGCTGGGTCGCTGATGACTGTAACATTCGTACTAGTTTCATTGACATCAAACGATGATAGGTTGATACTGTTATCATCTGCCGTGTGGGCTAAGAACTTTCCGGCCACTACTCTGTCCTGAGTTATCTCTCCGATTTTTTCGACTCCGACGATCGACTCGGAACGAGGGGCCCAGATGGGCCCTTCTGCGGGGAGATAGTTGTTGAAGCCGGCTTTATAAGCGCTGGGGAAATTATAAGTTACGCGAGGCGTTTGATTGTCGGCCGAGGCTGCGGCAATGGTATCCGTAATATTATCGAAGCTATCTTGAATATTCTGCATGGCTTCCAGAAATTCGCCGGAAGTGAAGATCCCGATCAGAGTATCGGTCACTGCCAGAATTTGCTCGGCCTTCTCGCCCAAAGCATCTGAGCAAACCTCGCCCTCCGCAAAGGCCTCGGCGATATGACCAGAGAACTCGGTAAATTTACCCCCCATCTTTTCCAGCATTTTTGTGGCGGCCGCGCTAGCTTCGGCAGTTGTCTCACTTTTGACTCCTCCTTCTGCACCCTCAATCTCGGAAAGAGCTTTTAAGGTTGCGCCGGAAGTACTAGGGCCGCCTTTCACTGAGGGTTCTGTAAGTACACTCAGAGCTGCTTGACTAGAATTGATGAAAAGTGTCTCCACAATATCTGTTGTCATATTCAGCGCCTGGGGGACTGCTCGACTAAACAGTGGATTCTCAATGAAACCTGCCTTGTCTGGGCATTCGAAGTTAATGGGCGGCAATTCTAGCTGCAGACCATTCTCCATAAGATCTAAAAGAGACTCAATGTTTTGTGATTCTAGGGCAGAAGCAAGGTCGGCCTCAGTTAAACAAATATCATCCTGGTTGAGGTCGTAAAGGGCATTAGCAATCTCATCGCACAAGTTAGTGATGTCCACAATAGTTGCTAGACTGGCAAAGAACGCCATAATAGCATTATTGTTAGTCAGCACAGTACTGATATATGCGTCATCATAGGTCAGGTTAAAGGTGACAATCCTTTGGAGGAGTTCCTCGGTCACTTGGCTCGGGTCAGTAAAGAGAAGACATATTTCCATAGAGCTTAGGATGCTTGAGAGATCAGCTAGATATTGATAGATGGTTGTCCGCGGAACGCCTAGGCGATCTGCCATTCCCTGCAGGGCGCTGTTCGGCCCATAAATGTCAGGTTCCAGCGGAAGGAAATCCGTTATATCTCGGGCTCCATAGTCTTCCGCAAAAGGATTATTGAAATCGCAAAGTTCATGGAGAAGATTAGCCAACTCCTTCATGACTTCCAAAACAGCATTACGAAGGCCATCGATAATTGACTTTAAAATTTGTTTCCAAATATCTCCTGTTATAGAAAAGGGTTTAAACATTTCTAAATCGATGTCAGGTTTGCTAATAGAGGCAGCTGGCTGTTGAGGAGGTGGTAAATAAATGCTGCCTGCTTGATTAGTGAGAGCCTTCTGGACTGCACTGTTGATCCGAGCTAGTTCTGGCGCAAGCCCAAAGGTGGCACAACGGAAGGCTTCTTTCGCCACTTCTTGGATTCCAAACTGCCGGAACACTTGATCCAAGGGGGAGTTCTTTTTCACAAATCCCATGGGGCCTGACTCTAAGATTTTACCTAACTTCTTTGAAACATTGATCCCAGCTTTGAGTGTCTTCGCTTTTTGCTCAGCAAAGACCTTTTGTGCAAGTTCCGGGTTGTTGAGTATTTTCTCCCGGAGATCCCGAATTTCTTTGGATGTAAGGGCGACCTCGATCCCCTCTGTGAGTTGCTTCGTGTCGAACGGCAGGCCGGCCTCAATGGCTGCCTTCGCATAACCATCAACGATTTCTTCGGCGGCAGCATTTACAATAGGCGTAATGAATTTGAACTCTTCCCAATTCTCCGACGTAGCACCCAGATCGGCCCCGTCTTCTCGAAGCCCGGAAGCAAAAGTATAAAAAGAGAACTGTTCTCCATCCATCATCATAGGTTGGCCCGGGAGACCCGGAGACATATTCTTCATACCTTCCAGAGTATCTTCATAGTTACTAAGCATGGATAGCGTCAATTTATCCCTAAAAGACGGATTATAGCTCATATTGGTAAGATAACCCACCGCCAGGGTTTGGGGACTAGGGGATTCGTCAACCACTAGGTATTCCATACGAGAGATAGCTATCTGTGAGGAGTCTTGGTATTTACCAAAAAAGATAGTCAAAGTATCAGCTTCATCAAATGCACGTGTTTCCTGTTGAGTTGAGAACTGATTCACCAAAGTACGAATAAACAGATTAAGGAACTGCTGTACATCCTGCTGGAGAAATGGCATATCTAGACTAGAATTTATGCCGCCGGGGAAGGCCATCATCTGCAGTGCAAATGCCCTTAGACCGTTGTTCACGATATCCTGATCTTCCATCATGGAACCGACTATAAAGGTGCTCTCTGAACTTTCTCCTGTGATTCCGCCGAGTTCTTGAATACTATTATAATATGCAATGACCGGGTCGATGGACGGGAGGCCTAGGCGGATGGAATTGCCCTCTGAGTTTTGGGTTGTCGGGAAGGGAGTTCCGCCGTCGAAGGAGGCCCTTTTGAGTTGTTTTCGGATCACATCAACGGAATGTTTCGGGTCATAGGTCGCGACAATAAACGAACGCCCCTGAATAGGAGGTGCCGTTGGCTGATAGAACCCCCTCAGTATCACGGCATCCTCGATACTCGATCGTAGGGCAATATATAAATCTTGATAGCTAGCAGCGGGGTTCACCGCGTCAAGAGCATCATTGACACCAGGCCACAGTTCCGGATAATAATGCATTATAAAATTATCGACCGCCTGAGCGTGGAGCAACTCATATCGGGCCCGGAAGTTCTCCTGACTCGTGATTTTGGGGGTGATCTCAAGGCGCGTCACATACTTTTTACCCTTATAAAAGGGGATACCAGGCGTACGAGAGCGATATTTGGGTCCGGAAATTTGAGAAGCCATACTATTCCTAATTCGTGTTGTTATATTTACTCAATATATAAGAGCTTTTGTCGTTTTTCACAGTTTCGGCCCCACCGGGAGCCTCAATATATTTCTGTTGAATACCTGTCATCCTCTGCATTTGTAGATAACATTGTGTTTCAACATTGGTTACGAGATTGATGATACGCTTGAAACCGTCGGGCAAATTATTAAAATCCATTGATGTTGGGCTGCCATAAAAAGCACTATAGTGAGTATGGGCCACCATCTGAATCTGAAACTGACGATTATAATCTAGGAAAGTCAAAAAGATATCCCTCAAATCATGGACCGCGGTCAAGGTTTCCTTCAGACATTCAGCAAGGTTAGCTCCCTTCACCAAAGGCTGCATATCTCGGTCGTCGTTGTTGGCCATCAAATCAATACCATAGAGCCCATTGATAGCATCGTTGCAGGCGCCACCTTGAGAATTTTGTCTATCAGTGTGAGTTATGAGTTTGATATTCTCTCGGGCTATAAACCGTAAGGTGTCAGCTTTTATGGCAACAGTGGAGCGTGGCTCTAGGCCGGACGTATTCCCGACTGTACCAGGCTTGAGACCAAAGTATTTATCAACATTAGATTTTTGACTGATGTATATACGGGCTGCGTCAAGTTTGAAATTAGGATTAACAATAATAGGTTCTCCGTCCTCATACTGAGAGTTGGCGCGGGATCCCATTCGCCCGGCGACGAGATCAATCGAGGCGCAGTGAGCATTCAGTCGACCGCCGAAACCAGAGGCCAGGTTGTGTGGTCGATCAACTCCAAAAACAATCCATGCGTTGCCGCGGCTGACCACTGTTTCATTTTTGGAGAGGTTATAACTGGGCGTGTCATAATTGGGGCGTGAGGTATTGCCAAAACCGAAGAAGGTGGCCCTTTCGAGGTCAGTTTCCAAAGCGTCGTATTGGCGCCTGATATACTTTGGTAGTTTGTCAGGATCGACAGCTTTACTGTTTCTCACTGCTTTGACGCTAATGTTTGGTTTTGCCATAGTCTTTTTTCCTTATCCTATCTATATTTAGGCTACAAACTCAGATTTATAGCCTTTATCGCCTAGCATTTTAACCGCTACGGAGTTCTGCCGGACTGCTTCACGCGCTTGCTTCAAAATTTGCACGACTTCGTCGGGGCTCCGACTCAGGGGCTCAGTAGCGTTTGCGCCGCCTTTACAATAGGCGCTATAGCCACGCTGGCATCCATTATCTCGCGCATACTGCAGAGGCAACGATGCCCATTCGAGGGCCGCCTTTTGCGCTGCTAAACACACATCGTTAGACATGCCTAGTAAATAACGTCCTAGAACAGGTCTTTTTTTCAAGAGTAAATACACTCCAAACACTTCTTGGGTTTCTTTGTTATATAATTTGCTTTTATCTACTCCGGTAGAGCGAACTGCTCCGTTGAGTGTAACAGGAATCAGTTGGTATTTCCCCGTCGCTAGAAAACCCACGGAACCATTAGGAGACTTATCAGTCTTTCCGCCTACGCCCGTTGCCGCGGCATTTGCACCACCCTTCATATATCCCAGAACTTCCCTAATGGTCAGCTCTGTCAAATCTTTCCCTACCCCGGGTACCTTTTTTGATCCGCCGGGAGTGTCGCCGCCGACTCCACGATTCACAGCATTATAGTTACCCCTAGACTCATGGGCCGCGATGTATTCTAGCAACTCCGCAAAGGCCGGACGCAAAGAGACCAACTGAGACCACGTAAAGCTCACATTTCCGCTTCCTCCACCGTCGCCTTCTCCCTCCGAACACTCTCCAGTGTGTCCTAATAACCCAGGAACTCCGCCGGCGAACATAAGTTCTAGATTCGCCTGCTCTACATCATAGCCGGCCATGTAGACAAATTTATCTTTGTCCCCATCTACAATTTGAGGATTGTAAAGACGGTTAGGATCTTCGAAGGACACTTGTACAATCGCACCCAAGGGCAAACCATTGAGATCGGCGCGCCCTGCCGTGGCCATGACATCTGGATATGTATGCAATACGGGGTCAGTGAAACTTTTGGGGGCTGGGCGCGGCTCGAGTTCAGGAATATACACCTTATAAATTGTATATGGGTTGCCAGTATAGGGCTGTTGGTTACCGGTGGTTGCCGGGTCGGCGGAATCATTCGTCTCGGTAGAAGCTCCCTCTAGGGGCTGACCTGCCACATAGCCCTGAAGAAGTGTAGCCCTGTTTTGATAGCGAGGTGTTTGAACCTGTTTTTTATGAACAATAATACCGTTGAACCGCTGGCGCTTGCGCAGAGTATTCTTTCTATATGTTCGCCGGGTTGTACTATTCAGTGCTGTCAGGCTGCTGGTTCGCCGGCGATCGCCGGAGTTGGACACGTTCATATCCTCAAGAGGGTTCAATACACCAAACTTAAGATCTTTTTTTAGGTCTAATTTTCCATCTGCCATTTTCTCTCTCCTCGTTTTAGACTAACCTAGGGTATCACTGAGTCTAGGGGGGCGTTCGGTGCAACTAGGGACTTGGCCCATGCTTTATATGATGTCGCGACGAAGTGAACTCCATCTGTTTTCATGGGTAAGTCTTTTGTATAAGGGACGGTGTCATACCATGTGACGTCGAGGCCGGCGCTCCCTAATATTTCTTGCTGCCAATTTCGAACATTCTGTCGTAAGCTATCATAGGGAACGTCATTTTCTCCAATTTTGGTTGCTTTGGAGGGGCCGAACCATAAAATCTTAGGGTTTCCATAAGATCGGATTGTGGTCAGCCAGCTACTCATAGTCTCCGTGTATGTTTTTTTCTTTGTAGTGCTAGCGCCATTACCAACGTAATAAGAGTCGTTGCCGCCCAATTCTACAATGACAAAGGAAGGCTTTACACGTGTCAGCGCCTGTTGCGCGCGACCGTCCGGGTTTGAGATATCCCAATGATCCTTACCGACTATCAATCCTTTGCCGTATTTTGCTTCTACTTCTAGTTTGAGTCCAAGGCCGGTGAGTTCTTTAGGCAGATAACCTCCTAGAGTGCTCCCTCCGTCGGACTGACTGTCCCCGAAGAGCAAACCCGTCCCCTGATTGACCTGGCCATCAAAACCAGCTGCAGAGGCTCCTGTATTGCCCATGAGCTGTATTGGTCCGTCGCCGAACATAAGCTGAGTGTTGCTTTGTTGGTCTTCATAATTCGCCATGAGAATGTAAGAGTCGCCGGTGCCGTTTACAATCTGGGGATTATACAGCCTCGTGGGGTCTTCGTACACAACTTCGACAATTGCGCCTAGGGGTAAGTCTTTAAGATCTGGCCGGCCGGGGGGGGTCAATATATCAGGATAGGTGTGAAGGACAGGATCATTGAAATTAGACGGCGCCGGGCGAGGTTCCAACTCAGGTACATACACCTTATAGGCTGTATATGGGGCTGCTTTATATACCTGATTGTTGCCTGTGTCCTCGGCCGTGGGCGGGGCGGAGGTCTCTGGTAGCTCGGGGTCGCCGGCAATGAAGCCTCGTAACAGGGAGCTTCGATTTTGATAGCGCGGGGTACGAATGGGGCGTTTGTGGACAACAATCCCTCGAAAAACTTCGACATCCTCTAAGGTGTTAGTCTCATACTCCTCTCGTATAGAAGCGTTTAGTGCCTGCAGACTAGAAGTTCGACGTTTATCGCCAGAATTCTTGACATTTTGATCTTCGATGGCGTTAAGCGTGCCAAATTTGAGATCCTTCTCTAAATCAAGTTTGCCCGCTGTCATCAGGTTGCTCCTCTTTTAGAAGATCAAATAATTGGTCTTTGTCATCAGCGGTGAGACCGAGCTGCTCAGATTTCTGTTTTTGGACCAAAGCAGCAAGTTTGACCAATTGTTCATTGGAGCGCTGTAGGTTTTCAACATACTTCGCTGCTATGGGCCCCAACTCGCGACGAGATGTCTCCGCAATTTTCATATCTTGGATAGTATCCATAAGGAGGGACTTTGCCATGGCGCGGTCTTCCCTAATATTGGTGGTAGACTCTGCGATGTAGTCTTCGAGGGTTACTCTATGCTTTTTATCCATATTATATCTGACCGCTTTCCCACTTCCGTCGGAAGGTACGATAGTGTTTCCGTAGTTTGTTAAGATTATTGACAACCTGTTTGGTATTCAAGCCCGTGATCTCCCTCAAGTATAGATAAATAGCTTTTTTATTGAAAATTTCAATTGTATCTGCCGAGTCCATCAAAATCCGGACAGCCATCAGAACTTTACGTTCGTTTTCTTTAAGCATAATATTGTCCCAAGTATCAATCTCTTTATACAAGGATGCCCAAAATTCTAAGTCTTCTCTCGTATCAACATAGTTCGGTTCGTCAGATATGCATTCTTCGGCCATCTCGTTAATCATATCTTCGAGATATACTTCGGTCCGGTTTCGCTTTTGATTCCGCTTGACTTTATGAATGAACCAGTTTTTGGTGACTACTGAGAAGTAGGAGAACGCTTTAGAACCCTTAGAAGGATCATATTTTTCTAGAATGGTTGTCAGCCAGACCTTGCAATCATCGCTTAGGGATCCAATGTTAGGGAGACTTGTAAAACGATAAGTATAAATTATTTTATCAACCATTTGGTTGAAGGCCGGTTGGATCAGTTCCCCATATAACTTCTCTCGCAGCTCCCGATCTTCGGTATTGCAATATTTGATAATTGCATCTTCATGCACTTGAGTAAAGTAATAATTTTTCTTAGACTTAGACCGCTTGCGGCGTATTTTCTTCGGATTTTTCAATTTCATTTAATTCTTCCTCTAATTCTTCGTCCAGTGTATACTCAAAGACATCTCTGAACACCTCTATCTCGCGGAGGACGATCCCCACGCGTTCAACAAGCTCTTGGATAATCGGCTCGCCATGAAACGAATTCATTCCATATAGAGATTTAACAAAAATAGAAAAAGATCGTAATGTAAAATACATATCCGCTAAATTATCAGAAACAAATAGAAGTGTGCGTAAGAGGCGGACGCTATACCATATTAATGTGATGTTTAGCAAAAGGGATAAAACAAAAATTACTGTATATGTCATTTCTTTAGCAACGCTTCTTTTTGTTGTTCCAACTCTTGTCGGGAGTTCTCAATAAACTCCTCTGTAACTACGCCGGTCTTGGGAACGCTTTTAGTTTTCCGCCGTGTTGTGATGGGGCTCAAGAGTTTGACTAAATTATCTGTATTACTGCATTGTGTACAACCGGGCGGCTTTTCATCAGCAAGATGAAAAATGTCTTGGTGTATATCACAGCTTGTGCAACGATAAGTGTACCGTGGCACTTTTAGTCTTCGAAAGCCGGAGTTTCTTCGCTATCTTCGGCTTCTTCAAGCTTCACAACCGGAGGGTTGGTTACAACAAGCGTCGAATGACTAGAGTCCTCGGGGTCAAAGACAAAGTTAAACTCTTTCAAAACTGGTACGATGTCGCTTTGCTCCATCAGAGACTTCTGCAACGCCATCATCAGGGCGCCAAGAGCTTGATTGGATAATTTCATCGCAGGGCTCCGTGAGTCTCGATCCGAACCAGACGATCGTGAATACTCTTGAGGTGCTGCTCCATATTTCGGGAATGATCTCGAAAAGCTGTTCGCAACTTCTCCTCTACTATCTCCTCGACTTGGCCTCGAGTAAGGCCCGTGTTAGAGGTCGTAGCCGTGCTCTTCGGTGTGCGGGGGGTGGTTGGGGTTTTTCTCATTTTATTGTTTCCTTTCTAAAAATAATATAACCATATTGATGTTTGTATTACAGTACATTATAAACTGTTCCTCCTCAGTCATTAAGGAGATCTCATAAATTCTTTGTAGAGGGCCTCCCCTACCCTAAACTGCCATTCATAATCAATGTCGAATGCCTCCAATTCTTCTACTACAAATAATTCTAATTTAGGAGGTACTTCTCTACACATCCAATAGCCCTCTGCAACAATATCCAAACGAGAAGCATACAGGCAGTGTGCTGCCTCATAAACCTCATCTACATATTTGGTATTCATTGCAGGCTGGTCTTTCCAATCAGTTATTGGATCTTTGTTTTTGTCCCAATAATAAGTTTTCTTCTTGATGATCCCAAAAGCGCCGGGCTCGTCCGAATCTATAAAGGACTGGATAAAGTTATCAATAGTTTCTATTTTTAATAATGGGTTGCAGGCACTTACCATAACAACATACTTATATTGATCTGACAAATCGTCGTGCCATTCCAATATCGTTTTCAAATCCCTCTCTTCAAGAGCAGATTTTTCCGATCTGTTAAAAACTTTAAATCCATATTTGCTGGCTATGTCTTTTATTGGTTGGTCATAAGCGGAGATATATACATCTTCCATATCGAGAGACTTAATCTTCCGAAGCTTTGTAAATAAAATATCCAACAACGTTGTTCCAGCAAACGGTCGGATCATTTTTTGAGGAACTCTCTGCGAGGCTAATCTAGCTTGTACAACAAGCGCTACGCTTTTTTTGTTTTTTGTCATGTGGCTATTTCTCTTCTAAAAGCATATTTAAACGGCTTTCTTCTCTTTTAACCATTGAATAAAGCTTCATTTTATGATGAGGGTACCATACTTTATTCCATAAATTCAAAGCTTTATAGGTAGAATTATTCTCCATATCTATTTTTTTATCATCAAAACCATGTGTAGTTAATCCTTTTACGTCGTAAAATCGACCACCCCCATAATCAAATCCTAAAACACCCAAATTTTTACATCCTAGTTTTTGTAATATAGGAATAACAAAGGATGTTAGTTTATTTTCAGTTATCTCTTTGTTGACAAAGCCATTATTTCCACGAAATGGGAACGTACCCAAAATAGCTTGTGGGAAATTGAATCGAACCTCCGGGGTCAACATCAGACTGTTTAAATGAACATCTCCATATGGATAATTTTGAAAATGATAAAGGTTGGTGGCTTTTACAATATTTTTTATGTATTTTGCCAACTCTTGGTTCATTGTATCTATGAAGTTTTTATTATATTTCCATTCCCATAAATTTTTATTATATTCTGATTCCTCTTTGTAAAGATTTACATAGAATAAAAGTTTGGTAGTCGTGGCTTCAATAGGTATTATGTCCACATATGACAGATTTTTTACTTCCTCTAGCAAACCATAATATAATGACATTCTATGAGGATCTCTCCACACAGCGGAAGTGCCAAAATGTAACCATACTTTGTCTATTTCTTCGGTTGTTAGTTGTTTTAAAAGTAAAATTTTTATTTTTCTACCCTTGTTAAACATTGATTTATTTTCTATTAAGTATTTTAGCCCATCAATAGCAGCGTCCGGATCCGCCCACAGCCAGTATTCTGGAATGTAATCATAATACGTCGTGATCAAAGGGAAAGCTCTATGAAATGCAACAACGCTACTTTCATCCTTGTTCAGTATTTTATTTGCAGTAGTTTTATCTTTAAAGAAAGATTTCACAGAATGACCCGTGCCTATGATAATACTATTATTCATTTTATTTCTAGTATACACTCCTTACCAATTCAAACCTTTCAGCATATTCTAAGCCCACTTCCGTGCCCCAAACTTTCATAATATTTTCAATACTTTCTATGCTTCTGGTATGGGGGTAACTTCTCAATTCTTTTTTTTAGTATCATGCTACTATACCTTTGTAATCTTATTTTATGAGAGATGCTTGAATATATTGGCGCATGCGTGGGGCGTCTACTTCCATAGCCAACCTCAATAAGTCAACCCAATTTTTGTTATTTTCTTCACGAATGCTTTCAATAGTATCTATTATCTCTTTATCGGTCTTTTCTTGGCGCGGAGAGATCACTACTCTTGCTTCAACAGTCCTATCTTTATTCAATGCGGCTCCTGTGGTCCATTGTTGGCTAGCCAATCACTAAGCTCTTGAATGCGTCGGTCGCATTCTTTGATTTTAGAGAATAGGTTACGGGCGCGTGATGGGGCTAACTCAAAGCACATGCGGACTGAATCCATCCAGTACGTGTTATTTTTGCGACGTATGTTTTCGATCTCTCGAATAATCTCTTCATCTGTCATGTTATCCGGGTTATTATTATCTGTAGTATTCATTTATATGATTGTCCTTTTCTGATCTTGCGTGTACCGTGTTGACGACTGTACCATTAAGATGCGTCGTAATTTTCTTTCAAAATAGAAAGACGATAAAAAGCAATCAATTGGTCACCCTTCTTGATTGCTTTTTCAAAAAACCTTCTTGCACAAATTCAAATTTTTCATGCATTTTCTGAACATGCGAAAGGGATATTGTTCCTAGTTTAAGGTTGAAAAGTTTTATACCCACTCCAGTATATCTACAGCTTTGTTATCAATATAATAGTCTGCGTAAGGCTTACCAAATATAAGCTCATGATACTTTACACCCCACTCTCCAAGTTGTTTCTCCGTCACCTCTCTCCAGTCCGTTCCACTAGCTGCACCACGGGACGTGAAAAGCTTTATAGTGTTGCCGCACTCATACAGATGATTAATCTTATTAACTACTTTTTGGATTGGCTTTGCATTTTCATATTTCACAATAGCATTTTCTGTGCATATGGTTCCATCAATATCTATGCAAAAAATCTTACCTTCATATTTTTCGTTTATAATGATATCTTTCACTATCTTAATCATAGTAAGTCCATCTTCAAGCTCTCTTGCTGGAAGACTCATGACTCCGTTGACGTAGTTCACCAAGTTCTCAACTGAGTTGTTCTTTTTTGTCAGAGATATTCCAGAAGCCCCTCCAAAGCGTGTATTTATTTCTATCATTTTTACTTGTCCGTCGCGATAGAAACATTGAGCCACGTTATGTCCAAAGAAATTTATCTTGTTGGTTATTTTTGTAATTTCATCTTTTATATCTTGGTTTATCTCTACTTCTGTTTTTGCAGATTCCCCGCCTGATATAACACTTCTTTTTCTAACATCCATAGATAGAACCAAGCCATCATCTCGACAAAAGAAGTCTATACTGTATTCGTCCCAGTCTACAATTTCTTGGAAAACATATTCTTTGTAGTTCTTCATCATCTCTTCTGCAGAGTTTATAATCTTTATATTCCTTGACCTACTTCCTGTTCTTTCTTTCGCGAAGCATGGAAACTTTATATTGGAATATGCATACGTCTCTGGGTATCCTATGTTGTTCTCTTCGCAGAAGGTGTAAAACCTAGCTTTATCTAGACACGTATCTATAGTTCTATCTTCTGGGGCCAGAAGAGTAATGTTATTTCTCTCCAGAATATCTCTGAATGTTGCTATGTTTTGTATCTCTTTGTCTCTTGTTGGGACGATAAGCCCTATATTATTTTCGTTGCACAGACTCAACAAGTTCTTGAAGTAACCTTCGTCGTCGTCTCTTGGTAAAGTAAAGTGGCCATCAGAAAAGTGAGAAGTGAATGCATCCTTCTTCATATCTGCTGTGAATATTCTAGTGCCATACCTATAGGCATACTTCTTAAAGCTTTTAACTAAGTTCACTTTCCCAGATGAGGAGAGAATTATAATATTATTTTTCATGTAACATTCCCTTTTTCAATAAAGAGTCTTCCCCGATGTCTGTTGCTGCTATCCTTCCCAGCATTCTATAGTATTCAGATGCTGGTATGCTATCCTCTAGCATCGGTCTCTTGGTTGTGATGTTATCCGTGGTTAATGTTTCTCCGCTTTTTATTTCTCTTCTTGCTACCACGGAGCGCATTGCTTTTTTGTTTTCGTTTTCCGATTTGGAATATTCTTTCTTGACGCCCATTGATTCTTCTGCTGTTTTGATATTATCAATCATCTCTTTTAACTCATCGGGCTCCAGTGCGAAAGAGTGGTCTGGTCCTGATAATCTTTTAGAAAGTGTATAATGCTTTTCTATTGTTGATGCCCCCAAACAGACTGCCATCGCGGGAGTCATTGTACTCATCGTGTGATCTGACAGCCCAACTGGTGTTTGAGGAAACACGTTCTTGAGCGCGGTGATTGTCTCTAGGTTTATTTCCCTTTGAGGTGTTGGATACGCATTATTGCAATGAAGTATTGTAATATCTTTCACTCCATTTTTATAACAAATATTCATCATCTTGTCAATAGTTTTTATGCTCGAACCAATACCTGCAGACATTATTACTGGCAAGCCTGTTTCTGATACCATAGAAACGAATCTTGGGTCTGTTGCTTCGAAGCCTGCTATCTTTATCCTTTTGACTCCGATGTCTACCAACTCTTTGACAGCGGCTTCATCAAATGGTGTAGACATAAACTCTATTCCTATATTATCACAGTAAGTCTTTAAGTCCTTTTGCCATTCTCTTGGTATTTGTATATTCTTTATTAGCCCATTGACATCTTTTGTTCCGGCAATGTTGGTTGTGTTTTTTGCATAGAGCGTATCAGAGGAGTATGTCTGAAACTTCACTGCGGACGCGCCGCTGTCTTTTGCAACGTCAATTAAAGAGAGGGCTTGCTCGTAAATCCTATTGTGATTTGAGCCAGCCTCAGCAATTATAAATGTCTTATTTTCTACTGTCATAAGGATAGTATAATGGGAGATTTAGTATTTTTAAATGTAAAAACTCTAATTTAGGCAGTATCTGCTTGCTTTCGTAAAAGCTAGTCTTGTGCAGCATTGGATAATGGCGTGAGATCTTAAGATCTTGAATGATTGAATCTGCGTCGTCAGTTAAAGTTGTAGCAAAATAGTATGATGAATTCTCATCGTGCTCCAACAAGTTATATTTTTCTTTTAGTTTCTCGTAATTCGATCTTCTCTCTTGAAGAAATCTAGAATAATGTTCTAATTGCGTTAAACCAATTGTCGCATTTAAATTATTCATATAAAACTTAAATCCATGTTGAACTATGTCGTAAGTTAGCCCATAAGCTTTTCTGCCGAAATTTCTATATGATTTAAAATAAGCGTCAGCTTCTTCTATGTCAGTAGAAATCATTCCACCATCTGATGTGCAAATTGGTTTATAAGTATGAAATGAGAAAAAAACAAAATCAGATTCTATTGTAGGAGTAGCGCAATGAGCGCTGTCAACAACAACTATCTCGTCTCCCACTAAATTAAAATTGTTTATTGTACTTACACCACCATACAAAACAGGCATCACAACAATTTTATTTCCACTCTCTTTTCTTATCTGTCGATAATGCTCACTTGAGAACTGCAAATCATCCTGTACATCAACAAAAATTAAATTGTGTCCAAAATGCTTTGCAGCCCAGGCTGGAGATGTAAACCCTAGCGAGGTCGTGTAAACATCGCATTGCCCATAGCTTTCCAAGAGATAGTGGAATATCATAAAGGCTGCTGCAGAAGCAGAGTTTGTTGATGTATTAAATTTTTTCTTGGAGAAAAGCGAATATTTTTCCTCAAAAACAGTTACGTTAGGACCAAACCCTAAATCACCCCTTCTGATTACTTCACCTATGGTTTCGATATCTGTATCAGTCCATTTGTTGGTGTGAAAAATTTTCATATCTATTTTTTAAACATGTAGTATTGGCGGCGCCATTGAACACCGCGGACGGGGATTGTACCGTAGTCACCCTTCTCACTCCACGTATAGGCTCCCGGGTCTGACCAAAACTCTCTATATGGCGCGCGCCAACAGAATCCATCTTTTGCTCTATACCTGATAGATTCTACATTATTGGAATAATCTTCTAATCCCAGTATGTATGATGATGAGCAACGATACATTTCATCCATCGCTTTAAAAAGAGCATCAGAAGGATCTTGATGTATCAATACCCCGCTTGAAAAGACCAAGTCAAACTCCCCATCATCAAAAGGCAAATTTAAAATACTGCCCTCTATAATTCTTGCTTTAGGAAGTCTCTTTTGCGCTTCTTTTACAGCAGCTGCTCCTATATCTATACCTGTTAAATTTGTGTACCCATTCGCGTTTAGTCGCGACAAATTCAAACCGCAGTTGCATCCAACTTCTAAAATAGAAATATCTTTATTGCCTATTTGATCAAATAAGTCAAAAAACGGTGTGCGGCGCGCTTCCTCATCATCAGAACGAGAAAAATTTCTTTTAAGATAATCTCTCCCTTCCATGGAAGACCAAAACTCTTCTTGTTTATTAGTTGCAAATTTACTCATTTAATTTGTCTCAACCATTCCTCTCTGTATCAGGGATACAAGCTTTGTTACATCATCACTAACATGAAGCCCAGAATTAAATTCTCTTCCTTCGTATCGTCTCCATCCCATTCTAGAGACTCTATTGGAGTATTGTGGTCTTACACATAAAAGATTGTAGTTTGGAACCTCATAAGTAAAAGGCAACTCCGTAGCTGCTAGCATATCTTCGTGCAACTTCTCGCCCGGGCGTAACCCCATGAGTTCATATTCCACAGGGGCGCCATGTATTTTTTCAACTGCTGAAATAATAGTATTCATATCGTATGAGCAAATTTGAGGAATAAAGACCTCTCCCCCTTGAGCATGCTCCAGGGCACCTAATACTGTGTCTACCGCGTCTTCTAGAGTAAATAGAAACCGAGACATGTCAGTCGATGTAACCTTGATTTTCTGACCGGTCGCAAGGAGCGATAACCAGAGAGGAATAAAAGATCCTCGCGAAGCAATCACATTGCCATAACGGACGGAGGCAAAAATGGTATTTTCAGAATAATAATCGTAGTTGGTGAAACACCGTTCCGCAATAAATTTTGAGGAGCCGTAAACATTCACCGGCTGGCATGCCTTATCTGTAGAAATAAGAATGCACTTCTCTACCCTACTCAGAAGCGATGCCCGGGCTACGTTCTCGGATCCCATTATGTTTGTTTTGACGCATTCGTCGGGATGGAATTCCATGTCATCAATGCGCTTGAGCGCTGCCGTATGAATTACCATATCGGGCTTGTGGCGCTTCATAGTTACGTTAAGTTTTTCAAAGTCTCTAACATCCCCGATCACACGTATGATTCCTGGGAATTTACCAAAAGACAGGGCCTGTTTGCCCTCATCACGGCTGAACACAATAATTTCATTTTGTGGGTTTTCCAGGAGCTTTTGGATCAGAGCTTTCCCTAGAGACCCAGTACCCCCAGTGATCAGGTATCGGGTCACAGTTCCACGCGCGCAATCTTTTTGCTGGCCGGGTTTAGGCGAGATGCAATCTTCAATTCACACCCCTCAGCCTTGAGCCAATCATACCAATCATCAATGACTGACAAGGTAATTTTTTCTTCGTGAGATAAGGTCGCGACGGCCGCCTCATTAGCAGCGACTTCATTGCTATGAATAAAGTCCGCCTTATTATATTTGCTTCCTTTCTTATCGTAAAAGTGTCCGTGTTCGGGCCCATCAGGTAGGAGCTTGTTATCCCACCCAATTGTTGTAGCTTCGCTTACCCCTAGGTGTTGTAATAAGTAAAAGACCCCCTCATACATGATACCGGGACCATAGGGTCGTAAGATACTCTGTGCATCAAGGGTCCAATCACCAAAATTCTTCTTCTCGGAGACCGAGTTATCAAAGTTTCGTTCGCGAATAAAGAACTTGAGATCACATTCACCCAGTTTGAACGGGGTAGTAGATGCTTCCATAACAACAGGCCGCTTCTTGGAATAATCATAATTCTTATAATTGGCGCAATTGTAGACATGAAAGTCTGTAACCTCAGAGAAGAGGTCATAGGCCTGCTTAATTGAAACAGTAAGGGTGTCGCCCAACAGAGCTGTGAGCTTATCACTATCGTGCTCGGTGAGGGTTGGCCCACACGAGAGGACATAGCAACTCTCTCCCTTGAACAAGTCTTTCAGTAACTCCAATTTTTCAGTCTGCAGCAACTGTCCCTGAAGTGCTTCGACGGCGGCCGCTGCTCTCTCCTTGGGATTCTCGATTGCCAACAAATCTTGCTTCAGAGTGGCGATCGAGGCGTCTGCTTCGAGAGTGGCCCCTAGGCTATCAACAAACTGGGCATAAATCTTCTCTTGCGTAAAATTCTCCAGGATATACTTTTGTAGGCCTAGTGCCTCTTGCTTGTAATGCTTGTCTTTCTCAATTGCTGCTCGGAGGCCCTGCTTGTAAGAAGCCTCCTTGGCATATGCCCACATGGAGTCGGCTTGTAAGACACCATCCCAGACAGCAGTCTTCTGAATTTGCTGAACATCATAATCAACCTTGATAATCCGTGGGAAGCTTTTGCCTTTCTTATTGGGACGACACATAAAGTCTAGTTGGCCGCTCCATGCAATAGTCAGTAGGGGCAAACCGTTATAGGCCGCCTCAAAAAGGGGTAATCCATATCCTTCACCATGAGCTATATTGATCAAAGCTTTCATCGTAGGATGCTGGTAGAGCCAGGTAAGCTGGCCGGGGGACAGTTCCCCATGCACAAAATATATCTTGCACTTCCGGTCCGGGACATTAGCCAGAAGCCCCTGTATGCGGCTTTCGGTAAACATACGATCTCGAAGACTGTCACATGCGGTACTTGTTTTCACCACGAGGCCGACGTCAGCATCATCTTTGAACTCTTGAGCAAACCATACAATGGTATTTTCAAGGTTCTTTCGGGGCCCCCATTGAGACACAGCAAGGAAATTCTTAGTAGTGGTAAATTTAATATCTACTTCCTGGGGTTCTTCCTCTCGTACTGCGTAGTTGACAACTTCCACAGGTACTTGGAGCCCCCAGCCTTTGACCTTTTCCCCGGTTTCGCGGTTGCCGACATCATATTTAGTGTTTTCAAATACTTTCTTGGAGTGTTCCGAGATGGTAATGATCTTGTCTACCATCAAGTTACTTTTCTCTATCCATTGAGGAGCGACTTTTGTCGTTTCAATACCAGCAGTGTACCCTACATTGTAAGGGGCAATCTTCTCGAATTCATTGGGAATAGTAATTTGTAAGGAAAGATCGAAGGTACCTTGATTTTGGACATAGATTTGCGTCTTCTGAATTATTTGATCAAGCCATACCCTTTCTTCGCTCTCTTCCACGATGAGGCCCGTCTGTCCCCATGGGATATTTACAATATAAATATCCAAAACATCTTCTCGTGTGCGCAATGCACGTAATGCAAAGCGAGCTTGCTCGCCGTAGCCGGAGCGCGATAGCGCGGGGGCTTTTACCAAAATCGTCTTTCTCATTATAGTTCCTTTACCACGTACTTCTTATAGCCGGCCCGGGTGCTCCATGAACCATGCTTATCACAAATGCTCGTAAATAGTTTGTCCCAAGACTCTACAAAAGTGTCGAAGTTAAAACCACGGAGGGCCCATTCTCTACACTGTTCGCCCCAGGCGGCGCGCTCAGTTTTACTCATCGTATACATTTCTGTAAGGGCGCCCACTACCTGATCCTCAGAAAGCCGGTCCTCATAAATAAAAGGAACATCCTGACTTCCGATAATCGCCTTTGAAACAGGCTCCAAACCAATACCATACCAATTTTCTCCGTCTGTTATCTGATCCTGCATACCACCTGTCATATTCACGATGATAGGTGTTCCACAAGAGAGAGACTCTAGAGTAGCTAATCCAAACCCTTCGGCGTCAGAAATATTGATAGTGACATCTGCCATATTATACATTCCAGCCAGATCTTTAGACTCGACTTTATTTTTAGAAATAAGCACTTCCCCATTGAGGAGGTTTAACTCCCGCATAATTGCTTCCAGATCTTGTCCGTGGACATCTTTTGGATCAGTATGCATGATAAGAGTGGCCTTTCCGTGGGCATCGTTCTTGTCTAAGAAGGCCTTGAACCAATAGATAAGAGATCCTGACTGCTTTCGTCGTGCATTTCGGTTATTCCATAAAACCACGAATTTATCATCTAGTTTCTTTTCCTTGCGGAACGCTTGAACAATCTCTGGCTCCATTGGGGAGAAGATCTCCATATTCACCGCATGGGGGATATAGGAGCTTCCCACATCGGGAGCTACGGTCTTGACTATATCATGAGTAAGTTTTGAGATACATGCAATATGGTCTGTGGAATCGTACCAGACTTTGTTAAAAGTAGGGTAGGGGTAGTTATCCCACACATGATAATAAACCATGGGAAGGTGCGCGCGGATCTCGTGTTCGATATCCCAGAGCCACGTATAAAAACGAGGGTCTGTCATGAACCACAGAATGTCGGGTTTTTGCTGGTGGATCATAGCGCGGACCATATCCGCATTGCCATAACCATCGACTGGCCAAATAACCCAGTCCTGACCCCACTCTGGTGTATATTGAGGATCGTGTTTCGGGTGCTTGATAGCTCCCCCAAAGGACACAAACTGATACTTTCCAGTTTTGAGCATTCCTTCAATTATATATTTTGTTTGTGTTCCGACTCCGGACGGAGAGAGAGGATGATCACTGATAGTGAAAATCTTGATTTTATCAGACATATTAGTTCCTTATGGGCAGTGTGGTGTATTGAGCAATTTGCAGGGATAGGGCTTATGGCAATTCAGCCTGTTCTTGATACTAAACCTTTTAGTGATATTATAGATTGCCTGATACAGAAGTTTAAGAGCATTTTCTGTTTTTTTCTCCCCGCTCGTTACTCTGAAGATCTCCACTCTGTTTTTCTTAGCGGTTCTTTTCAGGAGGGCGAAGTGGGTTTCTACCTTCTTGGGGTCAATATTGTGCTTCTGACAGAAGAAGTGTTTATACAGGGTTAGCTGGTATGTGACGATCTTCTCAGCCTTTCGGCGGCTGTCCCATCCCCAAGAGCAAGTCTTCCAGTCGAACAGATGGTATGTGTCTCCGACCTTTACAACTGCATCGACGAAACCCTTAAAGTGTATGTTGAAGTTTTCGATAGGGACATATAGTTTTTCCTCGGAAGAGAAAACCTCATAGTCTCCGAAGTAGTCTTCCAGGGCGTCTTCCACTTCCGCTAGAATAGCCGGACCTGCGGTGCGCATGTCCTCAACCCGATCTTTATCAAAGGCAACGTTTTTCTCCATCAACTCTTGCAGTTGCTTGTCGAAGCCAATTTGAAATACCTCTGCCTCATCAATCTGTTCCTTGAGAAGCTTCTTCTCGCAAACGTCATGAATGGCTGATCCGAAGGCTGTGTATTCGTTTCCCTCGAATCGGGAAACCTTTTCAATCCATGCTTTTTTGTGATAGTGGGGGCACTGGGCCCAATCTTTCAGTTCGGAATAGGATATATGTTCACGTTTGTTTGTCATCAACTATTTCTTCAATCTTATCATATAATATGGGGCTGGTGTCTTTTACAATGCGAGGATCCTCTAAAATGTATTTCTCAAATCCATTAGCAAAGTACTCCTGCAGCGACGTTGCTGCATAAGGAGACGCAAACAACCCCATGGTTAGGGTTAGTAATGTGGGGTATCCCACTTCCAAAGCAAGAAATTCATCAAACTTTTGGTTGTATTCAGTAAACTGATAGAGAGCGGGGTTAATGGTAAATCCCTGGCTTTCTAAGATATGGCGCAATCGTTCTCGTTTACCAGAGAATTCTTCTTTGACCGCGGTGGAATAAATCTCCGGCCCATACTCGACTTCAAGTGAATGAGCTAACTCATGCACAAAATTCTGGAGGTAATCAAAGCTTGTGGGCTCGTCGGCGCGCATGTATATCCCTCCATTAGTAAAGGCTGCACTTCGGGTGCCCAAATCTTTGAAGTTCCCGATATACACCACGTCGATATTTGTCATAAAGGTGGCAGGTAAATAAGTCTCTACTTCTTCACAGAATGAACGTACAATATCAAGATCTTCGGGAGCGTCGACCACAAAGACCGGGACATTATAAATATGATATTCCATTACTTAGACGGAACTTCAATATTTTCAACATCTATCAAGGCCTGTTCATAACCTCGCAAAAAGTTTTCCTCTGCGACGGCCATCAAGAACTCGGGGAACTCAGCAGCGAATACTTCTACTGCCATGTCCACCGTCACATCCTCCGGAGCTGCCAACCGGTTGCCAATATAGTTGACTACCAAGTCTCGCAACCCACTGGTCGTCTCAATATATCGCTCTAAATCAGGGTTTTTGTTTTCCATCTTAATCTCACAAGTTTTCTGCGGCGAAGGTTGCTACCTTGGATCTCTCACCCTTACTCAGGGTAATATGAGAAGCCAGTTCAAAGTTCTTAAACTTCTCAACGGCATGCGTCAATCCATTTGACGTTGCATCAATATAAACGTTATCGATCTGTTCTACGTCTCCGGTCAACACAATTTTAGTACCTTCTCCCACTCTAGTTATTATAGTCTTTAATTCGTGAGTTGTCAAGTTTTGTGCCTCATCTATTATCATAAAGGCATTAGAGATTGATCGACCACGAATGTAAGTCAAAGCTTCTATTTCTATTATACCCTTTTCCAGGTAGATGTCAAGAGTTATTTTGTCATTTCCCATCAAAAACTGCAGATTGTCCTGGATAGGCATCAACCATGGTGACATCTTCTCTTCCATGGTTCCTGGGAGGAAACCAATGTCCTTCCCAAGGGGCTGTACCGGGCGAGAGATGATTATGCGAGTGTACTCGGCTTTGGACTCGTCTATGGTCTGTTCAAGCCCAGCTGCGATCGCACAGATCGTCTTACCACTACCTGCCTTACCGATGGCAGTCACAATTTGGATGGCTGGGTCCATCAATGCGTCCATCAAGAACTGTTGTTCTTTGTTTCGAGGCTTGATTCCCCAGATTTTGCGGCCCTTAAACAGCTGCCGCAAAGGCATCGACGCGGTGATAAATTTTCCAAGAGCCGTCTTTTTCTCATTAGCGCTGGACACCATCATAACGTATTGATTCGAAAAGAGCCCTGGAGTGTCAAGATAGATATCCTGTCTTTCATAGAAGCGATCTATTGTTTGATCATCTACCAGAACTGTCGTATATCCTGTAAAAATGTTTTCGCTATTGTCTACGACTTGATTGTTTTGAAAATCTTCTGATGTCAGACCAATAGCATCAGCGATAACTCGCATGTTAATATCACGGGAGACGAGGATTACCTTGCGGTCGTTCTCACGCTGAGCCTTGAATGCAGTCGCAATGATAAGATGGTCCGGGACCTTGACGTCTAGATCACAAGGAAGGTCTGCAGGAGTTATCCCTGCAGCGCTGATAGACTTGACAGTGCCGAGTCCCTTGCGTATACGTATGCCTTTGTCTAGAGATCCAGCTGATCGGAGTTCATCCCAAATCCGGATGATCTTTCGAGCTTGGGCTCCAACTGCATCTTGTCTTTTCTTGTGTTTATCAATTTCTTCAAAGACTTTCAATGGTACTTGAATATCGTGATTTTTAAAAGCGTAAATGCAATCTGCATTAGTAAGGTATATACTGGTATCTAGGATATAGATTTTTTTGCGACTCATTGAGGATTCTTTCTGCTATTGTAATTAGAGGTAAGGAAGTTTATTCTCCTACCTAGACTTTTGTAGACATTAGGATCTCGACTGAGCTTGGTAGCGGAAGGTCAGGGTCGTCGGACTCTGTGGCTATCACCATTCCTGATTCGCGGACAAGATCAGATGAGCTTTGGATTTTTCCGCCGCCGACATTCCACAGCAGTTGTACCCCAAGTTCCTTGCAAACATCCATTTCTGGTGTATTATCTGTCTTGCGGTCTCCTCCGTTGGCGAAGTAGGTTGGTTTTAGACGGCGGATTGCCTCACAAACTGTTCCATCTGTGTCGTCCACGCGGACGACGCTTGTGACGCCGCGGAATGCAGCCAGTATCTCGGCGCGCTCTTCCCATGGCATAAAAATATAACCCTTTTTTCGCATTAACCACGCATCGCTGTTCGCGACAACGATAACGTTGCCATAAGTGGCGGCCTCTAAGATCATACGAATATGTCCGATATGGGCGGGGTCGAAACCGCCAGAAACCAGGACTGTGTCATATGGTGTTTGTGGTAATCTACTCATCTATTTTCTCCTCTAATATATTGGCTGCAGCGGCTGGACTCGAACCAGCGACAGGCTGATTAACAGTCAGCTGCTCTACCAGCTGAGCTACGCCGCACTCTTCATAAGTATACCCACAAAGAGAGAATATTTAAATATATTATTGGTGCCGGCACCACGAATCGAACGCGGGACCTGCGGGTTACAAGACCGCTGCTCTACCATCTGAGCTATACCGGCTGGACTATGATAATTTAGGATCATACAGGGCTTCTTCCTGAAAGTCTGGCGTGTTACTGTATAGTACTATTAGGTATAGGCCCTTCCAGTTACCGGGTGCCACTTTACGAATTAAGCTAGCTTCGGATTTGTTTGGGGCGGTTATATACAGGGTGGTTCCTAAAGTGCCATTTCTTACGTCGTAAAAATAGTCTGCTCCAAATTCAATAGCGGCCTCAATAATGAGGTTGTCTCTCTCTGTGAGTGTCACTAATTTTTCTTTCTTCGTATCTTCTTGTGAAGTTTTTCGAAAAGGAGCTTTTTCCATAATGTTCCCTCTATTTCTTCTTTCGGCATATTAAGAGAATATAGACCGGCAAGAATTAAACGTATCTCTCGGGTAGATAGATATACGGTTTTTAAAAACGCAGGTAGTTTCTTGGGCTCGTTGCCTGACATATCACTTATCCTCTATTGCCTATAACTAGTTTCAAGTTGTTTCTATTTACTATAGTCTGACTTTTTCCTCTCTCACTTCTTCCGGCGCTTCTTGTTGAGCTTGGCCTTGCGCTTTTTCTTGGCGGCGCGTCTTTGATTGAGGGCCTCCTCGAGTGCAATGCGGGGATTTTCTCGGGTCTTAACGGCAAAATAGCGCGCATTAACCTTTCCCTGCCAGTGAACCTTTACTTGCAGGTCCTTTTCCATTGCTAATTCAAGGCGCTTTTGGTCCGCCTCATCGTAAGTTGCACATTTTGCAACAGTTTTCCATGCTGGTCCGTCCTGGTGACCAGCTACTACTTCTTCAGTACTCATTTTGTTTCCTTCCATAGATAAGTTGCTGTCATGGGCCAGTAGATTTCTTCTCCACTATCCACTACCTGTATTCTACAGACTGTGATGGATTTGTCAAGCACTAATCCAATAAATCTTCGATTATGTCCGTTAACGTCCTTGTGGACTGCATCAATACACACCACTAGATCGCCTACCGACGCGGATTCTCTAGACCTTCCTTGTCCCAACCGCCCATTTCCCATTTTTGATTCATCAAATGATTGATTTTATTGAAATGAAGGAAGCCAAGTGCATGCCCTAGCTCGTGCTCTAGAACCGTCTCTCGGACGTCCGGTCGAATATAGATGACCGCCCAATCTATTTTGTTTGTGAGGTTATCGACAAAAAAGTGAGTTTGTGCGAGCGCTGTACTTTCCAGTTTTACACCTTTGGTGACTATATGTACCAAAATATGCCCTAGCGGATTTTCACTTAAGCATTTGTCCTGTGAGTTTCTCTTGTACTCAGAGCGTCTAAAGCTGTGACCCAATCCCTCCCAAAACTTTACAGCACTGTTGACACGTACTTCACTCACAGGGGCATACTCACAGATTATCAGCACGGGGGGTTGCAGCCAACTGGCTACCTGGAGTGGAGCGTCTTCAATCGTGGGGATTCTGCGATAGTTTGCCACGGGGCTGTCGGCATATGCCGGTTGCGATAGATTCGGGATTGCCCAAGACAGGAGCAAAACATAAACCACTACAGATAAGAGGGCTTTAGCATATATATTCATATACTAATTAGTCAAAGTGTCCTGTTTTGTAATAAACTCTTCCTTCGACGCGGGGG
>Ga0209756_1000747_pt1 | contig 31735 bp, 46 predicted proteins | sample ETNvirenome_6_85_FD_184071 | JGI IMG/M metagenome (GOLD analysis project Ga0209756, IMG submission 184071) | Marine viral communities from the Pacific Ocean - ETNP_6_85 (SPAdes) (version 3) | ecosystem: Environmental > Aquatic > Marine > Oceanic | place: Pacific Ocean | collected 2013-06-19 | reverse complement strand
TAACCAGCAGTCATAAGTCTGCGAAGGTGGTAAATCTCTGGCACTTCTACATTAGCTTTATTAGTTGCTCTTGCTACGCTTTTACCTTTTGAGACTTCAGTATGAATAATCTTCTCAAAGTGCAAATGATGTTTACTTCTTATTGTTTCTAAATAGAATAAATTCGTAGTTAAATCTTTTAACATTTCATTCAAATAAAAGCCGTTTGTTTTATCTATTTCTATTTCATTGTACTGTAATATAATATTAGTAATATTTTCTATTGTTTCATTCATTATTATTTAAGTATTATTTTATTTTATCTTCTATTATTCTTCTATTATTTTTCTATTATTCTTTATGGTTGAGCGACCGCTTAAGCGACCGTTAAATTAATTCATTTAATTTAGCTTTATATTCTATAATCATTTCTTGTAATTCTACATTATTAAACTTTTGTAATTGTCTTGACTTAAAAATTAATGCTTCAACATCTATTCCTTCTTTTTTAAGTTTCTCTCCGAACTTGTATTGCTCCCCATATTTAAAAACATTACAGCCGACATCCTGAGGTCTACAGTTGTCTTCATCCCATCTTGTGTTTAAATGCTTTCTAGACTGGAAGTGTCCGTTTTGCATTTCTTTAATAGGCTTTACAGCTCCACAAGTATAACAAGCTACAAGTCCATTCTTAGAATATTTATGTCTAATGTATTTGCTAAATACAGCATCTAATTCTTTTTTTAATTTGCTTATAGATTTTTTCTTTAATTTCTTTTTCATATCTTAATAAAATTAATAAAAATATTATAACTACTTCATCCATTTTAAAATTATTAACATTCCTAATATAAACAGTGCTATAATTGTAATCATTTTTTTTAGTTTTTATCTTCGTAAAGCCAGTATTTTTTTACCTTTTTTTTCTTTTCTCTGTATGTATAATTTCTTTCTTTGGTTATAATAATACCAACACATAAACCCATTACGAATATCATTATACAGCATATAATTATAATATAAGTCAAAACTCGTTTATTCTTATTAGTTTCTTAACTTGTTTTTCTAGTGAAATTATTTCTAATTTTTGTTTTGAATAAAGCAACTTTATATCTCTATTTTCGTTTATTAGTTCTCCATTAAATTCATCTAAATATCTAACTAAATTAATCATATTATTCATTCTATCTAATGCTTCTAGTCCTTTTTCTTTACTTTCTCCTTTACGATTTTTCAGGCTTTCAACAGCTTGATGTATTAAAATTGTAAATTCATTCCTTATGTCTATTTGTTGTATTATTTCCATTCTTCTTTTTTTTCTGTATCATAATAATTATCTGGTGCTTTTTGGTCTTTCATTAATTCATCTAAATCATTCTTACAAGCTATTCTTAAGCCTTCTAAGGCATCTTTATCGCTTATAAAGCCTAAACCTCTATTGTAGTCAAATAAAATAGGCTGGTCGTAATAAGTAGGAGTTCCGCCTGTCTCCGTATCCTTAATTTTCCTAACGTGTATTTGTGTTTTAGTCCACTGCTCAGGATGTGAAACTAATCTATGTATCGTAATGAAGTCATCGCATCTATTGGCAAAAACTTGTCCGCCTTCTGTGTCTGATTTTTTAGGGGGCTGTACGTGTCCAGCAAGTTCGTTATCTAGAGGATAAACCCTTCTAGCTGCTTCAGTTTGAGGGTGCGAATTTATATAAATAGTTTGTCCAGTTTTGTTGCAGTGTTCTCTTATATCGTTACACATTTGATAATTACGCTCAAATTGACTTATTCGTCTATCGTGGTTTAATCCTGTGAAAGGGTCGATTAAACACGCATCAGCTCCAGAGTTTTTAAATATCTTCAGTAAGTCTTTATGATTGTAAAGTAAAGCATTATTTATAAACATAAAATTATTATCTATTCTGTTTAATAGTTTTATTATATCTCCTTTAAAAATGTTTTTAAATTGCATTCCTGTAAGCATTTGAATTAAGTCTCTTTTTTGTTGTCCTGGTCTATTTTCTCCACTCCAAATACAAAACTTTAAATCGTATTTTAAAGATAGAACTAAATAATACCAAAGTATCCAAGCTGTTTTCCCTACGTTGTCAAGTCCATTAATCATTACAAACTGTCCTTTTTTAAATACTAAGTTTGTATCTAGATTTGTTCCTATTCCTAAACCGTTTTTAATCTTACCCTCGTGAAAGTCAAATAAATATTCTTGTCCATAACCTTTTTCTAGTATCATTTTAAAGCGTTTTAACGAGTTTTAATATTTTTTCTATGTGTATATATCATTTTATTGTATAAGTGTCTTAAATCAAACGATTTGCCTATATAAAAGGCTAATATGTTGTATTTAATTAAAGTAAGTTAGTATTTAAGTATCTTTTTTTTACAGTATTTAAACAACTTTTATATTTTTCTTTATCATTAAGATTATAATTACTAACCCTCATCATTCTAATAGTAAGTATTTTATGTTTATCTTCAATACTAAAATCTGATTGCAAAACTTCTTCAATGCTTTTGCCAGTCATTTTTAAAATTTCCTCTTTATTAGTTTTATTAGTTTTATTAGTATTAATAGTTTTATTATAGTGACCTAAGTAAGGTACCTTGATGTCCCCTAGTAAGGTATCTAGTGAGGTATCTACTTTGTTACTTAGTGAGGTATCTAGTAAGGTTAAAAAGACTAAACTAACTATATTAGCATTATGATGATTTACTGACTTCTTTATTAGTTTAATAAAACCCCATTTAATTAATTCGTTAAATGCTTTAAAATAGGATTTATGACTACTTATACCAATATACTGCATTGTCATATAAGTAGGTAGTCCGAACTTCTTTTGCCAACCTAAAATATTACATTGTTCTATTGCTCTAAAATAAATTGCTGTATGTATAGGCCTAACTTTATCAGGATTAGAAAGAGTAAATTCCCACCATTGTTTATTCATTTCAAAAATATTTACTTTATACATCTTCGACCTCCATTAACTTTATTTCATCTGCTAGAACTTCTTGAAGTTTTATAGCTGTTTCTTTGTCTAATTGTAAATGTCCATAATAACCGTCTTTATTATCTATACTGATAAATATTTTGTTTTTATTATTTAAAAATAATTGTAATTCTGCTTCAGAATCTACACAATCGTAAAAAATTAATTTATAATTCATAATTTATAAAAAAAGAAAAGCCCTCAAACAAATTTGCAAACAGGAGCAAGTATCCTATAATTCGTTGTATTGGGCTAATATGTTAATCATTATCTTGCTTCTTTGATTTGTGTTTGCACTGCAAATATAATACTTTTTTTTAATTAATAGCTTTTTTTCTTGTTTTAATTGTTTTAATTGTCTATTTTTGACATAACTTTTTAATTAATTAAGCCCTTTATATTGTTTTGCTGACATTAGAGGGCTTTTTTTTATGCGTGTTTAAAGTGTGAATTTAATACTTGTTTCTCTCCCCTCCATTCCGAACACATACCTAAAGAATTAATACACTCTTCTAAATCAATATTACCTCCTAAATTATTCTCTAAATAATCTTCATAAGAGTAATAATCATATTTTTCGCCTTCTACTATTTCTTGTATTGTAAATGTAGGCTTACAATAAAATAACATAAATAAAGCGTAATTTATTAAATTCGATTTATTTTCTGTATTAGCTTCTATTAAATCGTTTATTTTTTTAGTAGTTCTAAATGATATTAATTTTATTTTTTTTTCTGTTGTTTTCATTTTGTTTTATTTTATTTTGTTTTTAAGTCTTTTAAATCGTGTTTATCAATATATTCTTTTATTGCTTGGCTCATTTGATAACCTACAGTTAAACCATTTTTATATTTATTTAATTTCAAAAGTCTCATTTCTTCCTTTAGCATTTCTATTCTGGTGTTTATTATTTCTCTATTCATTTTATTTAGTTTTAGTTATTATATATTTAAAGTTCTGCTTCAATTTTTCTTTTAAGTTTTATGGATTTATATTTTTCATAGGCTTCTGATTTAGGTTGCGTTTGTCCAAGACCTTTACAATAATAATCATTTCTTAATATACATCTTGTCATACGTTTCCAAGAAGGAGCCCAACATTTAACCTCTAATATATGAGGGGCTTCATCTGGTATAGTTTTATAACCTCTTTGAAGCCATCCAGCTATAAATTTTTCAAATCTTTGCTTATAATTATTTTGAGTTTTTTTAGGTAAAGATTTTAATAAAAAATTCGTATAACTTTGCCAAGTATGATTTTTAGGCTTATCAATAAAAGTATTTCCATTAATACTACCACGTTCTTTAACATATAAAGCACCAGAATTAACACCGCTTACTCTATTTATTAATTTATACCAAGTCATTGGTTCTAAAATATGATAAAGCCATAATCCTTTTTTCTGGTCATCTCCATAAGGTTGGCAAAGTCTTTGGTCTCCAAATTTAACCCCAGCCTTAGTCATTAAATCATATACTTTATTATGAGGTAAATGATTGTTTTTTAAATGAAAAATCCAAATATCTTCTGTTCTCCAATCATAAATAGGATAAACATTATATAAATTTTTATTTAATTTAGTAGTCCATTTATAATTTTTATGAATTAATCCCTTTTTTTCAGATGTTATTGCTCTATATCTATGTAAACTTTCATCAGAACGAATACCTATAAAAGCAGCACATTTTTTTTCTTGAGAATACCATTCTCCAAATATAACCATCAATTCTTCAAATTCCATTTTAGGAACATAAAAATCATATTGAGATAAATCACTAGCTAATTTAGGTTTATTTCTTACCCATAAATCTTTCTTACTTTCATCCCAACAAATCCATTTAGGCTCAAAATCAGATACTGCATTTCTCAAAAGCAATTCGCCACAAAACCAGTGTAATTCTATTTGCTCTGAATACATTTCAATTATTTCTTCTATATGTTCAATTGTTGAATTATATTGCGCTTCTAAATCAATAATTAATAAACCTACTTTTTTATTTCTTTTTTTCGCTTCATCTAAAACTAAATGCGTCATAACAGTTGAATCTTTACCACCGCTAAAACTTATATAAATTCTCTCAAAGTCATCAAAAATTCTACTAATTCTACTTCTTGAAGCGTCCAAAACTGATATATTTAATTCTCTTTTTTTACTCATAATTAATATAATTCTATTTGTTTTCCAATATTTAAAGCGCTATTCATTTCAACTTCTGGCATTTTGTTATTTAACAGCCATATATTTAGATACTTTAAAGCTATTTCATTAGCTATTTTCCTTTCCTTTTCATCTATTTTAAACCAAGCACCTGAATATTTTGAAGGAACGCCACTGTCATAACAAACAGACGCTTGTCCTAACCACGCTATTCTATTCATACTTACATTAGTTAAATAATGTTCACAAGAATATTTCCAATTAGATATTACTCCATTTAAAGCATTAGCAAATCTTACTTTATTAGTTAATACATCTATAAAAATTGCCTCACATTCTTCGTGACTTTTATCTTTAATAGAGTTTTCATAAAAACCAGACGGATAGCACTCCCACTTATCAAATGTATGAAAAATTCTATTAGGGTCATTTGTGTTTCCAGCACGATATTGAGCAATTTCTAAAGGCAATAATTTATCGTGAGTAGGGATATAATTTTCGTTTGATTCTTCTGAAATCCACGCTCTATTAAAATCTTTATCAGAAAATAAATGCTCTAATCCTGAAACTTGACATAGTCTTAAAACTTCTTCTTCATCCATTCCTAATTGTTTAGATATTCTTTTATTACTCCAATTCCTGTTTTTTAATTCTATTACTATTTCGCTCATTGCATCAACTTGATGTTTACCTCTTGCTCTATTATGTCTTATTGTTGAAGCTATTCTGTCATTTTTGCTTGACTGTTCTTTTCTTATATTTACAACAGGTAAATAACCTTTTATTCTTTTGTTAATAATTTTAGATTCTTTACCAACTCTATTTCTATGAAATCCATCAATAACCTCAATTTTATCTTTTTCAAAATTATTCCAAGTAACTATAGGTTGCGTATAGCCATCATTCATTATAGAAACTTCCAAAAGTTCCATTTCTGGAGGGGCTACTTTATTTGGATTATAATCGTTTGCTACTATTTCATCACTTTTTACCCATTTTACAAAATCTACAGGCTCATTTTTAAAAGGGCTGTTTTCGTGTAAAAAAAATTTTAATTCATTTGTAAAATTCACTTTTTCATCAAAATTCAAATCTTTTAATTTTTCTTTTATTATTAATTTTATTTTTTTCATTTTGTTTATTTTAAATTATTATATATTTTCTTTTCTGAAGGACTTAAATCCTTGTAAGTTGTTTTATCTCCATTTAATAAATAGTCTTCTGAGCTGCTATAAATCTTATTATCTTCTACTATTTTTTCAGTTTCCCATACTTCAAAGATTATATTATTTACGTCTTTTCGCTTCATTTTCATTATCTTTCCTATTTTTTTAATAGAAGTGCCCTCAATTAAGAGGGCTTTAATAATCTTAGCTTTCAAAACGGTAAATCGTCTTCTGATTTAACTTCTTTAACTTCTTTAACTTCTTTTACTTCAGGTTTATACTGGTTTATACTTATATGTACATCTTTACCAAACGTATCAGCTTCATCTAATAAGTTAATATTCAATTTTAAAAACTTATGTCCTCCATATTCTTGGACGTGGTCTTTAAATTTAGCTAAATTAATTGTTGCAGTAATCCAGTTTTCACTTCTTTTTTTACCGCTTCCGCAGTAGATTTTTTTATTCTCCATTGTTTGTTTTTTTTGTGCGAACTTAAAAACCTGTTCGCTTAAGGCTTGTTCCTTTTGGAACTCAAAATTGTCTTTAAAAAATTTATATTGCATTATCTTTTCTTTCATATACTACGCTTTACTACGCCTTTTACTACGCCTCAGTTTATATCTCTATAATTCCATCATAATAACTTTCTTTTTCTCCGTCCCATTCTTTGTATTTTTCTGTTAAATTTATATACTTATTTCTTCCTTGTAGAAGCATACTATTACTAAACTTATAAACCTGAACGTTAAACGCTCCAGACTTTTCAATTGCTATAATGTAAAAGTCTTTGTCAGGAAAACACTCAAGATACATAGCTGCCTGCATTTTGTAATCGTTATAAGTTATATCTCTTTGAAATTTATCTCCAGCATCTGTAGTTGTTTTTATATCGGCTATAAAAGTGTCTCCTACCATATCAACAAAACCTTTAAACTCTATTCCTTGAGACTTCCAAGTAATTAATTTTTCTGTTTGGCTTGTTCTCATTAATAAGTCCATAAAAGTCTTATTATTTTTTGATTGCTCAACTACATAATTAGCAATATCATATTCTTTTATAGTCACTAACTCTTTGCCTTCATTTTCAACTTTAAAACCCTCCCAGACTTTGCCCCTTCGTGTTCCTTCAAATACTGCGTAATCATTATCGAAATCATCAGGCTCTAGAATTATTTTATGTATTAAACTGCCTAACATCATAGCGGATGTTGGTTCGAATTTCTTACTCCAGTATCTAAGTAAATGATTAGGACTTTTTCCAAAGGCACTTAATGCCGAATAACTTAATCTCTTTTTCATACTATATAATTTTTATATTTTTCTAATACTACTTTTAAATCTTCTCTAATGTTTAACTCTTGCCCCTTTTTAAGCCACGTAACGACCTTTTCTTGTTCTCTAGAGTTTCTATAATGTTCCACCATTTCAGAGTCTAAGACTGCTTCATATTGTGAATAATGTTTGCCTTCTATATTACAATTTCCTACAACTTTAATTAATCCTAAGTCTTGAAGGTGTGAAATTCTACTTGTTAAAGTCTGATGGCTTATACCTGTTTGTCTTAATTCATAAACTGTAGTACTTGGATTGTGGTTAATCCAGTGTAATACCTTTTCGTTATTGCTTTTTAAAAAGCCGTTTTTTACGTTCTTAATGTATTGTTTTGTTCTTGCTTTCATAATTTATTTATTTTAGTTATTTCTTTTAATAATTCTTTTGCTTTAATAGTTCTTTCATTCATTAATGCAAGTTCTACTTTATTCGTTAATATTTGTGTATCAGCTTTAATTCTGTTTGTTTTTTTACAAAGTTCTCTGTAAGCATCTTCTAATTGTTTAACGCTTTTTTTTAATAATTTTATTTCTAAGTCTTTCATTATTGATTGTTTATAGCGTTAATAACTTCATCAGCACTTGCTACTGAGGCATCAATTCCAATTCCTAAATTACCTAGAGCGCGCCCCCAAGCAGACGTTTCGCAGTTCTCTATAAAAGAAGTCTTATTAATAAAGCTAGAACCTTTTACTTCGTGCGCTATTCCTGAAGCTAATTCTACGCCCTTATCATCTTTAATACTTGCTCTTATAATTACTCCATTCTCGTTTAGGTGTGTTATTTCACTTGTTAGGCTAAAACTCTTGTATAGCTCTCTAAATGCCTTTAAGCGTTCGTTTACAGTAATGTAATCTTTGCCTTTAATGTTGATTGTTTTAATTTGTGTTTTCATTTTATTTGTTTTTAGTTTATACATTTACATTCTAATTCTCTACAGTCTTCACATTCATCGCACGATGAACAGTAATCTACTGGCTCATCATTCCAGTCATCCCACATTGGGCTATCGCATTTTTTACAATAATCGCAATCTTGCTCGTGATTTTCAGGATTAAATCTATCGTGTTTATCTCTCATTTTAATTCTTTTAATTCTTTTAATATATTCTTTTTATTAGCGTCAATTTCTTTTAAGCAAAAGTATGCTAAGGTTGGTAAGTCCTTAAATAAGGTTTCTGCTTTAAATATTAACATATTTCCATTACAAGTTTCTATATGAACTTCTCCATTCTCTGAATATAAAGTTGTTGTTTCGTGTATGTAGGTTGTTTTCATTTTGTTTTATTTAGTTTTTAATTTATAAATTCTAAAAGGAATTACTTCAGTATCATTACACGTGTTGCAGCATTTGAATTTTTGATTTGCTAAGGGTGCTGGGTTATTACCTTCTCCTTTAAAATATTTATTGCATAATATACATTTTGTCTCTGTCTCATTTTGTTTTGTTGTTTTCATTTTGTTTGTTTTTAATTATGGTACAATTATAATACAAATATTTGAGCTGTGCAAGTTTTTTTACACTTATTTTTTATTTATTTTTCACTTTAATATCTAAACGCTTGAAAATGAACACTTTAGAAAAGTATTTTTTTTTGTTTAAATTAAAGGAATATCGAAAACAGCGGGTTTGTTGTGCTTATTTTGAATGATTAGAAACCCAGCAGAAGACGTAAAGCCTGAAGTTTCAGCATAAAAATTTCCAGTAAAAATACTAGGACAGGTTATACCTCTATAATCTCCAGAGTCTGAATGAATAGTTTCCATTTTAATTACAGGAACTTTGCTTTTTCTAGAATGCCAGTGTCCTTGAAGAACTAAATTAAAATACTTTTGTTTACCATATTTCCAGATAATCTGCTCTATGTTCTTTTTTGTGAAATTATGGTGTCCGTGTGTAAAGATATAGCAAATGTTATCTATTATTTCAGTAATTAAAATAGGATTATATTTAATATTAACAGCTAATTCTTTATTTAAAAAATAAGAAATTAACTCTACTACTTCGCCCTTGGTGTCTTCTTTACTGCTTGAAGTAAGTCTATCGTGGTTTCCTGATACTAAATAAATAGAATGTAAATTAACTATCTTTTTAAAAAATGACAATAACAACTCATAGGCCATTATTATAATATTAGAGCCGTGGCCTTTATACATTAACTCCTTCCACGTTGAGGGATGATTTGTGCCTGTAAAACTTTCTATAATGTCTCCTAAGATAGATATATGAACTTCTGAATACTCTAAAGAATTAATAGTGTCTGCAATTTCATCTAACATATCAGATATTTTATCTATGTCAAAATCTGGCGTTTTAATTAAACCCCTTATGTATGCTCCTATGTGAAAATCTGCTAACGGTATAACACCTATCTTTGTAGTTAGTTTTTTCTTATTAGATATTTTTTTTCTTCCTTTAAGATGTTTCTTTAATATCTCTTTTGCCTGTTCGTATGCTTCTTCTTCTTTTAATCCTTTTTCTACACTTTCAAAGATTACTTTTATTTGATAATTTTCGCCCCATTTATTAGCCGTTTGTTTTACTGCTTTCCATTTTGTAGTATCAATTTTAGCAAACTTTATTAAATCTTCTTCTGTTTGTATTTTCTTTAATCCTGAGTAATCAAATGAAGCCGTTCCATTTTCGTAATCTTCCTCCCATTTTGTATTTTCTTTTGTAGTCGTTAAAGCATAACTTGGAGTATTTTTTACAATTAAATTCTTATCTTTTATAAAATTGTTTATACTTCTTCTTATTGAATCTCCTTTATATCCTTGATTATATAATTTTGCTAAATAACCCCCTAGTTCTAATTGTTTAAATATAGTTGTTGAAGTGTGATGCCCTTTTATTATAATGTCTTCTATGACTGGAATTAAACCATCTAAAGCCACATAAATGCTATTTTTATTTCTAAAGCCTTTTTTCCTCCCCATTATATCAACTTACCTAATTTTTTTAAGATAATTAAAACGCCTGTAAGCAAAGATAATATTAAAATGATTGTCTTATACTCTTGCCACCACGTAAGCTGCTTATAAACGACCTTTTCAACTTGTACGACTGTCTCCTTAATAATCGTATCGCCAAGGCACTCGACTTCGTGCCATATTTCCCTTGTGAGTGTATCATAGAAGTATTTTAAAATAACTTTTTCATTATTAATAACTGTTGTGCTATCGTGTAAATGTATGTTTGTAATGGTATCATAAGTGTAATTATCTATTATAACTGTATCAATAACTCTAATAGTGTCTAGTTCTATTAATTGAGGATTTTTTTTAAGCAATCTTTGAAGTCTCTGCTGAGGGCTACAACTGCTCAAAAAGAGTATAAGTAAAACTATTGCCGTATATCTTTTCACTTCTTTTTATTATGTCTATAAATCTTTTAAACTGACTTTCTACTGCAAAGACTTGGCACCCAGCCGACCATTTATCAACTTGCTTACTATCATTACCAGCTCTATGTATGTTAATGAAAAAAAAGCCTTCTTGAATGTACCCTTTATCGTGGTTTTCGTCTTTGTTGTTGTCTCTAAATACTTTTACTGGACCTTTTTGTACTAATGCTTCTTTTCCTTTGTGTAATCCTAGTTTATACTTATATTGTCCTTCTACTAAAATTGCAGTTCCTTTTCTATTCATAGGGTTTTTCATCCAATATTTACCAGGGTCAGTAGTTGCTTTAAATATCTCCACAAAGTCAAAATCGTTTTTATATGCTATTCCTATAATGTCATCAAATTGATTAGTATTTAATTGCCTTCTTATAGCAAAGATATTAACGTTATAGTCTCCTTTGTCGTAGAACCTATATCCATTCTTAGCGTATAAGTGCATTATATTATCGTAGCTTACTTTCATTTAAAGATTATTTAAAGACTATTTAAACATCCCTCCAATAGTTCTAAGCCCTATTAAAGTACATCCAGCTACAAGAGTAGGATTAAATAAATCAGCAGATACATCATAAAACTTTAAACCGTCAATAACAAAAGTAATTGCACAAAGTAATAAAAATATATTACCATAAAACTTTTTACTTGAAATCTTTCCGCCTGTTTTTTCTCTAAATAAATCACTTATAAATTTTTTCATAATTCTAGTTTATTAATTAATAATTCCATTTTAGTCGTTAAATCTTGAATGCTTAAATTAATAGCATTAAAAGACTGTTGTAAACCTCTTATTTCTGTATCTATGCCTTTAAATTGTTTAGAAAAAACCTCATTATTAGATTTAAGGTTTACTTCAAAATTCTTATATATCTCGTTTCTTCCTTGCCTTGCTTCTTTCTCTACTGACTTTATTTCTTTTTCGTGCTTAGTTACAGTCATAGCTAAATTAATTATTTTTTCTTCTTGCTTTTCTGTTTCAAGTTTAATCTTAAACCAGCTAGAAAGAACAGCAACTAAAACACCACCGAAATATATATAATCTTTTATTTCCATTTTTCGCTAAAATACTTAAAAATTATCAAAGTAAGTAATATTATTTGAAATTCTAGTATTATATCTATCATTCTACTGGCATTGGCTCACTCCAAGCCGAAGTTTGCATTAATTCTAATATCTCTGCGTGGTTGTAAGTTTCAACTGGAACTACTGAACCATCTGTTATAAATGTTGGAGTATATCCATCTTTCCATTTAATTACAAATTGCGTATCATCTAAAGATTTTCTTATAGTGAAAGCGCTTGTTTCTCCTATTTGTGCAAAATCTATTTTGTCTATGTCTTCTAGTTTAATTACTGCGTATGTTCTCATTATTTTTATTTTTAAGGTGTTTCTTCTACTATATCTGCTGCGTCCATATTATATGAAAGCGAATTATTTTCTGAATCAGGAGCATCTCCTACTCTGTCTTCTATTGTCATATTTGCCGATGTTCCATTTCCTGTAACTCCTGGAGCATCTCCTGTTAAGTCATCATTTGTCATATTAGCACTAGTTCCATTGTTGCTTCCTACCTTGTCTGGAATAGTCCACTCAGAAGCAGTGGCATCATATGTAGCATCTTCACCCATACGCCACCAAGAAACTAAACCGCTTTCTCCTGTTAAATCAGTAGGCTTACCTGTGCCATCCCATATATCTCCTATTGCTTTAGCAGTATTAAAAATAGATACCTCATCAATCTTTCCTTGAAAAGGGTAAAACGACGTCCAATATTGCGCAATAAAGAAAGTTACCGCATCTAAATCTAAGGCAGTATAAGGACCAAATGTACTACCGATAGCAGCTCCATCTAGATAAACTTGATTCGTTGATGTAGCAGACCCATCTAAATTTATTACTAAATTATGCCAATCTGTAGTATCTGTAAAAGAATGATGTAACTTCAAACTATTAGCAACATAAACATCTAGATAATTAGCTTTTAATCCAACACTTAATTCTCCGTATGAACCAGTACCGCCAAACGTAAATAGACCATCATCTCCACTTGTTGTATCTGCTTTGAACCATAAACTTACAACTATTCCACCAGTATATCCATCGCCAAAGGAGGTTCCTATACCTGTTCCACAATCTATATAATCACCAACACCATCAAAATCTAAAGAATATCTAGAAAATACATCTTGTGCTTTATTAGGTAATAACCAGTTAGTACTGTTAAATACTGCTTCTTCTCCCATTTTCCAGTAACCTACTAAACCGCTTTCTCCTGTCAAGTCTGTTGGTTGTCCTGTTCCATTCCATATATCCCCTATTGCTTTTACTTCATTAAAAACAGAAACTTCATCTATTTTACCATTAAAACTATCCCAAGAGGGTAATCCTCCAGCGTTTGTATTTCTTGCTCCAATTATAAATCTAATATTGGAATCGTAAGCTGCGGTTAATGTAGAGGTTCCCATACTAGCACCGTTTAAAAATAGTTCGCTATTACCTGCTCCATCACAAACGGCAACTAATTGATACCAAGTACCTGTATTCATATTTCCAGAGATAGTAAAGGAAATTTTATCTAATGTTCCTGGACTCTTGCCATTCATAAAACTTATTTCCGTTCCATCAACACGCAGTATCCACCCATTGTTACCTGCGCCGTTCCACTTGTCACATCCGATGATTGTATCCCAAGTACCAAAACTAACAGCATTAACCCAGCACGAAACGGTAAAAGTATTAGTTAAAATAGATGCACTTTGACCACAATCAATAGAATCATTCACCCCATCAAAAGCCATAGAATAATTACTTACCTTATCTTTGTTACTTTGCTCAGGCATTAATATTTGAGGAGATTTGAATGTAGAGTTTTCTCCCATACGATACCAAGCCGTAGGACTTAATGAAGTTAAGTCATTTGGAGTTCCTAAGTTGTAAATAGAAGTTACGTTTACAGCAGTTAACTCTGAAGTAAAAAATGAAACCTCATCAATATAACCATCGAAAGAATAGCTTGACGCGTCAAAAGTTCCTATAAACAGTTCTTTACCAGCAAAATCTAAATTACTTGATATTGGAGATGAACCGCTTGGTATTATTGTTAGTAATTGACCATCAAAATACATTTTTATATCAGTTGTCCCGCCACCATCTGGAGTCATAACTACCGCTAAATGATGCCAATCAGTATCATAAACATAACCAGCAGTAGAATCGTAGTCTATATAATAAGCAGCAGCGTTTATAGCGAATCTTATTTTGTCAACATACGCTAGTACAGTAAACTCACCCCAGCTACTTGTGGTAAAATTAATTAAACCTCCTAATGTATTAGAATTCCTTTTAAACCATAAAGAAGCAGATAATGAACCATTATAATTATCCCCTATCAAATCTCCTAAAGATGTCCCACAGCTTACATAATCATCAACACCATCAAAGGCTAAAGACTTAGTGCTAGACCAAGAAGGAGTTGGAGGTGTAGGGCTTTTTGTACCGCCTGAAGGTATCATAAAAATTCCTTTTTTCTTTCCTGGGTTAAATAGTATCGGCATATTTTAAGTTTTAGGGATTACACATTCGTTATAAATTTGAGGTATTTTTAAGCCTAAAGAAATACTTGCTCCGCTCAAATCATCTTCAAATCTTTCGCTAAACATTTCCACAGTACCGCCTCTTTCTAGTTGTACTTGATTCCAATTAACGCCTATAGCACTAGTTCCGCTTTGTTGTTCTAAATAAGCTATTAAGTCAATTAAAACTTGTACAGCGTCACTTTTTACGTCATTTTCGTTGCTTTCGTCTTTCCTAACGATATCTATATAAATAGCTTGAAAGTTCCACGTAAAGACATTACTACCTACTGTAGCTGGTTTATCTACTATCCAAAGCAAAGGATACTGGAAGTTCCCAAGTTGATTATGCTGCACAACTTCCCAAAGGTCGCCATTGCCGAAAGTCTCAATTTCTAAATGAGCGTCTGCGAAGTTATTTAACTCTTTTATTATTTGGTTGTAGGTTAATTTCATTTGTATTTATTATCTATCCAACAATCAGATGAAGTGCCTAAATAGAAACTTGTTGTATATGCAGACTTTTTAGCGTTTAAATCATCACTAGACTCTGTATATTTAGGAAATAAACTTTTATTATCTATTAAATGATTTATTAATCTTTTATCGTAAAATTCAGCTTTATTTTTCCAGTCGTCTCTTAAAAATTGCAAATCTTGGTAAGAAATAGGACTTGCGTTATCTCCTGATTTAGTCGCTACGCTTTTGTTTCTATATTTATACAACATACTCATTGTTAATTCATACATAGTCCACTGTAATAACATTTTAGAAATATAATCATTAATTAAAGTAACTTCATCAGCGTTTAAAGTTGAAGCAATTATTTTAGCTTTTAAATCTTCATATAATGGAGTTCCAAGAATAGGGTGTAAGTGCATATCCTGAACCGTTGTTATACTTGGTATGATTAATCTTTGGTCTACGTTATCATCAACTACTGTATTGTTTTTAAGATAACTTTCTGATATGAATAATACTGCCATAATTTTATTTTTTTATCTGTTCTTAATACGCACAATTTCCTGGCTCCACAGGTGACGGCAATACGGAGTATTAACGCCTAAATCTGGGTTATGATACCAGCCTCCACGTTTTCTAAAAATTTCTATTCCCGTTTGATTAAAGTCGTTTCTTAATAGTTTTAATTGATTTAAGGTGTATCTTCTGCCAGTATTTGATAAATCTATCATTTGTTTACAAAATCTTCTACTTTCTCCGCCTGGTACTAATTCTGGAGCGTCTGACCTTAAAGCGTATTTATACACTATAAAGATTTCTTCGTCTGGTATTTGTATTGTCTTTTTTCCTTGTTCTGTAGGTTTAAAATCATTATCTAAAGCGCCTTTGTCTTGTAAACTTGCTATAGCTTTTTGAGTGTCTCCTATGCTAATTTCTAAGGCTTTTTTAATCTCTATATTAGGCATCTTTTCGTTACCTATTAAAAGGTTTAATACTGACTTTTCTAAATCTGTTAAAAGTGGCAAAAATTCCTCTTTAATTTGTGCTTCAAATTTTTCTGCATCTTCAAAGCAAGTTATAGGGGTTTCTCTTGTATCTAATACTTCTAAATTCTTTACATTATAACCAATTTCTTTTAATTGAGAAAATATCATTTCATCTTCATCACTTGACATTTTTACAACTTCGCCTTTTTCTAATTTTGGAAGCCCTACCTTTTCCCTTATTTCGTCAATAGTCATAACCCCTACCATTACGCTTTCGCTTAACGGTTTACCTACTGGTTCTATTTTTTGTATCTTTAAACACTTAGGAAGACCATTAAAATTAATTAACTCATTAAATACATCTTCTAAAATGTCTTGCTCTGTATCTACCTGAAGATTCTGGTATAATTCACTTGCAGTTCTTAATTCATCAGCATTACTGCCAAGTCCTGTATTATCTTTTATGCCAAATAACATAGGGCTAACAATAGAATGTGCCGTAAAAATCTCTTCTTGTATTTGTTTGTTAAGATTGATAAATCTATCGTCTTGTCCATTTACAGGAATAGGAATAATTTGCGGATGGTCTGCCTGTTGGTCTGTGAAACTTAAAAGCGGTTTTCCAGCGTTATCCGTTCCTGTAGCATAGTCTTTAAACTTTCTTTCTATCTCTCTCATTTCTTCATCTGAAGGCTCTCCGTTGTTAAAACTTACGATATATCCAGAACTCAGATTATTACGTATATTACTTAAAGTGAAGTTTGCTATCTCTGCATCAGCTTCTAAATAAGGAATAGCAGCCACATAATCAGGGATAGGGTATTCTCCTAAATCTGGGCGATATTCTTTAAAATAAATTAAATAATTATCTGATGTATTTGCTTCGTGATTGAAGTTAAAAAACTCTGTAAAATCTTCATTTCCTTCAGGGTTTCTATTCCAATCAGAAGTATAGTAATAGTTGTCTTCAGTTCCTACTCTTATGTTATTAAAATCAATATGCTCTAAACCTACTATCTTTCTTTGTTTGTTTAAAATTACTTGAATTGCAAAACCTCCAAATACTTTTTTGTCTTTTACTATTTTTACTAATAAATTAGTTTCTTTTACTTGTCTTAAAAATGCTTCAACTAAAGCCCTCTCACTAAACGATATATCTCTGTCTATATAAAACCCTCTACCCACTATAAATTTTGTCTTAGATTCTATTATAGTACTTTGTTTTGAACTCTCATTTAAAAGTTTAACTAGATAAGAACCGTAATTATTTTTATAAGGTTTATTTGAACCGTATTCGTACCAGTCGCCTCTTCTACTTTCTTTGAAAACTGGCAGCTCTGAGGCTTTAAAACTTAAGGGCAGTAATTTAATCATTGGTTGTATATTATATTTGTTCCGCTAATTGAATGCTGGGAAACACTTAAAGTATCATTACTATCGTATAATCTCATTTTTCCCTGTTCTACTAATTCAGCATTTTCAGGGTCTAAATTTGTTGCGCTTACTTGCTCATAAATAAAGTAATCATAATAACCTGAGTTTGTTAAAACTAATTTACCATTTAATGCGTCGTCTATTCCTTCAGTAAAGTCAAATTGATTATATCTAACAGCACTTGGCGAAATATCCACAAGAACACAATAATACTCCACTTTTGAAGTATCATTTTTCAAATGTAATAAATAATATGGACTTGACAAAGTTCCTAGCTCGGAACAAGTCGCTACAAAAGAAGTTAATACGCCCTTATTTAGATGTATCATCTTTTTTCTTTTTTTTCTTTTCAAAAACTTCAGCTCCTAAATGCTTTAATATTTTAGCATTTTCTTTCTTAATTTTAATCTTAAAACCTTTGCCGTTCCAAGTGCTTCCAATTAATTCTTTTTTTATTTCCATAACTTTAATTTTTTATTAAAAAAAAAGGGCGGGTCTTAGCCCACCCCTACAAAATGAAATTTTTAAAATTTCTATACTATAGTCATTAACGCCACAGCAGCAGCAGATACCTCGTAAGGAGTCTCTGGTTCTCTAGCTGTTAATTCTATTTCGTATCCATTTCTATCTCCGTAGCTTTGTCCAGTATTAGCACTCAAAGCAGTTCCTTCAGCAAATGACTGAAAGCCTAAGCCCCAGTATTTACCGTTGTTATCCTTAATGATTGCAATTACCTGTCCAAGTATCATTAGCTTCAGCTCGTTCGACTTAGCAGCAGAAAATTTGTTAATAGAGAAAGCAAGTTTTGCCTCACTAAATCTAGTTCCATTTTCAGGGCTAATTGTTACAGGAGCTGTAATGCTTCCTACTTCTTTTTTAAGTTCGTATTTGTGCCAAGTAGCGCCACCGTCTGTAATTCCTGTTACTTCGTTTGAAGTTTCTACATAAGCCGTTACGCTTGAACGTTCTAATAAGTAAAATTCTTCAATTCCACCTACACTATCCGAGCAGTCTCTAGAAAATCCAGTATCTAATCCACAAGCCATATTATTAAGTTTTAAAAAAGGGGGCGAACCCCCTTAAAGTTATTATTATGATATTTTTAATTTACACGCTTCAGTTGGGAAAGCCCAATTAATTCCTCTACGAAATGCAAAAGACGTCTTGAAAATTCTGTCATCTTCTGAATACCAGGCTCTGTAATCTTCAGCTTCTTCGTCTGGTAAATCAACACCTATTACGATGTTAGAACCTCTAGTTAAATAAGCAACTACATCTCCAACAACTGCGCTGTTAAGTCCTGAAAGTCCTACAGTTCCAACAACTGTTACTTGTGGAAAGCCTACTAATGGAAGTTCGTTTCCTACTTCTCCATCAACTACATAATGGAAATAATTTCCATCTGCAATAGCTCTTTGATACATTAAGAATAAATCCATTCCTAAGAATATTTTTATATCATCTGCTCCAGCAATATCTTCATCCATTGATTGAGCTAAAAATGATAAACTTTCTATAATTGTAGAAGCCGTTTGTATTCCAGCCGTTGGCGCAGAAACATCTACTACAGATGCGTGATTTGCTGCTAAACCAGCGTAAGAACCAGCTCCAGCTACTCCTGTCCAATCTAGTACTTCTATTTGTTTTTTAATCTTAGCTATCTTTAAACCGAAATATAATTCTGCAAAAGGAATTTCTTCTTTTTCGTTAGTCACTCCTTGTTTAAGCATAGTTTGTGTATACTTCGCTGCTAGGTCACTCATACATAAATCTTCGTGGACTGCTATAGCGTTTGGTGTTATCGTTCTTTGTGATAATACCGTTTCGCCGTTTGCTGTTCTTGAACATCCATCATCTTGAAATACTGCGTCAGTATCTAAAATGTTAATTGTTGTTGGTCCTTTTACGTCTGGTTGTAAAGTTGCATATTTTGCTAGGTTGCCACCTGCTACGCTCTCAACGATAAGCGACATCGCTTGTTCGTCTACGTAATTTGTTAATCCTGTTACATCAAATGCCATAACTGTTTGTTTTTCAGTTAGTTACGTTCTTTTACTTAAAGTATTTAACTAACTATGTTTATAATTTATTTTTTTAATTTCTTTAATTTCTCTATTATATCTGTTTTCTTTTTAGGCTGCAATTTAGCAAACCCATTTTTTGCTTTGTTTACTTTTGTTTTAGTTGGTTCTTTTACTAAAAACTCAACTAATTTTAAAAGACTTTCAAAAGACTTTTCTAACTTATTAATTCTTGCAGAAAATTCTTCATTTAATACATTTGTATCTTCCTTAGAAAATACTCTTTCAGTTATTATACTTTCGATAATCTTTTTAGCTTCTTTTTGTTGTGCCTCATTTAATGGGCTTTTGTCAAGTTCCTCTACTACTTCTTCTTCAGCTTCAGCTTCAGCAATTTCTTCTGGCTCATCTTCTATTTCTTCAATCTCTGTAATTACTCCGCCTTCTGTAGTTATTATGCGGCCATCTGCTAGCTCCCAGCTTCCGTCTGGTGCTGGAACTAATTCCTCATCCTGAACTAAAACAACAGCAGCGCCAACAATTACCTCAGGCTCTACTTGTGCTACTTCTCCAGTTGCTAAAACTAAATCCTCAAATTTCTCTACTGGTTTAATATCAACTGCTACGCTCTCAACTTCTTCTGTAGTTTCTGTAGTTTCTGTGACTTCTGTCGTTTCTACTTGTACACCTTCATTTTTAAAGATGTCTCTAATTTCTTCAAACATTTCTTTTACTTTCATAATTCTGTTTTATATTTAATATATGTTTTTAATTTTAATTTATTTCCGTTAATTTTTATAATTCTTTATAACCTCTCTTATTTTAGCTACAATTCTAGTCTGTAGATTTAATTCTTTTGAACTTGAGAATATCCCCTCCACGCTAAAACCTTTAAACGTTCCATCTTTTACTTGTTGCCAAATATCTTCATTTTCAACACGCATAGAACCCCACCAACTACCGTCTGGAACTTTCTCAAAATTCTCAGGAGCTAATACACCTCTTTTTTTGTCTATTATTAAACTCTCTATAATATACACCCCATCAGCTTGGCTATCGTGCATTAAGTTTGTTTGGTTTGTTAAGCCTTCCTTCATAAACTTATTTACTATCTTTTCTATCGTGTGCTTTCTAAAGACACAATAAAAAACAGTATCGTTTCTCATTCTCAACATAGGCAAGTCTGCAATCATAAAATAACCGCTTACTATTCTTTTTTCTTCGTTCTGAATTTTAAATTTAAAGTCTTCTTTTTTGAAGGCTAAAAAATCTGATTCAATTGCTGGTGTATCGACTAAAGAAACGAACTCCACGCCCTCTTCATCATCTATTACTAGTTCTACTAATTTAATGTTTTCTTGTTTTTCCATAATTTATATTTTAAAATGTTGCTCTTTCTTCTATTACTTTTACTTTATTTTGTGTATTTGAAATATCGGTTTCTGTCACATAAACTTTATTTTCTTGTCCTAATATTGTGTTTGTATTTGAGACAGGATTTAAAGTTGGTACGCTCCCACCACCGCCAACTCCACCGCTAAAACCAGGAGCAGAACCTCCAGGACTTGAACTCTGAAATTGTTGTTTACTTATATTCTTAACATTAGCTAAGCCACCAGCTACTGCTATTGCTGCCATTATTCCAGGATATGCTGGAAAACCAATAGTTATAGGATTAAGTGCTGCACTTGCAAAAGCAGCTTGTGCTCCTTGGTAAGTAGAAATTAATGCTTGTGCTATTTGCAACTTTTTATTAATCTCGAACGCTCTTTTTTGGCTCTTTTCATTATCTTTAGCAAAAGCGGTTGTAATATTCATTAAAGCATCTATGCTTCCCATAGCCATATCTACCTTTGCTTGTGTTATTTCTTGTTCTTTTGCTAAATCTGCTTTTCTATCTTCCTCTTTTTTTTGTTTTAGTGCATCATCAATTTCTTTTTGTTTATCTGTATAGGTTTTATTTATAGCAGCTATATCTGCTGCTTGTTGTTCTGTTAATGCTTTTTCAAGTTCTGCGTTTCCATTTGCTAACTCAAATTTCTTTTCATATTGTAGAACTAAATCATTAATTTCATTTTCTTGTGCTGTATTTCTTAATTTCTGAAGTAATTGAAATTGCGCCTCTTCGTTATTTACTTCTTCTTTTTTAGTTTCTTTTTTTACTTCTTTTATTTCCGTTGAAGATTCCTTTTCTATTTTAACTTTTTTCTTTGCTACTTTTTTAAGTCTTTCAGTTTCTGCTGTTGCTTCTTCTTCTCCTACTGCTCCAAGTTCTTTTAAAGCGTCAATTTCTTTTTGTAGTGCAGCTTCTACATTATCTAAGGCTGTTACTTGCTTTTGATTTACTACTATTGAATTCGCTGTTCTATAATTTGCTTGTTCTTGAGCAGTCTGCCCTAACCCTAACGCAGCTATTTTATCTCTAAATGCTACATTTGCTCCAGTTTGTGCGTCTGTTTGTGCTTGTATTATTTTCTTAAATTCTTCTGCCCTTAATTGTGCTACTGCTTCTTGTTTAGCCTTTAATAATAGTAGTTTAGTATTTAATTCAAGTGCTTTGTTTATTTCTTCAATAGAATTTTTTTCTGCATCTACATTACTTAATAAATTAGGATATTCTTTTTGTAATTCTTTTACAGCTTTGTTTTTTTCCTCTCTGCTTATTGTTTCATCATTTAAGACTTTTTGCAATTTATCAGCAGCAGATAATTCTGAAGATATGCTTTCTATTGCTTTTGTTGATGCTTCATTATATGCTTTTTGTTCCGATGTAGCACTACTTAAAGCTGCTGTAATATCATCCCACTTAGCAATTAAAGTTCCTATCAATACAACTAAAGCACCTATTCCTGTAGCTATTAATGCAGCTCTCATATTTTTAAAACTCTTAGTCGTTACATCTGTAGAACGCCCTAACATTTTTTGTGCTGCTGTTGTTGCTTTTGTTAATATTAATCCAGCTTTTTCTGCTGTATTTTTTGCTACTAATACTATTGTGCTTTCTTTTTCTAAGTTTTTTCTTAGAGTTTCAACTGCCATTAATAAAGACATAGCGCCCTGTAGCTTAACCATAGTTTCCCTAAGTTCTTCACTTTCTCCACCAGCTAAAGCCATAACACCCTGAAAACCAGCAAACCCAGCTACCATAGTAGAGCCAATATCTAGTACTGCTTTAAGTTTTACTCCATCATTGGCCAGTCTATTAACTTCATTTTGAATATCAATATACTTATCTTTTAATGCTGCTGCTTTTTGTATAGCTTGTTTTCCTAGAGGCGAAGTTCTCCCAGCTTCTAATGCAATGGCCTGATACTGTTGTATCTGCTTATTCATAGCCCTTATATTTACAGGACTTTCTTTAATCTCTTTATTTAAAGCGTCAAATTGTTGGTCTAGTGTTTGCGTATCTTTGGCTACTCCCTTAGTCGTTTGCCCTACTTTTTTAGTTGCCTTTTCTAACTGTCCTAAACTGCTTACCGCTTCGCCTGTATTTATATCTACTTGTAATGCTATTCTTTCCGCCATTGTTTAATTTTTACTTATTATTTGGTAATCCACGCCGTCAAATCTAATACTGAAACTGTCATATAAGTTAGATGTTGCTTTATTTGCTGCTCCGTCTATTCTAGGAGTTCCTGATGCTGTTGTTATATTTAAAGTATTTGAAGCCTCTATTAATTTAATGTCAAATGTCTGTCCTATCTCTGTAGTATCTGGCAAATATAATTCTATGTTCCCCCCTGATGTATCTACTAAATACGTCAATATTTCTTCTGTTGCTGTGTATGGGCTTGTAGATACTTCTATTAGACTACCAGAGCCAAGTATAGAATTATTAACAACTGTTGTATTGCTTTGACTTATAATTAAACCGTTTGTATTTATAAGATTAACATTTGAAACTCCAGACTTAATTACATTATCATCTCCTTGTATAGTTACGTTTAAAGCGTTGCTATAAACTTTATTTGAATTTCCTTTAATATCTACATTCGTGGCGCTTCTACTTATATAATTATTATCTCCACTTACAGTATGATTTCTATTGCCTTGACTGTTTCCATTATGTAGCCTCGCACTTGCTTGGCTAAATGTAGGACTTGCTTCTGCGCCTATCTTTATATCTACCGCCCCATTAATTAAAGTATCTGTAGGCACAAATATTTCAGCATCTTTAATCTTTAAAAATTCGCACATAGTTAATTCAGAAGGATTATAGTTTTCTATTTTGTTTAATCTGAAATAAGCATTGTTAAATCTAAATTGTTTTCTGAAACTAATATTTTTAATATCTGAGGGCGTTAACCTAAAATAACCTCTTACTATTTTTGAATTTACATCTGTAATTTCTTCTATAAACTTTTTATGATATTTATTGAAAAGATTGTTATTACTTATCGTAATAGAATTATTAAACACATCAGCCCAGTAAATTTCCCTTGTAAGCCCAAAACCTATATCTTCAGTTGGTGTATAAGGGTCGTTATACATTCCAGCATAAGGATAAGTAGTTCGTAAATCAAATACACCAGAATTATCTGTATAATCCCAGCATTGTTGGGTATTTTTTAGTCCGCTCCATTGTAAAATTCTTATATTACTTTCTGTTCTTTGAACTCCATTTTTATCATCATATTTTATTATAGTAGGAATAACTCTATCATACCACGCTTGTCCTACGCTTGGAGTTGGTGAAAATATTATTTCAGTTTTAAATTCATTCTTTATAAAATCATTTGTTATGCCATATTTTCTTTGTCCATAAATTTCGCTCCAAGTTTCTTCATAGAGTTTGTTATAATAATCTTTGTCTTGCTTATAGGTATATAAATAATCTTTACTATCTAATGCTCCCATAGGTAAGTAAGTAACTTCTTTTGAATTATCTAACTTTTGCGTCCAGTCTACTATATCATTTGTAAAAAAGTCATCTCTAGGCTCAATTAATAAATTCTTATCATTTTGCCCATCTGATTGAACGTACAAATTAAACATCTTTACTAAAGACATAAAATAATCTCTTTGCTTTACTTTCAAAGGTATGCTACTTGACATATCAATAGTGTTACCGTCAGTATATCCACTATTTACTACGCTGTTTTTAAAATAACCATCTAATATGTTTAATTTATAGCCATTTACTGGACCATTTCTAAGAACTCCAGCAGAAACATACCAACAAGGAGAACCATAACTATATCCAAAAGCCGTTTCTTTTCTTACTGCGTATTTTATTTCTAGCTTAATTTGCTCATTAGCACTTAAATATATATTACTTACATTAATATTATATTTATTACAAATAGAATTATTATTATTTCCTAACGATGTTATATCTGTTGTATTAGAACCCCCTGTAATTGCCATATATATATAATCCTGTGACGGTGTTGTAGGTGCTGCTAAAGTTGTTACTGTAGCAGAAGGTGCTACTGAAGCATTGTATTTAGATACACCAAACGAAACTTGGTCTAAAGTATTTATAAATACACCTCCACTTGTATATTTATTTATTTCAATATATCCTTGTATATAACCTAATAATGTGTAACTTGCTGCTGGGGTGCTTGGTGCTGTAAATTCGCCCTGTAGTTGTAGCATAGCTTCAATATTATAAAAGCCGTTTTGATTCGGTGTATATATGCCTGTTACTATACTATGTATATTGCTAGTATCATATACTTCTACTATATTATTTATAATATCATCATCATACGAAGTATTATCATTATATTCTAAAGCGTATAATTCTGGCACTCCTGTCGCTTGAATTTCAGGAGTATTTGCATTAAAAATTCTATTATTAATTACTGTTTCTGTAAGTGCAAAATTCTTAGAAGAAAATGGTATTATTAAATTCTCAAAATATTGACTATCAAAAAAGTCGCTATCGTAAGTATAACCAGCATCAGCAAATATTTCATCTATGTATTTCTTTGCTGTTATTGCTGGAAATAAATCTTCTACATCCCACTGCTCACTAAAACCTTGTCCTCCGTAGTTAATATCATAGTTAATCATAGGGTAAACATAATCAGTAGTAAGTGGATAATTCCACGTAGCTACCTGAGTTGCTTTATCGTATGTATGATTTAATGAACTCATATCTAAATCTGTTAGTTCTTTATTTCCTAACTCATTTATAAAATTACCTACCCTACCAATTATAGTAACTTCATAGCTTATTAATTCGTCTATTATTTTAATTTCTTTTAACTGTAAATAACCGTCTATAATAGTTTCTCCGTTAACTAAATATAAAACATCAGTTTTTAAATTAGGGTTAAATGTTTGCAAGTCTATATTTACCTCAAAAATATGCTCAAATAATTTATTTATTTTTTTACTTCCAGGCAACGAAATACTTTTTGAGTAGTCGCTTTTTCTTTTATCAGGGTTTTTAATATCTGAAATATTAAATGTTAAATTAGGCTCTAAACTTCCTAATAATTCCACCCTTTCGTTTCCTATGTATAATTCTTCTTTAACCACGTTGTCTATAGTTATCTATTCCTAATTCAAGTTCTATTTCTAAATTAAATACACTATCTGTGTCAGCTCTTTTTTCCTCCCAGTCTGAACTAATATTTTGTATTGCAATTCTTTCTCCATTCTCCCATAAATAAATCTCTGGGCTTTCTATTAATTCTAATAACCAGTTATAAACGTCTACACTTAAATTGTCAGAGTTTAATTTAATCTTTGGGCTTGATTTAGTATAATACTGAGTTTTAACTTTATCTTGAAGTGAATAATCTATTACACCACTTACCATATTATCAGCATTTTGTTTATAAAACTTTCTTTCTATTGTTTCTGATTTTCTTGAAACCTTAGTAAAATTAAATGTATCAAAACCCCCTAAACTATTTAAAAACTCCAGTCTTCTTACTTCATATCTACATTCAGAGACCAAATCAAAGTGTAAAGATTCACTTGCTATATTTACGCCGTTCCATAAATCAATATAATAGTAAGCACAATTTGATGGTATTATAGGCTGCGCTATACTTACGGCAGCAGGGTCTATGTTATTTAAACTATCAGGGCTTGAAGGTATAAGAATCATCTTATCAGCATTAATAGCTGCAGTAACATCAACATTAGCAATTAAAACTCCTGAACTGTCATAAGTCCATACTTCAAAATGTGTAATTGCTTCGCCTGTTTCTGTTAAAAAATAAGTAAAGCCTTTGTCAGTTAATTCTACCTTTTGCGTATTAGTGTCTGGAGGTCTTACCCCCTTTGGCATATTAGTTAAAAACTTTCTTGTAATTGCGTTTACTGTAAAATCTTGGTACTTGTTATTAGCTTGATAGTCTACAAAATTTAAAGCATCTCTATAATTAGGTAAACAGCCATTAAAAGTTATTAATGTAGTATCATAAGCTGGTGTCATAAATACAGTTAATACTCCTAACACTTCATATTCCTCTCCAAATTTTATAGTAAATTCTTTATATGAGTTATTACAGTCTTCAAATGCTACGCCTGTAGCTGCTGTGTTTATAGTTCCTAGATTCTTAGTTAGATAGCTTTCCATTATTCCTTGTACATCTGCTCTACCATATAACAAAGGGTCTGCTGGTATTTTTAACGTTCCTATCTTTGTAGCTCCATCATATACTTCTACTATGTACTTAAACCTATCTTCAGATGTTTTATTTGAAGTTGCCACGTACTCAATAGGATTATAAACCGTTCTATAATCTTGAGGTTCGTATGTTATTCCTGTTATTGCCATTATTTTATAATTTTTTTAATCTCATTTAATATGCCTAATTTTCCAGCGCTTTTTAAATCTTGTATTAATAAGCTGTGTATTTCTCCATTCTTTACATCTTCTACAACTTTATCAAAGTAACCTTTCTTTTTAATTCCTTTTTTAAATATTGATTTACTTACAGCCCATTCGTTTAAGCCTTTTCTATGACTCCACTCTTTTAATGCACTTGCTGGAGGTTGTTTGTCTTTATATGAATAAGGACTATCAGGCGCTCTTTCTGAACTCTCAGCACCTCTTACTCCTTTATTTATATAATCATAATAATCAGCTAAATATAATTCTGTTGCAAAACTTTCTCCAAATATCTTAGTATTAAATTTTACGGATTGTCTTAAATTTCCAGAAGTATCTTTTATTGTATCTATTTGCTTTAATGTTTCATCCTTAAGCCTTATACCTAAATTATTCATTACATCTCCTAAGGAGCTGCATTTATCAACTATACCCTCTGTTCCTGTAGCGTGAAATTCTGTAAAAGCATTATGTAAATAATTATCTGCCAATTTTCTCTAATTCTATTTTTTCTTTTCTTTGTTTATCTTTATAATATGAACATATATTCAAGCCGTGAATTACGTTCCACTTTGTGACAATTTCCCATTTATCAACTCTTGAATTCGTCAAAGAATCAATTATACACCACCAGCCCCACCTGTCGCTAAATCCATCTCCACTTCCTTTGTTATCTTCTCCGCTCGAGTTATCAAAGAAGTTTGTATATTTGTCATTAAGTCCTTTGAGTGATTGCAAAAAAAAACCGCCAAAGGATAAGCATCTTGTATACTCATTTTATCTCTAAATAGTTTTACTGTTTCTTGTAATAACTTGCTTGTCATTTTCTTTTCCTTCCATTTGCCAAACTTCTTTTCTACTGGTCTGCAAATACTCGCTAATATTTTATCTAAGTTTTCTATTACTGCATTTTCATTTTTAGAATTTAATGTTTCCATAGCGTTAATATACTCCCCAAATAAAAGATTTTCTGCATTAAGTTTAAACTCATAATAGTTACCATCTAACTTTATTCTTTTACTTTCTAATTTAGTTGGTATCTCTGTAAACAAAAAAGCCATCTTTTTAATAAGTTTATGATAATCAGTTAGTTGTATTTCTTTTATTTCTTCCCTTTTCTTACCTGTCAATACACATAGAATATTTATAACTCTTGTTATATCTTCTTGTTCAGTTTCTAATACAGGAACTAATTTAATATAAGTGTCAATATTTATATCCTTCCAGCTTGTTGGTATTGTTACGTCCATAATTAATATATGTTTTTTATTTGGGTTTTTACCTAATTGAATAAAAGCCTCTTTTGTTAAATTCAAAATACATTCTCATCATTAAGCAGTCTGAATAATCAGGGCTTCTTCCAATTATTGTTTTTACTATATCTTTAGGAATTAATTTTAGCTTTGTATCTTTGTCTATATCCTTTGCTCTTACTTGCTCTAGTTCTTCTATTAGCTTATTCTTTTCTTGCATTGTGGCACTTACTCCTATTTGTGCTTTATTGATTAAATCTGATAGCTTATAATAGCATTGCGTCTTTAAGTTTTGGTAGTTCTCATTATTAAAAGGCCTGGCGTTGTTTATAAAATTAACACATCTTAATATATCAGCAAGTCCACCGCCTACACCGTCACTATCTGCTATAATGTTTTTAAGGTTTACTCTATGCTTAACTTGTAAGTCTTTTATGTAGTTAGCTAATTCTGTTATTGTATTCTTATCGAATGTCTTTATTAATTCCACTTGTAGGCCATTCCAAAGCATTACTACGCTTTTGTCATTACCTAATCTAGCAACATCACAAGTAATATATTTATCTCCTTCTATTCCTATATTATCAAACATAGTTAAAATACTGTCATAGTCTATTAAGTTATCTGAGTTTATATCATACTCCCAATTTCCGAATAGTAACCTTTGTTTGCTTACTTCATCTAATTTAGATAATTGCTCCGCATAATGTTTAGAGATATAATCATTATCATCAACTAATGACTGTATAAACTTTTTATAACCTTCTAACGTGCCATCTTTTGACTTCTTGTAGTAATCCGTATAGACCCAGTTCTTGGCTGGGTTACAAGTCATTAATAACTTAGGTATCAATTTAAACTTATCTAGTTTATATCTAATCCTAGACATTACTATATTTTTAGCCTTTTCTGTTATTTGATTTGCTTCGTCAATAAAAGCCCCTGTTATTTCTAGACTTCCTAAGCTATCAAAGTTTCTGTCTGATGGATATAGAAACAAATCTTTTAATAGTATTTCAGAACCGTTATAAAAGGTTATTACATTACTACTAGCGTTGAACTTATAATGAGTATCAGATTTTAAACCCCATTCATTACAAACCTCAAAGAACGTGTTTAAGGTTGTTTTCTTTAGTGCGTCCAGTTTACTCCGACCCATTAAATACCTTACCTTTGGATATTTAAAACATTGTACTATTAACCAGCTTACACCTATCCAAGACTTACCACCACCAGCAGCACCACCAAATAATACTTCGTTTGTTTTATTGTCTACTAAATACTTTAATGCTTGTTTTTGTTTAGTTGTGAATTTAGGCTCTACATTCATTCGCCTAGATTTATGCTAATGTTTACTATCTCTTGGCGTATGTCTATCTTATCAGGCTCATTAAGGCCATACATTCTGGCCAAGCTATCAAATGCGCCTCTATAGTCAGAACCCTTAACCATCTCTTTAAGTAAATAGAATTTTTGTGTTTGTTCTTTTGTTAGTTTGTCTTGACTTGCTAATGTCATTAAACCTTTCCAAGCGTTTATTATTTCTAAGTAACCATTAGCTATATCTACTCTAGTAACAAAATGCTTTGCAGCTAGTTGGTCTTTTAACTCTTTAATTCTTACCTTGACATTACCGTTTTGAAGTAACTCAGAAGCCTTTACACTAATGACATTCATTTTAGTAGTTGGGCTAACATCATAAGCTGCTTTGTATGCTTTAGAAGGGCTACTAGTATTTACATATACTTCACAGAATTTATTTTGTTTTACTGTTAGCTTCGACATAATCTAATATAACTTCATTGTTTCTTACTTTGCAGCCGTTTATATCTTTTATTTTAATTACCTTATCGTTTAATAAAGTAATTTCATATAACCCTACTTCATCAACTCTTAATAGTTTTCTTATTACTCTTCCCTTTTGCTTTTCCATTCTTTGCAACTTTCTTTCTCGCTTTCTTTGCATTATTCGCTTGTTCGTTTATCATATCTTGCATAGCTGCTCTTTCTGCTGCTTCGTCTGCTTCTGCTTGTTTTATTTCTAACTCTTCTAAATATCTTGAAATCATACTTAAATAATTTCTAGAGCAAGTTTGACAGCCCCAATTAATATTTAGACTTTTATCTATGTCGTAGAGTATAGGATTAAAGTTTTCTTTTAACCAATTCAAATGACACTTTCTAGGCAGTGTTTTTGATTTTCTGTAAATTTCTATTACTTCTTTTATTGTCATAATAATCTTCTTTCTATAATTCTTAATACTAAAGGCGAAACTAAAACAAATGCAGAACAATCAATAACATAAATCAGGCTTAAAAAATATACTGCTAAGCTACTCCAAACTGTCAGACAAAAGGCACAGTTAAAAGGCTTCTTATCGTACTTAATCCCAAACTTAGAATTTATATAATCTACATAAGTCGTTGTAAATGTAATAATTAATATTATAATTTCAAAATCTTTAATCATAAAATTCATTTAATTGATGTTTATTTCTTATTGCTTCCTCCATTTTGTCTATCATTTTTAATAAAGATGTATAATGTATTTTACTTTTCTTTGCTATTTCTGATTTATTCTTAGTCTTTAATAATTCTTGGAATAGTTTTTTATTAGCTCCGCTTAAATTGTTTTCAATTTCTCTAAACTTTTTTAAATCAAATTTTAAATTTTTTTCGTTTCTTATCTCTTTTAATTCTTCATTAAATCTGGGCTTAATATACTTTTTATAGTAGTTTCCATTCTTAGATAAGATTTGATATACGCTAACCTTGTAAGCAAAGTTATATAATTTATCTTTTCTTTTTAATTCGTTAATAAAAGTAATACCTCTTTCATAAATAATAAACAGAACTTCTTGCACATAATCATCTAAATATGGAACTGTATAATGTTTTCCTATATTCTCTATGTAATTGCTTAGTTCTTTTATTTCTTTAGTTTTCACTTTTGCAAATATAGTATATTTTTTTAATCACTTTTTATATTATTTAATTCACTTTTCAAGAATGATATGTTAGTTCGTATTGCATCAGCTATTCTGTAACCAGCAGTCATAAGTCTGCGAAGGTGGTAAATCTCTGGCACTTCTACATTAGCTTTATTAGTTGCTCTTGCTACGCTTTTACCTTTTGAGACTTCAGTATGAATAATCTTCTCAAAGTGCAAAT
>Ga0209756_1000741_pt1 | contig 31829 bp, 30 predicted proteins | sample ETNvirenome_6_85_FD_184071 | JGI IMG/M metagenome (GOLD analysis project Ga0209756, IMG submission 184071) | Marine viral communities from the Pacific Ocean - ETNP_6_85 (SPAdes) (version 3) | ecosystem: Environmental > Aquatic > Marine > Oceanic | place: Pacific Ocean | collected 2013-06-19 | reverse complement strand
ATTGCTCCTGATGATGTAAGTTGTTATGAAGATTGGTATGTTCATCCAAAATACATAAAATCTGATATTCTTAATAAAATGATTGATGATTCAGATAAAACTCAAAACGCATCTAAGTATATGTTGATTGATACCCCCACAATAGATGATTAATTTGATTCTATTCTTATTTAAAATTATATTTATTAATATAGACAATATTAATTATGTATTTAGATAAAGAAGGAGAAGTTCAAAACACAAAACAAAATTTACCTTACCTAGAAGAGATAGTAGACTTATTTAATTCTATTGGGTATATAGTTGAAGATATATTCCCTTATGAGTCAGTTGCAAAAGAATTAGAAGGTCATATGGCATATGATATATATGTTAAATTAGACGGAGATGTAGTTAATACCCCTTTTTACATTTATATAGACGGAGACCAAGACGTTTACTGGAGAGACTATGATAGGAATGAGAGGTTGGGTAATTTATATAATTTAAGGGATATGAGAATGAATTTAAGTTATATCCTAGGACCAATCAAACCAGGTAGTTGGGAAAATAAAAAATCTTTAAAGGAACAAGAGAAGGATATACGTCATTATCTAGATTCAACCTATCTAAAAACAGCAAAACAAGCAGGTTTAACTAAAAGAGAAAATGTTGCAGCGATATTAGATACGATAAAAACCGCAGTAGACAATAATTTCAAGTTAGTAATGATTAGACCTTCTTTTGTGGAGATAGCTAGAGATTACATAGATAAAAACGATTCAGACGTATTGATAGGTACAGTAATAGACTTTCCTGATGGTAGAGGTACAACATCCGAAAAAGTTCACGAAGCGATGGAGATGATAGATAGTGGTGCAGATGAATTAGATTATGTTACGGATTATATAGCATTTAAGAATGGAAATCTAGAAAAGTTTAATGAAGACATACTCCAAGGAACAGGAATAGGATTAAAACATGGTAAAATAGTTAAGTGGATAATTGAGACAGGAGCTCTAACTAAAGAAGAAATATTAGAAATAAGTAAACTTATTAGTTCTATAGTAATGAATAATTTTCCTTCAGAAGCACAAAATGTATTTATAAAGACCTCAACAGGGGCTTATAATGAAACAGGAGCTACTATAAAAGACGTACAATTAATGAAATCGGTTTCCGGGGATTTACCAATTAAGGCTTCTGGGGGTGTATATAATAGAGAAGATTTAAATAAAATGATAAATGCTGGGGCTACAAGAGTAGGTACGTCAAGGGCTTTAGATATTTATTTAGGAAAAGAAACGGATGAAAATGGGTACTAGAAAAATTATACGTGAATATGTGGAGGAAAAGGAGGTTCAAGATGAGATATTTTCTTTACCTTACGAAACAAGAAAAGAAATACAAAATAGTCTAGAGAGTGCTTTAATAGATTCTGGAGAAGAAACCCAAGAAGACTTAGGAGAAATAAGCTATGGGGGAATACCCGAATATAAAGCACAAGGTACCGTCTCTAAAATGTTAAAATGGGTTAAAAGATACTTAACCGATAAAGCCTCCAACTTTTTAATTAATGCTAGTGCTGCTGAAATGGCACACACCATAGATATGTTAAAAGTATTAGACCCTTATGATATGAATGGAATATTCAGACCTAAAGCAATGTATTTGGGTGGAGGTATAGATTTTGCGACTGATGCAGTTTCTTGGAGAACACAAGTTGAAGATTTTTTTGGACCTAAACACGTGGTAAAAGGAGATAGGTTAGTAGAATTAGTTACAAACGGTAATATGAATTTTGAAGGACTTGAAACTCCAGCTATTTTGAATCCACTGAGAGCAGAAACTATAAGAGAAGAAGATACAGAATTTGGAGAATTATTTAAAGCATGGAAAGCTAATGAACTAGATGACGAGACTTTTAAAACCTTCCAAGAAAAAATACGCGATAAAATTGTAGTTCAAGATTTATATATGTTGAAAATATGTGATACTAACTTAATTAATTTTGATGGAACAGCAGGAGCTGGAACATTCGGGGAAGCACAAGTAAGTGCACTTAAAAATTCACAGATATTCATTTGGTTAACTAAGGACATGAAAGTATCTAATATTTCACCTTGGATGTTACCATCAGTGACCAAAATTTTACAGGAAGATGAATTGTGGGAATTTCTGTCTAACTTTAAATAATATTCTGTGAAGAAAATTAACCCATATCCATTTATCTGGACCACGTTACTTGTAATGATATTTGCAAGTTTCTTATTGAACTACCAATTAAAAACCCAATTAAAATATAAAGAAGAGAAATTAGAAGAGAGATTATATATTTTAGACTCTCTTAATCACCAGTTAGAGGCATTAGATAGTGCATATTACAATACTTTTGAAAACCTACCCATAGGTCCCCCATTAGATACTATTGCAATACAGGACGATTTTGGGGTACGAAAGCACCCCATTTTTGGTAGATGGCAAATGCATTCAGGTGTTGATTTGATAGATACATGGAGAGATACAGTTTACTCAACTGGTAAAGGCGTAGTACAATATGCGGGATGGAATTATGGTTATGGTAGGTGTATTGAAATAGAACATATGTTTGGATTCACTAGTAAATACGCTCATTTACATAGAGTATTTGTTAAAAGAGGAGACACTGTAGCAGACAATCAACCAATTGCATGTATGGGAAGCACAGGAGATGTTACAGGACAACATTTACATTATGAAATTACACATGATGGAAAAACAATAGACCCAATGCCGTACATAGATTGTACACCAATTAATGTAAGAGCAACTATGTATCACCCAGTAGAAGAACAATGTGATAGTGACCCATTGACTACAGCGGATGGTAGTATAATAGACCCATATAACGTTTCAAGTTGGAGCTGGATAGCAGTTAGTCAAGACATGCTAGTAAGAAACGGAGGGATTCTCAACTACGGAGACCAAGTTTATATCGCAGGAACACATAAGGATGGTATATACACCATACACGATTGTATGAATAGAAGAAAAACACTTCAAATAGATTTTTTAGAGAACATAGGAACAAAACAATATAGATATGAAGATATTGATTTATATGTTTTAAAGTAGAAAGTATTTATATAAAGATAAAAAAATATTATGATAAATTGGATAAACGGTTTTAATGCCGGAAACAAAAAAGAAAAGTATAGTTTAACATTTAGACTAGGTACATTCACAGTATTAGAAATTAAATGGAGTGTATGTAAATTAAGGCTTATGGTTTTAAATATGGGGTTAGAGATATGTACAAAATAAAATATTCCTAGGTTAATCTAATAAAGTCATATAAGCTTTTGAGTTGTTTTTTCTAAACCAATCTAAACCTTTTTTTAATTCTTTAACGGATGAAGGATTAGTCATCCCCATTTCCATTATAATAGTTGCACCCATAACGAAATCATACATAGATAGTTCTACGTTATTTAATTCATATTCTTCTCCTGAGAATCTGTTTCTTACAACAGCTCCTTCTTCATAAAGTTCTCCATCGAACCATTCTGGTAATTTAATTTCTTTTTTCATCTTTCCTTTTTTTTGTTTAGGTAAGTAAAAGACCAACACTTTGAACACAATTGTCCTGCACCTTCTACATAATTTAATCTTTCATCTATATTGGCAGAAGTGAGATAAGGAGTTTCCTTTTTACATACAACACATTTATCTTTTTTATTATCCATAATCATTCGTATTTACTTTGTAAATTTATCTTTTTATAACATCCCTAACTCTAGTTTTATGTTCCATATATATGTTATATGCTATTTGGGCAAAGTCGTCCGTTAGTTGTTCTTGAATTGTTGCAAGATACGTTTTGAGTGCCATTAATCTATTTTCACCATCTGTTATTTTCAATAGTTCTTGTATCTTTTCCTTCTGTTCGATTGTTAAATTCATCACCCGGTCCTTAATTGAGATATTATTCATCTTCTTCATACCATATTCCGTAAACCGGAACTTTAGTGCCAGTTTTTTTATGTGTTCGTTCGTTTCTAGCGTTCACTACACATAACAACCTTTTTTCTTTGATTTTAGGTCCTTCACTCTTTTCAGTAGACCAATACTTTGGGTTTTTGCTATTAAGTTTTCTTTTCTTCGCCATTTGTTTATTTATTATTAAGGTTATACATTTATTAATACAAATATAATAAATTATTATGATAATACAAACTATGTTTAACTATTTACGGAAAATATTTTAGATTTATACTTTCTCTATGATAACACAACATAAATATGATGAAGAAATGGTGTCCTGTATAATGGGCACCTATGGGAATTATGATGTAGCGTGTGAAGCTTTAACATGTTTTTTACACCAAGATTACCACAATAAAGAATTAATAATAGTAAATCATCACGAAGTTCCTTTACATTTTTCTCATCCACAGGTCACGGTTTTAAATTTAAAACCTGAAGAAGTACCCACTTTAAGACATATAAAGATGGTTGGTATACAAAAATCTAATGGGAGATATCTTCATTTTTGGGATAATGATGATTTATATTTACCGTGGCATTTAACTGACTGTATAGAAGGAATAAAGAAGACAACTAAAGCAGCATGGAAACCTGGAGATGTGTGGATGTCTTTTGCTAATAAAAGATATGACAGAAGTAGAAATCTACATGAAGGTACATGGATATTTGATAGAACTAGGATATCGTTAGATGAATACTATACTAAGCATCCTGAGTATGCTGACCCACCTTTTTACTGGGATATATTGATGGAAAGAAATATAGAGGAACCAATTTTTGGTGCGTTAACATCCTATGTGTATAGATGGCAGGACGGGTTAATGCACCACTCAACTATCGAAAATCCAAAAACAGGTAACTATATAGACGATTATTCAGTAATAGCAAAGAACTATAGAAAACACTTTAACGACACAGGAGATGGGGAATCTAATATGAAAATAATGGACCTTAAGAAATACTGGTTAGATATAATTGATAATTGTCTTCATCCACCAGCAGAAGATGACGCCCCTGAATTATATAATGAAGAGATGAAACAGAAATTAGAGGAAAAGTTTGCTCCTTATATTAGAGAATGTGGGTGTGGTAAAAAGAGTACACCTACTCCAGTCGTAAGTAAAAAAGAATTGAAAAGTTTTACAATAGAAAGCCCAATCTCTTCTTTAGTAAAAACCACACCAGAAGAATTATTAACAAAAAGGATAGAGGTTATTGAAAACAAATTAGGGATAACACATAACCCACCTCAAGAAAAGATAAAAAAACACAATGTTACATTGAAGTGTATGAGTATGTATAATTGTGGTGAATGTGGTAAAGAATGGACCGTGGATAATACACCAGGTGAGGTCACTCCAGCTGAATTAAATTGCCCACATTGTAGACATCGTGCTAATTATGTATTTAAATCTTAGAAATAGTTTGACACCTTTCCAAATAAGTCATATAATTAACTAACACATAAAAGTACAATCCTCTAAATAAAATTTAATATGCCAAAATCTAGACATAGAAAGAATCATAAAAAGAAAGTTAAAAGCTTCAAACAAAAAGCGTTAGCAGCAAAACAGGCTGAAATAAAAGAATATAAAGAGAAAATGGAAGAAGTTTATAAAAAAGCTCAAGACGCCCAAACACAAGGAAAAGGAGTAAAACCAGTAGAAACAAAACCACTCAAGATAGAAAGTGGAGCTGTATCTTCTACGGATAAAGGGGGCGATAATAATTTAAATAAAATAAAAATATAAGATATGCAAGGAAAAATTAGTACAGATAAAGGAACAATGATGGTAGATTTTTATGAAAAAGATGCACCTAATACAGTAGAGAACTTTGTTAAATTAGCGAAAGACGGGTTCTATAAAGATTTAACGTTTCACAGAGTTATACCTAACTTTGTGGTACAAGGTGGATGTCCACTAGGGAATGGTCAAGGTGGTCCAGGTTATACTATAAACTGTGAACTCGAAGGTGAGAATCAACACCACGATGAAGGTGTGTTATCTATGGCACACGCAGGAAGAAATACAGGTGGGTCACAATTTTTTGTTTGTCATAATAGACAAGGTACACAACACTTAGATAAAAACCACACATGTTTTGGTAAGGTAACTGAAGGATTGGATATTCTCCCACAAATAGCACAAGGTGACACATTTAGTGTAGAAATAGTTTAATATAAAATTATAAGGATATGAAAAATTGGTTCGTTCTAAGAACAATCACAGGTAAGGAGAAAAAAGTTAAGGAAGTTATTGAAAGAAATATGACAACCGACACTCAATTAGAAGAGGAGGTTTCTAGAATTATTAATCCTACATATAAAACAGTACAATTAAGGAGAAAGAAGAATGGGACATCTAAAGTAATTGTAGATAAAAATCTTTTACCTGGGTATATTATTGTAGAAGCTGCTAATGAAAGACTTAATGGTGAAACTATTAGTAAAGTGAGAGGAGTAGAGAACGCTATGAATTTTCTAGGTGGAGAAATACCCACCGTAATGAGAAAAACAGAACAGGAGGCTATGTTAGCTAAACTAGGTGAAACACAGAAGATAGATATGGGAGACACTTATTTTGTAGGAGAAGCTGTTACAATTGCCGAAGGGCCGTTTGCCACATTCACTGGTACTATTAATTCTGTAAATAAGAATAAAAAGTTATTGAGTGTGAGTGTTAAAATATTCGGAAGAGAAACCCCAGTAGACCTAAGTTATCATCAGGTAAAAAGAGGTGTAGAATAAAAAAAGGGACAATAAGTCCCTTTTTTTTATAATCAAATCATCTAATTAAACTATACAGGATTACCAGACTTTTTTAGATTGTAAGCTTTTCTAACTTTTTTAGAGTTATCACCTATTCTCCTAAAGTTGTACTCGTTATAACAAGTTGCTAAAGCTTTTAGGTCAGTTGCTTTTTCCATATTACTTTTTAACATACCTGCTTCGAAAGCGATTAAGTTCTTACAATAGTTCTTTTGCATTTTCTTATTACCTTGAGCTCCTAAAACTTCATTTTGTATTTCCTCTCTTCTTGTAGGTACATTTACTTTGTTTTGTTGAACATCTTGTACTACTTTTACAATTTCTTTTTCTACATCATTTGCATCTTTTTGTGTAAGCTCTTCACCAGCAACTACAATCGTTTCATTCATTTTAGCCCAGGTTTCAACACCAACACCACCATCTACTTTTAAACCATGTTCCTTTTGGTAATCCATTACTGCTTTCTTAGTATTTTTACCAAAGTACCCATCTTCTTTTAATCCTAAGATTTTTTGTATTTGTTTGATAATAGAACCAGCGTCTGTGTTGTAATGCATAATTCTTACAAATTCGTCTTTGATTGTTGGGTCCCCAGTATATAATGTCCATTGAGGTTTAGATTTTACGGGGTCTTCACTTTTAGGTGGTTCTTGTGTTTCACCTCTAGTTTCATCTTTCGTATCATCTATTATTGTGACAGGATTTGACTTATCGTCATCATATATTATATTAAATTGTTCTGAAATTGAACCACCTAATACCCAATCTACTTTTAGAATATCTTCTACAGTTTCAGTCATTCTAACCGCTCCTGAACACTTTGCAATAGAACCTTTTTTCTTCTTTTTTATATCATAAAATCTTCCATTAGGCAATATCGCTATATGTTGATTATACTCCTTAAATCTAATAAATGGTTTATTATTCGCTCTTCTTTCTTTGGCTGTCCCTTTTCCTGACCAGCCTAAAGTTGTATGTTTTAAATATTCTTTATAACAATTACCAAAGTTATAAACTATTTGAGCTATAATTCTCTCTCTTGTTTCCTCATCTTTTCCAGGTTGGTCTTCTTTATCTTGTATTAATTTAGTTAATTCAGCTGCCCACTTTTCTAAATCATTATATTGTCTTCCATCCCAAACAAGAAGAGGTTTAGATTTCATAGGGTCAATAACATATCTCTTAAAATAACTTTGACTTAGTTCGTCATCTAACCAACCCCATAAAGTATATCTCTTACCATCTATACTATAGCTAGAAGCTCTTTTACCAAATTTATAAGCAACTTTAGCTAAATCCATAAAAGAACTAAGATTATCCATTACCGCACGAATCTGATTTTCATATGTCATAGGACCGTTCATTGCTTCATACAACTTTTCTGCGTACTGTGACGCTTTACTATTTGAAATAATTTGTAATTTATCTTTTACTTCTTCACCTAACTTAACAGAGGTTTGTCTGATAGATTTGTATATCTTTTCCCAAGTGTTTCTCTTAAGGGAGTTTCCTAATCTTGTACTCAATTTTTTAGACCCCCAAGTATTATCTGCCCATTTCCATATTTTATAACCAGCCCAAGCAGCAGTTAGACCCCATCCTACCGCAGCAAGAGGAGCAATTTCCTGTATGTTTTGTTTATATTTTTTATCGTTCTCTGATATAGTCATACCTGGCTTATAAGAGAACATCTTTTTTATCTGTTCTTGTTGTTCTAAAAGCACTTTTCTTTCCATAGTGTATTATTTTAGTTATAAATATACTGGAGAACAAATAAAATCATTGATTTTGTACCTGTCTCTATATATATTTGAAGTATTATGGGTATAGATTTTGAATATTTGGAAAATGAGGATAATTTAAATGAGTTTGAAAGAGAAAATCACTCAATGAATGATGCCTATAACCTCTTACTTGGAAGTATTAATAACTGGGAGTTAGAATTCAAAGCAGATGATAAAAATTCTCATTTAAAAACCGCTCATAAATCTATAGATACACTTATTTCTTACTTTGAAAATAGAGAAGAATATGAAAAGTGTAATAATTTAAAGAAATTAAAAATAATTAGAAACAAAACATGGAGTTAAACAAACAACCAAGACAAATTGATTTCGGTTCTACTACAGCTGTACAATGTGAAGAGTGTGAAAATGAGTATTTTGATAAAGTATTAATGATTAGGAAAGTATCTAAGTTAATAACTTTAGAAGCAGAAGACAGTATGGTTCCTTTAGAAACTTATAAATGTGCTAAATGTGGACACATTAACAAAGAGTTCAAGTTAGGAATATAGAAATATTTAATTTACCTATTTCATACATTAATTGATTATATTTATTAATGATGAGAAATATAATTAAAAATATATTGATACAAGAAGCCGGTAAAGGTACTTGGTCAGAGCCTATTTATTCTGATTCTCCAGGAATGGTACCACCACAATCATATCCTGGTGCCAATTACAATTATAATACTAAGATATATGAAAAATTTCCTATAACGAAGGATTTGTTTTTTAAAGCTCTACAATTAGTGATAAAAGATAAGGATAAAGATTGGTTCGAATCAAATACAGAACTAACCGACTCCCTTTGGTATCGTAATAGTGAGATGGGGTCTGTTCTTAAACTAATTGGATTTGGTAGTAGTAAGAGTTCTGAGGGTTTAACTAGTAAGATGTTTTGGGCTGCACATGATAACTACGAGGGAATTAAAACTGGGACTATAACCAATTATGACCAATTGGAATTAAGAGCTCTTGTAGAGTACAAAGTACCTTTATTTGAATCTGCAAGAGAATACAAAACCATTTATTGGGCACCAAAGGTGGAGTGTTATTCTAGGGATGATGCATATGCTGAGGTACTGTATGACGAGGATGGAGTATATGATAGTTGGGAATATGATGGTGACCCTTCTTATCAGGAAGAGAGTGATGAATGGGATAGTGAAGGGAAAGAATTAGATGGGGATATTGAAGTAGTAAAAACAGTATATCCTGCAGAACAAGGTGGACGAGATGAGGAAGCAACAACAGAACCCGAACCAAGGGACACCTATTCATCAGGAGAAGAGATAACAGAAGCATTTGGCCCAAGTCCGGAGGAAAATGATATTCTTGATGATTTAGATGGGTTAATTATTAAATGGGGTAACTCTAGATATGGTAAACAATTAAAAAAAGTAATAAACAAGTATAAAAACTTACCTTTAAATGAAAAACATAATAAAAAAAGCATTAAATGAGATAGGTGGGTATGATGACCCTGAAATAGGTGGAAAACATGAAGAATTCTTAATGAAGAGTTTATTAGAGAATTATCTATCTTTCAGACAATCTATGGATATGTTAAGTGAGTTATTACCAGCGATAATAGTTCAGGATAAATTAAAAAATGAATTAGCTGATGTAGCCAATAGTTTAGTAGAACCTATGAATAACTATACTCGCTTAATGAGAGATATACAAGAACAACACAGAGAAAGAAGTACAGGAAGTGATGAAGTAGATTAAAATGAAAACATTAATTAAAAAAATATTAGCAGAGGAAGGATATTACGGACATGTCATAACTAAAGAATTACCTCAAGACTTAGACAATAGATTATATACTTTAAGTTATGTAATTGGTGGGTTTACTACACAGGACGTGATGAGGTTTGTTAATAACTCCACACATGAAGAAAAAGAAAAATTACACCGTATGGTAACGAGTCTACCGTCAACACAAGAAGATTTAAGGCCTTTAGCTGGGAGTTATAGATATTTGTTAAAATCACCCCAATATATTAATATTATTCATTTTATAAAAAGTGTAGGTAAAAGAAAGATAACAGCAGAAGGTGTAGAAGGAGACCAAGAATGGCATACAGGTAAACAGGGAGATTTATTTACATTGGACGGAAGTGAAAATTTAGGCAATACAGACATATTCAAAGATGATGGGTTTGATATAATCCACCAATATAGAGAAAACGTTCATTTATCCGACTTATCACCAGAGGAAGAAGAGACCGCAATTCCACAAGGAAGCAAGAAAGTTAAGAAGCTAGTACTTAAGCCAAGATTAGATAAAGGACCATTTAATATTATGGTAACAGAGTCACAGATTACAAAAGTATTAATGACCGAAGCCAAAGTGGTAGGGTTTGATAGACAAGATAATAATTTTGTCGTGGTTGCTGGTGGGCCTGGAGCTGGAAAAAGTTTTGTATCTAGGAATTTAATAGATTTACCTGGTGTAAAAGAATTTAATGTAGATAACTACAGAGTTCACTTAGCAAAAAAATTATGGGGCGATGAATGGGAAACCAAAATATCTACTCCAGAAGGTTACCAAGAGATTCTTAAACAGTCATTTACAACATCTGACCCAAGAAATGTAACTGTAAGATTTCTTAAGATGTTTTTACAACAAGATAGAAAAGAATTACCCAATGTAGTATTTGATGCTGGTGGTGGACAACAGAAAGTTATGGAGGACGTATGGAGATTAGCTAATGATAATGGTTATGAAACCACACTTATATATGTTAAAACCAGTTTAGGGATAGCTCATGAGAGAAATGAAAAAAGGAGTAGAAGTCTAGCACCTGAAATGGTGACCAGTTATCACCAACTAGTGAGTGATAATATTGGTAATATGGTAGATAAGTTTGACCATGTATGGGTAGTTAATAATGATAGTCCATATGATTTAGCTAGTAGACCTCACGAAACAATTGAGAAAGTTAAATAACTTTGTGAATGGTAACATCGACACCGTACTTTTCCCGGATAGTCTCTGAAATATCTTTTATATGTTTATCTTTATCCTCCCAATAGTAAATGTTCTCTACGTCACTAATATTTTTTAAATAATTTAGTAATCTTTTAGATTTAGACCTCTCACCATTTTCTATTAAAAGATACTCATCAAATTCATACCCCAACTTATATAAAAGCTCTCTTAAAGGAGCCTCAACTTCTTTAACTCTATTAGACAATAAGACTATCTTATTTTCATTTTTTTTCTTAGCTTTGTCATAATAGGATTTTACTTTTTGATTAATTTTAAATTCCCAGCGAGAGTCATTTAAACTTTCTTTTCTATCCATATAATAGATAGAGTCTGGGTAAGGAGTTTGAACTATAGTATTGTCAAAATCGAAGAGGTATAAATCCATATAATGTGTATTAATTAATATTTATAAAAATAGCTGTAGGGTTGGTGTATTTATTGTATATCTAACTGCAATACAAAGATAAGAAAAAAGTAATGAACGAACAAACATTAGACCAAGAATTACAATACGAAATTGAACATAAAGATTTTGTACAAGATATAGTAGATAAAGTATATCCTCATATAGCGACTAAGTTAGGTCCAAGTGATTATTTTGATGAAATACCTCCGGTAGAACTCTGGCAAGATATCTATGCTAGACTCAGTGGTATTCCAGGAAGCATGGGAGAAGAAAGTGAATCTTCAAAAGCACAATTTGATGAAAATACAAATAAGATATTCATTTATTATCCAAATATGGCAGATGAAGAAGATGTTATTAAGTCTTTATTACATGAATATACCCATCACTTACAAGACCCAGAAAAATGGGAAGAGTATCGGGCTGAAGGATATGATAATAATCCATATGAAACAGCTTCCCGTAAGGCAGAAGAAAACTGGAAAGATTACGTTATATATCTACAAGATAACCCACCGGTTAATATAGGTGATACTGTAAAAATAACAGAAACTAAATTAGAGTCTAATGGTGATTTATTAAATGAAATTTTGTTAGTTATTGGATTTGAAGATGATGGTACACCAGTCACGGTTAATGAGAGTGATACTTTATTAGAAGGTGTTACCACACACCCTATTACTATTAATTTGTTAGAAAGTGAATTTAGTTGGTTTAAAGATAAAAGTGGAACTGATAAAAAAACAAAAGGGATAGAACCTGATTGGTCAATTAGAAGAGGTAGACAACACTATGCTATGAATGTTGAAGATACTCCAAATGAACCAGTTACAGCATTTAATACTTATTTAGTTAAAAATTCACCATTTAATTATATGGGGTTTGATTATTATCTTACTGCAGTTCCAGATAATATGCCACATAGTGCAAGAATAGATGTGTTTGTACCAATGTTAGATACAGGATATAATGCAGATAAATTATGGAGTGGAGAAAGAATAAGATATTATGAGGATTTAGGTATAGACGATTTCGATTATGATTATGAGGAAGAAGAAGCGTCTCCATATATAATGCAAAATCCTATCTTACATGACATAGGATATAATACAAAGTGGGGAGAACATTATGACTATGATGAGAGGTTTAGAGATGGCCATCCTGAGGAAACCCTTAAATATGATAATAGAGAAAGTGATTATCTTAATTACCCAGGTGCTCTTTATAACCGGTCATGGATGGAAAGATATAGTGACCTAAAAAATGAGATGGATGAACTAGGTAAATTATTTGGTATAGAAGGAATTTTAATTAATAGATATCCCGATAGACCATGGATGAGACAAGAAGATAGTTACGGTAATCAGAATATCAGACCAGGAAAAGATGTACCAAGAAAATTAAATGAAGCAGTAGCAACTCAAGACCTAATTAAAAAATTCTTAAAGGATTTCTGGCCTAAACACCGGAGTCAGTTATATAGAGACCTATATAAGACCTATCACCCATCAACCTATGTAGAAAGTTTTAATAGACCAAGTAGTAACTTTGAGGATGCTTTGGAGATTGTTGCAGATGCAGTTCATGAAGGAAAAAAATTAGGACTTATAGATTCTAGTGTAGATTGGTCTGACATATATAACTATGAAGATTCTGATGGGTACTCTAATCCAGACCAAGAAAAAAGATTAATAGATGATGACGGAATACCAACACTCAACGACCAATTAGAGATAATGGATAATACAAACTTAGATTGGGTACATGGAATATTATTATTTGATGTATTAGAAGAAATAGTTGATGAGTTTAAACATTATTGCGGGGAGAATGGTATTGACGAATCTGGTATGGGAAAATGTATGGATGAGTTTCCACCATCACCCAACACAGGGTCCCAACCAAAACCATATGCTGGTGGTACCCTAAAACAAGATTACTACACCCTTTATAATTTTATGAGAGAATTAGAAAGAGCAGGAATTCCCGTCACTGACTATCTGAAAGACCCTACGTACCCAAATATAATTAAATTAGTAGATGATGGCACTACTGATTACAATGAAGAAGGTGGTGAAAGAACATCTGAAGATTGGGACAATACGAGAACACAAATTGAGTTTGAAATGGACGCACCCGACCGTTTAGATGAAGCATTTTACGAAGATGAAGAAGGAAATGAAGCAGTTGACCCACAATTTTTAAGATTAATGAGTAATGTAAAAAAATTAATGGAGTATGAAACTTATGATAGTTTTGAGAGGGTATTAATAAAGTATTTCGGATACAACTGGCCAGAGACTACCGCTAAAATATGGCTAATCCTCAAACATAATATGGAGGTAGCATATCCAGGGACGACATTAGAGGAATTACTTAATAATAAAAAATTAATACTAAAATTCCCTAGATTCTATGAATATTGGGTTAAATATAAAGATTCATACTCAAGTCATCAAAGGGAAGAAGAATGTGATAGTGAGGGGTTTGGTGAAGAGTCTGGTGAGGATTGTGAGTGTGATAAAGCTATAAAATATGTGAAATCTGAAGATGGTTATGAGGAGGAAGAAGACTGTACTGATGACTGGAATGATGGTGAAAAAGGAGAGGATTGTGAGTGTGAGGAGTTTGCTTATAAAGATGTTGAAGTATACTATTATCCATTAATAGAAGTTCAAATACTAAGCACTATAGACGCGGAAGAGATGCTAGGATATAATGCGGATTATCAAGAGTTTGAAGATTTTTTAGAAGACAGGTTTGTTAAACTCAGTGAGGATACTGACGACTACGAATTAGAAGAGGACGCACAAACGTGGGATTATTTTGGAGATAATGAGGAAGGTGAAATATATGAGAGTGGTGTGGATGAGGAGGGAGATGGTGCATGGTATATCAATTCATTTATGAGAGAAATATTAGGGAAGGATGAATCTACTGGAATTTCAGAACAGTACCAGCACACAACTCCTTTGAAGAATCAAACAGATGGACAACTAAACCTTTTTCCAACAGGAACATGGGAGTTTCCTGTAGGATGGGATGAGGAGTCTATAGAGTCAGTTACAGAAGGAGTCCCAGAAAAAGCCATAACATATATTTTTAAACAATGGGACGAAGAAGGAATAAACTTTCGTGATTTAAAATTATTGGGAATCAGGGCTAATAGTGACATCGCGGTATTTTTACTTAAACGTTACCTACAAAATACTACCAAACCAGTTATAGCTAGCCATGTTTTTGCTTGCGATGATTTAGCAAACTTATTTGATGACACTAATAGAGATTATGATTTAAGTTATATAAAAGAATTTTTGTGTGGTGACGATTCATTTTGGGATTCCCAAGATTGGTACAATTATGAATGGGATGAGTATATGACAGACCAAATTGATGAAAATAATTGGAAAACCATAAGTGAAATTTTTGGAGGTGTATCTCAGTCAGACGCGGAAGATATATTAAATAGAAGTTCTTCCAGTGAAGAAGTTGATGAACTAACAGAAAAATATGATGAAGAAATAGATGAAATTCGAACCTTTATAGTATGGGCACATAATGATGAACATGAATGGGCAGTTAAAGACGGGATGAGAAAAGATATTCTGGATAAATTAGCGGACCATTTTGGAGCTGATGGGGAAATATATAGAAGTGACGAGGATGGTTCATACTCTTGGCATTTTGAAGATGATTTAAGAAGTTGGGTGAATGATGGTGATACCTGGGATAATATAGAAAGATTTAATTTCCATCCTGACTACGCGGGAACAACATTAGAAGATTCACTAATAGATATAAGTCCTGGTTATTTAAACGAAAAAACTATTTTTGCAGCATTAATAGATGAGGAATATATGTTTCACGACTACTGTGAAGGTAAAAAGGGAGAGTGTTTACAAGTAGACACAAAATTCTTTGATGGTTATTGGCACCCAGATTATGATATTAATGAGTCCCTTCAAGACAGATTGGGTGAATTAACTTATGAACCACAAATAACATCAGGACCAGAAGGTGAAATAAAACCTCTACATGAACAAGAAGAAGAAAAATTTAGAAAAAGAAGAGAAGAAGAAGGCCCCATACTAGACGAAACTCCTTTTACATCTTTAGATATAAAAATCTTAAATATGTTGAGTAAAAGATTTGATAGTGATGAGTTAACAAGTATTTGGCAACCAGATGAAACAGAAGTACCAAGTGAACTACATACCAGATATAAATCAGACCTTAAGTTATTTGGGATAGAGACATCGAGTTGGGAAGAGTGGGCACGTGCAACAAGATTTGCAAAATGGGCAGATGATAACCGGGACGAAGCTGCTTATGATATAGATGGTGAAGATAATGAAATTGATTTTGGAAAGGTAACCAACCCAGTAAAAGAATGGCCGAGCATGTATGAGGTAGACGCTACGGAATCATATTGGATAAAAGAATATAGATATGGTAGTACATCTGTTCCTGGATATGGTAGAGAAAACGCAGAAGAGAGAGCACATGATGCGTGGTGGGAATATGATGTAGATATGGAATATGGTGACTCAGGAGATACTGATGACCACGAGTTGGAGATTGATAGTGTAAGCTGGCAGAAAAGTTTAAAAGAAGCAAAAATAAGAAGATTACTACGTGAACAAGATACTCCAAAAAAAGAATTAAATCCTGAGGTACAAAAAGGTGATGTAATAAAATTAGTATACATGGATGACCCTTGGGCTAATATCACGCCAGGAACTTTAGGTGTTGTAACGGGATTTGAATCGACTATACATGGAAGTGATAACAAAGATAAAATATTAGTACATTGGATATTAGGTAAAGATAAGTTCACAAGAATGCCTCTACTAAAAGATGTTGACACTTATATGTTAAGTGCTAGAGGTAAGTTTGATGATGAGATTAAGGACATTTATGACTTACAGGAACAAAATAACCCGGAAGACTTTGAAGCAGCAAATAACAAAAGAGAAGATGGGACTGAAGAAGATACAATTTATAATGACCCGTTTACTCCTTTAGAGATAAGAATAATAAATCAATTACATAATAATTTTGAACGACACGAATTAAAAGAAATATCCAACAGAACTCCTCATGAATATGGAGAACTAAATAAGCGATATTGGGGTATATTAAAATTATTTGGTATTGCACCAAGTACTAGAGCAAATTTAAGTGATGACCCCGAATTGAATAATACACAAAAGAGTGTATATGCAAGATTAGCTTATGATAATTGGACAGAGGATGGAAATTATAAAGATATAAAGGCCCCTATAAGAACACCACTTAAATGGTATAATGTTTATAAAGATGAAACAGGTTCACAGGTAGAATATAAAAGTGGTGAGGCAAGGATTGCAGCATTTGATGAGGAAGGTGCAGAAGAGAAAGCTGAAGATGACTTCTATGATTGGGGTGGTGAGATGGAAATAATGGATTATGGAGACTATGAAGCATATGATGTGATAATAAGAGATATAGAATTTGATGGATTAGCAGAACAGAGAAGTTTAAATAAATGGAAACAAAAATTACTTGAACAAAAACAAAATAAAAAAATAGATGAGTGGTTGGATGAGAAATCCAAGACTTTAAAAGAAGCTCAGGAGGATAGAAAAACGGGAAAAGATTTAGAAAAGGAACTAACACCAGAGGATGGTTATGAAGTACATGAACCATTTACACGTAAAGAAGTTATTATTTTGAATCATATTATTAAAAACTTTACAATAGACGAATTAAACCAGATTTGGGAATCCGACGAATCTATTCTTGCTTCGGGCATAGAAAAAAGATATATTAACAGTGTAAAATTATTTGGAATACCGACCGAAATAGGTGAACAATGGGCATTCTCTACTAGATTTGCAAGATGGGCAGTAGATAATCATAAAGAGGCTCAAGGTGAAGATATGGGAGACGATAGTATTGATTACTCAAGAGTTGGGACCGCTATAAAAGCTTACCCTTCAATGTATGAGGTAGAGGGAGCTAATCAATATTGGCAAAGACAGACCGAGACAGGGATAATTGATATACCAGGATATGATAGTGATGATGCAAGAGATAAAGCATACAATGCTTGGTGGGACTATGACCCTGAGATGGAGGTAGTTGATTGGGGAGACACAGATGACCATGAATTAACAATTGATGACGTAGTCCACACCAAAATATTACAAACTGAAGAAAGTGATGTGTTTGGTCAAGGGTTATTAGACCCAATTGACCCAGAAGAGTTTGAAGGGGATGAAGAAGAGTGGGAAAAATTACTTAGCGATGTAGAAGATGATGAACCAGAAGAGACAGAACCAACATATGACTATCAAGGAGGAAAAACTGACCCTAGTAAAGGATTTGTTGCACCTTCAGCAGAAGTTACAAATAATATATGTAAAGTAAAAGGATTTTGTACAGCACAAGGACCTATTACTTTTGGGCAATTAAGAGAATTAGTAGAAGCAGCCACCAGTAAAAGGATAAAAGCTGACATGGGTAGAGGTGTATTTAAAACTTTATGGAGAGTTATTCCATTTTTTATTCCACAAGTATTATTAGCAGCAGTAGGTATTACAGTAACAAGAGCAATTAATAAAATCATTACACCAGCACTTACTGATACTAGAGGATATAAATCGTGGTGGGGAAAAGCAGTTTTAAAAGCTATGGATATAGCAGAAGGAGATTATATTCCAGATAGAACACTAGGTGATGACCCATTAAGTAAAATATTTTTTATTTCCGATGGGCTCCTTCAAATGATTAGAGATAAATACAAACTTAAATTTGCTAGATATGTAGCGGAAGTTGCAGCATCAGAACCAGATAATAAACCAGTTCCAGAATGGTTCGTAGAAAACTTACTAAGAGATTACTTAAATCAAAAGTTTTTATTGGACCCACCTTTACCTATAAAACAAGGAATAGATAAGGAAGGATTAACAGAACATGAAGAAATACCAGACTGGAAAGACCAAATTTTAAAACATGAGGAACAATTGTCGGGAAATAAGGGAAAATATAAAAAAATATCAGATATATTTGATGGTATGAGTGTTACAGTCCCGGTAAGAATAAATGAAGGTCGTCGGGATGTACCAGAGATACCTCTTACCGATATAACATTTACTGTGGTACAGCCATTAGTGTTTAAAGGTTTAGGAAGTACTTTTGATGATACGGACTTCTCATTTCAAGATTCTAAAACAGTTATAAACTATAATTTAATTTATAGAAGTGTGGAACCAGGAAGTTATTTAGAAGAAGTACTTGAAGAAGATTCTTTGGAAGGAGATTTTTCTGAATTATTAAATATGGACACCCCAAACATTAATCATGCACTTATTAAGAAGTATTTTAAATTATATGGTGTCGATGGGGGTAACTTAGAGCGTATATATATGCCTCTTGAAGGAATAACAGAACAAACACAAAGAGATAATTGGCAGGAAGATAAACCATTTTCTAAAGAAACACACGACGATACTAAGTTAAATGTTTCATCAGATGCACTCATCAATTATTTAGAAAATAGACATAGAGAAAGAGTAATAAAAGAATTAACCCCGATACTAAGGTGTATTGAATATAACTGTTATGATGGATGGAAAGACGACCCAAACAATGAATGGGATGAAGATGAATTACTTTTTGATGAACAAGCTCAACAATATTGTGGTGATTGTGAGGACGAATTAAATAATTTGTTAGAAAAAGTGGATGGTGACTTAGTTAAGTTAGGACTCATAGAACCAGCAGATGGAGATGAGGGGTTTATTAGAAAACCCTTCCCTTACAGTTACAGTCTATGGGTAGATGGATTAGTTAAAGAAATAAATCCTAGATTCTATGTGGATGCAAATGATGACATATCATATGTAGAGGACCGTATGAAAAATCAACCTACCTTATTTGAAACCATAATGGATGATATTCCATTAGAACAATTTAAAGTAGAGAATCCTGAAGTGATACAAATACTAGATAGATTCCCAGAAACACTCCAACGAGAATTGGCAGTTGAAAGAAAAAACCCACAAGAGTTTGTAAAAGACTTTGGAAACTATTACTTAAACTCAGAAGAACCAATAGAGATATATTTGGAAGATGAACTACATAAAGAATACACTATTGATACAATGAGTAGAACACCACAAGATGTAGTAGATGTAATTAATGATACATGGGATACCGATTTTGAAAGTGAGGAAGTATTTGACCCCAACCCTTCTAGATATTTTGAATATGCAGAACTTTCACCCGATACAGCACCACCATCTCTAATGGTGAATGGTGAAATATCATATGGTGTCGCACGATTCGTAGCTGCTTTATTAAGAGGTGATGAAACACTCGAAGTGTGGGATATTGTAGATAGAAAAACAATTAGTGAACAGAAAGAATCTAAACTTAATCCAGAGTTAATGATAGGTGATGAAATTATGGTAGTCTCTACTGAAGGGATTCATGATTTCGGGGCACCAGAATTATTTAAACCTTATGTAGTTGTAGGAATTAAATATTCTCATAACCCCCTTAACCCCCACAGAAAAGATAACCGTCCTGATTATGATAAACCTTTTTATCAAATAGAACCTATTGGGATGACAGATGAAGAGAGAACAGGTGCTATGTTAGCTGGAGGAGGACGTATGAAACCAATGTATATTTTTCCTTCACCTAGTGAATATAGAGGAAGTGACCAATGGATATTAAGAAAAGGATTTTTAAGGGGTGAATTAAATGAACAAGAACAACCAGGAATAAGTCCTGACTTAGAAGTATATGACATTATAAGAGTAATTGATATTGACGGAGAACATGCACGCATGCCAGATAGATGGGGAGTCTATAAAGTAATAGAGGTTAAACAAGATAATGCCACCCAAGAATTTTATTATGACGTAATACCTTATCCCAGCAAATTTAATCGAATCTGGGGACATCCAGATAGAAAAACTTTATATCGTGGAGATACATGGATTCCAGCGGATATGCCAATGGCAAGTAATGTAGATAGAAAAACTATTAGTGAACATAAAGAATCTAAACGATATATAAGTCATTCCTATGAACCATCTGTAGGAGATAAAATAGTTAATAATAATCCTGGATGTACACATTATCGTAGTGAAGGTATTATTAATGATATAGATGATTTATCTAATGACGCTGGTAGAACTATAACTTACATTGTTACAAATGACGGTGATAATTTTAAAAAAGGTGATTCGTTAACTAAAACAATGGACCAGCTAACCCCAATTAATGAACATAAAAAATATAATATTGCTAAATCAGATATAGAAGGAGAAGGTGTATTTGCTACACACGATATAGAAAAGGGAGAATTCATAGGTGTTCCTATACCTGATGAGAATAAATTTGCTGAGTTTGTTCGTACAAGAAATGATAAATTAGATACACGTAGTAATCTTGCAAAAAAATTGAATCACCAGTCTGAAAATAATTGTATAGTAAAAAGTGAAAACAATAACTTAAATATGTACGCTCAGAATGATATTAAAAAAGGTGACGAGATTACTATTGATTATAAGAATTCTCCTTGGTATATAAATAAAGAGATTACGGGATTCAAAGAAAATAAAAGTAAATTAAATGAACACCAAGAAGAACTCAACCAGCCATTAACTATGGGTGATGTAATTAGAGTTGTAGATGTAGATAAAGATAGTGAATACGAACAACCTACATATCCATATGACACAGGGAATGCTTCAGGGAATAGTCTGATGACAAACCACCCTAGAGGGCAAATACATGGTCAAGATACCTACCCAAGACCAATGGTACTTTATGCGGTCATGTCCAAGAGTCTTTACAGACCAAAGGATAGAGACTATCTCAACCCTTATTGGATGTTATGGCCAGTTGGTGAAAATTATAAAATCCAATCAAATGTAAAGAACTTCAGAGAAATAATTCTGACAGACAAGGACACGTGGATAACAGTAAAGAAACATCACTCAAATATTCCAGGTGACATAGAAGCAAGACAAAAAGAATTAGATGATAGTGGGAGGGATATTATGTCTAGAAGAATACGGGAAGCTCTTAATGATTTAGTTTATAGAGATGAACCACCCAAAAGACATAAAAAAAGAATGAGTAGAGATTTGGGGACTTTAAATGGTTTTCCTATTCATAAATTTAAAAATATGCCACCACCTGAAAATGAATCAGATACAACGGAAGAAGAAATAGATTATTTAGATAATATACCAGTGGATAACACTTTTATAGAAAGTGCCGATGAAATAGACCAACATTTTAAAAGTTTTATTAATGCTAAAGGACTAGAATACCCTGAAGAAGAATTGAAAAGAGTAATGAAAGGAGTTAGAGCGATAATTCTTATATTAAAATACCACTATAATCGTCCACGTCCATGGCAAATTGCCAACGCGAAAGGATTGAAATTAGATTCAGAGAATTTAAAATCAGCTTCTACACCTTCCTACCCATCAGGTCACGCTGCACAGGGAAGATTTATTGGTCGATATCTAGAAGATTTATACCCTGAGTATGGGACAGAGTTTAGAAAGATTGGTGACGATATTGCATACAGTCGTAATATGGCTAAAGTTCACTATCCTAGTGATTCAGAATTTGGAAAATTAGTAGGTGATGAAATGTATGAATACGTACACCAACCAGAAGAAGAATTAGAATTAAGTGAAGCACGAATACACATAGTAGATAGTTCTCATCCTTATAGTGAACAACAATATAGTGATTTTATTGATTTTGTTGTAAATGAGTTAGGAATGCAAAACCCACCACCAATAAGAGTGGAAGTAGAACCTACTTCTACATACACTACAGGGTACTATAATAACCAAAAGGAAATAATTAAGGTAAGAGGGTATCAGAGACAATTAGCTGATATACTAAGAAGTATAGCTCATGAGTTAGTCCATCACAAACAAAAGGAAGATGGATTAATTAAAAAATCACATCCAGAAATAGGGGGCCCTATAGAAGATGAAGCTAATAGTATGGCAGGAAGATTAGTTAAGACTTACGGTAAAATATTCCCTGAAATATATTCATCTCTCCAAGAACAATATGATAAACCTGAAGATAGAAAAAAGGGAGAATTAACCACACACCTATTTAATATATTAGATGATAATTTTGGTATATATTCACACCCAGAAGGTGAATTAAACTACGAGGGAAATAATATGCAATTGTATTCTTATGACCATGAAGCATTTGTTCCAGTAGAAGCTCTTTATCATACTATTCCCAATATGTTAGAAGGAGGAATTCCCCAGGAAGACGCCACTTTATTTATAGATATTTTGACTGATTGGGTTAATAATAGAATGACATTTAGAGAACCACAATTAAATGAACAAACAGAAGAGAAAACTAACAGAGTTAGAGAGATGTTAGATACTGACAATTATAAAATTGTAGTACCACTTGACCGAGAAAGTTTTTGTTCCTTAGTTCCTACAGCCGTTTGTAATGAATTAAATTCATCAGGAAGATGGGAGAGTCTAATAAGTGACGGGACAGCGTATTTTCTATTACTAAAAAAAACTAATCAGTCATTTATTTTACATGATGTAGGAAAAGTACCATTCCTGAGAGACGACAAAGCTAGTTATTCATTTCATATTATAAGAAATGGCACGTTAGACTGGTCTAATACACTTAATATGAAAAGATTTTTGAGTAATAAACCAGAACTTATAGAATTTTTTAATATAAAATACTCCAACGAGGACCTTATTAAATTTGATATGTTAAACTCTGAAGAGGCTATAAGAAAGTTAGTGGTCGGAGAATTTGCTAGACAAATCTTTAAGATAATGAATAGTAATCTGAGTACAAAAGAAATAGAAGATATATTATGGGATTTTGCGGGAGAAGATGTAGATATGGAAACAGATGACTCTTCCACTTACCCACAATCCACATGGAATTCTTTTCGTGGCAATGATAATCTTAATGTGTTGATTCATAATGATGGTGTATCATTACAAATGCAAGAAAATAAGTACCATGATAAAGTAGTAAACTTACATGATGATGACGAATACTATTATAAACAAGCGAAAGGTCTTTATCATGATTATGCATATGAGGAGGTAGAGGATACAGAAATAGATTATATAGCAGGTAATTTTACTCAAGATACTCTAGATAAGTGGAATGAAGTAATGGTATTATTAGGTGAAAACGAGTATACAAAAGACACAAATAGAGATTTTGACGAAGGAGACATACTTAATCCAATGGAAGCACATGGTGGTTCTGAATGGTATGATGTGTCTGGTGAGATAACTTCAGAGTTAGGTTATGGTATAGGAGAAGAACGAGCAAAGGACCTGAAATCACATTTAGACAGCGAGATGCTTTTTAAAGAGGAGTATGGTTATGGTAATGTGGTTATAGACCTATCATGGCTACAATTATTATGGGTAATTAACTATAGTGAGGCTAGAACATTTGAAGAATTAGCTAATAGTGAGTGGAATGGGATAGACTCTGGTTTATCAGATGTTTGGTATGACGGATATGGATATTCTGATGAAACAGGTGAAGCTATTAATACTCTCATGAATAATTATTTAACAGGATTGCTTGACAGTAGAGATGATTTAATAAAGAAACGGGAAAATTTATATAATTTAATAAAGATTCTAGAAGACTTAAAGTTTCAAGGTGCAAATAGTACTGATATTGTAAACCGTCAAAGTATATGGGTAAACAAAGAACAAAAAAAACAAGTACAAATAATAAATTTTGATAATGCTGAAAATATGATAGATATTAAAGTGGCTCAAGAAGTAGATGTAAAAGGTGGTAAAGAGAATAGATACCAAGACTATAGAATTAAACCTGAACAATTAAGTGATTATGTACTCAGTAATGATTTAGTGTTTGACGAAAAACAAAAGGCTATGTACGGAACGTGGGGAATCAAATATTTATAAGATATGGGACATATTATAATAAATAAAAGACAATTAGGTATTTTAGTAGAAAACGTTAAGAAAAATACATCTACTATTCTTTCAGAAGCAACTTTAGCTGCACCTTTAGCAGGGACTCTTAAGGTTAATAGTGCATTTTCCCCTAAAAGATGTTTAACTGGTCAGAAATGTAGAGCACACAATGGTACAGACTACAAAGCAAGTTCTGGGACTAAGGCACTTGCTATTTCTTCTGGTGTTGTAAGTAGGACTAGTAATGATTCAGGAGCTTGTGGTGGTACTATAGTCATTAAATACGATAATGGATATAAAAGTTCTTATTGTCATATGAAACGTATAGATGTAAAGGAAAAACAAAGAGTAAATGCGGGAGATGTGGTAGGTTTAACTGGAGGAAGCTCTAAGGATTATGGAAGAGGAAATTCTATGGGGGCACATTTACATTTTGGGTTAAAATATAAAAATAAATGGGTAAATCCAGAACATCATATAAATAAAGCCAATGTTGTAGCAACACCAGACGTAAAAAGAGAAGAAGGTACTATCGTTTTATGGGATGGTTGTGGTGATAACGAATGCAGAGGAGGTTCTGGTCCTATAGAAATGGATAGTCAAGTACAGGAAATGCAAACCGATTTAATCGCCAGAAATTATATTCTTCCTCAGTTCGGTGTAGATGGTAAGTATGGTGCTGAGACTTTAGCAGCGGTTAATGCTTTCCAGAGAGATTATTTCTCATCAGATGTAGGTGAAGTAGTTACAACTGAAATGTTAAAAGCCATGAAGGATGAGGCTAATATAAATAAAAAACCTCAGGAAAATGACCCTCTTGCTGTGAAAAATGCTGAGAGTCAAGGACTTGTAAACCCTGATGCTAATTTTGTATTACCATTAAGTGGTAAATTTTACCCTGGTTCGGTAAAGGTAAACCCTAATACTATTATATCATTCTTTATTGACAAAGGATTAACATCTCCACAAGCCGCCGGAATTGCCGGTAACATTAAGACAGAGTCTGCCGGTACATGGCAGACAGGAGTTATAGGTGACGGTGGAACATCTATGGGATTAGCACAATGGCATAAAAGTAGATTATTAAGGTTAAATCAATTCGCGAAGAATAAACAACTAAAGATTGTAGACCCAACTGCTCAGTTAGAATATCTATGGCATGAACTCCAAACCAAAGAAAATAAGGCATATCAAAAACTTGTTAAGACAAGTACACCAGAAGAGGCAGCTATATCGTTTATGGTAAACTTCGAGAGACCAGCATCATCTAATAATACAAAGAAACGTAAGAAAAGAGCCAACCAAGCTCGTAAACTGTATAAGAAGTTCTACTCTAGAAGAAACGTCAAAGACCGAAGTGTCTAACCCCATTATAACACAAACACACGTAGTGTGACGGTTTATTTTTAAGGTTAATCTCCAAATAGACTATCTTTCTGTTCAGGTTTTACTATAATTCTATTTATAGGGATGACCACGGTTCACGAAACTCGACCCTCTCCCTCAACTCTTGCGAGGTTCGGGTCGAATTACGAAACCCCGGTCATACATAATAAAACAATATGAGAAAAATATATAATAAGCTAAAGGTATGGTGGACTAAGTTTGTCGAAAACCATATAATTGCTCAAGTCCCAGACGACTACAAAGACTTTTAAAATGGAAGAAAAAACAATCTACTGCCCCACGTGTAACAAAATTGTAAAGTATTGCACAGACTATGTGCATGATAAGGTCACAATGGCTAAGTTCTGTAATGAATGTGACACCAGAATAAGAAAAAAGAAAGAGAAGTCATCAGGGCCAAAGGTAGGTTCATCAGGAGAGTTCGGTGGTGAAACAAGAGCAAGTAATAAATAAAACATTGCAACAATAATTTAAATGAAGATGGTTAATGATAAGGTTAATGAAGAGGTTTTTTACAAATAAGGCAGTAGTCATAACAGGAATACTAATGCTAGGTTTCTTCGAAACCATATTAACTTTAGTGGCATTCTGTCCGATTATGTTAGTAGTCATTACACTGGCAGTACGGGACGAGATATTAAACTCAATAAATAAAATAAAAAACAAAGATAAATTTATATGATGGAAACAATTATAATACTAGCAATAATAGTAGTAGTAGGTTTACTAAGTTTATATGGAGTAAACAAGAACAATGCAGGAATGAAAAGTTTAGGTACAAGAATAAGTAACTTAGAATTACTTACGAAAACCCTACAGACTATGAATGAAAGGAAATCAAATACTTATAATAAGAAGAAAAAGAAAAAGTATTACAGACCTAAACACAACGTTAAAAAAACATAACAATGAGAGGAGAAGAAAAAGCAAGAAAATATGATTGGCTAATGAGAGAATACGTAAGATTAGAAAACAGCCTCTCAGCAATCCAACAACTACCTATCGAAGAACAAAGTGCATACGTGGATAAAGACAAGACAGTAATGTACAACAGTGAGAACCAGATGAAAGTTAACAGAATCAAAAACCTAATGGGAGACATAACAGAACAAGTAAGAAGATTAGGAATAAGATAATGGATAAAAAAGGATATTTCAAAGAAGGAGGAGAAGAGTACGAAAACAAGTATGATGCAAACAATCCTTACTATGGTAATGTAAAACAAGAGATGAAAGATGGCACCACCAATGAGGGAGGGAACAACCCAAACGACTTCTGGACCAAAATCAAACATCCCACACAAGAAGAAATCATTGCCCACAACAGGAAAGAGGTCGAGAAGAAAGAACAATCAACTAAAGCTCATACCATCGGACCAGACGGAGTAGAATATAATAAAGATGGTAAGGACATGATTCTCATAGAAAAAGATTTCCTGGAGAAACTTAAAGACTTCGAATACTGGAAAGAATGGAAACACCGGAAGTAATAAGTAAAATATTAGACATAGGAATAATCTTCGGATGTTTCCTAATGATTGTTATGATGATATATGTACACACCAATACAAGGAAGTAATGGAAAAATGGAGACTAATGACATACATATCACTAATAATATTAATAGTAATAGGTGTAAGTATACACAGATACAACCAACTAAAGAAAAAGAAATAATGAATAAAGTTAGTAGATACAACTTGTACAGAGTATGGGAAGGTGACGGAGAGATAGTAAACATCTATCCATGTAAAGAATGTGGGAATGATAAAGGTATTCGTATAGAATCAACAATGTCTCTAGCAGAATGTACAATCTGTCATAAAGCCTGTACAATAAAAGACGGGGTATATAACATTCCCCAATATTAAAACCACCAATGGTACTAAAGAAAGATAAAGAATTATACTATACTGAATCGTGTACTCCATTCCACCATTTACCACTTCTTCTTACTAATCCTTATAACACTCCTAGTTATAGAAAAATATCCCCATGTAAAGAATGTGGTAATGAAGTAGGAGTATTACTCCCTAATGGTTTCACCAGTCTTGCAGAGTGTTCCATTTGTAAACATCTATGTGATGTAAAAACCCCTTATAATGTTTAAGAAGAACTATATAGTAGAAGGAGATATGAATGGTTACAGAGTCATGGCCGAATGGTGGATATTTAAATGGTCCATAAAGAAATGTGACACCCTTTGTTCCGCTATGAACCACTTACATTCTATCACAAAACCCTAAAGAAAACCTTACAATATAACCATCCATTTTAAAGTGATTTCCCTTATGTTGGATGAGTTACCTACCCCTTCCATTTATAATTTTTTATATACGATTTACTGCGGCTTACAACTAATCCTGTAGGGGTTTAACGTATGCCCTATACTTATATACTACATGTTCCGTAACATACTATCTTTATCGTGTACTATACTCCACTATTTACCACTTATTCCCACACACTACCACTTACTAATCCTTTATACTGATTTCCTATAGATAGTTTTCTGTCATTATGACTGATACTTATCACTAGTGAGGAGATACAAATACCTCTGAAGGGATTGTCCCGCTCCCGCTGTGTGGACTGACATTCTGACAATGTCAAGTTTTTGGACCACTATTTGTGAAAAGTTATGAACAAATTCCACCTGACAATGTGTCAGACGGGATTCAGTGGCTAAAGTTATTAACAATTTATACGTACCATAACAGCTCCGACATATTGTCATACTATATATTAGGCCATGTCAGAAAAAAGTTGTACCTTGCGGTTGTGGGAGGGCGGGTCTTACGCTGCTGAGTCGCGTGGGTGTCCCGGGGGATATAATATTATCTGTAAGAAAAATAATAAGCACACTATATAATGAGATGTAAGGGACGGTAATCCGTAGAGCGGGGCTGGGGCCATAGGTTCCAACATACCCCCACCTATACACCCATATAAGCCCCCTAGCGGCCGTATGGGCTGCTCTCCCCCCTAGGCGCCCCCTGGCCGTATCCCCTGTAATCAGCCGCTTTTGAGGGGTCAAATAGGGGGACGGTGCCGTAAAGAAAGCATATGGTTAAAAAATATTTATATAGTTTTTTTTGATAAAATGAGATTAGTATGTATACTTTATAATATGGTAGAAGGAATAATATTAATACTAGCAGGCTTTTTATTGTTTAAAGTTATATTTTGGTTTATAGAGTATTTGGATGGTAAATGATTTACTCCCCTAAAAGCGAAGCAGTTCCTGTGAAAAGCTCTAAATCCTAAAAAAAAATTTTTGAAATAATTTCGGTTTTTTTAAAGTCCCCCTAAACTACTTATATAATATGAAAGAGCTAAGGGGTAACACTATGTGGACAAAGATATTATTCTATGGATTGGTGTTTATTCACTTTAAGGTTATTATGTTATTGTTTATAACTCCCTTTTTTCTTATATTCAATGAACCTTTCTGGATTTGGATTCCAATTAACATATTGATTATGCATCTAATATTTTCTCCGGTTTTGGTTTGTCCGGCTACCATATGGGAAAATAGATTGAGAAGGAAGTTGGGCAAGAAAGAAATTAAGACCTTTTTCTTGCATTATTATATTAAACCACTAAAACGTATTTGGTATTACGGTAGATAAGAAAGTTGTCTAAACTTAATAATAGAAGTAACAAGTAACCCCTATAACCACTTATTTTTCTTAAAGTATCTAAACATTCCTATTATGGTTATAATTGTTAACCCTAGGAATATCCAAAAACCATGGTCTCCTGTTATTAATGGGATATCATCGAAGTTCATTCCCCATACCCCAGTATAAAATGATAATGGCAAGAATATGGTTGACCAGATTGTTAATAAGTTCAATCTTTTGTTCATAAGTTCGTTTTGTTGTTTGTCCAACATTGTTTCCAATATCATATGTAAGCCCAATAACTCCCTATGTTCTTCAGAATCCATTAATTTCTTTTTAAGTCTGTAAAATTCTTTTAAATCTATATTCTTTCCTTCGAATATGTCTTCTTCGAATTCTTTTAACTTATTCTCTAATATTTTGATGTTTGATTTCATATGATAAATTAATGTTATATCCGAAGTTATGTGAACATGATATAATTCGTCTTGTTAAGTCCAAATCTAGTTCTGCTAGTATATCCCAACTTAAGTCGGGGGCTGTTGTTTCTTCCCATGCGTTTATTTTGTTTTTTGAATATCTTCCTTTTATGTATCGGTCAAAATAATCATCACTATAAGGGATTCCCATTCTTTCCAACCATTCTTTAAAGATTTCCTTGTTTTGTAAATCTTCTACCCTATATGTCCATGAAGCGACATCTTCCGCTTCTAAATTAAATTCCAACCAAGCTTTCATACATTGTCTTGTTAGATTTGTGTCTTTAATCTTCGGCATTATATTTTTCCATCTCTTAATGTGTTCATACGACTCTGGTTTTTTTGAATTGAATAATTTAATCTCTGATAAAGGCAAGTAATCCATTAAGAGTTTATCATTATCGTAAATATCTTCTGGTATATCTTGATAAAAGTCGTAAGATACCCAATTTAATTTATGTAACGATTTGATTGAAGCTAAAGGTTCTCTGGTTTGGTGTAGTACCACATCATAATCTTCGTGAAGGTGTGTATGCAAACTTGAGACGGTGCCATTTTCCTTATTCATCTCATGATGAATCTCTAATCCTATTTCATATAGGAAAACAGCAGTAGATTTTGTGGCAGCTCTTGGAGCTCCTGTTATTAATATCTTTTTATCTGTCATTCCATACGTCCATTATCCATAAAATGGATTCTACTAAGTATAACCCTCCTATTGTTATCATTCCGTAGTGTGTCCACGTGCCGTCATGTCCGTAAACCATATCTTGATATATTGACGGAATTGCTGATAAGATTATCGAAAGACTAAAAACCAACTTAATCCAAGGTCTTTTTAATAATGGTTTCTTTTGGTCCCCGCTGTTTGATAGTAGGTAATGATATTCTACACGTTGAGTGTGAGTTAGGGTTTGGTACCAAGATTTAAATTCACCCCCGGTTATTTTTAAGGATTCTTTTGTTATATTTCTTTTCATCACTTTAATTTTTTCATGTTATCTAATAACTTCTTATTTCTTTTTCCTGGACGGTCCATGGAATTAACTATATATGTACCAAATGTCCATACTATGCAGACTATTATAATTCCTACGAATATCATTCCGAATGTTTGTGTTACTGTTTCCATTTATTTTTTATTTTTATTTAGCATCAAAGAAAAACATGTGCCATAATCTTCCTGTATCTATACTATGACCGAAATATCCACATGAGGAATGAATACACCTTCCGTCAAAAATTACCATTCTATTGTATACATTACCAAATACATCTACATCCTCATATAATGTTTTATCTACAAATGTTTCTTGTTGAGGGAAATAATCATAAATATTATCACTTTGAGATGAGTGATA
>Ga0209756_1000740_pt1 | contig 31832 bp, 26 predicted proteins | sample ETNvirenome_6_85_FD_184071 | JGI IMG/M metagenome (GOLD analysis project Ga0209756, IMG submission 184071) | Marine viral communities from the Pacific Ocean - ETNP_6_85 (SPAdes) (version 3) | ecosystem: Environmental > Aquatic > Marine > Oceanic | place: Pacific Ocean | collected 2013-06-19 | reverse complement strand
ATGATAATGGTGTCACCATTTGTGCCAACTTGTAGATCGTAAATTGAATTCATAGTCTTGCGTGGATGCTTCACCAAAATCCCCTCAGCCTTCGCGCGCGGGATCTCAATAAGAGTGGCTAAGCCGCCCATTACCTCATACGGCTTACCATCCATTAATCCGACCATAATAACCCACTTCTCGCCTTGGATTGTGGTATGGTGAATATTGCAAGGTAGCTCAATGGGGCGCTTGGGCGCTTTATGTTGAGGAAACGATTCATTTTCTTCCTTGTCGCTGATTAGTACGCCAGAACGGGAGCCGTCGACATAGACTGTGATTCCCTTGAGGCCCTGGCGCCACCCTTGCATATAAAGCTCTCCGACCAGTGTCGGGTCGGTACCTTTTGGAAGATTGATGGTTGAACTGATGCTGTGGTCTATACTCTGCTGGATTACGGACTGAAGGGCAACGCGTTTTGTCCAGTCGATGCTGTCGGCTTCCACGAAGAAAGCAGGAAGAGGTCCCGGGTCGTCAAAGGGTTGCCAGTCGAGCCATGCCTTGGCATTGTGATGAAACACTTCATATTCTACCCAACGGTCACCTAGGTCGTCCACATAATCAGCTTCCGCCTCTTGTTCGTTGTGGGAAAGTTTCCGACGTCGCGTGTAAGAGTTTCTAAAGACAGGCTCCAGGCCAGATGATGTCTGAGACATGATTGAGACTGATCCTGTGGGTGCATTAGTGAGGATAGAGATGTTCCGGCGGCCGTGTTCTGCGATTAATTGTTTAAGTTCCTCAGGAAGTCTTTGAATAAACTCATTGTTCTCCTCTACGCTCCAGTCAAAGGCCGGGAAGGCGCCGCGTTCTTGTGCAAGGTAGACACTCTCCTCATAGGCAGCGTCTCGTAACGTGCGGTAGATTTTCTCAACAATTACAAGGGCTTCGTCACTATCGTAAGCCAAGTTTAAAGACGCTAGCGCATCAGCCAAACCATGGGTACCCAAACCGGTGCGGCGGCCGTTGGAGGCGGCGCCAAATAGCTTTCCCCAGAGTACCTTTTCGTCCGCGGTATCGGCAACCCTACGAATATTATCTAATTTCTCTAGCTCCAACTCTACGAGATCATCTGATAGTCTCATCCCCACCGCAGCGATCTCTCGCAACTTATTAAAGTCAAAGTCTGCATTTTTTTCAAAAGAATTTTTTACGAGACTTTTCAAATTCAAAGATACAAGCCTACACGAGTCATAGGCAGAGAGTGGAATTTCCCCACATGGATTAGTGGTCCTAGTCTTGAACTCTGGGTAAGCATGGGCTGGTAAATTCTTTGTTATGTTGTCCCACATCAAGAGGCCTGGCTCCGCAGTCTTAGTAGCAGACTCGATGATTGTATTCCACAAACTAGTCGCGTCTGTCTCTATGGTATACTCGGGTTCGTCGGCGTCGACCGGGAACTGTAATGTAAACGTTTCGTTATTTTCTACGGCTTCCATAAAGCTATCGCTGATCTTAACTGATACATTAGCCCCAGTTACCTTTGTCAAGTCTTGTTTCATCTTAATAAAGTGTTCGATGTCGGGGTGACGAATATCCATCGAGATCATCAGAGCCCCTCGACGGCCGTTCTGTCCGATCATCCTACATACATATGAATAGAAGTCAGCAAAACTCCAAGCCCCAGTAGTAGTCCGAGCAGAGTTGTTAACGGGAGCACCCTCGGGACGCAGATCAGAAAGATCAAGCCCAACGCCACAACGACGTTTAAACAAGTTAGCAAGGTCTTTGCCAGCGTCCATAATGGACGAAACACTGTCCTGTGGATTGTCGACAACCACACAGTTTGATAAAGATACATTAACATAATCATTTCCTATTCCCATCATGGGAGATCCCTGAGGCACAACGTACTGAAAGTCTTTGAGGAACGAATATATCTCTTCCTCGGTTAGGTGATTAGACTTGCGTGTAATAAACTTGTCTTCCATCCTCGCAAACTCTTTCGCGAGGCGTTTATGCATGTCGTCAGGGGTCTTCTCTGCGAAGTTTCCTTTCTTATCTCGCAAACAATACTTCGTCATAAAAACGTTTGTTGCAAGTTCATCTCCACTAAAATACTCCAACGTTGCCTCTCGGACTTCATCTTCCTCAAACATGCTCAGCCTCCATTAGTCTTTTTCATATTATTATATGTGTCTACCAGTCTTTGTTTTTGCTTCTTCACACTTACCTCCACGACCTCATCTTCCTCGGACGGCTCTAGTACTTTGATACACACATTAGCGGTGTCCATAAAAAGAGGAAACACAAGGCCGTCAGGGCCGTTGCGGTTCTTAGCGACGAAGAGTCTGCCCGAGTTGGCCACCTTGTCGTCAATTGTACGTGAAATAGTAAAAATAAAATCCGCAATGAAGCACTTGTTGAACGCTTCAGAAATGGATTCCATTGTAATAACTTCTGCGTTAAGTCCAGAGCGGTTCGTCTGGGATGCTGTCCACACTGGTGCCTCGTATTCTGCTGCGATACCGCGCAGCTCTTCATAAATAGATTCGAGTTCGTTCCTTTTCTCTTTTAAGTAACGAACCGGGCGAAGTAAATCTCCGTAGTCTACAATGATCATGTCGACATCTATACTGCGCATACGCAACTTTTCTAAATGATTCCGAATGGTTTGAGTACTAGCCGTCTTGGTCGGGTACTCTTTTACAATAAGGCGACCAGAAATATCCTGAACCTCTTCATAAATTTGTTCCTTGAAGGATGTCAGGTTTTGAAGGGGTATTTTAGTAAGACAGGAATCATAACGAGATGCTACGACCGTGTCTTGGAGTTCAAGCGTATAATGCACCACTGTCTTGCCTTCTCGCAGCGCCTCGGCGCCCAAGTGGACAAGGGCCATAGATTTGCCCGCGCCAGTGGGGGCGATAACAACGCCCAATTCTTTTTGTCCCAAACCTCCCTTGCATATATCGTCAATAAGCTCCCACCCTGTGCTTACCGGGTTGCGGAAGCGTGGCTTAAACCTCTCTTCGAAGTCCCTCTTATAATCATAACCTTCATCGTTGTCCATCCCTAGCTTGAGGGAATCGTTGATGACCTGCGAGATTTCATCGAAGGATGAGTTTTGAAGGAGCCCTATAGACTTCACCATGGCCGACTTAAGGTTTTGCTTTTTACAAAAGTCTAGGGCTGTGTCCTTAATGTATTCAACATCGGTAACAGCATTAACTTGACTTCTCACATAGTATTCTCGTACCTGTTTAGAGGTCAACTCATTCTCGTTGTCCAGTTCGGATCTAAGAATGGTCTTCATAATATCTCGGGAGGGGTGCACCTCATACTTCTTGCGATAATCAAATACCTTATTCAAGAAGCACTTAAGATAGTTTAACTCCAAAAAGTTTACATCCAATACCTCCTCGATCTGATCTGCGAAAGCGCGATCGTCCAGTATGACCATGCATAGCTTTTCTTGAAATGACTTCCCATACTTAGAGAAGCTCATTGGCTCACCGTTTAATTTCATTGCTGTCCCCATTGCCTTATAATACTACTTCTGCAGTGCTTTGTCAAGGCAAATGCGATTCATTGTTGCATGAAGATCGTCCCAATTGAATACGCCGAAGCCGTCTTGGTTCATCATACGGATAATCTCCGTCTTATTATAATCGTATTCAAAATTATCGAGCGCATAATGTGTCTTATCCCGGCACTGTAACGAGAGGGCCGGATCATAGAGTTGCATGAGTTTATAGTTCTCTATAATTACATCTCTATACTCTAAAACGTTCGTGAAAAACTTGGCTTTAGACTCGGTTTGAAGACAACAATCGAAAATCTCCTGTAATGTTGCATCCTTATCCTCTCTAAGAAAAGTGAAGTTTTTTGCAATACTTTTAAGGCCGGCTCGGGGGACGCCAGCTAGGTTGTCCGAGGGGTCGCCAGCAATTGCCCGGGCCATTGCAAAGTTTCGTGGATGAATATCAAAATCCTCCACAATATTAACCTGAGTATGCACCTTCTTTTGGATGGGACGAAAGAGAACCGTCTCTCCATCACACAACTGAAGGAAATCCTTATCGCTGGACACAATCACCTTCTCCCACCCGTTGAAATGCTCCATGCGTGTAGCATAAGCAATCACATCGTCGGCCTCCACTTCGTCGAAGCGAAGCTGGATGACCGGGAGTTCATTGAGATACTCAATCAGTCGAAGCTGTTGCCACACCATATTGGAGCGTTGTTGCTCGTCGGTCATATCGGTTTGTCGATTGACACGGATTGGCTTTCTTCCGGCCTTATAATTCTTATTCTGTTCGCGGCGCTTGCGGCTTCCGCCTGGACCATCCCAGATAATCATTACAGTATCTGGCTTGATGTCTCGACAGAGCTTCTGCAAGATGCCTAGGAAGCCCTTGAGGCCCCCGATGGGCTGCCCATTGGTGGACAGGCTTGGGTTGACGATGAAGGCCCTAAAATAGGCGTTCAGAGCGTCGACGATCATAACTCGTTTCATGTGTATCCCCTAACGTATGAAGCTCCTATGAGTATACCTCACAGGAGCCTCGGTGTCAAGGGTTTTGTTTTATTCTTTATCTACGTCGTAGAAATCCTCAGCCCTTGTTCTGTTGAGCTGCTTTCTTTCGCTCAAGGGCGCGCATATACTTCATCAAGTCTACCATCTCTATCTCGCCATCATTAATTTTAGCCGCGAGTTGTGCAGGAGTGTTAATTCCTGCGGATTCCAATGCCGCAAGCTCAGCAGCCGCCTGTTTCTTCTTTGCTAATTCACCACTGCGCCATTGGTTAGCTCCCTGTACAACAACCTTAGGAGGGACAAATCCTGCTTCGTGAAAAACATTCAGCATCGCCACCATTGTATCCCCGAGAGGCTTCAAGATGTGATCGGCGTGCTCGTCTGCAATACGGGTGTATTCTTCATCTGATATTTCGCCCTTTGCGGAAGCTTTGGTGGCAGCAAAAAACAGCTTTCGGAGGCGTTTGTTCTCTACACTCCATTTCTTCTGAATCACTCTGGACTTCTCCCAAGCTTCCTTGGCGCCGGGTGGGAACGTACGAGAGTTCAGCCAATCTACTTTCTGAAGTTGTGCTTCTGCTAAATACTTCTTCCAGCTTTCCATTATAAGTTTCATCACTTATAAATAGTTCTATAAGTGCCTTATTCTTTATCTACGTCGTAGAAATCCTCAGCGTTGCCCTCGCGGACATCGAACTTGCGAATGATCTCTTCATCCATGATCTCGAACACTCGGCTCTTGAACTTCTCGTCCTCTAGTTTGGAAACCCAATGAGCGGTCTGGAACTTCTCTTCTTTTCCGTCCTTATGGACCAGCGAGAACCACGCGCCTGCTTGCTTGAGATTGTCGGAACCTTTGATGGCTTCGAGCCAACTCTCGGCATCCTGAATGCCAACCTCGTCGGTGCCCCATAGGATCTTGAACGCACAGTTGCGTCCCTGTGTGCCGAAGCGAGACTTCTCTAGCTTGACCTTCACCTCGGAGCCAATACGGAAACCACTTTCGTCTTCGATGAAAGCAGACTTCGCCTTGCGCCCAGTCAGCCAGATGCGTAGGGAATATACATAGTGCATAGCCTTTCCGCCTGGAGTGATATAGGGTGTCGTCATTGCGACGATACGTGCGTTGGGTCCCTGTGGAATATTAGTCTTCAACTGGTTAAGAACCAGGAAGGCAGACTTTGTATTCGCAATCGGGATTGTCAGCTTGGACATTCCCTTTGAAAGAATGCGCGCCTTCATTGCCATGGTGGACTGGGGGTTGAAATCCCCCTCCACATCGGAGACGGTAGGAGTCAGAGCCAACGAATCCCAGATAAACAGTGTTCTTTCGGTGCCCGAATTAAGGACACTTTCAACTGTTTCTAGAACGTGTTCCACCGATTGGGCCTGGACATAGATCAGATCATCTAGATTACATCCGGTACGTTCCAGGAATCCTGGGTCAATCGCTGACTCTGAATCCATATACACCACCGTCATGCCCATCTTCTGGGCATTGGCTGCACACTGCGCGGCCATGAAAGACTTGCCGGTTGATTCAAGACCTGCAATCTCCGTGAACTTGCCAACTGGTATGCCACCAAGCTGGCCGCGACAGACAATAGAATCCAGCCACCGAGAACCGGTGGGGATCCATTCTTTTACTTCTGTAGGATTTGCTTCCTTCAGATTGTGGGCGACATTCACGCCCGAAGTTTTGTTGATTAGGGTTCGCAGACCATCAATTGAAATCTTGCCTGCTTTGGACTTACTCTTTGCCATCGAATCTTTCTCCGTATCTCTTATAAATCTCTTCCCTCACATCTATGTGGAGGGATGTCACATGGTCGCGGGTGTCGCGGATGCGGCGCTGTAGCTCCAGCATCCAAAAGAATAGTATACCGAAGCCCAGCGCCGCCCACATTTTCTTACTGCTTTCGGCCGCTCAGGTGGTTTTCCACCTTCGTCAGGCGCCTGCGCATCAGCAGCGTATAGGCAAACGTCCACCCAAGGACGCCAGCCAGGAAGGCGTTATACATTGTTGCAAATGTAAAGACTTCCATTATTCTACCGCCGAGTCGTCGTCGTCGACCACGGCACTATCATCGTCATCCGATGCGCTGTCGTCGTCGTCTCCATCAGGGCAACCTGTGGAAGTAGTAATAAAAAAGCCCATCAAGAGGGCGAAAATGGCGATGAGCGCCATTCGGTTAATTCGAGCAATCATTTAATTTCCTTTCAAAATTCTTGTTCTGTTATGATCAGCGATCCTTCGTTGATCAATCGTTCATAGTGACTATGATACCCTAAAAGTCCCACCGTGTCAACTACTATTTTACGCATTCCTGAAGATTTACCGGTGATGATACGAACGGGCAGCTCATTATTGTACACAAAACTGTGGACCTTCTGTTGGACCCCTTCATATCTCTCACCATGTAAATCTAAAGTTTTCACTAGTTGAGCGTCAGCGTACCGTTCTTGGTTTCAACAGAAACGTTGAAGCCCGAGACAAAATTGTCCGGGTTAAAGAACTGGAACCGACCAGCTGTCGCAGCATCAGCTGCAAACAGATCGCCCGCACGAACCCTCACCGACGTTGAGATATTGCAACGTCCACGCTTGTAATCATACTGCTCGGTGGAATACTCAATTGAATACTCCCCATCGTAGATGGTTTCCTGCAGCTTCTCGGTGATATACTCCTCAAAGTACTCTTCACCTCGCTCGTAGTCTTCAAGCACATCCTGTGCTCGCATCTCGTTGAGGATGTCGCCACCCTCGGTCACTCCGCCGTAACTGCTGTAAACCGGAACACCGGAAACCAGCAGTCCCGCGAGCATTGCGGCGGTCTCAGTCTCTGCAACACTCTCCTCAACATGGCTCTCATTGATATGCCACACTTCGCAGCCCTCACTATAATTCAACGTCACAGTGCCGTCGTCCTCGACGCCCAGCTCTCGCAACTTCTTAATAAAATCACCCATTTTTAAATTCCCTTTCTTTGATGTGATAAGTTGAGACCCCTGTATCCCCGGGCCTCCCTGCGGCTGTCAGAGTTTAACCCGAGTTCTTGGTCTCTTGGACCTCGATACGGAGTTCCTGTGCTAGTGTCTTCACTTCCTGCATATTCTTTCGAACACGTGTTCCTGCAGCGTTATTGCCGCTAGTAAAGAACTTGTCGTGATCGTCCCGAGTTTCCTCAAGGAGTGTAATCAGTTGTTCTAGACGATTAGTTTCAGTAGTCATAACTCTTCCTTTCTTTTTTGAGGCACCTGATAACCCTGTGCCTCCCTGTGGGGGGGATAATTAAAGAGCGCCAAGCTCTGCAAAGGCTGCGTCAACAGCGCTTGCTTCACCGTCTTTGGTGGTGTTACCATACTTCGTAGTCTCGCTACTGACCGTCTCGGGATCATCAACTTGTGTGTTCATGAAAGTGTCCAGAATAGTCTGGACTTCCGCAGAACTCTTGCGTTCGAACAGTCCAGTAAACTCTGGGATGCTCTCAAGAAGTTCAGCGCACTTGTCGGGGGTCATTTCCTCGCAAAGCGGGGAAGACCGACGACGAGGCACAAGCTTCGTCTGCGGGAAGGAAGCTCCCGGGGGCTTTCCATAAGTCATCTGAAGATCCGTACCAGTCTCCGTATCGGTGATATCACCATACTCCGGATTCAGCACGAGAGTCAGAAGATTCTCGTAGGCAGTCTTGCCATAGCCCCAGATACGCACTCCGCGCTCTTCCTCGCCTCGCACCATGACGGGGCTGAAGAAACGCTGTCGCACGAAGAGGGACTTAGCGACCTTCTTACTGTGCTCATCGTTGTTGTCTGCGCCTTCGCGCCACAACTGTGAGGCGAACTCACATACAGGACATTCATCTCCGTAGTTGCGCTTGGGACATAGGAAACCGCCCTTTTCGACATTGTAGTGAAACCACATTTCCTTGAAGGGGTCCCCGTCCGCTGTCGGAACGATTCTAATAGTCTGGTCACCATCCTCTGGTCGCCAGAAAGTGTCATTTGAGGAGTTTCCGTCTCCACGTAGCGACGAGAGCTTCTCTCTCATCTTGTCTAAATTAATACCCATTTTTTATCTCCTTATAGTTGGGTTAAAGTACGATCAGCCAATATCCTGATCGTCTAAAAGTTCTATGTATGATTGTACCACAGAAGAATACTGAATGCAATAACAATATTTCTGATCATAGGTGGTTTTAAACACTCCGTATGAAATGTTAACCCCCTCGTCAAGTTTTGACTTAACAAAGGAAGTAATTTTTTGAAATAGTGTCGCGTCTTCCTCCAGATCTGCTTCATTGATACCATAATAGTATACCATGTCTCGTGGCTTTTTCAAGTGATAAAACCATTTTTCTTCCTCCTCTTCGACATCCAGAACCCCCACTGTCGCAATACGACTTAGCTCCGAAGGGGTTATGAAGTTGCCCAGAATAGGCTCAGAATTCTTAAACACATTTATCATGTGAATGGTGTTAACCAGGGCTTGATTGAGAACATCAAAGTAGCCCATGATAGGCACTTCACCAATGCCCTTTTCGATAAGCAAGTTATCCACCAAGATTACACATTCCAAAAGGGCTGAGCGCGCATATTCTTGGAGAACATTTCGTACCACTCGTTCTTGCATCTTTTGTGTCTCACTCAGGAGGTCCAAATCCGGCTGGACGTACAGCACCGTTATGCGGTTATCTTTAATCTGCTCTAGAAGCCTTAAAATGCCTCCCGAAACCTGTCCACTTCCCCCTACTGCGACGACGACCTCCTCGTTGGAGAACTTCAGCTTGCGCTTTAAGGAAGGAAAGTGTTCTTCATACTCTTCATGTGAAGCTCGCTTCCTAATCGTGATGTCAGCATCCTTATGTATGTCAATTCCCCATGTTTCATACTGAGGGAATTTAGAGAACACTCTAGCTATCTGACAGCCAGCCTTCCCGAGACCAATGATTTTCATTTCTCTTCGACCCACTCCAAAATGTAGCCCATATCAAATCCGCCGCGAGTAATGCGCCTGGTGTGGGTCGCTGCCATTATTTCACTATCTCTGATTCCCATGCGATTGCACACGAAGTGGAAGATCTCCATAATGTCTGCGGCCTCTTCGGCACAGGGGTCCTCAACGAATTCCTGAACTTCTTCTTGAAGCTTCTTCATCGCGTAGTCCTTGAGGCGATCGCCCCTCACTTGGCACACCGAAAACTCCTTGCCGGCTTCGGTGATGATCTCCGGGATACGATCCCTGACTAGCTTCTGGTAGATCTTTTTCATCGTTGCTTCTCCACTAGGCTCAGCCCCCTCAAGCGGTTCTTCTGAGGTTGGACATCTTCTGAGTATGCCACGAGATATCCCCACAGATCCGCCATCGTTAAATCTTCAATGTCGCAGTTGTATGAGATCGCGGCTTTCTCGATGGCTTCCAAGAGTCCGTCGGACACCAGCCCCTTAGCACCATCAATGGTATAGGGCTGATACTTACTTCTTACTTCCGGCACATGATAGCGGGATAAGTTTAAGTCTGGTTCGTCATATTTCATAATTTCAATTCCTTCATTGCTCCGAGGTTCCTTCCAGCGGAGACGTTAACCTTGAACATATTATAACGCGTCTTCTTGAACGTGTCAAGTAAATTTAATATTTCGTACCGATCCTCTTCGGCGAGGTCGATATACACAGCGTCGTGAATAAGAAATGCGATGTGGCTTTTTCTCCCCTTCAAAAGCTCGTAGACTTTATAAGCCTGTTCGTGCACCATATCAATTGTGGTGCTTTGAACGATGTAATTAAGAGCATGATGCTCGTCTACATTCTCTATTATTCTACCATAATCCGTCGTAATTTTTAAGCCATCCCAGTACTTATTCCGTACCAAATCCTTGTTATAGAGGCGCTCTAAGTCCTTGTTTTCCTTACTGGAATAGAGCCAAGCGAAAGTCTTCACCTTAGCTTCTTCACGAGTCAGGTTACCATCGAAAATGTTCTTAACATTCCAGTTATGAATGTCATTCTTAGGCTGCTCGGCGCCGGCTAGTGCCAGGAGTACCCTCAGTTCTGCGGCATTAAAATCAAGCTCCACTAACCAGTCGTTAGTCGGGTGAACACATGAACGGAATTCTTTGTTCATCGTAAGGATTGGAAAGCTATTGGGGTTTGTGGCCAGTCGACCCGTAACAGTCCCCCACGCGTTATAGTCACAGACCGGTCTGGCCGTCTGCAGAGTGCGCAAAAAGTTCTTCCCTCTTACGGACCCCAGCAAATGATTAATAGGCGATGTTTGAATTGATAGCGGACGAGCTTTAATGTCGGTGAGCATCTCCACTAGGTGATATACGTCTTCATAGTTCTCTGGGCGGTCGCGGCTCTCCAGAACATGAGCAGTTATCTTATTTTTTGCATGCAAATACTGAAAAAGAAAATACTCGGGGATCAGGTCATACAAGCAGTTTTCTGTTAGTGCTATCTGGGATGTGCCAAATGCTTTTAGATATGCTCTCAGGGTTTTCTTGATATGCTCCCATTCTTCTTGCATGCCGACCGGACACACATCAGTCAGGGTTGCGCCCTCGGTATAGATCTGTCCCAGCTCATAGGTCGGGCCCGGTAGTCGAGGGCTATATTCCCAAGTCTCTCCTGTCATAGGTAGAGGTCCATTGCTGTTGATAAGGTTATCAACATAATAGCCTGCACAATCTGCTTTGGTGTCCAGCAGTTGAAACAACTTGTTCTTAATCATATGATGATAATATCGCGAAACAGAGAGAAAGTCAACCTATTTTTTTAAATTTTTCTTGGGAGAGACTCCGGTAAGCTGCGAAATGTTTGCGGGGTAAATATATTTTCTGTATCGAAAGTTTACCTCCTTAGCCACCCGTTGTAAAGGAGTTAATTTATTATCGGGCATCTTAAGAGAATAGAGATTATAAGCGTTTTGCTTGAGAGCAACGACATGCTCAGGCTTATAACTTTCGTGCGACTCAAGCTGTCGGAGATCGACATAAAAATCTATTAAAAACTTATGATCCAAGAGGCCCAAGAGGGTATCCCTATCCTGTTTCTGCCGGCGGATGTTTTCATAACTAAAGGTATCACCCTCACATATACGCTCCACTTGATATAGTGGCTCAGTAGCCACCAGCAAACGGTAGGCATCCACAAGAATATTAGCCAAATGGTTTATGTCGCTTTGATACGTTGGGGCATAGTAAACATCAAAAAAATTATCACGTGTGATTCGGTCTCCCGTGGCACTATCTACATACTGGTCGACATGTACCATCAAAGCTGGGGAGAACAGGTCTGCTGTTAGAACCCAAGGCTGATTTTTATCTATCCTAAAACCATACCGTTTAGCCACCCAAGCATAAAAATCATAATTGGGATCGTTAATGAACTTCTCATACTTAGCCTTATCGTCTGAAGGGTCTACTTCAGCAATTGCAATAGACAACCCCGTACACATAGGGTCCATCTGATATGATAAAACATAAGAAGTTTTTGTTATGGGAAATAGAGATATAAGGCTTTTTAAGAAAACGCTATAGTATTTAACAAATGTTTGAAAATTTTCAATGGGGTGAGAGCGCGGGGGCTGGAACGATTTCACAAACTGTTCGCTTATTGCTCTGTGAACTGCGAGGTATTGTTGAGTTGGATCTTGATAAGCTCGTCTGGCCACCGGCTTCACGATATCAGGGTTGCCTTTAGTCGTCATGGCACCAACGAGGCCCGCATTCAAGATATGGTCTACAAATTTTCCAAACGCGTCACTCACAAAATTCAAAGCAAAGATGGGGTGTTCGGTGTTGGGAATCTGCACTATGCTGTTCGTGTCGGGGATGACGGTGTTTTGTTGCGCGTCTAGACGACCAAATAAATTACGCTTATACCAGGTATCCAAGGGTGCCGGGGCATAAGGGGCCTTAGGATAAATACGCTCTTTATACAGAGACCTCTGAAACATTGCCGCAAAGGGCGACAAGTCATTTGATCCCGCAGGCTCGCGAAGATCATCTAGAGTAAAGATAAACCCCTTTTTGTTGCGTATTTGTGTCATAGCTCGGAGCGGTCCTCCTCGGCTAAGCTGCGATCCTCCTCCATTTCCGCGAGGATGTCTTCGACTTCTTGGGTCCAGACGATGCAGGCTTCACCGGGATCTGCATCTGGTTCAGGTTCCTGCGGAATCGGTAGGGCATCGCCATTGATGGACACTATCTTCACATTGTCGCCTCCATCCATTGCGCTCATTTCCTGCATCGCGCTGACCGTAGTGGTATAGCCAGCAGGAGAAATCTCATTAGTGACCGAGTTGACCAAGAAGTAGCCTCCGAGTCCTATCATTCGCGCGATGTTTGCAACGCCGCCAAGGGCCCGAGACGAGCCGCCACCGATAGCAATGGGGTCTATATAGACATACGTGCCATTCTTTTGCAAAGTGTTGCCTATCATGTTCATCTGAACCGTATACAGCTCTTTGAGTTGTTGTGCACCCAGCGCGCCATCTTTCGAGATTCTTGCCTCGCGATAAAAAGGCATGTCTTGGCGCTGAAAACTGATTTCTTTTGCGAGACCACATCGACCACCAAGATAATAATGATATATTCCCTCTTGCAAATCAGAAATTCGGTCCCCGGACCTAGGCCGAGAATCAACAGAATAAAAGACAGCAGTAGGTATGCTGGGGCCATGCTTGCTTTCGGGAGTTAGACGTTGTCGATCCCGGTTTTGAGCTTTTCTGGCCGAAAGCGCCATGTCATCTAGTGTTACGGCACAGCCTTTGAAACTATCCGCCATTCGGAAGTTCGAAGAATTAAAAGTTATATTAAACTTAAACACCTTTTCAAAACAAGTGCTAGAATAGGCATCTGTTACAAGAGCAGCACATATATCTTTAATGAAGTCCAGTAATTTATACGATTCCTTCTTCCCTCGGATGACTGTATTAACAAACCATTCATTAAACTTGTCAAGAGAAATTGGAATACTGCCAATGTTCATATATTCAAAAATGCCGGTGATGTCACGAAACCGAAAAGGATCGATCTGTGCTAGCTGCCGCGTGACCTCTTGATTTTTTGGCGCCGATGGGCAACTGAACTTAACATCTAGAATTTGATAGGCCAACAGCGGATTGATCATCTCAACATTCGCCAGCACCACCTGCAAAGGGGGGGTGTTGGTGCCCGCTTGCTCTTCTATAAGGTGAGGTAATCGGCTCTTTAGCAGCGCATCGATGAGGTCGCCCAAATACATGAAAGGGATCCCCGTCTTTTTGGCGCCGAGACTCAAGAAGCCGGCGTTGTCGGCTAGCCTTTTGAGATTCTCGTTTTTCTCTTGTAGTTTGTTCTTGGCAGCTTCTTCGGCAACCTTCAACGATTCTAACTCGGCCGCGGCCTGGGCGGCAGCAGTCTTGGCCGCGTTGGCCAATTTGTTAACTTTGTCCCGGCGGACCTTTGCAGCCTTGCGGCGGTCTTCAGGCGTCATCTTGTTTAGGGGGGCGAGCAAGTCTGCGGTATCCACCATAGCGACGCGAACTTTGTTATGTTGGGCCAACGATCCCAAAAATTCTTTATACTTTTCAGCGCGAGTCTTCTGCATCAAGATAATTTGCTTCTCTAGTATTGCTTGTTTTTCCTTTTGAAAGCGCTCTTCCTCTCCCACCCCCAAGCTGCCGCCGGGGCCGGCTGCTTCCCTGGCGTCGAGCTCTTCTTGATCGAGAGCGCTTAGCTGTTCGTCTAACTTTTCGAGGGAATTCTTGTAAATCTCATGGCCTACAAATATATCAGCCGTAGGGCTCCGAGTGATACCCGACATAGAGGCTTGATACTGAATTACCAACTCTAAAGTTCCATCCTGTTCGAAGTTTATTTCATGACTGACGATTTGAAGATAGAATGCCCTTCGAGATCCCTCAAGGGCACTCTTAATGTTCTTAAGATCGTCGGCTGTGTAGCCAGGAATATCCATGGATTCGAGGCCCGGGGGTGTCGACCACCCACAAATGACCTTAATCCGGAAATTCTCTCCTACATATTCGTTATTAATAGCGTCGCATACATTCCCAGGCGAGTCATCCTTATCCTCAGGCTTCGCGTCAGATGATTCTGGGCGCCCCTGGATGCCTGATCCAATTATAAGATCCAAGTATCCAGGTTGATTCGGAATACCGGCGGCGAATGACGGCGGGGTCGTGGCGGTTCCTGTTCCCGGTATCTTATTATGTCGAAACAAATCATATACACTCTGGAAGTGCATTGTTAGTTGAGCACTGATCATATTGTCGACTTCCGCCGGCTGCGTGCCATCGAGACTCCATGTGAACGATTTCATTCCTGCGCCACCGAGGCGACCATATGAGCCGTCCGTTATTTGAGTAAGGTCGTTCTGATCAACAAAGTTACTAAACGGAATTCGATTTTCAGATTGAGGCACAAGGGCCGGGACAGTGTCGCCGCGTTTCTTAAGATAATTAACTCTATATAATTCAAAATGAGGAGTCATAAGCGCCCAAAGGTCAGGGCACATGTTCTGCAAGGTGTAGGCTTCCGAATCCGGGCCTCCTTCCCTTGGAGGCCATGTTGCAGGCCGGCCGTCCGAACCATGGTTCAGCTTAGATACAATGTTCGACGGCAGCCCATGGGTCAAAACGCCAACGTTTTTGTAAGTTTCTGATTCTCGCAGGGAGGCCAACTGTTCAATATTTTCCAACAACCAGCACTGCGCCTCGATGGCATGAATTTCCTTGCCGGCTCGGATTTTGCGTTTGCCGACATTCATTGGTGGCTTCGGCCTACGAGAGGGGCGCGAGCCGCCAGTTCGTGGTCGGGGTGGTCCGGGTGGTGTGGGATCCTGGGCTCCCCAAAGAATCTCGTAGATAATTTGATCATACCAACTTTTGCCGGAGGACGTCTTCCATTTGCTGCGGCCGATGTGGAGGACCATATCGCGGACCATGAACCAAAACTGCGCCGGCCTCACACAACCAACACCTCCGAGCTGGTCCCATGCGGATTCATTGAAGAACTTAAATTGAATGGCCGATTCTGGGAGCAGTGCAGGTTTCGCCCGAATCTTCCAGGTCCCGAGGTGGCTCACGTCCGCTGAGTTGCCGATCTTTTGTACGCCATTCCAGGGAGAGTAGGAGGCCCAAGCATCCGAGTACGTCGAGGATTCTGTGAAGTAGGTCGAGGCCATATTTTTAAATCTAAAGGGATGACCTATTACTATAGGGGCCGGCATCTGTTTGGCGCCGCCACTATCGGCGTAGTCCTCACTTTGTCCGTAACGGACAAGATATGTATATTTAAAAGCGGCGCCCTGGGCGAGCTCTTGTTCCCAGACCGCCTTTGTGAGAACCTTCTCCTTGATGTCCCTCTCAAACTGGTTCCGCTGTTGATTGCTCAGGCCGAGTTTGGCGATGCCGGGGGTATTGGCTAGCATCTGGGGGGTGATGCCCGGGTTACTGGTGCCGACCGGTGCCGAGTATACCAGGGGCAGGATCTTCCCGTCGGTCGAGGGCATCCTGCAGGCCTCTCTAAGAGGAGCAAAAACCGCGGAGATGTCGCTGGAGCCGGCTTCGCGATCCATTATCGAAGAAATAACAATATCGAAGTCGATGCCGCGGACTTTGGTGAGATCCCACATATTGTATTTTTGGCCGATCATCCATGGTCCAGCTATTCCGAAATCCGGGTCTAAAAGTGTCTCAAGTACGGGTTTGATAAGATCAAATTGCACCTGGCCGCGCTTGCTACTGCTGATGCCGGATATCGGTGCTTGGCTGCCTGGGGCCGCAAAGCCATGGGCGAACAAGTATTTCTCTATACGTTTCTTCTGCTCGGGTGTGGTGGAAGGCCAGTCCGCCTCCCGGGCCTTGGCGTTCTTAATCCCTTGGTCTACGACACTTGCGTCGAGGCGGCCTCCGGCAGACAGGAAGGCGGTCCGGAGCTGTTCATATATAGTCTCAGGCTTCACGGGGACCAAGGCATCGGGGGGAGCCTCGGCGGCGCCCTCTGCGTATTCCTTCGTAAGAGCCGGCTCGGGGATCTTGAAACTAGCTTCATATCCGACTGCCTTACCGTTTCTGGTCAAGCCGCCAGGCTTGGACATATCGAACGCCACCGCGTATGCGGCGCATTCCTTCATAAACTTTTCAGTAAACCAAGTTTTCCATTTTTTTTCATAATTTGTAGAAGTTCCCATCAGTTCACCTTAAATATATTCCGAGAATGGTCTCCAAAGGAAGGGGAATATAAATCAGGTCGCCGACTGTAACATTCGCCTCAGTGGGACGTTTATTAAATTGAGCAATTACCCACCAATAGGTGGAGCTGCCATAATACTGGGCTGCCAATTTATAATAACGGTCCCCCACTCGCCAGATATGTTGAACTCTCTGCACTTCGCGCATCTGAGCAGGACTGGGATATTTTGTTTTTGGACTTCCGTAGTGCCGGATGAACTTTACATCACGTTCATCAAAAACACGTTCGTATAATTCGTTCGAGTTCTTGAATACTTTACGATCGTCGAAGCGGTTTGACATAATGTTTCCTAACAGTCGCCTGTCATTTCGCCGACATTCGCGTCAGCAACGTCTGCACCGGCGCCATCTGCGGTGCGGTCCTCTTCTGTCAGAGAAGGGGCATAGTCGGGAGTATTGCGCGCCGCGGCGTCTAGGCCGCCTTGGCCCTGTACATAGTGATATCCCCCTGCAGACTCCGAGGCCATATCGTTGAGATGATTAGTACTCCGATAAAGATTTTCGCCGGGCGGATTCATCAGGCCGCCATGTGGAAAATTGGAAAGATATTTCGTCTCTCCGGATTCGGATGGGGCGCCCCCAAAATAAAAAGTATTCTCTTCACCCTTCACCCAACCCATAAGATGAGTATGCAGGACTGTAAAGGATAAGTTAATAGCTAATTCTTGATAAACCATTTCTGCCGTGGGACTTCCGGCAGTATTGCGGATACGGACTTCTTTACCCTCCGCGTTTTTACTAACAATGTCGGTGGGCAGGAATTGTCCTGCGTCTATATTGGGAGCGTAATTAATGCCCTGTAAGTACCCCACAAGCCCTTGCTGGTCTGTGTTGTTTTGGACCAGGTTCGCATATTGAAGACGCAAGAGGGGGGCGGCTGCAACAATGGCCTGGTCTTTGGGGTTTGTGCAAGAGACGCCCTTTCCTGACGACCCCTGGTCATATACGGGATACAGAAATTGAACAAGCTTATTCACGTTTTGGTTATTTCTAATGGCCTCGGCCCTAGAGCCAGCCACAACAGAGAAGCCCAGAGTAATTGTGCGTTGTGTTCCCTGAAAAGTCGACAGGGGGTCCATGCGTCCATAAACCTCTACAGGATTCCAAGTGGAGGAAAAGTCATCGGAAAAGTCAGTGACCCAACCTTTGAAAGCAATCATCTGACTTGTAGGCAAATGCTTTATCTTAATATTAAAGTCTGAAATTAACCCTGGTTGCATGTTCTATCCCTCCTATATCTCTATCGATACGTCCGCGAGGCCGGCCCGTACCTTCGCATAGCTTCGGGAGTGTCCAGCGCGTCGAGGACGAACGAATCAAACTTCTTCTTGCCCACGTACAGATTAATTACTGTGGGCTCGGCTTTTTTCTGATTTCCTTGTCCGTGCCTTCTGTCTCCGCCCATTCCGCCCCCGGGGCGGGAGAGTTCTTCAATTGCCTTTTGAATCGCTCCGCCGGCTTTCATGCCCAAAAACTCGTCTTTCTTATTGATAGGGGTAATTTGGCCGCCTGTTTCATCCCCACGATAAATGAAATCATCGACTCCTCGTTGCTTCAAGATAGCATCGACGTCCGATTTGGACCTCTTTTCCCCTTCAAACATGATGGTTCCGGAGGATCCGGGGCCGCCTTGGCCTGTCAACCCCTCCCACCCGAGGCGGCCGGCGGTCCAGGCTTGTTCAAATACATTTTTGCCATGTGTATCTGCGTTCAGCTCTCCTTCTGCGACAAGAAAACCGAGGCCCACCTTCTTCAGGGACCACGAGAGGGCCTGAGCAAAAGCTAGGCCGAGCATGCCAACAAGCGTGTGGGGGAGAGAGACGATTGATCCGATAATCAGACCAACGGCGCCAACGATGCTCATGACGGTCTTGCCAATGCGGTCGACGTTATCTTGGGCCTTGTTGGTCCAGTTGGACCATGCGTCAAAAACTAAAAAGATGGCATCCAGCCCGACAAGAAGCTTCCCGAGGCCGAACCTGATCGCGGGCATAGCGACTTCGATAATCTTGGTCAGCCACGCTGGCCTGGGCCACGCGGCGGGGTTCATGAACGTGGGTATCTTCCAGTTGGCAGGGTTCATCCAAGCCGGCATGCGCCAGTTCCTCGGATTCATCCACCTGGGCATCTTCCAGTTGGCAGGATTCAGTGCTCGAAACAGCTTGTAAATCCTCCCGGTTTTTTTGAGTCCGCCGATGCCTTGGCCTGTAAGGCCAGTTGCCCTGCGCGCAAAGCCCGTTGCGCGTTGCCACATCGAGGGCTTACCGAATCTCCCGGGGCCGCCGACGAATTGAGAGGTCGAGCGGGACACCCATCGACCGGCCTTCGCATTCCAATAAGACCCCTTGGGGGGCTTAAGGCGAGGGACCGAGGTCGGTTTCAGACCCAGCTGTGCTCGGGCGCCGTGCTTGCCGCCGCTGAGGAGCCACCTAGGCAGTTTCGAAATTACATAGCTGCCAATGAGGGCGCCCAGAAGGACTTTGGCCTTGCCTAAGGTGCTGAGGTTCGAGAACCAGGTCAGCAGCTCCTGGATTTTGTCGCCGACGATGACGATGGCTTTACGAATCTTTTCTAACCAAGGCATCCAATTGAGGGCCATTTTTTCCACGAGGTTCAGCATGAGTTCTGCGATATCTTGGGCGCGATTTACGCGCGCGTCGAGTTGAGATTTCTTCAAGCGCTCCATTTTCTGCTGTTCTGTCTCTCCTCCACCAAAGAGTTTACGAGCCTGTTCAACGCCCACACCCATACTGGCGGCGATCATCTTTTGCTCATATTTGCCCATGTCTTTGAAGTTCATTCCGGCCTGCTTCATAGAGCGCTGAAGGATCTCGACTCTTTCTTCCTCACTGGCGTTCAACATATCAATAGAGTTGAGATAAGGTCCGCCCATAATGGCGTTCAGCTTACCAACCGCCTTTCCGGCGCCCTCAAAGGTGTCAAATTGCTCGACGAGGCCCAACAGCTCATCCATTGAGAGGCCAGTGGCCTTGGCTTGGGCCGACAACTTCTGGAAGACCTTTCCAATATTCTTTCCATGGAACGCAAGCTTTGTAGCCACTGTTTTAAAGTTCTCCATGACCTTACTAAAGGGCTCATTGAGACTCTCGGCAACGCCGCCGACATCACGCAGTACGCCCTCGACCTCACCGAAGCCAAACCCTAGGCTCCGGGTTGCTTCGTTGGCAATCTGGGCCTGTAACTCCGCGGATACCCCAAGCTCTTGAAATTTAGAAACAGTTTTAGTCAGTGCTGCTCGCTGGGATTTTGTGGCTTTCGTGAAATCAACGAAACTAGAGTACAGGCCGCCATAAGCCTGGGCCACTTCATCTGCCCGGATGCCCGTTCCGCGCATGGCCCAGGAAAGGTCTGTGACCTCTCCTCCAAACTTCCGCGCAGCGCCCGAGGACTTAATAAATCCGGCCCGGGCTTTGTCCATATTGACCGCCATCATAACCGAGGCTTCAATAACCTTCATCATGAACGATACGACCCACTTAAAGGGATTTAGGAGACCCAGGAGGCCTTTGCTGAAGGCTTTGAAGCCACCCTTTGTCCCCATCATCTTCTTGGTGAAGTTGCCCATGGCGCCACTATAGCCAATCAGGGTATTGGCGAAGTTTTCACCATCTTTGTTTAATTCTTCAAGCGCCTTTTCATGGTCTTTAATGGCGTCGACGGCTTCTTTATCTGCTTCGGTGGCAAGCTTCAGGAGTTTTATACGTTCTTTGAGCAGTGGGAGGCTTTTTTTCTCGTCTTCGCTGAGATTTTGATTATAAAGAAGTTTTCTCTCAAGGAGTCTTTCTTCCTTTTCTAGCGCTTCGAGAATCTCTGTTTTCTCGCGAAGATCTTTTTTGCGCGCTTTCAGCTTTTCGGATTCGATCTCGCGGCTGAGATCTCTGGCCTGCTCCAGAAGCTTAATCTGTTCTCGGAGCGCGTCGCCGGAGGGGAGTGGGGTTTTTGGTACTTCTTCATTGGCCATAATAAGTTACTCTAACTAGTATACGGCCATCGCAGCCCAGTCTCGCGCTCAAATTTAGACACCGCGGAATTGAGTTTAGACCGATTAGAGAGAGTGCGCTCATCATTAAGACCATGCTTGAGATATGCATCCATATATCGTTTTTCACGACCTAATGCATTTGTGAAAGCTGACACCTGCAGGGGCGTACCGCGAATTTTGGCCGGGACAGAGCTGCCGCCGAACATATATTTTAATAGCAATTTTGTCAACCCCCCGAACGTGACAAGAAAACTTTCGTCTATTTCGGCGGGGTCAACATTTAAATCAATCTCAATTGGAACCAGATCGCTCATGATAAACCCTCTTCTAATAAATAGTTCTAACAAGAAAAGCCGCGCATTATTTGCTACGGCTTTTCTGAGAACTCTTTTCTGAGGCTTTCGCTTGCTCTTCGAACTCCTGCACCAATCTCTCAATAAACCAGCGCCTCAACTGAACCGGAAGGTTATAGGCCTCAAAAAAGGACCAGCCGCCATGGTGTTTTAAAATAAAGAATTCTTCATAAACATGGCGTTGATAATCACTCGTCAGGCCAAAAAAAGTCGGCCGTCAAAGGCACAGCGATCCTCCCATCATGATCGCATTCCGGACAAGTAAAGTCCTGATGGAGGTCGAGATTTGGCATCACTGCTTCATATGCTGTTCGAATTTCACGCGACGCGCGGGTTGGGCAAGCACTAATAAATTGATCCACGAGAGATGGATCCCTATCGTCGTTCACGCCAACAATAACAAGTCGTAGCTGGTCGGTCACGTTACTCTCGGGGAGCTTCATCTTTTTCTTTTTGCCTTTCTTTTTTGTCCAGCGCTGCTCATCGGCGCCAGTTAACAATTTAAGTTGGACTGAAAAATTAATTGAACTAAGCATCACACTGAATGTTCCGTCTTCGTTCAGTGTTACATTCGATGGAAGATTTGTGTGATCAAATAATTCTAGCTCATCTAGCCTAAAAGAGTTTTCCACTGCCTGGCCGCAGCTCGGACAGCCGATCTGAGTCTCATAGTGAGGGCCGAAGCCTGTAACTCGCGACGCCACGATAATGGCATTCTTGTCGCCGATCAATAAATCGGACACTTTAATCCTTTTGTCCACCAAAACCGACTGAAGCATTCTATCAACAGCTACGCCACGTCGAAGAAGAGCCTCTGATGTAAGGATGTCTTCTTCTTTCGCTGTCATGTGGCTGATTTCGACCACCTCTGCCTGATGCAGTGGATGACCCTCGCCATAAAACTGGCCTTTACTGGGAAGCTCCACAAATTCAGTTGGAGTTACAAAGGAGAATTCAGACGTTGCGTTCTGAATGAGGGGTGCCGGGGAACCTTGGTCCGGTACAACTGGCTTGGCGCCCATGACGCGATCCAGATTATTTCGTTGTGACATTCATCACCTTCTTTCTTTTAATTTTAGGCGCCGCCGTAGGTACCGCCGCCGCCTTTCTTGCTTTCATATGCAGCCCAATCATACTTCATTCCGATCTCAATATTAAGTAATTCGTCACCAGAATAATCTAAATCGCCAAAAGTGGCCGATTTGATAAAAGCATTCTTCAGGGTCCAGATGCCAACTTCGTTACCGTCGCCATCAAGCTCGGCGATCTTCACCTCACCCAGTGCGTCAAGACTATCAGCCTTATTAATTGTGCCCGGGCGGTTGTCAAGCGCATCCTGCTGCTCGTTAGGCCAGAGATAGCCAGACTTCTGGAGTGCAGCCAAAAGCAGATCTTGTCCGTCGGGATCAATTGAGTTAATAATCGTACATGTTACATCATTCCAAGTAAGAGAACCTGGATAGTAGTAAGTATTTCCTAAAAACTTGTGCTCGGTCTCACTAACGTCGAAGCCGGGCTTCGTAACAGACTTAGCCAAGTACGGCACAAATCCATTTTGTCCTAAATCCATGTAAATCAAAAATCTATGTTGTCTTTTTGGTTCAGATGCTGCGTCATTCCAAAATGCCATTTTATAAGTCTCCTATAAAGTCTATATTAACTAGATTCCTTGCGGGAAAAATCCTTTCTTTTGTCATATTAGTCATCGAAAGATGCACCCGTACGTGTAATATTGAAATCGATAGCGATAAATTCAATTGCACGTGTTGGCTTCAAGAAAATCTGAGCATACATAACGTTCCGGTCCACAAGGTCCGGTGTCGTGGTGGTCTCGTCAAGGACCACCTTGAATTCACTCAGGCCGAAGCGTGTCTGGATGCTAGCTAAGAAGGGGTTAACCTTGCTCAGGAAGCGGTTCCAGGTCACCTTGACGTTTGGATCAAAGAGCAGCTGCGCTGAAATCTGCGAGATGCGCTTCTTGACGAAGATCATGAGGCGACGGACGTTAATACGATCCAACGCCGACTGAGTTACCTGCAAGGTCTTCTGGCCGAAGATTACAATTCCCTCTGCGGGGAACTTAGCAATCGGGTTAATGTTGGCCGAGTAAAGATCATCGCGGTCGAGGCGTCGCAGCTGGTGCGAAACATCTACCACTGGGATGCCAGCGGCTCCCTCAGTCAGACCACCGCGGTTAAAGCCGGCAGGGGCGAACCACACGTCCGTCTTGCGCTGTGAGCTTGAGAAAGTACCGATTGCGGCAATAGAGGGCGGAAGCCACACAAAACTACCGTTAATGGTATCCCGCGAACGGACCCAAGGATAGAAAGCACAACCATACGAGGAGTTGATTGCTCGATCTCGAAGGTTGTTGATAACCGTCTTAAGGTTGCTAGCCGTGTTATTGCGAGCAACGGCTGTGCCGTCCTCTCGGGGCTGGAACCCACCGTTAAGGTCGATCACTGCCAAGGCGTCGGCGCGGTCTTCACAAATCCCCATCAGGTGAGTTGTGAGGCCTTCCTGTGTAAGCCCAGGCATAGAGGCGAGGTTCATCTCAACGACCTCTGGGTCGGATAGAGAGTCCATCGCGCGCTTAATCGAACCGAAGCTATAACTCTTCTGGCCATTAATATCTGTAATCCCATTCATGAGGCGACTATTGAACGGATCCTGCTCCTGGATGTCCAGGCCATCGAATCCACCATACAGTGGCACCGTAAATCTGTCAAAGCCCTGATCCAAGACGCCCGAAATTGCACCATACTCGTTAGTAAGAGAGGTACCGGCTGCGTGGGAGCCCGAAAGCCACTTAACGAAGCCCTTAGAACCACTTGACGAGCCGCTAAGGTCATCAAGAGTAAAGGTCATTGAGAGTTCACGCACGCCTGCCGAGGCGCCGGCAAACATGTTGCCAACAATTCCGCCGCGGGCCATCAACAGGTCAATTGTTGAGTCCTCGAAAGCGACGCCACCGGTTGTCCGGGTGGTTTGCATTCCGAAGTAAGCATCCGTCGGATTGGCAAGGTTACCAGATCCTGCGCAAACGCGGAATTCAGGCGCGGGGTAGAGGATAGAAGCCGTGAGATGCGATCCACTCGCCACGAGCACACCCATACCGTTTGAGGGCTCCATGTTGTTGAACATGGTACTGGCGCTGCCGAGGGAACCACTAAACTTGCCGCGTGCAACGGTTGTTCCACTCACCCAGTTCGCCGAAAGCGAACCAGTATGAATGACTGTTGCATCTGCATATTTGACAATGCCCTTAAATCCAAATGGAAGGACTGTTGCGTCAACTGTGTAGTTTTCAACGTTGCTGGCCATGGCCACTCGAATGTAGTCAGAGCGATTATCCCAATTGCCGGACTGCTTGTAACGACGTTCGTTGGCGACCCAAACACGACTCTTGTCACCAATAAGGCGTGCAACATAATTCAAAGAATCAGGGTTGAGGCTGCAATTTTCAAACTGCTCCACAATCTTCACCACATTGTCACTATCATCAAGCTTACGAACAACAACAGTAAAGCTGCCGTAGGCTTCGGCCTCGTTAGTCGACGCCTTAATGTCCTGAATAGAGATCTTAAGATTCTTGTTGGTCCACGACCCGGGCTCGCCTAAAGCATGAACCGTAAACAAAGCCGGCAGTTGCTCGACGTCGAATCCATTGCTGCTACCATTTCCGCGAGTAACCGTATCACAACCAAGGATTTGCGGGGTTTGGGCCGCTTGGAGCGGATCCTCATGATCTCGACCAGCGAGGGTATCGGTGAGACTGTACAAGGGAACAATCGCACCCCAGGTGGTACTTGCTGTGATGTTAGCCTTAACATGACGATCAAAGGTCTCGCCCAACCAATAGTTATCAACCAGCTGAGTGACTGTGCTATTGGTCTTTTGGGGGTTTGTATTGAAGACTTTACGGATATACTTGGAGTCGCCGCGATTGAAGTTACACGAAGAAGTCAATGCAGTAGAGCCAGAGGCATTTGAAATAACTACCTTAAACTCATAAGGAACGCCTGTGTCTTTAACGATCACAGACGATGCCGCGATGGGAGGACCATCTGCCGCGGTCGCTCCCTTCGTGCTGAGCATTGTACCCGAAAGCATCACGTTAGTCGTGGCATCGGTTGTATAAAAAATCGCTCCGAGCGCTCCCTGCATGGAGCCGGTGCCTCCATTTACATAGCTGGCGCTAGCAGCGCTGCCAACCGCGGTCGGGCCCTTCCAGGCAGAACCACTTGCATACTGGGGCTCAAAAATTACGAGGCCCCAGGCCTTTCCAGCGGACGTCGCTCTCCAGCCGGCTTGGCCGCCGGCGGCGAGATTGCCTTCCGACTCGGCGCCGAGGAGACGGATGTAAGTAAGGGGGGAACTGTTCTTTAGGTAGGCTTGGGCGGCATATGCTCCATAAGTAGCTGCGGTAGTATTCGCGCCGGTGCGCCAAACGTCGGATCCGCCGCGACCAGGGGACGGCGCTCCGAAAATACTAACAAATTCCTCAAAAGAATTAACAGTTACGGGCCGTAATGCGGGCCCTTTTTCGGCGCGGCCAATGATGGCTGGGCCAATTCCGGCTGGTGATGCGGGAATTTGGGAGTTGTCAATCTCATTAACAAAAACCCCCGGTGAAACGAATCTAAAGTTTTTAACTGACATTAGTGTAGCTCTCCTAAGACTGAACGGTCTTATTAAATAGTATCTTATCTCTGCAACAGACTTATTCTCTTTTTTTCAAAACGATTTGTTAATGTCGAGAATATGCTGTTAAGATTTTCTGTACCACCCGTCCGGGATGGTGGATGGAATGGCGCCGAAAACCGAGCGCTCTCGTCCGAACTTAAATTCGACCGCATTCTGTCGCCTAACAATAGCCGGCGGCTCTTGATTTTCGCCGGCTCCAATGAGATAGCCGAGGACCTCTACATTAATGATGGTTTCATAATTGCGCTGCTCCATGCCTAGAGCCATTTGGTTAGAATTGTCGGCAAAGTCGCCGGATATAAACACCTCGTATGCGTGTCCTAAGGCTCGTATACGCTTTGGCATGCGAGAATTACCAGCAATAACAAAGAATGGGCGCATTAGCTCATTCATCTGCTGTTGGTACTCTGCGCGCAAAGCAATCTCATATCTTACCGTTACCCATGTGGGAAGTGGAATTGTAATAGTGTCATAAACCACCTTGGGTGGGGTTTGGCCGCGATGACCTGTGTTGTATCGACTAGACCTGATTCCTGGGGCGGGACCATACACCCGATTTGAAAGGGCATTTTCGAACTCAGCTGTTTTTTTCTGATTTATTGTCCGGGCAACCGTAATGGTTCCCCCTTTGGGGTCTGGATCGGGGAACATGTGAGCATAAGGCACCCCCCGGCGATCGGGCTCTTTGCTAACGCCTGTACGCGCGACCGTTATCAGAGGAAGAACCAGCGTCCCCTCTTTATCTCGTAACTCTTTATCGTCTTTGGTTTGAAAGGCGCGCTCTGCAGTAGTCCACAATACTGGGACTTTCTTAAACCCATCATTAGAATTAAGAGACAGATCCAGTTCAACATCAACAAGGTTCCACATAGCCCTATCTATAGTTTCTAGGCCAGAAGGCTGAAAAGTTACCTCTTCAAGTTTGTCTTCTACCTCTTTATCGCCAACATGAGCGTATCTTTTCTTTCGAGACTTTTCTTGAATCTGCTGTTGTGTTCTTTTACTCCGTGTATCTCGGGCCATAGCCTTATCCCTAGCCTACGTATATGCCGGCTGGCACATTCTGCAAAACTTTTTCGGCTGCGTCCTGCATATCCGAGTCAGTCGTTGCGAGCTTATCATATGTCACCTCATCCAAAAGGGCCTTCAATTCATCACGTAACGCTGTCTGTTCTTCTTTGGCTTGCGACAAAAGGTCGGACGCATTTAAAGTAATGCTCTCTCCTGGGATTGGTATCTGAGCAAATTTGCCGCGGATTTGGCCAAGTATCTCTTTTGTAAGAGCCAGAGCGAACCTACGTATCCACTGTTTCCCCATAGAGTTAATGCTAGAATAAGGAAGATTTTCAAAAGGCAGTGTGTTAACATTGTTAATTCCTTTAAGGCCTTGGTCGCCGCGGCCGGTCTCTTCCCATGGATCATATTGATTATCAATTGTAAATTGCACCCAGAACTTTTCCGGGGTTGACACAATGGGTGTTGGAAAAAGTCTAAGATTATTATCCTTAATTTCATATGAGTAGTGCGATGTGCGAGTCCATATAGCATCTTCGTATGCCATGGCTTGGAGCTTATTCTGCCACACTGGAACAATGTCAAAAGTTGAGTCATCCGCATACTGACCATATGTACGAAGATTGCCCACCACAGAGAAGCCTCCATAGTAGCCATAGAATCTCCACATAGAACGAGGGGTTTTATAGAAGACCTTACGTATTGTTACGCGCTTGCCTTTAACCTGATCATAATAGGGAAGAGAGGTGTCTGAGGATGCGGACGACGAGATGAGAGTCTGAAGATCATAATCTTGGCGGCCGGATTGTGCCGTAAACGAGGCTGAGTAGATGGGCACTAGTCCACCAAAACCAGCTTCCGTGGTCAACCCTTCCGAAATACGCCTCACATATCCATAATCAAAGCGAGGATAACGCAATTCAATACTAGATCCCGAGAGCCCATCGCCTGACGTAATTTGCCCGTCCTGGTTGAAGGAGGCGGTCTGCGCTCCCAGAAGATCAGAAAGCGAGTTCTTGCTCTGATGCAGGTTTATAATATATGAATATTCTAGAACAGCTTCTTCGTATGCTGCATACACATTTCCCTGATTTAACTCAATGTCGAGGACGTCGCCACCTAACTTTTTATAAGTATAGGCGACTTGATCCACGGCGCCCGACAGAAATGGCGCCGAGTTGACATAGATTCCAAAAGGGAGCGCGCCCGAAACATTAGAGATTGCCCCTGTGACTGGCAAAATATTAGTATTACTGGTGGAAATCGGGTTTAAATTAGGGATCGCCATTAAGAGTACCTCTTTTATTCACTACTAAATAGAAAGCCCCGGCTCTTTCGAGCCGAGGCTTTCAGAAAAGTTGACCGAAGTCAGCTCTTATCTAGACCAGATCGGAGACAATCACGAGGCCGTACATATCAGGACGGACCATCTTCTTGGCGTATCGAGTCATGACTCCCTTACGGGGCACGAAGTCTTCAACACCAAAGATCGTCGGAGTAGTCTGCAGTGGCACGTACGGAGCGTAAACGTAACCACTCTCAAGGAAACTACCTCCGCGTCGACCAACAAGGATCAGACTACGGGGGAAGTAAGGATCGACATAGCAGTCGAACTTCTTCGAGAGTGAACCAACCTTCACGGTTCCAATATCACCACGATCAGCATCAGCAGTCACGTTAGCTCGGAAGCCAGCAGTGAACTCAAGGATGTTGGCAACTTCAGGTCCGCAGACGACGAAGTTGGCAGCACCGCGAAGAGTCTTGCGGTGAATCTGGGCAGAAACATCGTTGATTGTCTCAACGAGAGTCTCATACCACTCACTAACGTTACCGGTGAAATCAGGCGTCGTTGACGCACCCACTTCTGCACCAGTCTCGCGATTAACGAAACGGCCTGCAGCACGGGACCAGTAACGGACACCAGCTGTAGAGCCACGAACGAGGTCCTCAAGGATCTCGCGATCAATCTCAAGAGCGATCTGCTCAGACAGAATCTGAGTAAGCTCGACTTCAGCGTCAAGGTTGTGGTAGGCGTTAAGATCCTGTCCTAACTCCGGAGTCCACTTAGCCTTGAGCTTCTTGGTAACCGCGGTGACGGCTACACTGTCGACCTTGATGTCGATCTCGGGAATGTTCGGGCTGTTCTCCAGACCCCACTCAGACTGACCGATGACAGAACCAAGAGCAGCAGAGCCACTAAAGTAATCTGTCTGAGGCCACGACCAAGTGTTTGCCGCAGCGGCAGCACCTGTGAGGGCGCGAGCCATGGCCGGGGCAACTGTCACACCGTTGGTGAGGGCTGTAATAGCATCTGAACTCGCAAACGTGAACAGCAAGTTGCTAGAGCTACGATCACCAGCCTGACCACCGTTGGACGCAGAACTGAACTGAGTCAGACGGCGCACGAGGCGGTACGTACCAGAGATCTCACTACCGGATGCAGCGAGAATGTTCCAACCACCGGAACCACCAGCACCACCAGCACCCGAAATCTGGATGGCCACAAGGTCATCAAGATTCAAAGAAGTAGCAGCAGCAGTAAAGGTGCTGAGCGCAAGCTCGGCCACAACGACACCGGAACCAGAAAGATCCGGGTCATACTGGGTCAGGCTACCAAGAGTCGCATGCGCGTCATTGGTTGCAGTACCAGTAGCGGCATTATTAACACCACAAACACCCGAGACAACAAGACGGAAACCAGAACCGGCGACGGTCGTGGAACCAGTCGGCGATGCATAGCCGTTGTTGAGGGCGTACGGACCAGCTTCCGGGAGCGAACCTGAAGACAGGTTGACACCACCGGTGATCTGCGCACCAACCACACCACCACCAAAGAGCGATGACGAGGCTGCATAGCCCAGGCGCTGGTCCATAGACGAGCGCTCCCCAATCTCACCAGAAACGGTGAAGTCGAGGAAGAAGATGAGGCCCGAGGGCAAGCTCATCGGCTGAACACTAACAAGATCGTTAGCGATCAGCGAGCCGAATACACGGCGAACGAGGGGGAATGCGACAGCCGCAAAGCCCTCAACGTCTCCGCCCGACATGGACGAAGCCTCACGAAGTAACTCTTTTGCCTGATTCTCAAGCAGTCGAGCCATTCCATTCCGAACTGTATCATCTCCGAGACCCTCAAGAAGACCGGTGCTCTCCCACTTATTAATGAGAGCGCCCCCTTCCTTCGCGAGGTCGCGGTTAACAATACCTTCGGTTAATTTTTGTACGATAGACATTTAATAACCTCCTTATAAATATAGTTTTAGTCTAACCCTGCTAAACGCAGCATTCGATCCATTCTAGGATCTTTAGTTGCCTTGTTGCTTTCTCTTTGGGCGCTAAGGAGCAGTGACGTGTGTTTTGAAACAGCTTCACGAAGTGTTTGTGGACGGGTACGATGATCAATCGGCGTCCTCACTGCGTTTTGAATTGTATCAAACACGACTTTTGCTTCCTCAACAGAATTGGCACGACTAACAGCTTCGACAATTTGATTTTTTTGTCGCTCATTCAAGGAGGTGCTGCCTAATGCCTTGTTTTGGTAAACAAGTTTGGCGTTTGCCAAGTTCATCTTTTTAAGTTGAACTTTGGCCTCTTGTAACAGAGCTTGTAGCTCTCTAACAGAAACATTGAGATTCTTGATTTTCGCCTCGTAGAGTCCAGAATCATCCACAATATCTACTGTGTCTGCTTCTTCCTCTAACTCTTCCTCTTCTTCGAGGTGGGCCGCTGAGGCCGCGGCGATCGCATTATTATTGGCCTGCTCCGTACTATTCTCTGCGGAGTTAAGGGAAGACCATCCCTGAAGTTCGGGTTCCATGTCAACCCTCAGTAGTTCATTAACAAGAGAGTCGAGCATCTCCTCAGAGAGTTCGACTTCCTCTTCTTCTCGAAGTTCTGCGGTGTCGTCGTCACTACCTGTATCGGTGGTTTTGATTTCGCCAGCATCAATCTCGGCGTCGCCGGCGATGTCCTCGTCAGTAATGGGGCCATCTTCCTGCAATTCCATAGCTACTTCTTCGGAGCCCAGAAGATCGTCGGGAGATCCAGTTTCGCCGGCCTCTTCCTCTTCTTCTAGCTTGGCCTTGAGCTGATCGAAATCAATTTCGACTAACTCGTCTTCGGCTGGGGCATCCAGTTCTTCATTCTGAAAGGCAAATGGGGTTTCATTTAGAAAATCCGTGTCGGCGGGCGTAGTGGCTGTTGCCGTCATGTCGCCCCCACCTAGACCGAGATCTTCACCCCCACCTAGACCGAGATCTTCTTGTTCTAATAAATTACCGAGCGCATCCTTGACTTCCGAAGAATACTTCTCTAAGACAGCATCTTCGGCATTTTTCAAGGCCGCCTCTTTAAGCGCTTTCGCGTCAACAATAGCTTCTTCTAATAATGAAGACATAGAATTACTCCAATTCTGATACGTAATCAAATGTAATTAGTGTGTAGGATGAGGAAATGACTAATAGTTACGTATTGCTGTCCATAATAGTGCTCTTAGCCCCTATTCTCCTCCTTCGGACTGCTGCCTGTTATCTGTTAAAATAAACCAATACGCACCAGTACTCACCAACGTAACGCTCTGCGCGGAGCCGGTGATCCCGATTTCGTCCTCTGGGCCCGCTTGCTGGCTGGAACCCATAAACTGGCCGCCAGAGCCGGTAATCGTAAGTGTCTTATCGCCACTGTAGGTAGTCAAAATGTGATATGTTCTTCCAGTAACTCCACTAGTAGCTGGGAGAGTTACGGTTGCGTCAATGGCGCCCGTAAGGTCTGCTATGTAGTGAGTTTCATCTAGCGTCATATCACCAGTAATAACTGTATAGTTGCCGGCTTGAGAGCCACTAACTTGAAAGGTGGAGCTGGGTGTTGCCGTGCCGATGCCGACTCTATCAGCTCCTCCCGACACGTATAGAGCATAGTCGGTATTGGCTGTCATAACCTTAAAGTCCGTTGCGTCGCCCGTGGTACCGACTGTCACGGTATCTAG
>Ga0209756_1000738_pt1 | contig 31864 bp, 30 predicted proteins | sample ETNvirenome_6_85_FD_184071 | JGI IMG/M metagenome (GOLD analysis project Ga0209756, IMG submission 184071) | Marine viral communities from the Pacific Ocean - ETNP_6_85 (SPAdes) (version 3) | ecosystem: Environmental > Aquatic > Marine > Oceanic | place: Pacific Ocean | collected 2013-06-19 | reverse complement strand
GATTAAAGATTCTATTAGAGATGGTAAAATGGAACGGTGTGCAGTAGTTTGTGGTCAAGACTTGGATATTTTAAAAAGTCAGGCTTCTAAAATTTATAGATACGAGAGTTATGAAAATGTTTGAAGGGGAGTTAAAATGAATATAGGATTTATAGGATTAGGTAAACTTGGTTTACCTTGTGCATTAGCAGTAGAATCGAGAGGTCATAAAGTAGTTGGTTATGATCCTTCAGAACAAGTTAAAGATATTATTGATACGAAGAAACTTCAATACCAAGAAATATGGGCCCAAGAACATTTAGATAAAAGTAAGATAGAAATAAAATCAGTAGAAGAAGTTGTTGGTGAATCAGAGATTATTTTTGTTCCAATACAAACACCACACGGTGAACAATTTGAGGGAACAACACGAATACCAGATGAGAGAGAAGATTTTGATTATTCTTATCTTAAAAAGGGGATTAAAGATTTATCAGAGGAAATTTGGTATCAACAAGTTAAAAAGGTTGTTATTATTATTTCTACAGTTTTACCAGGAACGATTCGTAGAGAAATAAAACCACTAATAGAGTCTAATCCATATTTCAAGTTATGTTATAATCCATTTTTTATTGCAATGGGAACTACTATGAGGGACTTTTTAAGTCCAGAAATTGTTTTATTTGGAGTAGATGATAATTGGGCATCAAAGAAGGCAAAAAAGTTTTATAGAACTTTACATCATTCACCATTTTATGATACTACTCTTGAAAATGCAGAATTGATTAAAGTTATATATAATACTTTTATTTCCACAAAGATAGCATTTGTAAATACAGTAATGGAAATGTGTCATTATTTACCAAATACAAATGTTGATGATGTTACGAATGCGTTAAAAATGTGTGATGATAGAATTATATCATATAAATATTTAAGTGGTGGTATGGGAGACGGTGGTGGTTGTCATCCACGAGATAATATAGCATTGAGTTGGCTAAGTGATAAGTTAGGGTTAAGTTTTAATTGGTTCGATAATATTATGAAACAACGAGAAAAACAAACTGATTGGTTGGTAGATTTAATAGAAGAAACTTCTTTTAAATATAAAGGATGTGTAGATGGTTATCCGATTAAGATACTCGGTAAATCATTTAAACCAGAAACTAATATTACAACAGGAAGTCCATCTATTTTATTGAAGAATATTTTAGAAGAAAGAGGTCATACACAAGTTTCAATGTGGGATCCATATATTGATGATAGCGAGAATGATTCTCAACAAGAACCAATGATTTATTTTATTGGAACTAAACATCCTGATTTTACTATTTATTCATATAATCAAGGTTCTATTATTATTGATCCCTGGAGATATATTCCGAATATAAATAATTGTGAAGTAATAAGAATAGGAGAATAAAAATGATTAAGTGGATAAAGTATTTGTGGTTTAAGATAAAATCACATTACTTATATAAGAAAAAAATAAAAGAGTTACGGAAAAGAGATCCGTTTATTTATAAATGAAACATTTAGTAACGAGTGGTTGTAGTTTTTCGGACTATGAAAATCCAGAAAGAACTTGGCCATTGCATTTACAGGATTTAACTCAAATGGATAAAATAATAATAACATCAGGTTGTAGTTTTTCGGATGTGGGAAGTGTAAATAAAACTTGGCCACTACATTTTCAGGATTTAACTCAAGATAAGTATGATAAGTTTCATCATCTTGGTGCATGCGGTCAAGGTGAAGATTATATAAGTCGTTCTGTTATATATAAAGTTAATGAATTATTAAAAGATAATAATTCGGATGATATTTTTGTAATAGTTGGTTGGTCAGGGTTACAAAGACGTGCTATATTAGTGAATAATGAAACTACAAAAATGCATTATAGGTTTAAAGATTGGTATCCAATGGGGGAGTCAGAAACTATGAAAGGAGTTTCTATAGGTAGTTGGCAAGATTTTGATGAGGAATATCTCAAGTTACTTACAGAAGAACAAAATATAATTATTAGTTTGGAACATATGATTAGAACACAAGATTTTTTACGAGTAAATAATGTTGATTATAAATTTTTTGGGTTTACTAATTTATTTGCAAATTTAGATGAGGAAAACTTTTTAACAAAAGGTAGGGGTACAAGAATAGATAAAAAATATCCTAATACATCTTATTTATTTGATATAATGGATTGGAATAAATGGTGGTTTCATAATGAATTTGGTGGATTAGCAGATTGGGTTAATGAAAACATAACAGATGGGTTTGATGGAAAAGGTAAAAATACTGGACACCCATTAGCAAATTCACAAAGATTATTCACAAAAGAGGTTGTTTTAAAGTGGATAAAATAATAATAACAGCAGGATGTAGTTTTACTAATTCAGATGGAACATGGCCATATCATATAGGTCAAAGAAAATATGGTCGGGTACATAATATAGCAGATACAGGTGCAGGAAATTCATATATTAGTAGGTCAGTCATATATGAAGTAAATAATCAGTTAAAACTTGGAAAGAAACCAGAAGAAATAGTCGTTTTGATTATGTGGTCTGGTATAACAAGAAAAGAATTTTTATCTACTAAACGAGAGAATCCAATGCATGAACTTTGGGTAGACGGACCCCATAAAAACTGGATGGGTAATTTTATTCACGATAAACATTGGAATAGACATCCAAATGAAGATTCTACTTGGATAAAAAGTAGTATTCCGTATATGAATTGGGACAATAAAGCCGTAACTAAATTTTTAGATTTATATTGGAAACATTTTTATTCAGAAGAAGAAAGTTTGATAAATACATTTGAATCTATATTAAAAACCCAATGGTATTTAGATAAACTTGGAATAAAATACACTATGATGTGTTGGCAAAACATTTTTAATCAATATTCATTTAAAGTTCCAAGTGGATGGGCACGGTCTGAGGGTGATGAAATATTTGGACACGAAATATGGAATCTTGCTTGGAGAGATAATACTCATTTTAAAGAAGATAGATACTGGCCAGATAATGCAACTGAAAAAATATCAAAAGATACACCACTATTAAAAGACTTATATCCAAATGCAACTTATTTGTGGGATATGATAGATTGGGATAAATGGTGGTTTTATGAAGATGACCAAGTAGAGTTAGGTGGTTTAGCAGAATGGGTTTGTTTGAAAGCTCGTGATCCTTGGGGAAATGGGAAACATGATCCAGGACATCCATCACCACTTTCACATAAAAAGTTTTGTGAACAAGTTATAATACCGATTTTGGAGAAAAAATGAAATTACATTTAGGTTGTGGTAATGTAAGGATAGATGGTTATATAAATATTGATAAAAATGCTCTATTATCTCCAGATGTTATAGATGACATTAGACAATTAGAACAATTTAATACTAATACTATTTCAGTTATTTATATTTGTCATACACTTGAACATTTAACAAGATTTCAATATAGTTCTGCATTAAAAAGATGGTATCAGTTATTAAAAAAAGGCGGGGTGTTGAGAATTTCTGTTCCTGATATGGAAAATCTTTGTAAATATTACATAGAAACGGGGGATTTAAATTTGATTCGTGGAACTTTATATGGTGGACAGGATTATAAAGAAAATTTTCATCATTGGGGTTGGGATTTTAATGAATTATCAAAAGACTTAGAACATGCGGGATTTAAGGAAATAAAAAGATATGATTGGCAAAAAACAGAACATTCAAATGTTAAAGATGGGAGTTGTGATCATTTACCAAGACACGATAAGAATGGAAATGAGTTATCAGATGAGGAATGGTTTAAAGGAAAACTCGTTTCGTTAAATGTTGAGGCTATAAAGTGAGTAAATTTATACCAGAAAAAAATTGGACTTTACCGCCTGTAATAGAGTCGGATGAACCATTTGAGGTTAGGTATCCACACGAAGTAGAATTTACATTAATGGACATTTGTAATTTAAAGTGTTCTCATTGTTATCTTGAAACAGAAAATTTTCAAAACAGACAAGATGGATTTTTAAAATTTGAATTTTTTTTAGAAATGTTAGAACGATTGGAAACTTGTATTAAAAAGGCAAAAACTGTTAATTTTACATCAGTTGAAGCATTAATGCATCCTAATATTTTTGAAATAGTGGATTCTCTTATTGAAATAAATCAGAATATTAATATTAGAATAACTACAAATGGTATGTTATTAAATAAAAAACGAGTTGAAAAGTTGACAGAATATAAAAATTTACGATTAAATGTTTCTTTGGATGGTTATAAAAAAGAAACTGTAGAGGCAATAAAAACTGGAGTAAATTATGATAAATTAATAGATGGTATGAAACGATTACAGACGTATGGAATAGATTACCATACAAGTTTTGTGGTAACTAAAGAAAACATAAATGAATTAAAGGATTATATGCCGTTTTGTAAAAAATTAGGTGTATCTGTTATACGGGCCAATCCTTTGGCAGCTTGGAAACCTGATGATGAAATTGATGTTTCAACAGAGGGAATTTATTCAAATGAACCACTACAGAATGTATATAAATATTATAAAGAATGTGAACAATTGGCACATTCATTAGAAATGCAGTTTTTTTATAGAAGAACATATACTAAACCTTATGGTTGTGGATTTGTCTCATATACAATGTTGATTAATATGGAAGGTGGAATGGCGGCTTGTCTTTTAAGTACAAGACCAGTTCCAATGAGTCTTTATGGTAAAACAAAAATGTCCAAAGTGGTAGTTTGGGGAAATATTATGGAAGAAGATCCATATAAAATATGGACGAATAAAGAGTGTCTTGATTTCAGAAGAATTATTCATGAAAGAAGGTTACCAGATAGTTGTCAAGGATGTCCCTGTGGAGAATTGGGGATCACATAATGATAAATATTGATAAAGTGCCCGGCGAGGGAATAGGGGCGGCAAATGCAATACCAGATTTAGAAGTAGTTGAATTTTGGAATAAAGTTTTTAGTAAAGATTTAAGTGGTGTTTTAATTAATAGTCCTTATTTTTTACCAGATACTAATAAAATTTTTATAGAAAAGTTTGATAATTATATTAAATCATCTAAATTAAATAAGTTAGTAGGATTAGATGAATATAAATATAGGTCTTTTGTTCATGGTTCTTGTCAGGCATTTGATTCGTTTTGGATGCGACATAATAATAAAAGATTTAGATGTTTTAAAGGGGAATTTTTCTATCATCAGGCTAATTGGAAAAAATTTCATAAATGGTGTTATTTGGAAGATGACCACATTCAAACAAATGATGCAGTTGTTATTAGTTTACCATTTTCAGATTATTGTAAAGAACATCCAAAGATGAAAGAGATATTAGATGAGTGCGAAAGATGGGAAGTGCCGGTATTGATTGATTGTGCATATTATGTTATTGCAAGAGATATTAATTTTGATTTTACGGAATATGGTTGTATTGAAGAAATTACATTTAGTTTGAGTAAAGGATTTCATTCTGCAACTCGATTGAGGGCCGGAGTAAGATATAGTAAAAGACATTATGATGATAATATTGATATTATGAATGAATGGAATCAATATAGTCACTTATCAGCCCATTTGGGTAGTAAGTTATTAAGTTATTTTCCAGAGGATTATGTTATGAATAAATTTAGAGATAAACAATTAAAGTTCTGTAAAGAAAACAATTTAATACCAAGTGATTGTGTTCCTTTTGCATTTGGTGGAGAAGAATATAATCAATTTAATAGAGGAACGGAAGTTAATAGAATATGTATCTCGTATTTGATAGGAGATAAATTGTAATGAAAATATTAGGAATTAATGCATTAAATCATGACGCTGCTATAACTATGATAGAAGATGGGGAGATTTTATTTGCCGGTCATAGTGAGAGGTATAGTGGGGTTAAAAACGATTCTGAGTTAAATAGTGCACTATTTGCCGATTGTTATAGACAAGGTGGTAAACCAGATAAAGTGGTTTATTTTGAAAGACCATATCTAAAAAAGTTAAGACAATTAAGAGCAGGTCAATATGGAGAGGTTTTATCTCGTAAAAATTTACCATCTTATTATCTACGAGATTTTGTTGGTAATGCAGAAATAGAGTATGTCCAACATCACCAATCTCATGCTGCAGCAGGTTACTTTACAAGTCCATATGAAGAATCAGCTATTGTAGTTATAGATGCCATAGGAGAATTTGAGACTTGTAGTATTTGGTATGCATGGGGAAGTCATTTTGAGAAACGATATACACTAAAATATCCAAATTCATTAGGATTATGGTACAGTGCAATGACTCAACGATTAGGATTGAAACCACAAGAGGATGAATACATCTTAATGGGAATGGCTGGTTGGGGAACACAAGACCACAAACTAAAGAATAGTATTCGTGAAGATTTCTTTAATGACTCTGACAAACTGATTGATTTAAAGGACAATTTACATAGAGGTTGTTTAGGTTGGAATCCCGAATACTATCCATCTGATGATAGTGATGATTGGAAATTTAACATAGCTGCAAATGTTCAATGGATATGTGAAGAAGAAATCATAAAGGTATTTGAATTAACAAAACGATTAGTTCCCGAAACAGATAATTGTGTTTATATGGGGGGAGTTGCCTTAAATTGTGTAGCAAACTCTATTATAGCCCGTGACCATTATCCTAACTTGTGGATACTACCAAACCCAGGTGATGCAGGTTCATCACTCGGTTGTGCAGCATATGTTTATGGGGAACACGTGAATTGGAAAACACCATTTACTGGTTATGATATAGAAGGTCGTTATCCAAGAAAGAAAGTATTAGATGAATTGTTACAAGGAAATATCGTTGGTGTGGCAAACGGAAGGGCAGAGTTCGGTCCTCGAGCATTAGGAAACCGTTCTCTACTGGCAGACCCCCGTGGCGATGATATAAAGGATAGAGTGAATGAGATAAAACATAGACAAAAGTTTCGTCCATTCGCTCCATCTGTCCTCGAAGAACACGCCCACGAAATATTTGATATGCCAGTTAAGAAATCTCAGTTTATGCAGTTCGTAGCACCCTGTAAAGAACCCGATAAGTATCCTGCAATTTGTCATGTAGATAACACTTCACGAGTTCAGACGGTTAGTATGGATGATAATCCAGGTTATTATAAACTTATTAAGGAGTTTTATGAGAAAACAGGATGTCCAATGGTATTAAATACAAGTTTAAATGTAAAAGGTAAACCAATAGTGAATAGTTATCTTGGTGGAGTTGGATTTGCTAAGAAATATAAAATAAAGGTGTTTTAATCGTATTTATCGGTATGGAGAATATATATTTAGTAGAACCATCATTTTTATATGAAGATATTCAAATACGATTACCTTATTCTACGGGTTTGATTTGGTCTCATTGTAAAACAAATAAGATTATAGAAAAAAACTATAAACTTTCTGATATTTTATTTGTACGTGAAGAAATAGATAAGTTTGTTGATAACATATACAACCCATCAGTAATTGGTTTTTCTTGTTTTGTTTGGAATTGGGCATTTAATAATGAAGTTGCTAAAGTAATAAAAGAAAAGTATCCTGATTGTGTTATTGTATATGGTGGACAACACCAACCTTCTACAGATAGATTAAAACATGAAAAAGACTTTTTTAAAAAACACTCATATGTAAATATATTAGTTCATGGTGAGGGTGAGTTAACTTTTGAACAAATTCTTTTAGAAAATTTAAAGGAAAAGAATTGGTCTAAAGTAACAGGTATAACTTATCAAACAAATAATTATAAATTTGTTACAACTTTATCAACACCAAGAATTACAGATATTGATTCTATGCCAAGTCCATATTTAGATGGAACTTTTAATAATCTTATTGAAAAATATAAAGATAAGAACTTTAGATTTACTTGTACTATTGAAGGAGTTAGAGGATGCCCGTATAGATGTACTTTTTGTGAAATAGGTAGTTTATATTTTCAAAAATTACAAAGACAAAGTTTTAATAAGTTAAAAAAAGAAATTGAATGGATGTCAGAAAATAAAGTTGTTTATATTGATAATGCAGATTCAAATTTTGGACTTTTTGAAGATAGAGATTTAAAAGTGGCAAAATTATTAGTTTATTTAAAAAAGAAAAAAGGATTTCCAATTAGTTTTAGAAATGATTGGGCAAAAGATAGAGGTGAACGATGTATTCCTATTGCAAAAGTTTTAAATGAGGAGGATTTGAATAAGGGGTTGACTTTAGCATTTCAATCATTATATGAACCAACTTTAAAGGCTATAATGAGAAAGAATGTAACGGGGAAATATATGAAAGAATTTTTAAAGAAATGTAAAGAAGAAAATTTACCTATATATGTTGAACTTATACTTGGTTTACCAGAAGAAACATTAGAATCCTTTAAAAGAGGAATATTTACTTTAATGAATAATAACCAACATAATTATATAGGTATTTATCCGCTAAGTATTTTACCAAATACACCTTTTGGTGATCCTGTATATATAAAAAAGTATGGAGTGAAATATAGAAAGACTAAATCCCTTTCTTATCATATTACAAATACGGAAATGAGTACACAAGAAGATGAAAAAATTGTTTGTGAAACAAATACTATGACCCATGAAGAAATATTAAAGGCCCATAATATCAGATGGTTTTTAATGATTTGTCATTTTTTTGGAACTACTCAATTTATAGCAAGATTTTTTAAAAATTATTTAGATATTTCTTATGAAAGTTTTTATGATAAATTATATGAGTATTTTATAAAAAAAGAAGATACTGTTTTGGGAGATGAAATTAAAAAGTTTAAAGTAGCAATAAAAGAAGTTTTTAATGATTCAAGATATTGGGGGTGGTATTTGGAAGATGGTAGGACATGGGAATTTGATGAAGGAAGTATATTTAAAATTTTTAAACAAAAAGATCAATTTTATAGAGAGATTAGAAGATTTATTGTTGAAGAAGTATATGCTGATGATTTATCAATTATAGATTCAATAATGGAATATCAAGAGAATGCATTGATTATTCCAGATAAAAAATATCCGTATAAACTTAATTTAGATTACAATATTCATGATGTAGTAAAAAATAATAAAAATTTGATGAATGGTGATTATGTATATGATATTGATGGAATGCCAAAGTCAAAAAATTATAATGGAGATATGATAAAATGGTGTCGTGAGTTATATTGGTGGGGGAGAAAAGAAGGTAGATACAAGTCAATAATAAGGAGTTATAATGATTAATAAAAAACGAGTTGGATTTTCTAAGAGATATAATGTAAAGGTATTTTAATGGATGTATTGTTTTTAAGTGACATCGCTACTGAATTAAATGAATCAGAATTTGGTAAATCAAAATTACCGAGGAATATACAGAAGTCAAAGTGTGAGGGTGATATTCCATTTTTAGATTATTTAAAAATTAGAACTTCATCATCGGTAAATTTGGGAAGGGGAAATAGTTTAACTTCTTCTAATTTTTTTAAAACTGTCAATTTTTTGACGGATGATTTTACTGAGAAATATATTATTTTTTATGATGGGTTTGATGGTAAAAAATCATTTGAAAATTTAGTTAAAACTAAGAGAATTTTAAATGATTTGAGAAATAAAAAGTGTTATGTTATTTTTTTTCATACAGATTGTGTTGGATGGCAATTTAATCCAGATGATTTATATTGGGTAGAGTTTAAAGAATTAGTAAAAAACCAAAATATAGATATAGATAGATTCGGATTTATTATGTATGAAACAGTTTTGAAAGATGATTATGATAAGGTTGGTGAAATTGGTATAGATTTTTATTCATTTAATGATACTTCTAAATTTATTTATCATCCAGATAACTTTGCACGGTCATCTCAGTTGGATAAAAATACTTTATCAAGAATGTTTCGTATTTCCAAAGGATATTATAGACAATTTAAGTATTGTTCTCATAATAATAATATTAAAGATCATAGAGTTGAGTTACTTTTATTTTTAATAAAAAATAATTTATTGGATGGGGGAGTGACAACTTGGTTTGGGGGAGGTGAACCCAAGGCACAGGGGGTAGGTGAATTAGACTTTACAAAATTTAATAGTGTTAGTAGGGGTATAGTTGATTATAGTAAAGAATATGGAAAGGAATCAGTAGAATTTGCCAATAAGTTTATTCCAAATAGTTATGATTTAAAAGAAGAGGGTTTTTTCACTTTTTTAAATCCTATTCCACATTTTAATAGTTATTTTGATATAATAACGGAAACTTCTTGGGGACCAGGTTATGATTTTGAAGTTCCACAGAAAATACATTTAACAGAGAAAGTTTGGAAACCTATATCTACATTTCAACCTTTTATTTTAATATCAACAAAAAACAATTTAAAGAAATTACGCGAGTGGGGATTTAGAACTTTTGATGATTTTATTGATGAATCATATGATGAGTTAGATACTTATGAAGAAAGAATAAAAATTATTAATAAAGAAATTATAAGGTTATGTAGTATGTCGAGAAAAGAATTAGATGCCTGGTATTGGTCAATGGAAGATATCTTAGTTCATAATTCTGAAAATCTTACTAAGTTTATAGATATGGAATATAATAAGTTACAAAAGGTATTTGAGTATGGGTGGAGTAAAGTTTAATGAATTTATTATTTTATAGTGATACACTTGGATTAGATGGTGCATTAGATAAAGAAACTTTTTTAGATTATTTAAAATATAGTGATAGTTTTTTAAAGGATGTTAATTTTATAGATAACGATTTAGCAGATAAGTATGTAATTTTTTTTGATACCTACTGTGGAAAAACCTCACTTGAAAATTTATTATGTGATTCGGAAAAAATTGTTTCAGATTTACAAGATGGTAATTGTTATATATTATTTTTCTATACTGATGTAGTGGAGCATCAATTTAATACAGATGATTTATATTGGACAGAGTTTAGAGAGGTGATTAAAGAACATAATATAAATGAAGATAGATTTGGATTTGTGTTTTATGAAACCATTTTAAATGAAAAAAGAAACGAAATGGATAAAATTGGAATAGATATTTATTCATTTAATAGATATTCTGTGTTTTCTTATCACCCGAAAAATAATTTTTTGTTTAATATTTTTAATAATACAAGGGGATATTATAGACAATTTAAATATTGTTCATACAATAATAATATAAAAGATCATAGGGTAGAATTATTATTGTTTTTGATTAAACATCAATTATTAGATGATGGAATAACTACGTGGTTTGCAGGTGGAGAACCACAGGAACAGGGAGTGGATGATTTAGATTTTACTAAATTTGATAGTGTTGGTTATGGTGTTGTAGATTATAGTAAAGAGTATGGAAAAAAAGTTGTGGATTTCGCTAATAATCATGTCCCAAATAGTTATGATTTAAAGGAAGATGGTTTTTTCGATGGACTCACTTTTTTAAATCCTATTCCACATTTTAATAGTTATTTTAATATAATAACTGAATGTTCGTGGGGTCCAGGCATTGATAATAATGATTTACAAAAAATAACAATAACGGAGAAGGTATGGAAACCCATAGTTACTTTCCAACCATTTATTCTGATATCGATGAAAGATAGTTTAAAGAAATTAAAAGAGTGGGGGTTTAAAACTTTTGATGGGTTTATTGATGAGTCATACGATACTTTAGAAACTTATGGTGAGAGAAAGAAGGTAATAAATAAAGAGATTATTAGACTTTGTAATATGTCTAGAAAAGAATTAGATGATTGGTACTGGTCAATGGAAGATATTCTACAGCATAATGCCGATAACCTTGTTAAGTTTACAGATAAAGAACATTCTAAATTAGAAAGTGCTATTAGGAATGGTTGGAGTAAAATATGAAAAAAATAAATATTCTAATAGAAGGTATCGGAGGTAGAAGTTGGGGAAATACTTGTGGGGGCGGTTTACGGGATACTGAAGAAAAGCTAATCTTAGATTTTTTAAATTTGGAAGAAATAGAAGATGATACATTTTTTTTATATCCAATTTCTATTGGAGATTACCGCGGATATCTTGGAATTGGTGATGATACCTTTGATGAGAAAAAATCTTTTTTATATCTTATGAATTTAAGAATTAAAACTTTAATTCAAAATAAAAATGGTTATATTTTAGTAAATAGGTTTGCAGAGGGGCATGTTACACATCAGAATTATAAAGATTTACATAATGAATTGATTAAACACAATATTCCAGCTAATAAAGTTATGTTGGTTTCGAGTAATATGAATGGTAAAAAACAATATAAAATATTTTGTAAAAGTATGCAAAATTTGACAAAAACAAAAATAACAGTTATTGAAGCCGCACATAGATTAGAGTCTGCTGTAGTTACTTATAATCAGATTATAGATGATAATTTTAATAAGGAACTCTATAATAAAGTATGGCCATATAAAAATTCTTTTTTTACTAAAAAAGAAATGAAAGATATGAAAGATACATTAAGAGAAAAATATTTTTTATCTTATAATAGAATAATTAGAGAATATAGATTAGCATTAGTTGCAATGCTTTATGAGTTGGGGGTACAAGACAAGGGAATTATAAGTCTTGGTGCACCGAAAGTTAATAAGGAATATGGTGGAGTATGGCCAACTCATATAGGAGATTTTATAGAGGATAAAAAACAGAATGAAGTTGTTAGTAATGCAGTTGCAAATATAAAAAGTTTATATCCGATAAATGCAGACAAGGATATTACACCTGAAACGCAATATACGGAAGAAGGGGAAAAAATTGGTGGTGCAGTTGGAGATTATTCACACTTTTCACATCAATATAAGAGAATATATTTTAATATTGTAACTGAAAGTTGTTATTATGAAGATTGTATCTATTTTAGTGAAAAAACGTTTAGACCAATTTCTCAATTAACTCCATTTTTATTTGTGGGTACTCCATTTTCGTTGGCAAAATTAAGAGAAGTAGGATTTAAAACATTTAGTCCATATATAGACGAGTCATATGATGAAGAAATTGATAATGATAAACGATTTTTTATGATATTGGATGAAGTTAAAAGGTTATGTAATATGACAAAAAAGGAAATCCATAAGTGGTATTATGAAATGGAAGATATACTCATTTATAATCAAGACCATTTTGCAAATTATAAAATGCAAGATCACAAAAATGTTTGGAATGAAATTTCAGATGTAATGTATGGATGATTTGATGGTTAGACAAGAAGAACTTGAATATATTAAACGACTTTTTGAAGAACCAGATGGTTATATACATTATAAAAGGTTTTCTGAGTATGTTAATATTGAAGGGTTTAATAAAATTCCAGATGAAGATTGGTGGGATGAGATATGTTATTTGCAGAGACCAATATCAGAACATTTTCCTCATATATCAAAACTTCATGGATTTGATGGTGAAGAGCATGGAGTAACAGTTTGTAGGTGTGTGTGGGAATTGACAGGTAAAAATACACATGAAGCATTAATTACATATCAAAGAGAAATAATTAAAGCTGGTGGTGTAATGCCAGTAGATGTTAAAATTGAAGAAGGAAAGGTTACTTATTTAGATGGCACTCACAGAGTAAGGGCAAATATACAACTTGGAAATGAAATGATTCCTGTTTATATTAATCGAGAGAAACACCATTGGGTGACTTGTTGGAGACCTGGTGTGATTTTAGAAGATGGAACTCTTGATATGAGTTATGATTTTAGTAATGAGGGTATTTTAAGATGAAATATAACTTTTTATTTTAATAATAATATTATAGGAGATTTTAATGAACATATTATGTATTAGATATACTAATAAATTAGAGATAATGAAAACTGTTGGTGCGGTGCCCGCAGTTCTTGAATATAATTTAAATTGGCAATGGCCAGATAAAAATTTACCATTTTCTTATCCTGAATTTAATAAAAGTGGATTTAACTTTATTGAAAAAAATGAGGATCCATATATAGCCTTTTTTGCATTAAAATTATTTGAAAAATCTCTAACTCAGAAACTCTTTGAAGATGATGATTTGTGGAAGATAATTAAACGAGATTTTGATAATAATAAATGTAAAATAATATTTTACAGTCCAGATTTTGATGCTACACGGTTAGCTAAAAATTTAAAACTTGAAAAAAGTAAAGTTAAAATTATAAGTGGTGAATTTACAGATAATAAAGATGTCTATTTTTGTGAATTTAATGGTATGTCATATTATAATATTTTAGATGGGGGAGTTAATTATGAAAAGTTATTTGAAAGTATGTCTTGTTATTACAGGGATTATCATTTTTTATCATTGAATCATTCAGTTAAAAAACATAGGATAGAATTATTTAATTTTATAAATAAAAATGAAGAAATTCGGTCAAAAACAAAATCAAATTTTTTTTCAAGAACTATCACCCATTTCCCACAAACTGAAGATGAAGTGAGAAATAAATTATCTGGTTTAGAAATAAAATTAATGGATAGTGATTTAATTGATGACCAAGATACAATACATTTTGATAAAAGTAGAATTAATCCTATTATAGAATATAATTCATATGTCAATTTAACAACTGAAACAGGATTTGAAGGTAATAAAATTTATTTGACTGAAAAACTTTTTAGAAATTTTGTAACTTTTAAACCATTTATTTTGATAGGTCAGGCAAAGTCTTTAAAGAGGGTAAAAGATTGGGGATTTAAAACATTTGGGGAGTGGTTTGATGAATCTTATGACGAAATTAAAGATGAAAATAAAAGATTAGATATGATTAAAAAAAATATATTAAAATTATCAAAACTTTCTAAAAAAGAAATTCATATATTATATTATGAAATGGAAGAAGTATTAAGACATAATTATAAACATTTAAAAGTTCATTATAAGAATCAATTAAAAGAATTCAGAAATTTTTTGTTAAAGGTAGAAGTATGAGTATAACTTATTATTGGAATAATAAACTTGATCCCGAATATCATATCCAGATGTGGACAAACAGAATTTGTCTTGAAAAAATAACAGCAATAGGGGTTAAAAAACCAATTTATATATTTTTTGTAAAGAAGCCTCATGATAATGATACGGTGTTTGAAGTTATCGATTCGGTAGTTGGTAAAAATTATAAATTAATTGTGTGGTTTCTTGATCACAGCACGTTTGATGATTATTATGATGGAAGAATTCTTCAATTACATCAGATGGGTGAAGATATTATAAAAATTAGTCCAGATATGAATATCAAAAATGATTATCCTTTTAAAATTTTGAATAATCATTCAATGGCTGATACTGTATTAGAACAACAACAAAATGATAGAAAATTAATTATGGGATTATTTAAGAAAAGTCAAAAATGGGGTAGACAAAAACATTTTTTATCATTAAATGGTAATCCAAAAGGTCATCGAATAGTGTTGTTGGCACATATTTTAAATAATAATTTATTTGAAAAATTTGATATATCATTTAATTCATTTTTTTGGAATGAAGATGTAAATTTTGAACATTTGGATGAATATAATTTTGAGAAATTTGATACTTCTATATTACCATTGGATTTGGATTTGAAAAAAACAACTCCTTATACATCTACTTTTTTAAATATAGTATTATATTTTCATTCTTATATTGATGTGGTTACTATGGCAGAATATGATAATAAGGGTGTATATTTAGATGAAAAAATATATAAAAGTTTTGCATGTTTAAAACCTTTTATAATAGTAGGACAATATGAAACATTGAAAACTTTAAAAAGCTATGGATTTAAAACTTTTTCACCAATAATAAATGAAGATTACGACAATGAACAAGATAGTGAAAAACGAATGGATATGGTTATTCAGGAAATAAAAAAGTTTAGTGAGATGCCTATAACTGAAGTGGATAGAATATTTTGGCAATTTAAAGATATTTTAGTACATAATTTTTTACATTTAAAAAAGTATATAAATGATATAGATGATACTTTAATAAAAGAAATATGTAAATAATTTTGTTATGTACTATTTATTTGTAGTCCAAGTGGTACTAACTCGGGTAACCAACCCTGAAAGACCTAACCGACCACGAGAAAGGACTATAAACACGGAGGCACTTTAAATAGTGTCCTCTTTAATAGAGGATTTTTAGTTTTATGGACAATATAAAATATGTGTATAGTAATGGTTGTAGTTACACCGAAGGTTGTGGTTTAGATAATCCAGAAAAAGAACGATATTCTAAATTTCTTGCCGATAAGTTTAATGCAGAAGATATTAATCAATCAGAAGGTGGTTGTTCTAATCAACGAATATGTAGGATTACATACGATTGGATTTCTGAAAATCAAGATAAATTAAAAGATACTTTATTTGTATTACAATTATCATATCCAGTTAGAAATGAAATTTGGGTAAGCAGGGCCTCTCAAGACAATTTTGACCATCATGGTGGATGGATAGATTCAGAATTTTATGATGGAGGGGGTATTTGGTTTGGAGCCCAATTTGGACATGATGGTTATACTGCGTGGGAAACCCATCAAAGAGATACTTCTGTAGATAAAGATGAAATAAATTTTAATTATGTACCTGATAATAAAACATCATCAGAAATAACTTGGAGATATGTTATATCGTTACAATCATTTTTTAAAATTAACAATATTAAATATATTTTCTTTGAAGGTGATATTAATGAACATGGATTTTTAGATAAAACTTGTAAAATAGCAGAATTGGTTAATTTTGATTGTTTTTATCAAGAACCATTTTTGGGTAGTGCTAGAAATAGAGTAACGGAATGTAATCATCCAAATGCAGAAGTTCAAATAGAATGGGCAGACAAGTTATATTCTTTCTATAAGGAAAAATATAGATGAGAGTTTTAATAACAGGCATTACAGGTTTTGTTGGTAGTCACATGGCTGACTATTTATTAAAAAATGTTCCAGATGTAGAAATCTTTGCCACTCGAAGGTGGAGAAGTAAAGAAGATAATATCATACATTTATTTGGGGATGAAAGAGTTATATTTGAAGAATGTGATTTATTGGATAGAGGTAGTCTTGCAAGAATTATTCATATATCAAAACCAGATTTAGTTTATCATTTTGCAGCACAAAGTTTTCCAGAATCGAGTTTTCTTACTCCAGTCAGTACTTTAACTACAAATATAATTGGAACTACAAATTTATTAGAAGAATTACGACTCGCGAAAGAAAGAAATTATTGTAATCCTACAATAGTAAGTGTATCATCTTCAGAGGTCTACGGTGATACTTTAAAAGAAGAAACACCAATCACTGAAACCAATCCAATTAGAGCAGCAAATCCATATTCAATATCAAAAGTAGGACATGATTTAATGTCGCAATATTATGCAAAAGCATTTGATATGAGAGTTATAATAACTCGTATGTTTTCACATGAAGGTGCACGCAGAGGAAAACGATTTGCACTATCGTCATTTGCACATCAAATAGTTACGGCAGAAAAGAAACCCGATTTTCCGCCATATGCTCCAAGTTTTCCAACACATCCAATACGACACGGAAATCTTGATTCGATTAGAACTTATAATCATATAGATGATGCAGTTCACGCCTATTGGTTGGTTGTAGATAAGTGTGATCACGGTGAAGTTTATAATATAGGTGGAGATTATACTTGTTCAGTTGGAGATGCATTAGATATGTTAATTTCAAAATCTAAAACTCCAAAGGCATTTATAAAAGAACTTGATCCGAATAGAGTTAGACCAACCGATATAACATTACAGATACCAGATAGTACAAAGTTTAGAGAAAAGACTGGTTGGAAACCAACAAAAGGATTGGAAGAAATATGTGATGATTTATTAGATTATTGGCGAGAAGTACTATGAGTGATTTTAAAGTAGAAATAAAAACTTCAGAAGTATTTCCTGAAGTAAAAATATTGAAACCTGATCCTTGGTTTGATTATCGTGGTGAGATGTGGACATTTTGGGAAAAGGAAAATGAAGTATTACCAGAAGGTCATGAATGGAAAATTTCTAAATTCACTCGTTCTCGTAAGGATGTATTACGAGGATTACACGGAGATAAAGTAACTTGGAAAAACATTACTTGTGTATGGGGCGAAATATATTTGGTTGTAGTTGATAATAGACCAGAATCACCAAATTATAATAAATGGGAAAGTTATATAATTTCAGAAAGAAATCATTTAAGTGTTTTAGTTCCACCTGAGTTTGTAAATGGACATTTGTGTTTAAGTGATGAATGTTTATTTCATTATACACAATCATATCCAGAAGATTATGTTGATTGGTTTGATCAAGAAGAAGTTAAATGGAATGATAGTCAAATTGCAATAGATTGGCCAATAGATAATCCTATATTAAATTGGAGAGACAAATGATAGATAAACAATTTTTAATAGACTTTGAAACAGAGGTTAAAGAACGATATGAAGCAGGTGAAATTTCAGCACCAGTTCATTTAAGTTCAAATAATGAAGAACAACTTATAAAAATATTCGAAGATGTTAATGAAGATGATTGGGTATTCAGTAGTTGGAGAAATCATTATCACGCATTACTACATGGTATTCCAAGAGATACACTTATGGATTTAATTGTTCGTGGTAAAAGTATGAGTGTGTATTCGAAAGAACCAAAGTTTTATTCGTCTGCTATAGTTGGTGGAATTATACCAATCGCACTTGGAACGGCAAAGGCACTTAAAATGAAACAAGATGATACTTTAAATAAAAATTATTACAGAGATAATGAAAGAAAGGTGTGGTGTTTTATTGGAGATATGACTTTTGAAAGTGGTATTTTTTATGAGTCATATAAGTACGCAAAAAACTTTGATTTACCGTTACAATTTGTAGTTGAAGATAATAATCTTTCTACAAATACACCAGTTGATGAAACTTGGGGCGGAAAACGAGATAGACCAAGTGATGTAATTTATTATCAATATAAAAGTGATTATCCACATCACGGAACAGGAAATTGGGTGTTATTCTAATGAAATATAAAGATGAAATAATAAGAAGTATGGAGTGGTTGAGTGAGAAAGATGATACAATCTTTTTTGGACAATCGGTTTTGTATAGTGGTAATGCAATTTATAATACATTAAATACTTTACCAGAAGAAAAGAGGTTAGAACTGCCAGTATTTGAAGAAATACAAATGGGAATGTCTACGGGAATGGCATTAGAAGGGTTAGTTCCTATTAGTTGTTTTCCAAGATTTGATTTTTTTATGAGATGTATGGATGCATTAGTAAATCATTTAGATAAGATGCAAAATATGACTGAAAAAACATTTAAACCCAAAGTTATAATGAGAACTTCTATTGGTTCTACGACACCCTTGAATGGTGGTGTTCAACATACTAATAATTATACTGAACCATTTAAACAAATATTGGGTGAAGTTGATGTGGTATTGTTAAATGAACCAGAAGAAATATTTCCTGCATTTGAAAATGCTTATAACAGAGATGGTTCTTCATTAATAATTGAATGGGGCGATTATTATAATGATAAGTAAATCTTTAGATTTAACTGGACAATCATTATGGAAATATCCACTTGCATCTGATACTATTGATGAAAGTGATATTAATTCACTTATAGATTGGCTAAGGACAAATCCAAGACTTACTATGGGAGAAGTTACAAAACAATTTGAACATAGATGGTCTGATTTTATCGGAACTAATTATTCAGTTTATCTAAATAGTGGTTCATCTGCCAATTTATTAATGGTTTATTCACTATTAAATGCGGGTAAACTTAAAAATAATAAATTTTTAGTTCCATCCTGTGGGTGGGCTACTACATTAAGTCCATTTATTCAATTTGGAATTGAACCAATTATGGTTGATGCGGAAGATGGTAATTATAATATTGATTTAAATATTGTAGAAGATTATTTGAAACGAGGTGACATAGATGGTTTTATTTTTGTTCATGTTCTTGGTGTTCCACATAGACGAAAAGAATTGTTGTATTTAAAAGAAAAATACGGATGTTATATTCTTGAAGATTCTTGTGCATCTGTAGGTGCTAAGTATGATGATGAAAGTTATGTTGGAACACTTGGAGATATGTCATCCTTTTCGTTTTATTTTGGACACCAATTATCTACGATTGAAGGTGGTTTTATTAATACAGATGATAAGTTTTTATATGAAGAATTGTTAAAGTTGAGATCACACGGTTGGGTAAAAGATATTGTTAATGATGAATATAGAAATGATGAAAATTTCCCATTTATATTCAATGAACCTGGTTTTAATGTAAGGTCAACAGACTTACAGGCATATATTGGATTAAGACAATTGGAAAAGGCAGAACGTATTTTTTCAAAAAGAAATGAAAATCATATGAGATATGTTGAAAAATTAAATGATAGATTTGAATTACAAGATTGTGAAAATACTACACCAGTTAGTTTACATATTGGTATATTGGCAGAATCGAATAAACATAGAAAAGAAGTAATTGAAGAATGTAATAAAAATAGTATTGAAACAAGAGTTTGGTCACATGGAAATCTTGGAAAACATAAATTTTGGACAAGTAGATACGGTGAATTTAGTGGAGAAGTTGCTAATAAAATTTATGAAAGGGGTTTTATTGTTCCAACTCATCCATTTCTTGAATTGAAAAATATTGATTTTATATCGGAGATTTGTAATGAAACATGATTATAGTAGTTTAATAGATGATTATAAAAAAAATGGATTTGTAATAGTTGATAATTTTTTGCCTGAAGATATTGCAAATAGGTTAGAATTGTTATATTCTGGTAAAGATAATGATTGGACTTTTACTGATCAAACAAGGCCTGATTTTTTTAAAAAGTCACATTCTCAAAGTTCTTATACTAATTCGGTATATTTTCCTGGAGAAGATGAAACATATAGTGCAAAATTTTGGAATTCGATACCATTGACAGATAATACTGAAAATATTCATGATGAATATTTTAAACCTATATTGGAAAGGATAGGCGAGGTGGAGTTAAATGATTATTATATAAGATGTTATAAACTTGATGATGGGTGCCATTATAGAACTCACATTGACAATTGGGTTGGTGAAATTGGATGTATTTATTATGTTAATAAAAAATGGATTTGGGATTGGGGCGGAATTCTTCATGTGGGAGTGGATAACGAAGTTGATAAAGTAGTTCCAATTTTTCCAAAATTTAATCGTGCAATATTTGTTAATCATGGTGGATTTAAATTTCCACATTATATTAGTCATGTAGCCTCTTATGCATTAAATCCGCGATTTTCAATGATTACTTTTGCTAAATAAATAATATGAGAATATTAATTACAGGTGGTGCAGGATATTTAGGTTCAGTATTATGTTCTGATTTGATTAAAAATCATGAAGTAGTAGTGTATGATAATTTATTATATAATCAGACATCCTTATTAAATTTATTTAGTAATAAAAATTTTAAATTTGTATATGGTGATGTTAGAGATTATTCTAAATTGAGTTATTATGTTAATAAGGCGGATGTTGTTATACCTTTAGCAGCAATAGTTGGATTTCCTGCGTGTGATAGAGATAAACAATTATCCACCACAATAAATTATTATCAGATAAAAGATATACTTAAAAATACTTCTAAAGACCAGAGAATCATTTTTCCTAATACTAATAGTGGATACGGACATAAAACTGAAGGGATATGTACTGAAGAACAAAAATTAACTCCTATAAGTCATTATGGAGTTACCAAATGTGATTCTGAAAATCTTCTTTTAGATAGTGGTAGAGTGATAACTTTAAGGTTAGCTACCGTTTTTGGTATGTCTGAAAGAATGAGATTAGATTTGTTAGTAAATGAGTTTGTATATAAGGCATTGACTGATAGATATATTACGTTATTTCAAGCAAATGCAATTAGAAATTATATTCATATAAAAGATGTATCTTTAGCTTTTGAATTTATGATTGATAATTATGAAGATAATGTTGGTGAAGCATTTAATGTTGGGTTGAGTGATACTAACATAAGTAAATTAGAACTTACAGAAAGAATTAAAAAATATATACCAGATTTTGTTGTAAATCAGTCTGATTATTATGAGGATCCAGATAAACGAGATTATATAGTTTCAAATGAAAAGATTGAGCGTGCGGGTTGGAAACCAAAATATTCTTTAGATAATGGAATAGAAGAACTTATAAGTGGATATCAAATAATAATTAACAACGATTTAAGTAAATTTAGAAATGGATTTCCAATAAAATATGGTCAAGAATTATAGGAGTTAAAATGTTTAAAAATAAAAATGTATTAGTAACGGGCGGAACTGGAATGATTGGACGAGAACTTGTTCAGTTATTACTTGATAGGGGTGCAAAAATTAGAGTTGCTTCACTCGATGAACCAGTAGATTTTTTCGAAAATGTAGAGTTTCATAAAGTTGATTTAACAATTTATAAGAATTGTGAAATGGTTTGTGAAGGGATGGATTTTATATTTCACGTAGCAGGAATAAAATGTTCAGCAGAAATGCCAAGAATAAAACCATTGAATTATTTTATACCTATGATTAGGTTTAATACAAACATGATGGAAGCTGCATATCAAAGTGGTACTAATTGGTTTCTTTATACCAGTTCTGTTGGTGTGTATAGTCCTACAGAAATAATGAAAGAGGATGAAGTGTGGAAAACATTTCCATCAGACAATGATAAATTACCTGGTTGGTCAAAACGAATGGGTGAATTACAGGCTGAAGGTTATAAAATTCAATATGGTTGGGATAATATATCAATAGTAAGACCAGCAAATACTTATGGAAGGTGGGATGAATTTGATGCAGAAACAGCGATGGTAATTCCATCATTAATTAGAAAAGCAGAAGAGGCAGGAGAGGGTGGAACTTTAAGTGTGTGGGGAGATGGAACACCAATTCGAGATTTTGTTCATGCACGAGATGTTGCACGAGGAATGATTTTTGCAGTAGAAAATAAGATAACTGAACCATTAAATCTTGCTAGTGGAAAGGGTGTTAGTATTGCAAAGTTAGCATCAAGTATTGCTGCACGTTTTAAGTGTGGAATTGAGTTTGATAAGTCAAAACCAAATGGTGATCATAAGAGAATATTAGATATGTCACGTGCATATTCTTATGGATTTAAGAATACAGTTGATATAGATGATGGGATAGATGATACTATATCTTGGTATTTAGATAATAAAAATATAAAAGAAAATTTAAGTTTTCGGTATAACTCGTTTAAGGATTAAAATATGTTTTTTAAAGATAAAAAAGTAGTAGTTACTGGTGGTGGTGGTATGATTGGAACACACTACATAAAAGAACTTTTAAATCGTGGTGCTAAAGTTAGAACACATACACATAATAGACCTTTAAATGTTGTTGATGATAGGATAGAGGTATTAGAGAATATTGATTTAGAGAAGTTTGATGATTGTATGAAACTCGTAGAAGGATCAGATTATGTAATACATTCAGCAGGTAAAATCTGTCATCCATCCGAAGTTCCAACTGATTTTAGGATAGCACTTAATCAAGTAACTTTAGTATCTAATTTATTAGAATCATGTCATAAGAGTGGTGTAAAAAGATTTGTAGATATCAATAGTTCTACTGGTTATCCTAATAGAGAACATCCAATTACAGAAGATGAGTATTGGGATGATGAACCATATATTTCTTATTATGGTTATGGGTGGTCAAGAAGATATAGAGAAAAGATGATGGAACATTTATCACATTTTTCAGATATGAAAATTTTAATATGTAGAGGAACTGCAATGTTTGGTCCTTATGATAATTTTAATCCCAAAACTTGTCATGTTATACCAGCACTTATTAATAGAGTTTTAAAGGATGAGAATCCATTTGTGGTATGGGGAAGTCCAGATGTAGTTAGAGATTTTTTATATGTTAAGGATGTTGTAAATGGTGCACTGTTGGTATTAGAAAAGGGTGAATCTATGCGACCATACAATCTTGGTTATGGTTCAACGATAAACATAGGACAAATAGTTGATACAATTTTAAAGGTAACTGGAAAAAATCCTAAAGTTGAATGGGATAATACAAAACCAACAACGATTCCTTTTAGAAGTTTTAATACAGATAGAATTAGAAATGAATTGGGGTTTAAACCTAAATATACTTTTGAGGAAGGAATAAGAGAAACAATTGAGTGGTACAAAAATAATGAGTAAATTAATTCTTGGTTTTGATAGGTTTAAAGAAAATGGTGATCCATTACCTAATTGTGAAGATTATAAATTTAAAGGAAGAAAAATTTGTAATTGTGGTAATGTGTTTTTGGGAATGTTTCAAGATATTACCCATGACTATTTAAAAAAATCAGAAAGAGCATGGGAATTTTTAGAAGTAGATACTTTACCTATTGATAAAATTGAATCTAATTATGTATATCATATCGATGTAAATTGTTTTGCTTGGGCATTAGGCTATAATAGATGGCCAGACACGTTTGAGGATACAAGTGTTTTTGATTCTATTTCAGATGGGGTGATAAAAGATATTCAAAATGGTAAGTGTAAATTATTAATTAATTATGGATATGAGGGATTAGGATCATATCACAGAGATAGTATATTACATAAACCTTTACTTGAAAGATTACATTTTTTATTAGATAAAAATAAAATTGCACAAAAAGATTTTATTTATATGGATAGCAATCATAGAATGGATAAATTACCAATGGATACGGATATTAATATTATTCAATATGAATATTGTGCAATAGATTGGTGGAGATTTATAAAACAATGGTCATCTATGATGTATTATGGTAATATAATGTCATCGAAAAACATGAAAAGGTGGTTAAATACTAAAAAGAAATTAAGAAGTAAATACTATCTTTCATTTAATAGATTACCAAAAAAACATAGAGTTGATTTGGTAGTGAGTTTAGATAAAAATAATTTATTAGATAAGGGATATATTTCTTTTGCAAATAATATCTCGGATTGGAATTGGAAAGATATGGTTACAAAATCTGAAACAAAATCCTTAGAGAAAAAAATGCCATTGGTTATTGACAGAAAAGATTTAAGTACTACAAAATTTTCAATTGAAAAATTTGATATAAAATATTATTTAGATAGTTATTTTCAGATTGTTACTGGTAATAATTTTACTGATTTTAGAGATCAATTAATTTTTAGTGAAAAAATATGGAAACCAATAACAAATTTTCAACCATTTATTTATTTAGATGATATTGGTGCATTAAAAAAATTACGGGAATATGGATTTAAAACATTCCATCCATTTATTGATGAGAGTTATGATAATATTATTAATGTGGAACATCGGTTTGATATGATAGAAGAGGAAATTAATAAGTTGTGTAATAAACCAATAGAAGAAATAGATGAATGGTATTGGTCTATTGAAGAAACATTAAAACATAATTATTATTTGTTTTATAACACATTTATTCCAAATTTAAGAACTAAAATGATTGATAGTATTGGGAGTGTAGTAAATGAGTGATTTTTTGAATTATGTAGATAGGGGGTATAAATTTGATAACAGCGAGGGCCACCCGAAAGAAAAAACTTTGGTTGTTGATGGGTGCAGTATGGCAGGAACATATGATGATAATCAAGATTATCTTGATATTGGACTAAATTTAGCAAAAAAGTGGGATTTTAATTGTTTATCATTAAATATGCCGGCCAAATCTAATTGTAGTATATTTAGAGATACGACTAATTTTTTATTATACAATTATAAAAAATTAAATTTGTCTTATGAGAATCTTTTTCTGATTATAGAATGGAGTGGATTGGCAAGATACTCATATTTTAATAGAGAAAAAATGGGATGGGAAATATATCATTTATGGAAATTTCCTCCGTCTGGTTCAAAAGATAATCAGAAATTACATCCCGGTAAAAATATGGATTATCATTCTATAATAGAAGAATATATGAATAGGTTTTTATATCAAATTTCTGTTGCAAATTTATGTGAAAACTTGGGAGTAAAGTATATAATGTATAATGGGTGTGATGATATAACATCTTATAAAACATTAGATGACGTTCCCCCACCATTAACAGGATTTGGAGAAAAATATATGAAGGAACAGGGTTACGTTATAAAGAAAATAAAAAGATATTTTAAATATAAAAATCCTGATACAAATGTTTATAATGATTTTGATAATTTATATGAAGTTTTATTAACAAAGAATTTTTTAGATATACCGTGCACTGGATATTTTGGATATGAAACTAGTAGATATAAAATAGACAAAGATAGATTAAAGAAATATACATATGATGGTTTACATATGAATAAATTAGGACATAAAGAGTGGGAGAAAGTTTTAGAAGATTTTATTATTGAAAAAGGTATGGGAGATTTTATAAAATGATAGGTAATGATATATTTCCGTTTGATAGTGATGCAGAAAAGTATTCTATTAATACAACTGGCTTTGAAGATTTTAAGATTACAAATAAACATTTTGGAGATGCAGGTCATTATGGAATGGTAAATCCAACTACCAAAGAAAATTATAAATATCATTTTTGGTTTGTACCTTCTGATGAATTGTCTTTTCAACTTGAAAAACCAACTTTTAAAGAATTTATTGAAGAAATATTTCCACCAAAAGAACAAACTTGGAATGATGATAGATTAACAATTGTAATTGATAGAAGGGTAGAGGGAATTGCTAATTCTTGGGCCAATCATATAAATAAAGAAATTGGGAAGTTTGGTTATAATACAAAAAAAATAAAATGGTTATCAAATGCTAAAGATGATACAGAACCTAATATTACTGTTTATTTTCCTTGGGAATTATTTATGAGAACAATGAGATTTCAATTGAATGATAATCATTTTGGTTCATATTGTTGGGGTAGGGATGCTGGAATAAATAGTGATTACACGGGACATGGAGATGATTATAGAGATTGGTTACTTGATTTAGATAGTCCTAAATTATTAGAAAAAAGACCATATACTTTTTTAAATTATAATGGTTCTATGATGCTTCATAAAATGTGGCTAGTATCAGAAATTTTTAGAAGGGGACTGGATACTAAAATTTTACTTTCTGCTTTAAATAGATATGACGATTCCAAAGAAGATTTAATGAAAGACGTGGTTCTTCAAGATAAAGAATTAGGTGCAAATGGTGATATAGTGAGAAGTATAAAAGAAAGTAAGATATTAGACAAGTTACCTATATATCTTGATGTTGGTGATTTTAATAATCCATATACTGGTGATCAAGTTGGACACATTCGAAGTAAGAAAGATCCAGCTATTGTATCTGAAATAGGTGATTCAAATCCACGAAAAAGTCATAATAATCAATGTTATTTTGCAATCTGTTCTGAAACGTCATTTGAAGTTTCACGATTAACTACATCTCCAGTCAAAACAATTTTATTAAATCCATTTTTACTTGTTGGAGGAGCAGGTAGTTTGGGTATATTACATTCATTTGGATTTAAAACTTTTCCAAATATATTTGATGAATCTTATGATGAGATAGAAGATCCCATTACAAGACATAAACATTTAGTTAATGAAGTAGAGAGGATTTGTTCTTTGACTGAAGATGAAAAACATCAATTATATTTAGAATCAATTCCTACAATTAAATACAATCAAGAACAGTTTAAAAGGATAGATACCAAAAAGTTTTTTCTGGACATTTTTTATCAACTTGTTAAGTAAATTATATTTATTAGTATGAAAAACCTTTTAATATGTGAATTTAGTAATATATTTGGTTATGGTGAGGTTCGTTTGCCATATAGTACTGGTGTAATTTGGAGTCATTGTAGAACTGATGAGATTATATCCAAAAATTATGATGTTAGTAATTGGATATATTGGAAAGATAGTAAACATTCTATTATGAAACATATTACAGAGAAACCAGATGTGGTATTATTTTCTTGTAATGTATGGTCTTGGACTTTATCTAACGAAGTTGCTGAATTAATAAAACAGAAATGGCCAGAATGTGTGGTTATTTATGGTGGACAGATGCCACCAAGATCCAATGATACAAGGTGGGTTAGAAAGAATCCATCTATTTTTGATTTTTTTAAAGTAAGACCATATGTAGATATTATTTCTCATCACGAGGGGGAAGAAACCACACGAGAATTATTAATAGAATTATTAAATGATAAACCTGATTTAAGTAAAATTTTAGGAATTTCTTATAAAAATAAAGATTTTTCTACGAGTATAAATTTACAAAGAGATAGAATCAAGGATTTAAATTCATTACCAAGTCCTTATCTCGATGGAACATTTGATAAATTATATGATACAATGCCAAGTCATATAAAGAAATTTAAAATGACTATTGAACCATCAAGAGGTTGTCCATATGCATGTACATTTTGTGAAATTGGAGATACTTTATATACAAAAATAGAAAGACATTCTATTGAAAAAATATGTGCTGAATTAGATTGGGCAGCAAAAAGAGAAATAGAGTTTATAGATTGTGCAGATTCTAATTTTGGTTTATTTCCAGAACATAAAGATTTGACAGAACACATGGTAAAGTTAAAACAAGAAACTGGATTCCCAATTAGATTTTCAGTAGCCTGGTCAAAGGGACACGCCGACAGGGTGATTGAAATATATAAAATAATGGCGGACGCGGAACTTGATAAAACTGGTGTAACTATAGCACTACAATCAATGAATCCAGATACATTAAAGGCAATTAGAAGAAAGAACATTGATAATGGTAAATTAGAAGAATTTATTGCAAAATATGATTTACAGGACCTTGGTTCTTATGTAGAATTGGTAATGGGATTACCATTAGAAACATTAGATACTTGGGTAGATGGGTTGTGTTATTTAATGGAAATAAATCAACATACTTCAGTAAAAGTTTTTCCGTTGGCGGCATTACCTAATACACCAATAGCAGAAAAAGAATATGGGGAAAAGTATGGTATAGAGTATGCATCTATTTATGAATCAAATCATACACCATATAATCCAGAAGCACAATCTGGTGGTTGGGATATTGTTGTTGGAACAAATACTATGCCACATAAAGAATGGAAACGGGCACATATGTTTAAATGGTTGACAGGATGGGCACATTGGTTAGGATATACTCAGTCCATAAGTAGATATTTAAGATCAGTTCATAATATTTCATATAAAGATTTTTATTGGGGACTTTTTAAATATATAGAAAATAATAAGAATAGTTTTATTGGGAAAGAGTATAGGGAAACCTTACAGAGTTTAGAATATGCAATAAAAAATGCATCTTCATTAGGTAGGGTAGTAGAAGAAGTGGATAATGATGTTGATAAGAATCAACTTATTTGGGATTATGATGAAGCGACAGCAATAAAAATACATTTGGGTAATAAGAATATATTATATAAAGAAATTGAAGATTTTATAACCAATGATTTAAATATCAAACTCCATAATAAGATTAAAAGTAATTTATTTCGGTATCAATTGAATTCAGTTGTTAATCCGTTTGATGTGTATCCTATTGTGGAAACTTTTGATTATAATATTCATGAGTGTGTTGAAGGTAAAACAAATATATCAAAAAATAGTGGATATAAATTTAGATTTGAACAACCAGAAAATAAAGATGGATATTATGGTGATATATTTCAGTTTGCCTGTGAAAAGTTGTGGTGGTTGAGAAATCGTGGAGAATATAAAACCGATGTAATAGAGGAATCAAAATGAAGAAAAAATTATATTTTGTTGAAGTAGATTCCGTATATTCTAATTTTGAAAAAAAATTAAAATTACCATATAGTACAGGTTTAATTTGGTCATATTGTTTACAAAATCAAGAAATTAAAAATAATTATGAGTTAGCTAACTGGATTTGTTATAGAGATGATATAGATGTAGTTTTTGATAAAATAGAGAATCCGTCAATTGTTGGGTTTTCTTGTTTTACTTGGAATTGGAAATTTAATAAAATTTTGGCACAAAAAATAAAAGATAAATATCCAAATTGTTTAATAATTTTTGGTGGTAAAGAACCACCAAATGAACAATGGTTAACACAAAATCCAAAATGGTTTAAGTCGTATCCATATTTAGATATCATAGTTCATGGTGAGGGGGAATTAACATTTGAAGAAATATTACTTGAAACTCTAAAAGATAAACCAGATTATACAACTATTGAAGGGTGTAGTATTATAAATAAAAATAGTTATATAACTACTTTATCACGACAAAGAATAACAGATTTAAGAGAATCACCATCACCTTATTTGGATGGATTGTTTGATGATATTTATGAAAAATATAAAAAAGAAGGTTTTATTTTTTCAGCTGTTCTTGAAAGTGCACGAGGATGTCCATATTCTTGTACTTTTTGTGAAATAGGTGATTCATATTTTACTAAGGTAAATCAACAACCATTAGAACAATTATTTTCAGAAATAGAATGGATTGGTTCACGTGGAATAGATTACATTGATGATGCAAATTCTAATTTTGGATTATATTATGATAGAGATATGGAAATAGCAAAATTTTTAGTTCAATGTAACGAAAAATATGATAATCCACAAACTTACCGTGTTGATTGGGCAAAGAGTAAGGCAGAAAAATTATTTAATATAGCAAAAGTTCTTCATAGTGTAGGGTTACATAGGGGTATGACTTTGGCTTTACAATCAATGAATGAACCAACTTTAAAATCTATCAAAAGAAAAAATCTTGTTGATGATAGTGATATGAAACGAATTACTAAATTATATGAGGATGCAGGAATATCTACATATGTAGAAATAATACTTGGTTTGCCAGATGAAACATTGGAAAGTTTTAAACAAGGATTATGTAAAATATTGGAATTGGGAGAACATAATTATGCAGGTATGTATGTTTTAGTTGCACTTAGAAATACACCCTTTGGTGATAAGAATTATATTAAAAAACATGGAATAAAAACAAAGAGAATTTTAGCCCCAATAGCAAGATGGGTAGAACCACCAGATAAGATTTATGAAGAAGTAGATTTAGTTATCGAACATAATAAACTAACGACACCTGAATGGGTGGAAGTGTATTTATTCTCATGGTTAGTTTCTGCATGTCATCATATGGGATTTACACAATATATTTCAAGATTTTTAAGAGAACATTGTGAAATTGAATATGAAGAATTTTATAAAAAATTATTTAATTATGCATTTGATAATCCGATGTCGATTATAGGACAAGAATTGATAGAAACTAAGAATCATATTACCAAAATAATTACAGAACCAAAACCTAAAACACTTTGGGGTAGAAAGATAGGGGAGTTTAATAATTTTCAAGGAGAAAAAGAAGAAGTATCGGCATTAGTATTTATAAAAAATAAAAATAAATTTTATAAAGAATTTAGTTTGTTTTTAAAAAGTAATTTTGATATTGATATACAAGTATTAAATTCTTTGATTAATTTTCAAAAAGTTAATATGGTAGATCCTACTAATTATTATCCAATGCAGACGAATACATTGTATAATTTTACAGAAGTTATACACAATAATAAAAAACTTAAATTGGGTGATTATAAATTTGAATTAAATGCAAATAATTATGGTGGTGATTATCATCAATATGGTAAAGAGTTATGGTATATAAGAAAGAGTGGGGCAGGTAAAGTTAATTTAACAAGTTATGCAAAATAATAAAATAAAAAATATAAAACCGTTTTGGAATAAGGAATTAAATTATCAATATAAATTTTCACTTAAAGATGGTATCCGTGAGTTATATGAAGAAATTCAACGAGGAATGATATAATGAAAGTAGAATACTATTACGAGAGAACACAAAGGGCATTAGATGAAAATAAAATGATTGC
>Ga0209756_1000736_pt1 | contig 31942 bp, 48 predicted proteins | sample ETNvirenome_6_85_FD_184071 | JGI IMG/M metagenome (GOLD analysis project Ga0209756, IMG submission 184071) | Marine viral communities from the Pacific Ocean - ETNP_6_85 (SPAdes) (version 3) | ecosystem: Environmental > Aquatic > Marine > Oceanic | place: Pacific Ocean | collected 2013-06-19 | reverse complement strand
AACCCTCTCCACCTGATAGGGATTTAAGTATTTCTTCTAGTTGTTTTTTCATTTATTTCCTTTTTGTTGTTCCATTCTTTATATATTATTTCACCATATTGTCTACTATTATTTTATTATTTTCTTGCTTTAAATAACCGCTATGGTAATAGGTATTCTTCTGCAACAATAGGAGAAAAATATGACATTAAAGGAATGGATAGCTAAAAATCACTATAGCTATTCTCAAACCGCACAAAAATTTGGTATCATAAATATCAATCCTGCTACCAATATTCAAAGGTATGCAAAAGGAGAACGAATACCACATCCAAAAGTAATGAAGAAGATTTTTGATGGTACAAAAAAACAAGTTCAACCTAATGATTTTTATGAAGAATACTGGCAAAGAGAACAACTTTAAATACGATAAAGTTAAGATAACCTGGTGGGACATTTGCACTTGCGAAGAGGCATGGGTAGGTGAAGATGATATATTAGACCACGATATATCTGTTTGTTCTGATGTTGGTTATATCTATAAAAAAACTAGAGATAAATTGTGGCTATTTACATCTTATTCTGAAGATGAAAATGGAATGGATGTAGGAAATTTAACTTGCTATCCAAGACAAGTTGTTAAAAAGATTGAGGTATTAAAATGATAGATTTGAATGAGGTTGTAAGAAAAAATATAATTATAATTATGAATCAAAAAAAAATTACAATACCATATATTACTTCTAAAATAAAAATTTCTACATCTCTTATATATAAATATATAAAAGGAGATAGGAAAATTTCACTTAAATTTTGTAGTTTTTTATCTAAACTTTTAGATGTTCCAATTAAAAATTTATTTGATGAAGATATATATAATGAATTTAAAGATGTTTTTACACAACCATATAAAAGTTATAAAATAAAAGGTGTAAATAAAGATAACAACAATATTAATAAAAGAGATAATGTTATTTATTTTTACAGAAAAATATCTCCAAATAAAAAAACACTACAAACTCTTGGAAATGAATTTAATATATCAAGAGAAAGAGTAAGACAAATACAAAATAAAATAGAGAAACAAAATGAATATTGAGAACATGAGAAAAGGAACTAGATAATATGACTCATGTTGGTATGTTTGAGGAGATAGATTTAAGCCATAAATTCAGAAAATTAAAAAAGGAAAATAAAAAACTAATAAGCGAGATTGAAAAACTTAAAAGACATGTATTAGACCTTGAGAGAATAATAGAAGAAAAAGACAACGAGATTATAATAATTAAGAATAGATAATAAAGGAGTAAGTGTGGCTAGATGGACTTATTATAAGTCTAATGGGGATTACAACGATTGGCACAGGCAATTTGAGGGTCTTGCAGGGATAGATTTGGATTTTTGCGAGGTATGTCCCAAGTGTTATGAACCATTAGCTGTAAAAGAAACTTGTTTTGATAAAAATCAGCAGTTCAAAGCTACAACCCTTACAAAAATGGTCGGAGATCGCCTAAAGATACCTGCCTTTTTGATATTCTATACTCCTTTACCCAATGACACCATGAAGTTCAGAATTAAGCGTGTGAGTGAGCCTATGACCGAAATTTATGAAGTTAATCAGGAGGAATGGTTGAAATATTTATATTCGTTGCAGGAAGAACATAGGAGGTGTTGTAAATATGCAACACAAGTATGATCCTCATATTAGGGTAAAGTTTGCTCTATTTGATGACCCACAGTTTAGATCAATTCCTGAAAACCACAGATCTCACGCCTACTTGGTGTTTATTTGTCTACTAAAATTTGCTAACTCTAAAACCCTAACTTGCTATCCTCGCAAAGCCACCATTGCTGATATGTCCGGTCTATCTAGGACAACCATATACAGAGCTACACTTTGTTTGGAAAAGGCAGGCATTATAAAGAAAAAGAGATTAAAATCAACTTTATTATATACTATAAACCCTAAGTATATTGTGGGTTATAGACCAGAGGTTTCACAGAGAAACATAGATGTTTCAGAGAGAAACATGGGTGTTTCTGTTAGACCACTATTAGAAGAACTAACATATATAACTAACATTAATACTAGCATTAACCTTTTTATAAAAGGTCTTTCAGGTAGTGGTAGCGGTAATGAACATATTATAAAAGGATTAGCGAATAAATACTCCCCTGAACAGCTTAAGAAAGCAATAATTGATAAAGATAATCCTTATTTTTGTAAAAAGGCTTTAGAGATACAAGAAGATAAGAATAAGAGATATGTACCCAAAAATATTATATTAAAAGCTGTGGATAATGTCCGCAAAAAAACTAATTATTTCTATAAAAGTAAGGTAGCTAAAAATAAGGATAAATATGGCAGGATTTCAAAGTCGCAAGATTTATTGCGAGGCAATAGCAAAAACAAGCGGTAAGCAATGCCTTGCTAAAGGTTATTATACACCTACAAAGGATAGATTTCTTTGTATGTTTCATAGAGGCTCAAAGTCGTGGGATAATAAAACTAGAAAGTATAAAGGCTTATATAAAAACGATAGAATAAAACTAGACAATAAGGTAAAGATATTAAAGAACTTAAAAAATTTTAAACATAAAACAGATGAAGAAATCAAACAGTATATCAACCAAGAAAAACAACGTGCCAATAGCACTTTCGGATATAGAACAAAATACTATACTAGATCAATTACACAATGGCGTGGTCGCTTACGAAATAGCAAAACAAAAACAGATCAAATTGAAAACTTTATACGACTACTTGGACAAAAACCCAAAGTTTAAGGAACAATTTAATAAGGCACAAGAACGAGGCATTAAAACATTAGTTGAAAAAATGTGTGTAATATTTGATAGAGATAATGTTTCTTTAGATAATAATGAGTTGCTATTTATTAGAGAAAAAAAGGACTGGTTAAAATTTATTGCACCAAGACTCTCATCTTTGTTCGTAGAAAAGACAAAATCTGAGGTAAAGCAGGACACTCAGCTTCGAGTAATGTGGTCAGATACTCCTGATCTGCTGGACCTAGACGCTGCAGAAATTGCTGATATAGAACACCCCTCGCCAAAATAAAATGGGAAAGGGTTTTAAGTTTTAACTCATTCATAAAAATCTATAACTAGAACTTCTTGTTCTTTCTTTTTCTTTTTCTACTCTTTCATAAAAAGGTTTAAAAGAATCATAATTAATAAACATTATACTATGTAATTTTAAAGCAAATCTATTTATTTCTTTTTCTTTTTGTTCTTCATTTTTTCTAGTCTTTCCTATTGTTGAGTTGGATTTAATATAATGTTTTGCTAAATTAAAAGTATTTCCCATTGAATAATAATTTTTTAAGGCATTTTGAGAAAATAGTATTTCGTATGTATATAAATTTCTTCTAAATTCTTTTCGCAGTATTTCTCTTAATCTTTTATTATCATTATTCATGTAATAATTAGAATTATGTTGCTGATTATAATAAGGTTTCCAATAAGTAATTAAATCTATTTCTAGTTTATCCATTTCCTGTACTGTATTACAAGGAATGAAAGTAATTAATTCACAACCATAATCTTTACAGTTTTCATTTTGTTTTGATTTAATTTTTTCTTCTAAAGAGCTTGGTGTTCTTTTCCAATAATCTTTTGACTTACCTATATAAACAACTTCCTCATATTGTTTATTAATTCCACAATAAACACCCATTCTATTTGTTAATGGTATGCTTTTTTGTAGCAAATAACCAATACTATATGCTTTTTCTATTAGCACTTGTTTATTTATTCAACTGGAGTAAAACCATCTTTTTTATTCCATGTATTCACTATTTTTTCATTGGTTGAATTATCTAAATAAACAACCCAATCTCCAATAGTAATATATAAGCAATTTTTTGATCTTACATCAACTGTAATACCTTTTATTTTCTTTTTAATAAATTTATTTTTCATCTTTCCTTTCGTTTGTTTGTTGATTATTTTCTAATTCAAATATTTTTTGCCTATGTTCAAAATATCTTTTTCTAAAAACTATATTTTGATGCCATAATATTGAATTTTCTTCTTCTAGTTTTCTTTTATATTTTCTTAATTTAGCTTTTAGTCTTTTCACTTATTTGTTTTTTGGTATTAATATTTTATCATATCTTTTTAACATATTTCTTAAATCCCAATCTTCTTTAATTTGTTTTCTTAAAATATTAATTTCAGAGGGATCATTACAAATATCTGTTAATACATTTGCAATCCATTTAGGATAATCATCATCTAAATATTTATTTACCATTTCTTTTGTTATCATTTTTTATTCCTTTCTTTTATTTATGATATTTAGCTTCTCTTTTAATCATTACATCAACACCGATATTTTGAAGTAATTCCTCTTTAAACTCGGTAATTTCTTTTTGTAATTTTTTATGATCTTTAATGTTTTCAAAATCATAAATCCTATCAGCTACATAAAAGATAGATATTCGGTCATCTGGTTTGTAATCATACTCATTATCTTTTTTTGTTTTTTTAGTCATACTTTCCTTTCTATTTATTTACTTGCTTGTTATTTTTTCTATTTTATCTAATTTTTTTAATCTTTGAGATACATATTTCATATCTCTAATACAAGCATTTACATCTGCATTACTATCATAATCAACTCTTTCAAAATGCTCTTGTAAATACATATCAAAATTACTTAAATCTGAGTGTATTGCTTTTACAAAATAGTCTTTCATGTTTTCCTTTCTTTTGTTTATTCATAAACATTGTCATCAATGTCTATTTTAGCTTGTTTTATAGTATCATATTGTATTCCACCTATTTCCCAAAATGGATCTTCTTTAAACTCTTTGCACACAATATAATATGGTTTTTGGTCTTTGTGATACATTTCACAAATCTCAAAATCTTTATAGTGTTCTACCGGCATTTGTTCCTTTCTTTTGTTTTTCTTTTTCATAAAAAGTATTTTTATTTAATTCTATGTATGAAAGAGAATTATGTTTTAAATATGTTAATAGTTTGTTCTTTTTATTTTCATTAACATTTTTTAATCTTATTATTATTAAATCATTAACCATTATTTATGACCTTTAAGCATTAACCATACTATCATAACAAATAAAAACGATAATAAGGTTTGCAGCTCAATTGGTGTATTTAAAAATATTTCAAGCATAATTTATATCTTCATTTGATAATTTATTATAACAAGATTGACATAAACAAGTATAATCAACCATGTTAGGTTTATCTAACTCATTATCCCAATATAAAGTTTCGTTTTCACTTTCATTTTGACACTCATTACATTTTTTTTCTTTCATATATTCAACCAGGATTTTTGTTTTTCTATTAGTTGTTTTTGCTGTTCTTTATAAAGTTTATTTCCTTTATAATTCTTATAAAATCCATAACCGGCACAGCTGTTCAAAAATAATAGCATAGATACTATCATAATTATTTTAATCATTATTTTTAACTTTCAATTATTTTTATTTTTTTTTAATCATCAATAACCCATTCACAATCATCAGTATATTTTGAATTAGGATATTTTTCTTTAACTTGTATGTGTTCACATTCAAAACAAACATAAGCATTATCAGTTATATTATCACAACCTTGTGTGCAATCCTTGTTAGGTTTTACAAAATCTAAATTGATATATTTCATTTTTTTTTCCTTTCCTATTTGTTGTTATATGTAGCAATGCCATAAAAATTTAATTGTTAATAATATAATACAAAGTTGCCAAAGTTTTATATTTGTTGTGCTTAATATTCCGCCACTCATTACTGATATAAACATAATTAAGTTATTCATTTATTCAAATCAGTTAATATATATTCACCTGATTTTATTTTCTTTTTAGTGTCTTTTATATTTTCGCCTAAAAATATATTTCTATATTTTCCAGTTGTTGTGCTATAGTTCCAATATTTTTGATCTAAATAAACACCATATTTATTATTTTCATATCCTTTTTTTACAATCATTGATGAATAAGATTGAAAATATTTATTATCTTCATTATCAGTAATTATAAATTGATTGGCTATTTTATTTCCATTATTGCTAGTTATGTTTTCTACTTTCATTGTTTGTTTCCTTTCATTGTTTAATTTAACTTAATAAATAAATATGTCTAAAATTAGGCATTTATTCTTGAAAACATAGGTTTATCAAAATAATAACAATTAACAAATTTTGTATTAAAATTGACTTTATAACCCTTATTTTTAAGTTTATCTATTAATAGAGTTGCATCGCAATCTTCTTCAAAATAATAACAAGCGTTTTCAAAATTATAATAAGAATATTCTGAAAACTCTTTTATATCTATTTCAAAAGCTTCCAGATCATATTTTGAGAGTTGGATATAACCATGACTTTCATTATCATAGAATTTTAGTGTTATTTCTTTTTTCATAGTTTCCTTTCAGTTGTTATTGTTTACTTAAATGCTTTTCTTTTTAAAGTATTAACAGCATTTTTATAGACTACTTCAGGTCTATTAAACATTGTGTCAATTCTTTTAACATCAATCAAAGCAGTTAATTTGTTGTATTTATCTAAAAATCTTACATTGCTAAAATTAGGGTTTTCAGATTTAAAGAAATTACAGAAATCATTTAATAAATCTGTATGTTCTTTATATTTATTATCAGCTAGTATTTTAACAATAGCCTCAAAATGTTTTCTTGTTATTGTCATTGTTTCCTTTCAGTTGTTTTTATTATATTAAATTTTCATTTACATAATCGCTTAATCTTTCGCTTATACTTTTAAGATCAGCATTTTTACCTTTTATAAGTAAATGAAACATATTTTTAAATGTTTTATCTTCTAGCAACATATTAAAATCAGCAGTTGTTTTATCTTCAACCCTTGCTATGATTGATCTTACTTCTACATTAGTCATTGTTTCCTTTCATTGTTTAATTTAATTTAATTTAAAATTATGGCTATAATTAGGCATCATTTATACTATCTAAAATATATCTTTTTGTTGGTGTGATATGATATTTAATTGATACATTTTTATTTAAAAAGGTATCTGCTGAAAAACCATAAACCCAACCAGCATTAGCCGGTGTTTTTACTATTCCGACATCATTAAAATTAAATTCAAATCTAGGGTTGCCATTAAAAGTATTTTTTAATCTTTTAACATTTATTACTTTAGTTATTATTTCTAGTTGTGTCATTGTTTCCTTTAGTTGATTTGTTTTAAACATAACTAAAGATAAAACAAAGATAAGGCAGAATTAAGGCAGAAATAGAAATATATTTAATTAGTTTAAATATGTTAAATGATCGTATCAATATATAAGAGCATAAATTTTTATTTCTCGTGTATAAGATCGGTAAGCATTACTGACCTATATATAAAAGATTAAGAGCTTTAGAGTTTCCGATAAATAAAAGTTATCAGAACTAATTAGATTTGTTAAAGGTTTTTGCCTGCTAATTAGGTGAATTTCATTTTAAATAAAGGGGGTATACACCCAAGATCGCCACACTTTTTATTATATATATATACATGGGACTGTAGGACACCCTTAGACAAAGACATCCACACACATCTCAAAACAACCCACCACCTTTTCCACACCTTGCTAGACCTTTTTCTTTTACTATTTTTTTTAAATATACTATATGTAGTATATGGATTATTTTTCATCAGATGATTTAGATTCAGTTGCTTACATTGAAAAGAAGTCAAACGCTGTAGTTTTAAAGTTTTATGGTTTTCCCAATGAAATGACTGCACAATTATTTATTACCTATTCAATGATGAAGATGGGATTTGATTTTCACCCTATAAATGATGATATGCCAAGTAAAATGATTCACTAAACATATATGGATATTAAAATACCATACACCCCAAGGAAGCACCAAGCCTATTTACATAAGGAAATATCTAAACGAAGATGGAGTGTTCTGGTATGTCATAGACGATTTGGCAAAACAGTATGTATGATTAACCATTTAATTAGGTCAGCACTACTGACCAAAAAAAAACACCCTAGATTTGCTTATATTGCTCCAACCTTCAAACAAGCTAAAGCTATTGCCTGGGACTACATGAAACAGTTCACCGCCAAGATACCCTATACAAAATTTAACGAAACTGAACTTAGGGTAGATTTACCTAATGGCTCTCGTATTACTTTGCTAGGCTCAGATTCACCTGATGGATTAAGAGGTATATATTTAGATGGCTGCGTAATAGATGAATATGCAAATGTAACCGACAAGCTATTTCCAGAAATAATTAGACCAGCACTTTCTGATAGAAAAGGATATTGTATATTTATTGGAACTCCGGCTGGAATGAACAATAATTTTTACGAACTCTATCAACACGCACAGGGAGCAGACGACTGGTTCAATTATAAAGCAAAAGCGAGTGATACCCAGATTGTAGATGAGGAGGAGCTTAGCAAGGCGAAAGAAGTTATGGGAGAGAAGAAGTATCTGCAGGAATTTGAGTGCGATTGGGTTGCTAACATTGAGGGAGCAATTTATAGCGATGCTTTAACTAAAATGGAAAATTCAAAACAAATTACTAGAGTTCCTTACGATCCTTCATTACCAGTTTCAACTAGCATGGATCTAGGTGTAGCAGATCATACCGCTATAATATTTTTCCAGCAGTTAGGAAGAGCAATTAATATTATTGATTATTATGAAGAGAGAGGTCAAGGATTACCGCACTATATTCAGATGCTAAAAGATAAAGATTATATTTATGATAAACATTATGCTCCACACGATATTGAAGTTACTGATTTTAGTAATGGTAAAACTAGAAGGGAGGTCGCCTTTCAATTAGGAATTAGATTTAAGGTCGTGCCGAAAATTCCATTGGAAGATGGCATCCACGCAACATCAATGGTTCTGCCTAGGTGCTGGATTGATACTGACCATTGCAAAAAGTTAATAGATGCGTTAAGACATTATCACAGGAAGTATATTGATAAAAATAGAATGTTTAGATCAAAGCCTGTACACGATTGGAGTTCACACGCAGCAGATGCCATGAGGTATCTAGCTGTTGGACTGCAGGAATTAAATAGTAGACAAACTGCTCCACAAAGTATAGCAGATAATAGTTATAGGATTATATAAATGGGATCAATATTCAGACCAAAAATGCCACCACTTCCAGCAGTTGCACCGCCACCAGAGCCGCCAAAGTCTGAAGTATCCTCGGAAGATAAAGAAAGAATTGCAAAAGAACAAGCCGCTATTCGTAGAAGAAAGTCAGGTAGACAATCAACAATATTAACAGGACCTCTTGGAATACAAGAGGATAAAGAGGAAGCGTTAGATACGCTATTAGGATAAATTAATTATGCCACATCATACACGATATGAACCCAACAACCAAACAAGATCAAAAAAAAGTACATCAACAGGAAGCGGTAATGGAAATAGAAGAACACATCATTCTTCTAATGTAACATATACGCCAACCCCTGTTTCATCAGAAGCAGCTAAAAAACAAAAAAAAGCTGTAGGAAAATCTCAACTTGATAATTATAAAGTTAAACAAGTTCCGATAACTGGGATTGTTTCCCTTGCAGCAAATACTGTTACCGGTACAAAATTAAGACAAATATCATTTGAAAAAAATAGAGATTTTTTTAGAAAAAAAGTTTTAACCAGTAAAAATGTAGGTGAGTATGAAGATACCTTAGATAGTTATAAAAGCTATATGAAAAGTAGAATGTCAGGTGAAACAGATGCTTATGGTAATCCAATATCTAAAGGCGGTAATGGTAGACCTGTTGTTGAAAAAAATGTTGGCGGCAGAACTATTTTAGCACAAGCTCCAACAGAAGCTGAAGTATCACAATCAGATGCTGCTAATGCTGCCGAGACAAAATTAACTAAGAGAAGAGTAAAAGCAAGAGGAAGAAAAATGAATATATATACTCAATCAAAAGATAAACTTACACTAGGTAAGAAAAGTTTATTAGGAGTAGTTTAGTGGCAAAGACAGATTTAACAAAAAAATTATTATCAAGATTTGATAGATTAAAAAGTCAAAGACAAACCTGGGAAACACATTGGCAAGAAGTTGCTGATTACATGATGCCAAGAAAAGCAGATGTAACCAAACACAGAGCCAGAGGTGATAAACGAACAGAAATGATCTTTGATTCTTCTCCCTTACAAGCAGTAGAATTATTAGCGGCATCCCTACATGGAATGTTGACTAATCCTTCTACTCCTTGGTTTACTTTAAAATTTAAAAATGAAGATATAAATTCAGAGGAAGAAGCAAAACTTTGGTTGGAAAGTGCGACTGAAACTATGTACACCGCATTTAATAGCTCAAACTTTCAACAAGAAATTTTTGAACTGTATCACGATTTAATTACTTTTGGAACTTCTTGTATGTATGTACAGGAAGATGATAAAGAAATATTAAAATTTTCTACAAGACATGTTAAAGAAATTTATATTGCTGAAGATGAAAAAGGTAGAATAGATACTGTTTATAGAAAATTTAATTTATCAGCCAGAGCTGTAGTTCAAGCATTTTCTTTTGAAAATAAAATATCACCAGATGTGTTGGCACTTTCACAAAAAGATCCTTATCAAGATGTAGAATTATTACACGCAGTTTATCCAAGATCAGACTTTAATCCTAATTTAAAAGATCAAGAAAATATGCCATTTGAATCTGTTTATATCGAAATGAAGAATGGTAACGAATTATCTATATCTGGATTTCAAGAATTTCCTTTTGTATGTCCTAGATATTTAAAAGCATCACATGAAATTTATGGTAGATCACCTGCAATGACAGCACTACCGGATGTGAAGATGTTAAATGAAATGTCAAAAACTACAATCAAAGCTGCACAGAAACAAGTAGATCCGCCTCTATTAGTTCCTGATGATGGTTTCCTTTTGCCAGTCAGAACTATACCAGGTGGATTAAATTTTTATAGATCAGGTACTAGAGATAGAATTGAACCTTTAAACATTGGAGCAAATAATCCATTAGGTTTAAATATGGAACAGCAAAGAAGAGACTCCATTAGAGAAGTATTTTATGTAAACCAATTACAATTACAACAAGGTCCACAAATGACAGCAACAGAAGTAATCCAAAGAAATGAAGAGAAGATGAGATTACTAGGACCGGTATTAGGTAGACTACAATCAGAATTATTAAAACCACTTATTGATAGAACTTTTAATATTTTATTAAGAAGAGAACAATTTATTCCAGCTCCTGAATTTTTATCAGATCAAGATATAGAAATAGAATATGTTTCACCTCTTGCTAAAGCACAAAAATCTTCAGAACTTTCATCAATAACTAGAGCAATAGAAATATTAGGTAGTCTTGCAAATGTTGCTCCTGTATTTGATTATATTAATTTTGATGCGTTAGTTAAACATGTTGCAAGTATTGTTGGCGTTCCGCAAAAAATATTAAAGACACAATCACAAGTTAATGCTGAAAGAGAAGAACAAGCAGCACAAGCTGAACAACAACAACAAATGGCTCAAATGCAACAAGTTGCACAAGCCGGAGGAGATATAGCACCACTAGCGAAAGCATTGCCAGAAGAAGCAAAAGCAATAGCAAACGCAGAAGCTGGATAATATGGATTCAAAACAACTAGAAAAACATATACAAAATTTAAAAAACAATTATAAAATTATGTTTAATTCAGGCGAGGGTAAAGTAATCTTAGCCGATCTTGAAAAAAGATGTCATTATCATTCTACCACTAATGTAAAAGGTGATAGCCATGAGAGTGCATATATGGAAGGACAACGCAGCGTTCTTCTATTTATTAAATCAATGCTGCAAAATGAAAATGAAAAAGGTAAATAAAAATGTCAAGCGAACAGATAACACAGGAAACTGTGCCTGTAGAAAAAACGACTACAGCACAGACAGAAGAAAAACCGGTAGCAACTCCTACAGCAGTTAGAGGAGCAGATACACCTGCACCACATCAAGCAACTTGGAAAGATTCTATTAGCGAAGTCTATAGAAATGATCCTAACATTGAAAAATTTACTGAAGCAGATGCTTTAGCTAAATCTTATATCAATGCAGTAAAAATGATTGGTCAGGATAAAATAGCAATACCAACAAATAATTCAACTCAAGAAGCGTGGGATGAAGCATACAGTAAATTGGGTAGACCAGAGTCTGCTGAAAAATATGATTTAGATATTAATTCAGAAATTGTAGCAATGGATGAAAATCAAATTAAATCCTTTGCCGAGCAATCTCATAAATTAGGTTTAAATAATAAACAGGCTCAAGGAATATTAGAGTTTTATAAAGATAATATGGAAGGCTCTGTACAACAATCAAAAATAGATATTGAAACTTCACAAGCTCAAGCAGAACAACATTTAAGACAAGAATGGGGTAGAGATTATGATGCTAAAGTAAAACAAGCTGGTGCAGTAGCAAAAGCTAATATGCCAGGAGTTTTAGATTTAGTATTACAAGATGGTACTAGAGTTGGTGATAATTCAGAAATTATAAAAGGCTTTTCAAAGATAGCCGCTATGTTTTCTGAAGATAAAATGGTTACAACTGAAAGCGAAAATGTTGATAGTGTTAAAAATATTGAGCAGGAAATCTCACAAATGATGAATGATAAAGCTCATCCTTATCATATTAAGGGACATCCTGAACATGATAAATCTATACAACAAATGCTTACATTAAGAGAAATGTTGAATAGCGATACTAAATAATAATAATTTTAATCCCTTGTATTATTATTAAAAATATTATAAGGGATTAATTATAAGAAAATTCGCAAGAACCTTATTGACAAGCAGCAAAAGACTCTAGTCTAAAAGACTTAAAATCCAAGAGATGCCTATCAATGTTGATGGAGAACCTTTCTGATTTAATCAATAATAATATGGAGAGACAATTATGTCATCACAAGTAACAACAGCTTTTGTACAGCAGTATTCTGCTAATGTACAAATGTTGTCCCAACAAATGGGATCGTTATTAAGAGACAAAGTCAGAGTAGAAAGTATTACAGGAAAAAATGCTTTCTTAGATCAAGTTGGCTCAGTAACTGCAGTTGAAAAAACTAGCAGACATTCAGACACTCCACAGATAGATACACCCCACGCAAGGCGTAGAATATCTCTGTCGGATTATGAATTTGCTGATTTAATAGATCAAAATGACAAAGTTAGACTCTTAATAGATCCGACTTCATCTTATGCTCAAGCTGCTGCTATGGCAATGGGAAGAGCAATAGATGATGTGATCATATCTGCTGCACTAGGTACTGCGTATACTGGTGAGACAGGATCAACTAGCACAGCCAATGCGAATTCAATCGCACATGGTTCTGGTGGTTTAACTGTCGCTAAATTAAGAACTGCAAAACAGACTCTTGATTTAAGCGATGTAGATCCTTCTATACCAAGACACATTATAGTATCACCAAAGCAGATTAGTGATCTTTTAAACATAACTGAGGTAACAAGTGCCGATTTTAACACAGTCAAAGCATTGGCTAATGGTGAAATCAACACTTATCTTGGTTTTAACTTCATTGTATCAAACAGACTTGCATTATCTAGCACAACTAGATCATGTATAGCCTTCGCACAAGATGGAATAGCTTTAGGTATTGGCAAAGATGTCAATGCTAGAATAGACGAAAGAGCTGACAAATCTTATGCCACTCAAGTGTACTACTGCATGAGCATCGGTGCTACTAGAATGGAAGAAGACAAAGTTGTTGAAGTACAATGTACTGAATCGTAATAGGAGGAAATAAATTATGGCGAATGTAAATACAGATATCGTAACTAATTTTGCTGCTACTCCCCAGGTAAAGAATGATTCCCAACAGTTGCATGGTTCAAAAAGAATTGCACAGGGAACTATTGCTTTAGATTCTGGAGACTTATCGGCAACTGATACAGTTATGTTAGCTCCTGTACCAACTAATGCTAGTATTTCTTCTATCAAGTTGTTTAATGACGACTTAGATTCTGGAACTACTAATACATGCGATGTTGGTTTATGGACTACAGCAGTTGCTGCTGTAGATGACGACTGCTATGCTTCAGCGATTACAGACCTTAGAGCGGCTGTAGTAACTGGAACTGAAGTAGCGTTTGAAGCTAGAAACATTAACACAATGGGTCAAAAAGTCTGGGAAGATGCTGGACAAAGTTCTGATCCAGGTGGAGTTTACTATGTCGGTTTAATCTTTGACGCTGCAGGTGATACTGCTGGTGATTTAAGTTTTATAATTGAATATACAGTAGACTAATAAATAGAATTAAACAGGCGAGTAGAGGGAGACTGAACCTCGCCTGTTTAGCATGAAACAGATTAAAGATTTAAAACCTGTACTACATTTTAAAAAAGATAATTATGTGTACAGATATGTTCTTGTAGACCGGTTTCAGTATGGTCCTAAATATCATTATGGATTTGATACTAAACAAGAAAGAACAGAAGAAGAGATATTTGCTTTAGAAAGAGATAGACAAATAAGGCGTAAGTATATTATAAGGAAGTAATATGGCATCAGTAGTAGATATTTGTAATGGAGCATTAAATCAATTAGGAGCATCAACAATCCTATCCTTAACAGAAGATTCAAAAAACGCTAGACTTTGCAATTCAAGATACACTCAAGTTAGAGATGCTTTGTTTAGAACACATCCTTGGAATTGTTTACAAGCAAGATTAGAACTAGCTGCATCAACTACTTCACCGGCATGGGGTTTTACCTATGCTTATACCTTACCAGCAAATTGTTTAAGATTACTTAGAGTATTAGATTACGATTCAAATTATAAAGTGGAAGGTAGAAAAATATTAAGTAACGCATCCACTATGAAAATATTATATATTTCAAGAATTACTGACCCCAATGAATATGATGAACTATTAAGAGAAACATTATCTGCAGCTCTAGGTGCGGACATTGCTTATGCAGTAACATCTAACAACACAACATCACAAAATATGATTTTATCATATCAAGAAAAATTAAAAGATGCTAGATTTGTAGATTCAACTGAAGGTCAGAATGTAGATCACGATTTAGGAATGGCAGATGTTATAGACGCAGGTTCATTTATTAATTCAAGGTTTTAATATATGGCTAGAGTAGCTGCACAACTTACAAATTTTACCGCAGGTGAATTATCACCTAGATTAGATGGAAGAACAGACCTAACAAAATATGCTGCAGGATGTTCAAATTTAGAAAATTTAGTTATCTATCCTCATGGAGCTGCGGCTCGTAGACCAGGTACAACTCATGTAGCTGAAGTTACTGATAGTTCAAAAAAAACAAGATTAATACCTTTTGAATTTTCAACAACACAAACTTATATTCTTGAATTTTCAAATTTAAAAATAAGATTTTTTAAAGACAATGGTGCAATATTAGAAGGTGATAAAACTATTACAGGAATTACTCAAGCTAATCCTGCAGTAGTTACATCTAGTTCACATGGTTATTCTAATGGTGATGAAATAAAAATTACTTCAGTTGTAGGAATGACCGAAGTAAATAATAAAAGATTTTTAGTTGCAGGTGTAACTACCAATACATTTGAACTACAAGATAAAGATAGTGTTGATATAAACAGTTCAGGATATACTGCTTATAGTTCAGCAGGAACTGCTAATAAAGTTTATACAATTGCCTCTCCTTATTTAGAAGCAGAATTATTTGATATAAAATTTGCTCAATCTGCTGATGTTATGTACATTACCCATCCAAACCATGAGGTAGAAAAACTATCTCGTACTGGTCATACTTCTTGGACATTAGCTGATGTAGATTTTACCAATGGACCATTTATAGATGTTAATACAACAGCAACAACTTTAACACCAGCATCTTCAGGTGTTGGAACTGGAGTTAATATTACAGCCTCTGCCACAACTGGAATTAATGATGACCAAGGATGGTTAGCAACAGATGTGGGTAGACAAATTCATTTTAATGGTGGCTATGCAAAAATAACCGCTAGGACAAATTCAACTGTTGCAGTCGCAACCATTACAACCGCCTTTACAAATACAAATGCTATTACAGCTTGGTACTTAGGAGCATTTTCTGATACCACAGGTCATCCTTCCTGCGTAACATTTTTTGAACAAAGATTAGTTTTTGCCGCAACATTAAGTAATCCACAAACAGTTTATTTTTCAAAATCTGGTGATTATGAAAACATGGATGCTAATATTGGTGGTACTGTAGCTGATGATGATGCAATTATTTATACAATCGCATCTAACCAAGTTAATGCAATTAGATTTATGTCAGCAACAAGAACTCTAATTATTGGAACTGCCGGTGGTGAATTTGCAGTTAGTGGAGGTGGAGATGACAGCTCTGTTACTCCAACAAATATATTGATTAAAAAACAAACAAATAATGGTGGAGCTAATGTAGATGCTGTAGCAGTTGGTAATGCTACTTTATTTTTACAAAGAGCAAAAAGAAAAATTAGAGAATTAGCTTATAATTTTGATGTAGATGGTTATTCTTCACCTGATCTAACTATCCTTGCCGAACATGTTACTTCCGGTGGAATAACTCAAATGGCTTTTCAGGGTGAACCATTATCAATTTTATGGTGCGTTAGAGGAGATGGTGAATTAGCAGCATTAACTTATCAAAGAGAACAGGAAGTTGTTGCCTGGCATAGACATATTTTTGGTGGAAGATTTGGTGCTGCAACAATTACAGTTTCTGATTATGCAAATATAGCAACTGGAACAAGATTATTATTAACTAAATCAGATGGTACGACAGTTACTTTTACTTCTACAACAGGAACTGCTGGAACAGATGAATTTAAAACTCAAACTAATAATAACACAACAGCAGATAATATTTATACTGCTATTAATGCTCACGCTGATTTTACAGTTGCCAATCCTGCCGCAGCAGTTGTTACAGTTACAGAAACATCTCCTTCGCCTACAGGATTTTTAACAATTAAATCTGTAGATGATACAACGAGATTAACAACAACAGATCAAGGTAAAGCTGTATGTGAAAGTGTTGCTGTAATTCCAACCGATGATTCAGAATATCAAGTATGGGTTATTGTTAAAAGAACAGTTAATGGATCAACTAGAAGATATGTTGAATACTTAAATATATTTGATTTTGATGAAACAGATAATACATCATTTAATTTTTTAGATAGTGCTTTAAGTTATAGCGGAACTGCCGCAACAACATTTACAGGACTAGATCATTTAGAGGGACAAACAATTGCCATATTAGCAGATGGCGCAACACATCCAGATAAACCTGTAAGTTCAGGAAGTGTTGTTTTAGATCGTTCTGCAACAAATGTTAAAATGGGATTAGCTTATCATTCAATATTAAAAACAATGAGAATAGATGCTGGTTCACAAGATGGAACATCTCAAGGAAAAACTAAAAGAATTTATGAAATTACTGCTAGATTATATCAAAGTGTTGGCGTTGAGATAGGACCAGACTTATCAAATATGGAAAGAATACCATTTAGAACCTCTGCTAATCCTATGGATGAAGGAATCCCAGTATTTACAGGAGATAAAGAAATAGAGTTTAGAGGAAATTATGATACTGATGGATATATTCTTGTTAGGCAAACTCAACCTTTACCTTTTACAATTTTATCGTTATACCCAAGATTACAAACAAATGATGGATAATATACTACATATAGCACCTTACACAAAAGAACATGGACAGTTTATATTATCCTGTCAAATGAATCATAAAGTTTTAGAAGCTGATTCAAAATATATAAAAATTATGGGTGATGCTCAAACTTTTGAACAAGATAAATTAGCTTTTACCGGTATTGTAAATAATAAACCAATTTTTGCTGCAGGTATGAAAATAGTTTGGGGACAAGTTGCAGAAGGTTGGGTAATTGCTACAAACGAAATGTGGAAATATCCAATAGGAGTTGCTAAAGCAATTAAAAAAGATTTTGCTAATGTTGCCAGACAACAAAATATTAAAAGAGTTCAAACCGCAATCAGAAAAGATTTTAAACAAGGTTTAAGATTTGCAGAATGGTTAGGTTTAGAAAACGAAGGTTTAATGAAATGTTATGGGTTTGATGGTTCGGATCAATACAGATATGCGAGGATATTCTAATGGGAGCTAATTTATTAGTAGGAGCAATGGGTGTTATGCAATACCAAGCTCAAGGCAAAATTGGTAAGTATAATCAATCAGTTCACGAAAGAAATGCTAAAGTTTTAGAAGGTCAAGCAGAGCAAATAGAACAAAAAGCAGAATTTGATATTGCTCAATTTGCAAAAAGTTTTAAAAAAATTGAAGGTGAAACTACAGTTGCTCTAGCAAAATCCGGTGTTGTAGTTGGAAGTGGAAGTAGTTATTATATTGAATTATCAAATGCTATTGAAGCGGAATTACAAAAAAATTTAATTGAATATAATTCAAAAGTTGCTGCAGCAAATAAAATGGAAGAAGCAAACTTTGCAAGAATTTCAGGAGTAATTGCCAGAAATGAAGCTAAATTAGCACAAATAAGCACAATAGCTCAAACAGGAACAAGTTTATTAACAATGTCAAATAAGAGTAAAACATAATGCCAAAGATACCTACATTTACAGCGACAGGATCAATAGAACAATTAGCTGGTACTACATCTAATATTAAAATTAATCCTAATTCTAACATTTTTAGTGCTTTACAACCGGTAACAGATTTTGTTGTCAAGCAGAAAATAAAAGAGAATGATATACAAAATAGAACAGAAGCATTAAAATTAGAAAATGATTATATAACCGAAGCTAATCTAATTTCAGAACATATTAATCAAGACAAAATTCTTTCTATAAATAAAGAAGCTGCAAATGCTTATCATAAAGAAAAAACAAATGCTTTAATAGAAAAATTTGCTGCTCAAGCAACAAGTAAAAATTCTGAAACAATGTTTAGAAATTCAGCTTTAAGTGAAGTACAAAAACAAATTTTTAGTATTAATACAGATATATCAAATAATATTTTAGTTCAAGCAGATGCTATTTATACTGAAACAAAAGAAAAAATTATTTCAAGAGCTTTTTTTAAAGGTGGCATTTATAAAGAAACTTTAGAACAAGACTTAGAAAACTTAACTACTAATACTTTTAAAAATAGAATAACTTATCCTGAATTACAAAAAATATTAAAGTCTATTCCTGGTGAAATTCAAACATACGAAGCTATTGAGATGGTTGAAAAAACACCAAGAAAAGCATACTACTTCTTAAAAGATGACAAAAATTTTCCAGACATAAGTTTTAAACAAAGAAAAAAATTACAAGACAAAGCAGCAATCGTAATAAGATCACAAATTACTACAGAGTGGGAAAATTATACAGCAACAGTTGCTGCAGGAAAAGAACCACCATATTTTGACATGAAACTTGCAGTAGAAGTAATGGGAAGTTATGCAGGTGAAAAAATGTTACAAGAAGAAAGTTTAACAAAAGATCGTGTTACAAATAATGCAGTAATAAATAATGCTTCTATCGCTACCGAAAATGAAGTGGTCCAAGGTTATATAGATGAAGGCTATGAAATGTTTGGTGAAACAGTAGCTGCTGCAAATGAAAAATACTATAGAAATATTCTTAGTAAAAAACAAACAGCTATGAAAGAAGATCCTGTAGATTTTATAATTAAAATAAGTCCTGATATTGAAGCTCTATATGAGGAAATGAAAAATGATGACAACGCAGATAGTCTAGCGGCAACTAGAAAAATCTTTACAGAAAAAGTAATTCAACAACAAAAAGATATCTGGGGTATAAGTAATTCTGCAATTAGAATAACAAAAAAATCTGAAATTGAAGAAATTAAAAAAACTCTTACAAATACAGATACTCCTTATTTAGAAAAAAAGAAATTTATCAATGGTTTATCAATAATATATGGCAAAGAAAATATGTCAAAAGTTTTAAATCACTTACAAGCTGAAAATCTACCTGTTGAATATGTTGTTGCTATTAGCACAAATAGTGATTCTTTAACTGAAGATATTTTATCTGGAGAAAAGATAGAAGATTTAAAAAAAATAGTATCAACAAGATTAGATTCTGGTGAAAAATTTAATAGTATTGAAAAAAAAGTTACAAAAGGAATGGCAGATTGGGAAGAGGTAATTCTTGCTCAAGGAGAAGGCTCTGTTGTTAAAACTAATTATATATTATCAGTTCAAGCAGCTATTTATAAAGCTGCATTACAAAGAATAAAAAGAGGAGATAGTATAAGTGATGCGGTTGATTCAGCAGTATCTGATTTTACTAGAGATTATTATATTCCACCTTCTAAAACTTGGATGATTCCAGCAGATGTTAATGGAGTTAGAACAAATAGATGGCTTGTTGAAGAAAAAGCTGAAGCAATTTTTTTAGAAGTAGAAAGTAAAGATAGTAATTATTTAGATAAATTTCATGGAGCAGATGGTTATATGCACTATGCTAAATTTGCAGGAATAGAAAACTTAACTGAAGAACAAGTAAAAGATAGAATAACATCTACTATTAGAAATCACTCTAAATGGTTATTAAATGCTGATTCTACTGGCATTGTTTTAAATGTTGAATTTGCAAATGGAACATATCCTATTGTAAATGCCAATGGTCAAAAAATAGAATTTTTCTTTACAGATACTCCTAATGAACAAGGTATTTTTGGTACAGAATTAAAATATCCAGTAACAGGAGATGATATATCTTTAATAGAAGATATTGATCCTTTTGGATATATGGATATTCCTATTGATGAAAATCAAAGTATAGATTCTAATAATATTACAGTTGGAAATGTAGATTTTGATTTTATTGTAAATGAATTAGAAGGTGGCACACAATTAAAAGGTTATACTTTAAAAGATTTTCCTAATTCTGGAGTAACAATAGCTGGTGGTGTTGATTTGGGTGCTAGAAACTTAAATGACTTAAAAGGTTTACCAAAAGAAATTATAAATAAATTAAAACCATATTTAGAATTAAAAGGTAAAAACGCTGAAGAACAACTAAAAAAAATACCATTAAAACTTTCTGAAAAAGAATCTAATATATTAAATAAATTTATTCAAAAAAAAATATTAACAATACTTAAAAAAGATTGGAAAAGGAAAACAGGAACATCTTTTGATTCATTAACAACAGAACAAGCAACTGTATTAGCTTCTGTTTCTTTTATATATGGTAAATTAGAAACTAAAGCTCCGAATTTTTGGAAATATGTAACATCAAATAATTGGCAAAAAGCCTATGATGAACTTATGGATTTTAAAGATAAATCTAAAGCTGTAAATGAAAGACACCAAAAAGCAGCAAAACTACTTAAAAAATATTTAGATAAAAATTAAAATGATAAATGTTGGACTAGGTACATTTGAAAAATCAGAACAAGAAATAGGTTCTTTATATAATCAAACTAGAACAGGTTTTTGGGACACAGCAGGCTCTACTTTTTATAATGCTTGGAACTATAACCCAACATCTTCTCTGTTTAGAGCATTTGAACACACTCAGGCATATCAGAGTAGTCATAAATATTTAAACAGGGATGACTTAAATAAACAATATGGTCATTTAGGTTTACAATTTAAAGAAGATATGAGAGAAGGTGTGGTTGATTATATAGTTGAAAGAAAAGAATTAGAATTAGAAAGACAAAATATTATTGCAAGAGGACCACAAGGTAAATTGGCTAAAAGTTTTTTCTTTTTAGAATCTCTTGGTACAAGTTTTTTAGATCCTATAAATATTGGTGCATCCTTTATACCTGTTGTTGGTCAGGCTAGATTTGCTAATCTAGTTGCTCGTTCAGGTAAAAATATTGCTAGAATGAAAAAAGGTTTTGTTGAAGGTTTAGTAGGTAATGCTGCTATTGAGCCTCTTGTTTATGGTGTGGCAAAATCAGAACAAGCTAATTATGATATATATGATTCCTTTGCAAATATAGCTGTTGGTGGTTTTTTAGGTTCTGCAGCTCATGTTAGTTTTGGAAGATTAGGAGATTTTATTGCAGAAAAAAGAGGTAAACCAAATATTTATCAAAGACTAGCAGCAATCTCACCAGATAATCAACAGGCTTTATTAAAATATTCTGTCGGTAAAGTAATAAAAGGAGAGAAGGTAGATACCGGTAATGTGATAATTGAAAAAACTATAATTGGCGATCCACAATTAAATAAATTAGATAATCAAATTAAAGAATTTAAAAGTTTATATAAAGATTCTATAGATAGAGGAGATAGAAAATCAGCAAAGATTTATTTAAAAAATATAAGAAATTTACAAAAAACAGAAAGAGATTTGTTTGAAGCTAAAAAAAAAGCAAATGATGAAGCTAAATTACAAGATCAAATTAATCTTAAAAATAAAAAACCATTAAAAGAACAAGAGCAAGTAAGAGTAGAAAAAAATACTTTAGAATTAGAAACTGAAGCAGAAAATATAAATTTAAGAAATACACAACATCAAAAACAATTAGATGTTAAAGATGAAGATTTAAAAGAAACAGGAATATTAGAAGATAGAGCAGAAATTCAAAAAATAGATAAATCTATAAAAAACAAAACTAAAATTAGAGATGCTATAGAGGCAGGAACTAACTGTACTAAAAGGAATACTTAATGGCAACAATAAAATCATTATCAAAATGTTTTAAAGAAATTAAAAGATTAACTGGAGATTTATTATCTGAAAATCAAATTAATGAACTTTTAGATGAAGCTAAAATAAAAATTAATGAAAATAAATTTCAAGATTTAGAATCTAAAACAGACAAAATATTAGCACAAGAAATTATTAATAAATTTGAATACGATCAAGCTAATAAAAAAAAATATTTAGCAAGTAATAATATGAAGGCGTTAGATACTTATCAAAAGATAATTGATGCAATAGATATGTCTGAAGGAAAAATAAATCCTGTAGAGGCTGTATCAGCAATATTAGTTGGGATGCAAAAATTTTCTAAAATTACTAGAAATTCTATTGGTGCAAAACAACAAGCATTAGAAGAAATGGAAATTACTAAACTTTTTAAGGCAATTAATGACTTGGGGGATAATGCGTGGAGAGATTTATCTGAAGGTAAACTGGATATAGAAATTATGAATGAAATGCAAGGAATCTCTACAGAAGTAATTATGGCAAAAAAGATTGCAACAGTTTTAAAAAAATTTCAAAGTGATTTAAGGTTAAGGTTGAATGATCTAGGAGCTAACATAGGAGAGTTAGATGATTGGATTACAAAAATGACACACAATACAGAAAAAATGGGAATGGCTAGTAAAGGTTCTAGGTTAATTGGAGACAATAGAATTGCCTGGAGAGAATACATTAAAACTAAATTAAATTTAAAAAGGACATTTTCTGATGTAAATGATCCTGTAAAAATAGATGAAATTTTAGATGGTATTTTTGATAGCATAATGTCTGGTGATCAAATGAAATATGGTGGCACTCATAGTATTTATGGAACAAAAAATGTAACTAATCGTTTAAACGCAGCAAGGGTTTTACATTTTAAAAGCTCACAAGCTAGACATGAATATAGTATTAAATTTGGAGAACCTGCTTTAAAAGAAAATATATTATCTGTGTTAGCAACAAGTTCCAGAAATATTGCCTTAATGCAAGACCTAGGAACAAATCCTAAAGATACTTTAAATAAAGTTTTATCTTTATTAAGAAAAAAATATAAAAAGTCAGATCCTAAATTAACTAAAAAATTAGATTTTAAAACTTTTGCAAATCAATTTGCAGAAATTGATGGAAGCATTAATGGTATTGGCAATGAAACTTTAGCAAAAGTAGGTATGGCAGTAAGAGGAACAGGTAATATGGCTAGATTAGGTATGGTTAGTATAACATCTTGGGGAGATTTAGCTCACTATATGGGTAGTACCAGTTTTCAAGGAAGAGGACTATTGAGTGGTTTATTTGAAGCTCTGTCAGGATTATCTGGTGCAAATGATAGAGCTGCTATGGAAGTTTTACAAGTTGTAAGTAATTCTCATAGTGCTAATTCTTTTAGAGGCAATGTATATGGTGCGGTTGATGATACTTGGGGAAGAATGGGAAAGTTACAAAATACATTTTTTAAATGGAATGGTTTGAATGGTTGGATTGCAAGTTTAAAAAGCTCAATGGCTGTTGGTTTGGCTAGGCATTATGGAATGTTAGCTGATATGAGATTATCTGATTTAAGCACAAGAGAAAGAAATTTTTTAACACTATATGGAATAGATGAGGCAAAGTGGGATATGTTGCGTTCTATTAAAACTTTAGATGTTGAAAATAAAAGATATATGACTGCAGAAGGAGTAGATGAAATATCTAATGATATTATTAATAAATATGTTGGTAGAAAATTAAGTCAAAGAGAAATAAGAAATTTTAAAAAAGATTTAGAATTAACATGGAGAAATGTTTTAATAGATCAAGGTATGCATGGATCACCTGAACCAGATGCCGCAATTAGAGCAATAACAAATCAAGGTTTAGAAAAAGGAACTCTTATGGGAGAAACTGCTAGATTTGTAATGCAGTTTAAAAGTTTTCCTATTAGTATGTGGAAAAAAATTATTGGTAGAGAACTTTATTCTTATGGAGCAGATGAAAGTCAATTAGCAAAAATTGGTGGTCTAACAAGTATGTTATTATTAAGTACCTTTTTTGGCTATATAGCAATGTCTACCAAAGATATGTTAAAAGGTAGATCGCCTAGAGATCCTAAGAAGAAATCAACTATCATGTCAGCATTTGTACATGGTGGTGGTGGTGGTATTTATGGAGATTTTTTAATGAGTGAAATACAAAATGAATATGGTAATGGTATTTTTGAAACTGCTCTTGGACCTACTGCTGGAGATTTAAAAACATTTTTAGATATGGTTCAAAGTATGAATGATCCTAAAAAAGCAGGTAAAAAGTTTCTTTACTTAGCTGAAGGACACACACCTTTTTTAAATTTATATTATACTAAAGCTGCCTATGATTATTTAATTGGCTATCAAATTAAAGAATTTCTTGATCCTGGATTTTTTCAAAGAATGAAAGATAAACATGATGAAAAAAGAGGTCAAAATTACTATTTAAAACCAGGTTTAGGATTAGATTAAGGAGTAGAAAAGAGAATGAAAAAGTATTATAACCAAGAATATCTATTTACAAAACCATCAACTTTGTTTAAAGGATTAAATTAGTATGACAATATCAAGTACAACAGTAAAAAATTCCTACTCTGGCAATGATAGTACAACTAGCTTTGCTTACAATTTTAAAATTTTTGCGGACTCAGACCTAATAGTTATTATTCGTTCCTCAACAGGAACAGAGACAACTAAAACTCTAACCACGCACTACACAGTAGCAGGTGCAGGAGATGCAAGTGGAGGTTCTATAACAACCACTGCTGGCAATACTCCAGCTACTGGAGAAACAGTAGTGATTATAAGGAATGTCCCGCAAACTCAGGCGATTGATTATATCGCTAATGATCCATTCCCTGCGGAGACACATGAAGAGGGTTTGGATCGTGGAACAATGACTATTCAACAAATGCAAGAGGCATTAGATAGATCATTTAAAGTTTCAAGAACCAATACAATTTCTTCTGCTGAATTTACTGATAGTGCAACAGACAGAGCATCCAAGACTTTAGGTTTTGATAGTTCTGGAGATTTAACAACAGTTGCAGACTTTTTACCGGCTGGTGGAGATTCAGCACAATTTACTTATTCAACAACAACAACAGATTCTGATCCAGGATCAGGAATTATAAGATTTAACAACACAACACTTGGATCAGCTACTATTGCTTATGTGGATGATTTAGAGGCAAATGGTACAGATGTGTCAAGCTGGGTGCAGTCATTTGATGATGTAACTGGTAATGATACTAACAGAGGAAGAATAAGAGTTACAAAATCAAACACATTAGATGTATGGCATGTTTGGAAAATATCAGGTGCTGTTACAGATGCTAGTGGTTATACAAAATTAGCTTTAACTTACATTGATGGTGCTGGAGCTTTAGCAGATGAAGATAAAGTATTTTTATCTTTTTCAGCTAGTGGTGAAGATGGAGCAATACCTGGCTACTATTATAAATTTGATACTGGCACATCGGATGCAGATCCTGGTGCTGGAGAGATAGCTTTTAACAATGGAACTTATGCTTCTGCTACAGAAATTTATATTGATGATGCTGATGCAAATGGTGCTAGTACAGCAACAGATGTTCAAACTTGGGGAGGATCAACTTCTACAATTAAAGGATTTTTACACATAGTAGATATTAATGATAGCTCAACTTATGCAAGATTTAAAATTACTGCTGCTGTTAGTGATGAAAGCGGCTATAACAAAATTACAGTTGCTCACTTAGCGAGTAACAATACATTTAGTGCTGCTGATGAATTATCAGTACACTACACAAGAACAGGTTTAAAAGGCGATACTGGCTCAACTGGTTCTACTGGAAGTACAGGATCAACTGGCTCAACAGGAGCAAGCGGAACAAACTCTCAACTCTCTATGACTTGGGATAACGCTACAGCGGATTCAGATAACGGAGCTGGAAAAATTGCTTGGAACCATGCAACGATAGCAAGTGCAACAGTTCTTTATGTGGATGATGCTGATGACGCTTCGGCAAATATTCAACCTTATGTAGATACTTGGGATGTTGTATCTAACACAACAGCAAAAGGAATTGTTACAATTACAAAAGAAGGAACAGCATCAACGTATGCAGTTTTCAAAGTAAGTGGAAGTGTTACAGATGCAACTGGTTATTCAAAAATTCCAGTAACTCATGTTGTTAGTTCTGGATCATTTTCAGATGGCGATGGAGTTGGAGTACACTTTCAATATAGTGGTAATGATGGTTCTGGAGATATGTCAGATGTTGTTGATGATACAACACCGCAATTAGGTGGAGATTTAGATGTCAATGGACAAGATATAGTTTCAACTTCAAATGCTGATATTGATATAATTCCAAATGGAACAGGTGATGTTAATCTTGGAGCAGATACAGTTCAAGTTGGTGATAATGATGCCAATGCTACAATTACTACACAAGGCACAGGAGATTTAATTTTAAATACAAACAACGGAACTAATGCTGGAAATATAACATTATTAGATGGAGCAAACGGAAATATAGAATTTACTAATAATGGAACAGGCGTTGTTAAATTTAATGATGCGGCTTATTTTCCAGAAGCTGATTTAACTTTTGACGCTACTCAAGATTGGGATGTTCAAGCATCTCCTGTGGCTAAAGTAACTTTAACAGCTAACGTAGAATTTGATGCACCATCAAATCCAACAACAGGACAATTTATTTCTATTCTTTGTATACAGGATGCTGGGGGTTCTAACACGATTGCTTGGAATGCAGTTTTTGAATTTACAGGCGATGAAGCACCTACGGCTACTACAACAGGAGATAAAGGAGATTTATTTTGTTTTCGTTATAATGGAGCAAAATGGCTTGAAGTTGGAAGAAACCTTAACTTAACACTATCATAGGAATTTATGTACGCACTAATAGAAAATAACGAAATAAAAAAATTATATAACAATCCAAGAGCATTAAAGATTAATGATGTTCAATATCCAAGTAATATTTTTTCAATATGGTCTAAAGAAGAAAAAGAAAATATTGGAATTTATGAAGTAGAATTTAACAATAGCAATAAGCGTGATGAGAATTTTTATAATAATACAAATCAATCTTTTAACTTTGCAGATGGAAAAGTTACAGCAAGTTTTGGAAGTGCGACAGCTAAACTATTAGAAGATAGAAATGAAGTTGATGAAGCTGGAGAACCTTTATTAGACGACAAAGGAAATCAAATAGTTACAAAAGGTTTAAAATCTCAAAAGAAAGATATTATAAAACAACAAGCTAGTGGATTATTAGCACCAACAGATTGGTATGTAATTAAAGCAACTGATGTAGCAGAATATTCAGTACCAAGTGCTGTTGCAACTTTTAGATCAGATGTAAGAACAAAATCAAATGAAATGGAAACTGCCATTGACAATGCAAGTGATGTAGATGCTTTAGCAACTCTCTATGCTTATGTTAATACAGGCACAGAAGAAAATCCTGTTATGGAAAGACCATTAGGCGAATTTCCAACATTGGAGGTTTAATGCCTTTAATTTTACCAGCTAATACTTTATCAACAGGCGGTTTTTCAGTAGCCAACTCATGTAGGTTTAATGATGGTGATAGTGCTTATATGTATAGATCAAATGGCACACCAACCAGTCAAAGAATATTAACTATAAGTACATGGTTAAAAAGAGGAACAGATATGGCTACTACAGACGTATATCAATATTGGATGGGTATTCAAGACACAGGCGTTGGTGATCCAAGAATGTATATAGGTTTTAATGATTCTGGACAACTTAATACTGGCGAAAAAGATGGTGCTGGTGAAAATGTATGGAAATTTACAACAAATAGAGTTTTTAGAGATCCTTCAGCATGGATGAATATAGTATTATCCATTGACACAACTCAAGGTACTGAGGCAAATAGAGTAAAAATTTATGTAAATGGAACACAAGAAACATCTTTTGCAACAAGTACATATCCAACTGAAAATTTAGATATGGATACTACAGGTAATGAAATTAATGTAGCATGTATAGATAATTCTTCTCCATCTGGTTTTTTTGATGGTTATATAGCAGAAATGGTATATTCTGATGGTCAAGCTTATGCCGCAAGTGATTTCGGAGAATTTGATGAAGATAGTCCAACAATTTGGAAACCGAAAGATGTATCAGGATTAACCTTTGGTGATAATGGTTTTTATTTAGATTTTGAAGATTCAGCAAATCTTGGCAACGATGCCAATGGTGGAACAGATTTTACAACAAGTGGTTTAGCCGCAACAGATCAAGCTACAGATACACCGACTAATAATTTTTGTACTTTAAATCCTTTAGTACCAACAACAAATATTACTTTTTCAGAAGGTAATTGCAAAATGGCTACACATCCCAGCAGTGATACCTATGGTGGTGGGATAGGTACTTTTGGTCTTACTGCTGGGAAATGGTATTGGGAAATTAAGATGGCTTCATTATTAGGTAATCATACTCATGGAGTTATAAGCGAATTAACTGCTGAATTATATCAAAATGTTACTGGATTACAAATGGATACAGGCGTAACTAACTTTAGAAATGATGATGGTGGCGAAATGATTAAAGATGGAACACAAACAACAGCAGATTATGGCATTTTTGATGATGGAGATATTATGGGTATTGCTTTTAATGCTGACGATAATCAAATATCAATTTATGATAATGGTTCAGCCATTGTTTCAAATTATGCAATAAGCACAACAAGAGGAACTTTGTTTCCATATATTGGTTCTGGAATTAACACAACTTTTGAAGTAAATTTTGGTGGATGTCCAGCTTTTGCAATCACATCAGGCAACGCAGATGCTAATGGTTATGGCAATATGGAATTTGCCGTTCCAGAAAATTACTATGTTTTGTGTTCGGCTAATTTGGCAGAATTTGGAGGTTAAATGGCAGCTTATACAACAATAGACAATCCAGAATTATATTTTCAAACAGTTATTTATACTGGAGATGGAAACACAGGTAGATCAATAACTTTAGATGGCTCTGAAGATATGCAACCAGATTTGGTCTGGATAAAAAATAGAGATACTGCAAGAAAAAATAATGTTTATGATTCTGTCAGAGGTGTAACAAAAAGGATAGTATCAGATTCAACTGTAGCAGAAGATACAGCAGGAAATGGTCTTACAGCTTTTAATAGTGATGGATTTACCACTGGTTCTGAAACAGATACTAATAATGATACTGATGGAATAGTAGCTTGGTGCTTCAAGGCTGGAACTGCTTTTTCAAATGATGCTAGTGCCACATCGATAGGAGATATAGATAGTTCTGGAAGTGCATCAACTACTGCTGGTTTTTCAATTTGTTCCTATACAGGTAGTGGTTCAGCTGGCGATACAATAAAACATGGCTTAGATAAAACTCCATCATTCTATGTAGTAAAGACAAGAGATTCTACTTATGATTGGAGAGCATATCATAAAGGAATAGGTGAAACAAAATATTTCAACTTAAATCAAACTACAGCGGCAGCTACTGCAACTAACGCTTGGAATGATACTGCACCAACATCATCAGTTTTTTCTTTAGGCGATGGATCAACAGTTAATCAAAATACAGATAATTTTATTGCTTACTGCTTCGCAGAAAAACAAGGCTTCAGCAAGATTGATAAGTACAACGGCAACGGAAATGCTGATGGAGCATTTGTCTATACGGGTTTTCGACCAGCTTGGGTTATGATAAGAGATCCAGGTAATGCAGAAAATACGTTTATATTTGATAATAAAAGAGATGGATATAATGTTAATAAAGTTCTTTTATATGCAAATACTACACCTGCAGATACTACAACTGGTGCAAACCAAATAGACCTACTTTCAAATGGCTTTAAATGTAGGTCTACTGATAATGGTACAAATAGATCTGGTGCCACTTTCCTATACATGGCTTTCGCAGAAGCACCGCTAGTTAATTCTAATGGAGTACCAAATAACGCGAGATAATTAATATGAATTTTATTCTCACTATGATTCTTTGTAGTGGCGTTTCCTTAACTTGTTTACCACCATATCAAGTTATAGATACTTTCTATGAAGATCAATACTCCTGCTTACTAAAAGGTTATGAAAAATCTATTGAACAAATGGAAAAGATAGGTAGAGTTGTTATTAATGAAAATAAATTATTTATAAAATTTTATTGCATACCAGAGAAAAAAATTGATGCCTAGAAAAAAAATTATAACATCAAAAGAATTTAGTGAAATGTCTACAGGTCTTAGACTTTCTACTCACGAAAAAGTATGTGCTGAAAGAATGAAAACTTTATTCAAAGCAATAGATGAAATGAGAATAGAAGTAAAACAATTAAGAAATGATGTAAGTAAAGGCAAGGGAGCAATTAATTTACTTATTCTATTAGGAGGTCTAGCAGGGATTATACTAGGCTTTCTAAAGTGGAATGGCTAGGCGTAAAAAAGCAGTAGCTGGTTTAATGAGTGAGCTTTCTGCACAACTTAATATTGCAAAAGACCCTAATATCCTAGTATTTACACCACTTGGTGGACTTGGACCGATAGATATTGTTACTTTAAATATGTCTACAGGAGAGTATACTGCTTATGATGTTAAGTCTAAAAATTTTAGAAAACAAGACTATACAGCAAAAGATGGTTATAAAAGAAAAACCAAAGGAACTCTTATTGCCAGGCAAACCACTAAAGAACAAAAAAAACTAAAGGTAAAAATCCTATATGCAACCATTTAAAGGCTCAGATCCTAGTGAAATTCTAAATGAATATAAAGACCAAGTTAGAATATTAAAGCAACAGATAGCAGAACTTGAGGATGCCGGTAAATCTAAGGATGCAGCAAACAAAAGGTGTTTGCAAAAATTAGAGTTCTGTAATAAAGATCTTGAAGATGCTTTATCTAAAATTAAAGAATTAGAGGAGAAGAAAAAAGATGCCATTTGAAATGATAACAATGCTAGGCTCTACTGTACTTGGTGGAGTAATGAGCATCTGGTCGCAAAGCATTAAAGCAAAGCAAGCAGAACAAAAGATGCTATTGGCTAGAGCTGAAGTACAACAAAAAGGTTTTAAAGAAGCAAGAGAATATGGTAATGAAGGCTTCCAATGGACTAGAAGAATTATAGCATTAACTGCTGTTTTTGCGATAGTATTATTACCAAAACTAATGCCAGTATTACAACCAGATGTAACTGTAATTGTAGGATATTTAGAATTTAAACCTGCTTTCTTTTTTTTACCTGAAAAAGAAATAA
>Ga0209756_1000735_pt1 | contig 31951 bp, 45 predicted proteins | sample ETNvirenome_6_85_FD_184071 | JGI IMG/M metagenome (GOLD analysis project Ga0209756, IMG submission 184071) | Marine viral communities from the Pacific Ocean - ETNP_6_85 (SPAdes) (version 3) | ecosystem: Environmental > Aquatic > Marine > Oceanic | place: Pacific Ocean | collected 2013-06-19 | reverse complement strand
TTGGCATGATTGCTTCGAAGAATCGTACGCCTCTGGTTGTCTTGTGGAAGTCGTTCATAATCTACTCCTTGAATGCCAGGTAGCTTTCGCTGCACAGGTCGCACAGCGCATTCCATCCTGGAAGGTTATGTATTTCCGGTACGTCAGGTGCTCCACCCCAGGCAGCTTGTAGTAGGGCGACGATGGTGTTGTCCTCTTCCGCGGTATACTGGTCAACCAGGGTCGGGGGCATGTCGGTGTAGTCCCGTACGAGATTGCGCAGCTCAACTTTGTTTTTCTCGCACAGATTCCACCACTGTTCTTTGGTCTTCGGGTAGCTCATAAGTATCTCCAATGCGTAGTTCGTAACGTGTCCCTTATACCAGTTATGCGGGGTGTCTGAGGTAAGGCGAAAGCTTCTTCGCCTGGTGCGCCTACTTCTCGGGATCGTAGGGCACCTCAATACGTTCCTGTAGCATGGTGAGTCCGTGTTTGTTCCCGCATTCCATAAAGGCGAACATGTTGTCCCCGCTTGATTCGCGGCACTTCGTCACCAGCTTGTGCTGCTCGCTCCCAGTGACTACATTGACGCGCACGCGCATCTCCTCGTCCGGGTAGTTGAGGAAGATAGAGACACTAGTGGCTTGTGGGGCAGGGTCCTGCGCTTCGAATACTTTGGGTCTCGGGGCTTCCGCCACCGGACCGAGTGAGATGGCAAAGTCTGCGGCTCCGATAAAGACGGAGAAAAGAGCCCCAATTAGTACCCACTTCATGACTGGCTTTGGCATTTTGTTACCTCCAGATCGAGTAGGGTTGCAAGTTCTTCCGCGGTGCAGCTCATCACATCTTTCCCAAATGTGCCCCTGGCGTGTGTGTCCGCTTCTTCGCCGTAGGCGATTTTCACCATCTTCCGCAACTTCTTCCTCGGCCGGAACCGAAGATCATCCGCCCTTCTCACCGCTTTCCCTCCTTGTATCAATTAACTCCACAGGCTGCTCTAGCTCTTCGCATAGCGCTTTAGCCTCTTTACGCGTGTCCGCTGTACCCACCACGACGCCTGCGGGGGTGCGCACTTCCCACCCCTTGTCGCTGTAGTACACGTAGTACTTGTCGAACGTGCTCTTGCCCATATAGCACCTCCGGGTTCACTACTCTTATACCAATTTTCCGGGGTGGCTTGATAGGGGTGGCAGGTAAGGAAACTGGGTTTCCCCAGCTTCTTCTACACTGCGCTCTCCAGGGCCGAGCGGGACTGAACTGTGCTATGCGACGATCTGCGGTACCCCGCGAAACGGTAAATGTGGACCTCCCCACCCCCGAAAGGGATACGTGGGGAGGCAATGTTAGTTGCCGTGCGCTGCGGTACCATGGTGTGCCGAACTACAGTCTACGCGGCGACGCGGTGCATTTCCGGGCAGGAGTTAGACCCCTCCGCCCCCGAAAGGGATACGCGGAGAGGCTTTTACTTCTAACCGATTTGGTCCAAACCAAACGCGACTTAACTTGACTATGGAATGGCGTAACTTCACGGAACTAAACTCCACTGCAATACAACGCGGATCCCCAAGTCCCCGAAAGGGATACACTTGGGGACTAATACTCGTTACCACTCCGTACCCTGCTACGCGCTGCGGCACAAAGAGATACGGGACGGTGTCTAACCACATACGTGGGTCCCCAGACCGCCGAAAGGCTCATGTCTGGGGATAGTTTACTTCAAAACGGAGCGCAACGGTACATGACCTGACTCCGCGTTACTCAGCTGAGCCGAACTAAACAAGACCCCGCGTCACTCGCGCGGTGCGCTGCTTTACCAGACAGGATACGTGGGCCCCACGCCCCCCGGAAGGGATACGACGTGGGGATGGTGTACTGTGAACCCTGGACCAAGCACAAGACTGCGGCACCTAACTGCACCGAGCAGTATGCAACCAAACATAGCCATACCCACATACGTGGATCCCCGGGCACCCGAAAGAGTACCCGGGGACAATTCTCAAAACATAACACCACCATGATTTACCTGGCTAGGCATATCATTGCGGGTCGGTGCTGAACAGTACCCAATGGTTATCTATGAGAAGTTGGCGACTTCCGTGATCGGGATGACGACTTCTTCCGCTTGGGTGGTAGAGAGGCGTTGGACATCGACGATGTTGAAGCGACCGCGCTGCATGCTGCGGCGGACCGTAAGCTGATGCTCGTGCGGCCTGGTCACTTCAAGCTGCCCGGGCGGGCCTATGTTAGCGCCACACCCAAGCAGCTCAAAGCCAATCTCGCCGGAATAAAGGAGCATCGTCTGCGCCAAATGGACAGTGCCATCTTCCACCGAGCCGAAGCCGACATGGCTGCCCGGGCCCGAGGGGCAGAGGTCTTCGAGCCTACCCACAAGGAGCTCGCCAGGCTTCTCAAGAGAAAGGATAAACCCAAGGTTTTCAAGGGGTCACGCTCTCGTTCTCCTAAGGAGATCGCGAAGTTTGTCGACGACTACGAAGATCAGCTTTGGCCCGATTAGCGCATTAGCGTCTTAACTACCTCGTAACGCTCCTTGTTTCGCTCGGCGATGTGCACCTCCAGGTCAAGTAGAGCAGAGTAGCCCTCAATCTCACGGAGCATGGTGTGCAGCGCATTGAGCGGGGGCAGGCGTCCCCCACCGGTCAGCAGCGGGATAGCCAACTTCGTCCCCACACCACCGGTCTCCGCGCCTACCAGCATATCAGTGAGAGCGGAGCGCACCACCGCTGCGTGGTCTGCTCCCGGCACATGGGAGAGTGTCCCCAAGGCACAGACGTATTTGAAGTGCGTCTGCGGGAAACAACCTTCGATGCGAGTCCAGGGGCAGTAACCTGTGAAGGGGTACTCGAGTGGAGGGGCGAAAATCTCCTCCAGGGTTTCTACTTCTATGCGCTTCAGGAACTTATGTGCGATCCCCCCGATGAGCTTCGGGGCAGTACCGTCCACTGGCAGTACCAGGGTGTCTGCTTCTGTGATGTCAAAGATGTCCTTGTTGTGTAAGTAGACGTTTATCAAGAGACCTCCAGAGTTTGGGTGCTGTTACTAGCCTTATACCGCTAACACTAGGGTTTCTACGGGGGTTCTGGAGGGTCTTCTTCTTCGGGGTAGGGTCCGTCGAACATCATGTAGCCGACTCCGCCGGACGAATCAAAAGCTTGCTCGAGGCTAATGAGTCGGGCTTCCACTTTGTGGAGTTGCTTCTTCAGGTCCTTAGTGGTGGCACGGGAGTCGTACAGAGCGCCTTTGAGGTCCTTCACCTCATCCCTAAGTCGTGATGCTTCTCTTTCGGCTGACCGCACTTTCTCCATCGTGAGGTCCTTCAGGCCCATTACCGCGCTCTTTAGGGCTTCAATTTTATCGCATATGGATTCTTTCAGGTGGGATACTTCTTTGTCGACCTTGGCGTCTATCTTTTCCTCGGCGTCGTCTACAACCTCGCGGGTAGCCAGGGTCACCGAGGCGTCCACCACCCCCTGGTCCATCATGGACGCGGGGTTGATGTGGGGCCACAGCGCCATTATGACCGCAGCGATAACTCCTCCAAGTTGGCCGTAGGTCTTAGCGCCTTCGGCTAACTTGTTACCACTCGTCGGTTCTATTTCCTTCGTCGGCATTTTCCTGCCCCCAAAATTCGATCTGTTCAAAGGCTTGCTCCACCTCGATAAATTGCTGCTCCCATGGATCAGCTGTTTGCTCAAAAGAAGGGGGATCCTCTGGTGGAAGCTCCTGAACCGGCGCAAGGAGAAACAACACGCTGATGATCGCAAACATAGGGATCCCCCTTGCGCCAAGCCTACCGTGTTTCGCGGTCGGCTGTCAAAACTCCATTAGCTAAAGAAAACCGATACTCCGGCTTTCTTTTCTGCCTTACTGCGCGTCCCCGCAACTCTCCTCGAACGCCTTGAGCGTGTTGGGGTCGATGCAGATGGGGGTTAGGTCGTCCGGGGAAATCCCGAACACTAACCGCTCCTCGTGCTCGAGCGGGCTGTTGAACTCCTCCAGCACCAGCACCTTGAAGGTGTGGTTGTCCCCCTCTGTGTCTTCTGTGTAAGCATGAATCACTACAACTTGCTGCCCGGACCCCAGGCTGTAAAGGCACCAGGGCGGGTACTCCAGGATGAGTTCCTGGATAGCTTTGGGCCGGGTTTCGAACCACTCTCCCGTGGTAAGCCAGGGTTTGAGCAGCCCGACTATGTTGGCGGTGGGCGGTTGGTACCAGTCTTTCTTCTTTAAGTTGGCAATGCGGGTTTCGAGCAAAGTAGTCATAGGGCCTCCGGTTACGTTACTTATACCGGAGATAGGGGTAGGTTAGCAGGCTACTTATCCTTCATCTTCTTGAGGAAGTCCTGCTCATAGTCGAGGGTGCTACGCTTTAGGGATCGGCGCAGCAGCTTCTTTCCCCACTTACCTTCTGCTTTGTTGATCTTATTGAGCACGGCGAGATTCCGCTTCTTCTCAGCTGCGGTGTACGGACGTTTCTTGGATAGCGCGCGTACCACGTTTCCGCCCAGCAGCCCCCCACCTACAGAGCCTCCGGCTAGGCTCCCCATAACTAGCGCTGCCAGGGCGTTACGGCCAAGGCGTTTCTCGCCCAATCTAACTGCCGCCAGCGCTCCGCCGTAGCCGCCTAAGCCACCGCCGAGGGCTCCCGCTAGACCTCCGCCAAACAGCCGTGTGCCCGGTGGGTTGTCCTTCTTATCTTTACCTTTCGATGCAGCCGTAACTCCGGCGGCGGCGCCTAGCAGGGGGCTGTGCTTCAGGAGCCAGCCCAGTTTCATCAGGCGTTCGTTAGATACACTAGGTAGATTACGCATTGCAGCCTCTGCACGTAAGAGTTCTCACGTGCTAAGGCTACAATAGGCCAGAGGGGCTGTCAAAATTACTCGGGGAGTACTTCGGCTGGTTTGGTGTCGGCGGGTGCTGGCACATCGGCAGGCGCCGGGACGTCGGTGGGCTGTACTTCCACAGCTACTTCCTGCGGGGCCACAGCTTCTTCGGCAACTGCTTCAGGGGTGGCCTCCTTCGCGGGGGCATCCTTCAGCACAGGAGCGTCGACGATAGCGGGGGCGTCCGTGGGCTCAACGAGTTCTTTGATCTCGCCACTCTGCACATCGGCCTGATCTGCGTCTTTTTCCTTACATCCAACTGCAAAAATGATCGGCAACAACAAACATAGGATTGCGAATCTCATGGTTTCCTCCATTCGCGGTTAGTGGGCGTATCCTACCATATCGCTTTCGCGCGCGTCTATAGGGTAAAGGAGAAGCTCGCTGCGCGCCCCTGTGGAGGCAGGGAACGCGAGGAGCTTCTCGAGACAAGAACGACAACCGCTGGGAGGAAGAAGATATCTTAACGGAGAGCAGTTTAGCGACATGCTCAGGTCCATGCTTCGCAGGATGAGGAATTCGGATTTGCACCGACACCGCATGCGGTGCTCCCATCTAGCTCAGAGGCACATCCGCCCTTAGCCTGTTGCGCGGCTTAGAGCTTCCGTGGCAACCCTCCGTGGGAGGAATCCCCATGAGGTGGGCTCGTCACCCACCGGGGTACTACAAAGGAATCCGCAGATTCCCCGGAGCAGTTGCTCCTGGTTGCGGGGTTTTCGGCTACGGCCCCCTGGCACGGGCTCGTTCCCAGCATCGGTATACTTGGTTTGCCAACCATGCCCGGGGCCTGCTGGGATGTCAACTCCGTATCCCCCGGGTAGCACGCACTTGGTTCATTCCCTGGGTCGCGGCACCCCCAGGCCTAACCGGCTTTTGGGACCTACTTCCCACGTTCCGGGCCGATTCCGGAAACGCGTGGACAATCGGCTGCGGCCGACTGCACGGGGGTTGACCTCCACCCCAAGGAGTGTTCCTTATTCAGCACCGGCATTACTCCGGGCACTGGAGCGAACACAGAAACTCCAACGGTTGTTCCTTGTGAGGTAGGGGGACCGTACCCACCCGGCGTTTGCAGAGGAGTTCCTGGTTCCGACACCAGACTAGCAGGGCCGCTGCACGTCACCACTCCCCAGTATTACGGTACTAACGCCCATGACTATCTCCTAACCAGGAGTGGCTATCAACCAGTCTGCGGACGAGTTCCCACTGAGTATGTGGTCCCTTCTCTGTTATTCTTATACCTAAATGGTAGAGGTTTTTACGGAGTTCCGGAGCTGGCTGTGCTAAGCCGTTGCGTTGCGAATCGAACAATATAGTGTAAAAACACCAGCTCCGGAAGAGGGACCGCCCCTCTAGGCTAAGTGTATACCTCTGGTAGGTAAGTTGTCACGTGAGGGTGTTTTGCCGGGGGTCCATACCATAGGTCATATCCGTTGCCATGGCGGTACCCCCGACTACATTTGGGATCACATTCCCGTCGTCCAACTTATGAGGTTGGTCCTTGTATTTAGCGAGGTAGGTCCTCGTGCCTGAGTTGTACAGTTCGATGTACTGCGGTAGCTGATGCTGACAGATGGATGTCTTTCCACTAGACGACCTCCTCGAAGGCGGGGTCCTATGAAGTTCACGAAGGCTTCGCAGGACCCCTTCTCCCTAGCTGGGCGGACCAGCCGGGATACTGAATTTGGAGAGGAGGCTGGGATTTGAACCCAGGTTTTCCATTGCGCGCTAGAGCAGTCTCTACTACGTATACCTCATTGGCGTGAGGCTGTCGGGCAATACACCAGACAGCAGAATGCAGCTTGCGTTGTCCCGGGTGTCAGCCGGTTAGAGTCGGTTTCCTCGGCCATATAGCCTCCACCTCCCAGCGCGCTGCGTTAGGCCTCACAACAAAGTATGAGGCTGGCCCACGAAGTTGGACTACACCTTAGTAGCGTGCTTTGTCCATCTGCTCCTTGATCATCTTCTGGCTATCGACCATGGACTTATCCATGATTCGGGATGCTTCCTGGTGTGACCAGTTTACCGTCTTGTTCCACTGGTACAGGAAGAATCCTCCAAAGATCGCCATAAAGATCAGGACAGCGATGACGATGGTTGTCGTGTTGCTCTGCTTCTTTTCCGGGACTTCGGGTGTCTTTTCTACCATTACTTCCCCCACTTCGGTTAGTTTACGCTTCACCCTTGAGGATGAAGTCAAAGAGTTTTGCGCCGACGTTCTTCTTCACGACTTCGGCCTGGTTGGCCCGCTGGCGGGCTTTCTTGGTCGCGCGAATCAGAAGGTCAACACGGTTGAGTAGCTCGGACTTCTCCGCGGGGGAGATCATTCCGCTCCACTTCTTGGTGGTGAACTTGCCAACAACGAGGGTGTTGACTTCCTTGGCAACCTGGGCTGCGTGCTGCTCGGTAGCCTGGGCGACCGTAATGTACTCGGTCTTCTTCTCAGCCTTGTCACGGATGTCATCCACTTCGGCCTTGAAGATGCCATAGCCCTGGCCGGCGTCAGCCACCCAGGAGGTTGAGGGGTCGTGCGTCGGAATCGCGTCGTAGTACACGCGGACCGTCTTGAGCCGGGATTCCAGTGCGAGGAGGAAGGTTGCCGGAAGCCCCTCGGCCAGGACAACGCCATCGACGGTAAGGTCGGCGGTAGCCGTCTGGTTCGTGGCCTCCTTCTGCAGCAGAGCGTCGAAGTAACGAGCTGCGGGCTTCGCTGCGTAGGCCAACTTCTTCCCTACGGTGGTGGCAACGTCCTTTTTCTCAAAGGAGGCTGCTTCCTCGAACTGGCGCTCTTCGTCGCGCATCTCAAGAGTGCGGACGTGGCCGCGGAAGTGATCGGTCTTCTTAGCGAAGGTAACGGTAGCTTCAGTGCTGATCTTGTCGAACTCCCCTTTCAGGTCGGATTCGACGGCCAGCAGTTCGTGCAACTTAGCTTTCTTTGCCATGGTGGTGAGTCTCCTTGGAATATCATGATTGAATAATCCAGGTGCTGCCTTCTGAAAGAGGTTCCAGTACCCCCATTACGGGGGTACTGGTTCACCACCAGGAGACACTACACCAGGGTGTGCTTTGCGGCGAGCTCGTGTTCTACGAGCCCTGCGGATACGTCTATGTGGAGCGTTTCGAGCTCCAATCGTGGGGCCAATGGTGGGAAGCATTCCTTCTGGATGTGGGACAGGCGTTTCTGCGGGATTCTGCGCAGGAACTTGTCGAGCGAGGTCTGGGTCTTGAACCAGGCCAGGGTGTGGACGGCGTGTCGCGTGCCGCCCTTCTCACCAAGCATCCGTCCGATCTCTACGATGAGGTAGTCACGGAGTGCGCTTGCGATCTCGTTCTCGGGGAGCGCCATGGTCTGCCCGGTTTGGAGAATGGCCAAGAAGCTTCGGACGCGATCCCGATCCGCTCCGTAGAGCAGGGAGAGCGCGATTACTCCGAGGACCCGGGAATCGCGGAGGCCACTGGCCCCACGAAGGTTAGGTTCGTTGTCCACGACAAAGTCGACCGCCCAACCGAAGCGCAAGTCCATCTTGCGGTAGTCGGCGTCGGTCCAACCGGTGGGGGGTTTGCCGAGACCAAACAGCATGCGCTTGAGAACGGCCATACTGTGGTTGCTTCGGCCCAGGTTTTCCGCGGTGGTGCGTTTTGCGCCTTTGTCGATCACCGCACGTACAGTTCGGGCGCTCGGGGTGTCGATGTACATCCAGACTACGATCGGGGTATTCGCTGCGACGCACGCCGTTAGGCGATGCTGGCCATCGGAGAGGAAGAGCCTATCGTCGTTCTCCGGGTCGTACAGGAAGGAAATCCCGTGGGGATGGTAATCTTCCCAGCGGGCGATGGTCATCTGTGTCGCGAGGTCTTTGACCTTGCGGCCCATGATCGGCCGGTTGTTGGTGTTGTAGGTTGCGAGCCAATGTTCCGCCAACTGCGGGGTTAAGGTAATAAGGTGGTACCCGAGGGGGAAATCCTCGAGCAACGTGTCGTCGGCGAGACCCAATGGTGCAGGTCTCTTTCTCTTTGCTTGAGTCATGCTACCTCCTGATAAGGTTTCCTGGTGTCGTAACCCTTATACCAGCAAATTCAATTTACCCACTTTTTCCACCCTTCGGATGGTTCTGTGGTCTCCTGCAGTTTGAGCCGATCCATGAGTAGCTCGCGCAGCCCCTCTACGAGCCCTGCAGCAAGACCGGCGATGGAGTCGCTTCCATCCTCTTCCAGGAGGTCGGACGTGATACCGCAGACCTCAGCCGCGGTAATACATACTTTGGAGATCAACTCCGAAGGCAACTTGCCAGGTGCTGGGTTAAAGTCGCTATTCGCCACCCCTTCCAGGATCTGGTCCAGGGCGAGCAGCGCGGAGATAGCTCCCTCTTTTTGCTCGGGGGTCCAGGCTTCAAGGGGAGTGGGCTTTTGTTCTTCTAGTTTCTTTTTCATAGGTCTCCGGGGTAAACAGAGCTCGAAAGCTCTGCTGTACAATTACACTACGGATGCGCGGACCAGGCGAAGAACTTCCTTCATCTCGATCTTGTTGCGGGTCTTAGCAATGAACCCACTACCGTGCGCGAAGGTGATACTCTCGTGGCCGTCGATCTTTGCGAAATCGAGGTGGGGGTTGTCAGCGAAGCGGTACAAGGTCCAACCATCCCCGCGGTCATCTGGTGTGACCGAGAAGGCAAACTCGAACTTCTTGTGGTTGGCCCACTGCGAGACGTACCGTTGGTCCTTGTCATAATTCGGGACGAACAGGTAGAACAGCTTCGTCTTACCACCCGAATCGTTGTTAACGTCCACCGTCCCGACCCGGTGGTATTGCTCCAGCATCTCGAAGGCTGTCTGCTTGACACCAGCTTCAGCAAACAGCTTCCGCACTACTTCCCCGAGCATGGGGAGCATGCCAGTCGGCTCCCGCTCGAACTTGCAGAGAATCACACTTTCGAATGGGGACAGCAGCCCAAAGGGAAACTCCTCCAGCCCCAACTTCTTCGCGGTTGCTGTGGGGCCCCGGGTGTCGAGGAGGATGGTGTTCTGGTACCACTCCTGGATGGAGAACACATCGTGGTACGTTGTGCTGGCCGTGAAGGGAGTGGCCTTAGCCAGGAGTGACAAAGCGCAGTCGTTGCGAAACCCGGACTGGTGGTGATCGAAGCAGTTGGTCGCCGGGTCGTGGCGCATACCGACATCCAGAACCAATACTTCGGGGTCCCGGAGTTCCTTCGCTGTGGGATCTTTTCGTTCAACAACAGTCTGCAGGGGGTCAACTCTTCCGGAAGCTACAGCCAGCCCGCAGGCAAGGACTTCGTCCCTGTGGGCATTTCCGGGGTGCACTACAATCTTCCTGACCAAAGGCTGATTCATACTCTCTCCTTGTCGAGCTGTGCGCTCGTTGGGAAGGGAACATCCAGCTGCCATACGGACGCGGAGGTTGTGATCTCCTGCCGTAGTTTGCAGAACATTCCACTGGTAAACGTGCCTGCCAAATGTTCTCGGCAGACGGCTCGTGCCAGTGCAGCCATCAAAGCTTTGCGTATCGGGTCATCCATGTTCTTGTCCATGATGATCCTGGTCTTGAGGGCCCGAATTTTCGATGCACACTGACCCGCTGTTTTGGGTCGTGCTGCTTCTTCATCAGTGTTTCCAACCACCCAGCCGGGTAGCGTAATGCTTCCGCGAGTCACATCACCGTGGCCAAGCTTCTTCTTTGATTTCTTAGACATAGCTATCTCCTTGAGTGGGCTTCAATCTTCTTATACCCGTTCGGGTATTTTGTTTTAGGCAACTTGCATCTGTCTGGGTTATCGGTTAATACTTGTAAGTAAGAGGTGCGGCGATGACGAAAACTTTCCAAGATATGCTCCACGGGTACTTAGACTTGATGCACCGTAGGGCGGTATACACCAGTATGGCTGAGTATCTTCGCCGTTACTTGCCAAACGATCTCGGACCACCGAAGGACGTGATCACTGTGTCCGATGGTGTGTTCTCCGCGGTACAGGAAGGTGTCATTGCTTCCATTGTCGCGGAGTTTGAGCTTGAGATTCAAGGTCTTAGTAGCCAACTGCAAACCTTCGAGGGCACTGTAGCCTTACCGGAGAGTAAGCCTGAGAAGGATAAGAAGAAGTTGGCTAAGTAGTTGATTACAATACCTCGGGGGAGGGTTCCAGCCCTTCACGGCCTGACCTGGCCATGCGTGTTCTGCTTATCTAATCCTGCCTTACGACCTACTCCCCCGGGGACTCTTCTTCGTAGGCGTGTGCATCTCTCCACTCTTCGCGTCCCGGGTACTCCGCCAGTTTCTTGCGGACCCAGACTTTAACCACTTCCCTATCGTCGCCGAGCAGTTCTTTAGCTGCGGCTGCGGCCTGGTGCGCAATCTTCTTAGTGCGGTAGACCGTCCAGGGGCCCCTCCGCCATGAGTCAGTTGGCCGCTTCCCGGCTACGACCCAACGTACCTCTACGATGAGAACGTCATTCTCCACTTTGCGGTAGATCCGCTCTACTCCGGCGGGTATTGTGAAGTCCCCCCGCTCCTGCTTCTTGATTGTGGATACCGTAATCTGCGATAGCTCGGATAGCTGCTGCAGAGACAGGTCCAAGTTCTCTCTAAGTTCCCGTAACTCCCTTCCAGTCATCTATGCCTCCTGGTGTTGTTGCTTGCATGCGTACTCTTTTTATACCAGAATACAGTGTGTACAGACGTGCGCGAGGGATGTAAATGGATCTCCTTACAAAAAACGCAGCCGCCGCATGGCGAGAGATGCTGCGTAAAACTTTCGGCACTAAGGCTTATGCGCCCCTACGTAAGCGACTGATCAAAGCCGGCATCCTCGACCCCCAGAAGGAAGCTCTGAAGCTCAGCCAGTTCGCAAACAAGTTCATGAAAGAGAAGAAGATCCATTTCGCCGATACATCACGTCTGGGCCACGCGGTCCGGCAGTCTCTTCGCGGTAAGCAGAAGATCCGGCCTAAGCAACGGTTCCCCATGTTAGCCGCGACCGTCGCTAAGAAGGTCCCCGGGACTACGCGGAGAACCCGGTCCGGGAGAATCGCAATTACCGCTCCATCGAAGGATGGTCCGGCAAAAGCGCACGAGGTGTACGAGGCCCTGGCCCTCCAGCACGGTAGTAAGTGGAAGGGCAAGAATCTATTGGGTGCCTGGAAATCCCTGTCCTCGAGTGATCGTCGCATGTTGGGTGGTTTCCGCCGGGCTAAGGCGGCCGGCCAGAAGCCTTACACGACCATGCCTTCACTGCGCCTTAGTGCTCGCGCGCAATCCGGGGATGCGCGGCCACCCCAGTTCTTCAGCCACGAGTCTCCCTCGGTCGTACTCCGCGAGTCGCAGACTGTGCCCTTCCTACCGAAGTCCGAGCAGAAGAAGTTGCTCGCCCTGCGTACGGGACGGGAGGCTGCGGCCTTCCGGCGCGCCGGACTACGCTTTGGGAGTACCCCTAAGATCCGCAAGAAAGATATAAAGAAGCTACGCCAAGTGCATGACAAGGGGCAGTAGATGATAGGAATTCCCGGTAACACTATATCTGGTTTAGCGCAGTCACAAATTGCTCACGCTGCGTCCTTCCAGTCGTACGGGAACTTCATATCTGACCAGTACGGTACTCGTAAGACTCCCCCCTCGCAGGCCGCAGTCTCCGGTGGCGGCGGTGGGCTCGCTGATCCACGGTACGGCCCCACAGCGATAGCTGGTTCCATGATGAGCGCCGGCCGCTCAGGCGTCGATAGTGGTCTAGGTGCTTTGTCTATGGCGGGCGCCTTCGGGATGGCCCCTCGGGTATTCGATCCCTTCTCTACTACCCTGGGCCTGATGGGTTCGGGTTACAAGTGGGGCGGTGTTTCGGGTGCGATGGGCTTCGGGGCTGTAGGCGCTGGGATGTACATGGGCGCTGGCGCAGCCCTGAATGCTGGCATGGGCCAGGTAATGATGGGCGGCCAACAGCAAGCACAGCTCTCCGGCATCTTCAGCGCTGGTATCAACCGGCAGAATACACCGATGATGGGGATGCCATCCTTCGGGCAGCAGACGCAATTCGGGAACATGATGGCCGGTATGACGGGTCCCGGTATGAGCATGGGGCAGCTATCCGGCGTCCTCGGCCAGGGTCTAATGGGCGGGTCCTTTAGCGGCGCCAACTCCATGGGCGACTTCCAGGCCAAGTTCAAGCAATTGGTTACCGAGGTAAAGACGATCGCCCAGACGTTCAACACTTCACTTGCAGAGGCGCACTCTGTGATGAAAGAGGTCCAGGGGATGGGCTTCTACCAGCCGGGCCAGGCTGCTGCGGCGAGTCAGGCGTTTAGTGGGCTAGCTCGTGCTACCGGTATGCAGATGGATAAGATGGGCCAGGCTGCTGGTATGGGCGCAGACATTTGGGGTGGTTCGGGTGGTTCAAGAGCAATGGGCGCTCAGGTCGGCGGTGGAATCGCCAGTCAGCTTTCTGCGCTAACAGGCGCGGGCGTATTGAACTCCGGGAGTATCCGCGACATGTTTGGCGGTGCTCCTATTGGGGAGGCTATCCCACAGCTCGCCGGAAGGTTGATGCAATACAGCAACCGTTTCGCTGGTACGCGCCACGGCCAACAGGTGCTCGGCGCGATGATGGATCCGACCACCGGGCAGATCGATCCCCTAAGTGCGGGTCGGTTAGGTTCCATGGGTTGGGACGATATTCAATCGCAATATCGGCAGAACATGCGGGGACCTGGGGCCCGTAAGATGTTGCAGATGAACTCCGGTGCTCTCTCCCGCCAGATGTCGGAGCAAGTTGGCCCGCAGTGGTCCGCCATGGGTATCGGGGCGATGGCCCAGGCTAAGGGCGGCGGAGTCGGCGCAGTAGAAGACTACATGGGTATGGTCTACGGCAACATCCCGAAGCAAGAACTCGATATCATGACTCAGATGGCCTCCTTCGGTCCGGAACTAAAGGTCTTCCTGAAGATGCAGGGAGAGCAGGCGTTGAAGGACGGGATGGCCGAAGCCAAGCAGGGTGGTGGTAGTTGGGAGACTGTAAAGCAGCGGCTGAAGCAGGCATTCGTAGAACCGTTCACGTCGCCACTTCGGAAGTTCGGGCGAGAGGTACTTGGTGGGTTGCAAGGCTGGACCTCGGATACTATCGACAGCTTCCTGGGAAGACAGCCCGGCCTGATTAACGATGCTACTACAAAAGGCATGAGCGCTAACGCGATGGTGTTCGGCGCGAATAGCGTAAGTGGCGGAGTGCGCGACTTTGCCCCCGGTGGGGGACTACCCTCGATTGGTGGTGCCGCTGGTTCCCTACTCAACAATTGGATGCCTGGTGGCGTCGGTAACGTAGTAATGGGTGGTAGCTTCGGGGGCGCAGGTGGGCTGGCTACTAACCAGTGGAACCCGGGGATGACCGCGGGTGCTGTCGCCAGTATGCCTATGATAGGTGGGCGTAATTTAATGCATCTCGGCGGTCGTGGTCTTACTGCTCTCGGTGGGGCCGTAGGTGGCGCTGCGGGTGGTCTAACTAGTGGGCTCGGCTGGGCTGCTCGAGGTCTTGGAAGAGTGCTGGGCCCCGTAGGTTACGGTATGGCTGCTGCGGACTTGGCTACTAACGTCCTGCCGGCCGCCTACCGCGGAGAGTCCTTCGGTGGTCTTCGCCCCGCCGAGTTGTGGGGCGGTGGCGCTATAATGGGTAAAGGCGGTGGTCTAGGTAATTTCGGGCACCGCATGGCGCAGATGTTCAACGCGGATCCGGTAGGCTCGGATGCTTACGGTTTGGCCCAACACAGTGTAGATCGAACCCCTAACTTGCAGCCTTTAGGCGTAGCCAACGACACTTCGATGCTCTATCCGGATGCCGCTGATCCCATGAGCCGCGGGCTACGCCAGCTGGGGTTTGAGAATCGTGCTGGAGCTGAGCGGGCTGCAGAGCAGTGGTACAGTACCTTCACGGATCCGCAATCGATGTTTAACGAGCGCCTGTCGGGTGACGAGTTAAGCCATTGGCAGTCCGTCTTTAGGACAGTGGACGGAGGAGTTCGTTCTGGCGAGAGCCTCGTGGGCGCTTCGTTACGAGGGGGTCGGGCTGCGTATGATAAGCTCGGGGATTCTCCCATGGACCGCGGTATTCGGGAGAAGATCGGGGGCACTGACTCGATGCGTATGATCGCTGCCTTTGGTGCTGGTGGCGGTCATTTTGATACGCTCGGAGCGGAAGCTCGAGCCATGCGCAAGTCTCGCAGCCCAACGGCAGTTCGTACGGCTGCATTGGATAGCGTTGTTGGTGCTGGGAACGCAGAAGACGAGCTAAGCGGGCTAATCAGTGGGGCCGAGGGGATGCCCGGTATTGTCGCGGAGACGGTAGCCTACAAGAATGCTGGGACCCAAGCTGAGAAGCGACGCATTATGGATCGGATCCACGACCGGTTCGAACGAGCAGACCCCTCGTTGATGCCTGAGAAGATGCGTAAGTTGATGAAGGACACGAGTGGCGGGGGGTTGACCTACCGGGGTCTTGAGGCTTTGGTGAGAGATGGTAGCTTGGATACCTTCGCGGATCCCGAGATAGCGAACATGATTGGCGACCAGAAGGAGCGAGTATTACAGACGCAGGACTATATAGCTTCTCGTGGGTTGGGGCTACACCTGAACGTGATTGGGCAAGGGGTACCAGGTGGCGGGGAGCGGTTAGAGGAGTTGATGCTTATGGCTTCAGGTCCCATGGCTGCATACGGCAAGGGCATGGGTGACGTGCTGCCTTCTTACGAGGCGCAGTACGATGGGGTTGGTCGCGACGCGCGCTTGAAGGCGCAGGGGGACTGGCGAGGGGACATGTACGACACTTTCGACGCAATGTCCCCGGAGGCACTTCAGCAGTTAGCTTCCACCACGAACTACAAAGGCATTGGGGCCGGCGCTATGCTGGGCGCTCGGGCTGGTGTCTACAGTCGAGTGCAACGGGACTTTGCGGGATACGGTGGCAAGGGCGCCGGGAAGAAGATGAGGAGTAAGGACCCCAATGAGGAGATCGTCTCCTCCCGTAATGCTGGAGCCTTCCTCACGCGTATGTTCAAAGGTACTGCCGGTGAAGCCTTCCTACCTAATATTCGCCGCGGCCTTCCCGGGCTTAACCTGGAGGGCGGTTCGCCCGAAACTCAGCTCTTGATCCGTCAGGCGGGGCTAGCTTCAGGTATGGGCGCAGAAGAGGCCTCCGCACTCGCTGAGTCTTTCGGGGCCGGAGGTGAGGGTACCGGGGGGACCGCTCTGGTCAAGGCTGAGGTCAATAGGTTAATGCGCATGGAGTCGGAGAACCGGGTGAGTAAGGCAATGAATCCCGGCGGATCGGGCGAGGGTAGCGCAGATACCGCTATGCAGCGGTTCACGACGAACCTGATGGAGCTAAATGAGCGCATGGCTAACATTATCGGCAACATGCCCCCGGCAAAGAAGGATCTCTAGGAGTCACAATGGCGTTAAAGAATAGAGCCGACTACGAAGTAGAAATGAAGACTGGGCGGATGGGGCTGACGACGATAATGCGCTTGTATCCCAACGGGATGTCGATAGACTGGATGGTAGAGCACCTGGTTCGCCGGGAGGCTACTAACTTACGGTATACGTACCCACCTAGCGATGCCCGGGTGAAACGAGCGGCAAAGGACAAGATAATTATCACGAGGTAATAAAATGGTTTGGGGAGTTCCCGATTCAGTTCCAAGTTTGGTTCCTGGTACCGACGATAGCCAAACCGCGAGCCCGCTCTACTCCGATATCTTCATTAGCATAGAGACTGAGCCGGCACCTATTGCCGGGGGCACCAGCCCTCTCGAGTTGCTCCGTAATAGTTTGACTGGGACGTGTAAGCAACGAGTGCGTGGGCACATGAAGGCGAAGTATCCGGGCGGGCCAACCGAAGTGCGGCGCCCACTACCCGGGCTCTCCCTCAAAGCTGAGCGGCACGCGTTCCTCCAGGTCTACGGCAAAGATGGGCAGGTTATCCCCTTGTACAATCAGGTGGGTGGTTGGAATGTTCCGGCCGCAAAGCAGGACGACTTCCCAGGGGAGACCGCGAAGCACAAGAGTGACCACTTCACGGATTTCCTTGTTACCGGTGTACAGGAGCAACGGGCGGAGAAGATTCAGATCGTTGAGACCTTTGGCGAGGATTACTTGTACGCGACCGGCTCTCGGCCGCAAATCCTCTCGGTTACCGGGTACTTGTGCAACTCCTCAGACTTCCCCTGGCGGGCAGAGTTCTGGTCTAATTACAATAGGTACCTTCGCGGCTCCAAGCTGCTGGAGAATAAGTACGTAGCGTACTTCGGGTGGGATGACATCATTGTTGAGGGTTACTTGATGAGTGCCGGCGCTGCGGAGTCTGCTGATCGCCAGGATCTGGTGAACTTCAACTTCAACTTCCTGGTAACCGACTACATCTCCCTGGCGGAGATGAGCTTCGACCATATCCTCCAGAACCTGGAGCGCACGGACAACCCGGCCTTTTGGGAGTTGACTCAGCGCGGGGACCATCAGATCTATACGGATAACAATATCGTCCTAACCTCCGAGGGTATGCGCGCACGCCAACGGTTTATGGAGTTGCTGAACGGTGGGGTCGGCGGCCCCCTACTGCAGATACTACAGGTGAATCCCGCTCTAGCCGCCCAGATGATAAACAGCCCGGAGCAGTTCCTACAGGACTTCGGGGCCATGGCCACACAAAAGCTCCAGAGCAAGGGGAACGACCTCATCTGGGAGACTCTCGCTTACGGCCAGAACCGGACGTCTAAGACGTTAGCCTGCTCCAAGTCCGATCTCACTACTAAACAGCTGTACGAGGAAGGGTGGCAGACGGCTACCGGGTGGATTCGGAAGTTGTTGAACATCATGCAGCGGGCTCAGGTGGTCGATGTCGATGCTATCGGGTGGCCTACGATGTATTGGGATTTGCGGTACATGCTTACATCCCCGCTAAGTTTCCTGGATATCGTCGCTTCTCAGACGGCGGACTCCGACGGAGGCAGTCCGGTGTACTCCTTGATCGGTGCGATCGCGGGCACCATGCTGGCTACTTCTTTTGCGGTCGACGTCATTGCCTCTTTTGTCCCGGCAGGCAACCAGCTTACTACAACCGGCACGGGCCAGCTCGGTCAGGCAGCTGCTAACGCAATCTTCAGCTAAGGACCTCGGTGGAAACAGGTACTCTACGACTACGTGCTTTTATCGAGGGGGTGGAGGTCCCTTGCGTTAGCGCCATCTGTACTGCAGCTATCAGTGGGAAAGCCACGGCTACAGTACAGCTCGTTGCCGCGGATGCTGCGTTAGACCTCTACCCTCGGAGCCTGGTCCACGTTTTCTTCTATGACCATAGCGATGTCCGCGCCGTATCCGACTTAAAGCAGGACGAGTTCGATAAGGAAGAGCTGAAGCAAGTCATGGACCTCGAAGGGTACCTGGCCGACGATAAGTACAAGCTATTGTTTGCAGGTGAGCTCTACACGATACAGTACACCCAGACTTTTAGTTCTCGGAACATCATTATCCAGTGCCAGGACTTCTCTACCTACTGGGCTTCCGCGCGGGCACTGTTCGTCTCGGGTAAGAGTACTTCGTCTAAGACTAAGGCTCTGGCCTACTCCGCAGGGGCTGTCCTTCGGTACGATAAGTCGAGCCGTAAGCCGTATGAGTTCATACTTGATCTCCTCCTCAATAAGAAATCGGTGCAGCACCCGGATGCCCAGGGCCTCATGGGTGGCTTACTGATGATTCTGGAGTACATAGGTGGGGTTTTCGACGGCGACGCGAAGTACCGCGGACTGAACGACTTCTTCAGCCAGGCGGAGTTGCGCTTGCACTTATCTCGGATGACGGGCACAGCAAAGGGGGATGATACCGCAAAGTTGCTTCTCGGTACTAAGGGTTTCCGCAAGATGTTCAAGCGCTCGCTCTCTTCTATGGGTAACACGATCAGTTTCGAGGATATCACGGGGATGGTCCTCTCCCGCCTGCAGTCCTACGTAGCACCAGTTCTTGCACCGCGTTACCGCCGGAAGACTCAATTGGCTTATGATGTAAAGAAGACGACGTACGAGACAGTCGATCTCAACGCTGCCGCTAGTGATCGGCTTGCGCAGTTAGAGTGGATTCGGTCGCAGGCATCAAGACCGTCGGCAGCGATGAGCGCGGTGATTCACACGCAGGACGACGAGACTGGTACTGGTGGGATGGAGAAACTTGTTACACAGTACGGGGTCAGCGCAGGGGACCCGCTGCAGGGTTTCGAGGAGACGCATGTCTTCGGTAAACAAGCAGCGAGCTTTGCTGCGGCTGCTGATAAGGCTTTGGCTTCTAGTGACAACGCAACTGTTGCGGGCACAGCCCCGATCACTTCAGAGCTGCTGAACCACCCCAAGTTGGGGGTTGCTGCGGTGTTAGATCATGCGGCCGTGATGAAAGCGTTCAGCATGTCTTCGGTAAAGGAACCGTCCACTCGTTGGCCGGGCTTCGAGTATCCCGGGGTGACCACCGGGCAACACTCCACGTTCAAGCAGTTGGCCTCGAAGGCAATTAAGGCATACAAAAAGGGAAAGATTAAGGCCTCTACTGTAACAGAGACGGTTACGGGGTCCTCCACCCCCTGGCTGTATACCCACATAGTATCCCCGGAGCTATTTCTCTGCGCACCACCGAAGTGTAACGTGCTCTTCCCGGAGAACATCTCGGATGTTGCGTTCAGCCGGGAGTGGAGTAAGGAGATAACCCGGCTCCACCTCACTACTCGTAAAGAATGGGCAGCGCAGTCATCAGCTTTCCAAAAGCAACAGTACATCTCTCCGGCCATCCCCACCGCGGACAAGGTCTCTGCTCTGGATCAGTTCGAAAAAGGGAAATCCTTTGTTTATCCACATGAGATATTTTCCGGGATTATCCCTAAGTACGACCAGGTCCCTAAGATCCCAGCCTACAAGAAGTTGGCTAAGGGGCAGGCTGCGGATGTGGGGGATGACTACCAACTGGATAAAGTAGACTACCTGCAGCGGATCGCAAACTTTCTCTTCATCAAGTACCGGATAGGTCCGCGAGCAATGCAGATGTCGGGGAAGTTCAATCCGCGTGCAGTTGTCGGCATGCCGGCGATGGTGCTCGTTAATCTCCCGCTTGATGACGACATCCGGACAGTGGTAAATCGGGATGTACCTGAAGTGAAAGTACCTAAGTTAGGGGACGATAAGGTTGCGTTCATAGACCCACAGCAGGTATTCGACGAGTACGCTAAGGAGCACGACAAATGGGTGGAGTCTCGGGAGGACACCCCGACTGTGACCTGTGGCGTTATGCACAGCTTGATGCACACGATGACCCAAGAAGGCGGCACCACGCGGTACACAGTTACCCACTTGTGGAATCCCTACAAAGAAGAAGTCCCAGGTATGGGTAACTTCGAGATTAAGGTGCCGGGCAAATCTCGTACTGTAGAGTCTAAGCACGAAGTCTCCCTTGCGGCTATGTGGCTTGACGGCGCGAAGACCACTGCAGCGGGGGCCGTTAGCCCGTACACGCAGGACACAGGAGGGACCGCCGCGGTCCTTGAGGTGGGGGACCTCGATAAGTCGGTAGTGACCACAACCCAGAACGCAGCCTCGCAGTTGAAAGGCCCTTACGCCAAGTTGATGAAAGAGCAGGTTAAAGCGAGCGGGGCCGTTAAGGAGAAATGGAAGGGACCGAAGGGTGGGGACGTGACCGGTGTCTCCTTCTCTAACCCGTCCGAGATCGTTGTATCTGTGGCCAAAGGGGACCCCGCAGCAGGTAACGGGACGTGGCTGGTGGAGAAGGGGACCGCTACGATCACTATTACCGAGCAGTATACCCCCTACAAGCGGAAGAAGTTAGGAGAGATTCCTTTCGAGTACGCTGCGCGGCCGCCCTGGTTGGGGAAGGTGTACACCAATTCTCGGATCGGTTCGAAGTTCTACCTCCCCCTACTGGGTTGCACGAGTATCTGCGACGAGTTCAAGAAGTTGGATTACAAGCTTGTGGTTAACGCTATTCGGCAGCTATTGGTGGTACCTGAGCTGTACGACCCAGAGACAGGTGCGTCGGTCTTCGAAGAACCTTTGATCCAGAGTATGGTTCAGGATTTCGCAACCGGCCATACTTTGGCTGCAGCTGCGGATGGCCTACTACGTGCGTACGGGCAGAACAAAAGGCTCTCTCGCCCTGGCGCAGTTTCCCAGTTCTTGGACACATTTACGGCGCGTCCGATCGCCACCCTCAATGATGTTATGGGCTCGAAGAATCTGCGCTATGACGACGCCGGTAAGGTCATTACGGGGCGCGAGGGATTCCATAGTCGGGCCTTTGGGTTGTATACTGACTTTGCTCTGTTGGACCACCCTAAGCTGAAGCAGCATGGCGACGCGGGTGAGCTGCGGAAGTTGGATCCGCGAACCGATCCTCGTAAGCCACGGCGCTTGGTAGCCGAGCGGTACTTGGAGCAATTGGTTCAGATGTCGGCTTCTGCGACCAAAACGAAGAAACTGGGGTAATTATGGACCTTCAAGGTATTCTCCAAGCCGCATTTGTTGACGAACTCGAGAAGCAGGCTAAGTTCATCAAGCTCCCGAAGTACGTTATGTCTTTGCTTGGGATCCCCGCAGTTGGGGCGTCAGCTGCGCTAATGCGTGACCCCTCCGTTGGGAAGAAGGGCGCGAAGGGTTTGCACGCTCGCTCCCCGGCGGGCATGGCGTACCAGGCTGCGCAGACCCCAGAAGCCATGAACGCCCTGAGCACCGCAGCGCGAAAAGGTACCCCCGACACATTGCACGACATCTTGTAGGTAAAAAGGGACCGCGTATGCGGCCCCTTCACAACTTATGTTACTAGCTGACTGCGGATACCATGCTGGGGTTGGCGCACAGCTTACGCAGGTGGGCCACCAGGTCGTACTCCATGCAGTCCGCATCATACTCGTCCAGTAGGTCCCCGGACATGAGCAGTTCCTCAGAGGCAGTCTTCTGCTGCACTATGAAGTTGGCGGTCTCCTTGTCACCCCAGAGGATCGCCCAGATACCCCGCTTCTTGTCATGGTGCACAACGCGAGGAGCAGGCAGCCCGCGGTACTTACGTTTACGCGCTTTGGCGGGCATCACCAGATGTGGAATGCTCGTGGCTCCGTCTTTGATGGAGCATAGCGCAGCGTCCACCATAATCTCGCGGCTATCGCGGTGCGGGTACCACAGCCGTAGGTCCCCACCGTGCAACTTTTGCAGAGAGGTGACGCAGTTGAACTGCAATGAGGTCGGGACCATGCGGCGTACGACCTCCCAGGGGGAGCAGAGGACCGCGACGATTTCGAAGTACTCTCGCGGATCCCCTTTGCGACGCAGCTTCTTCACCAGACATTCCCTACCTTTGAAGATGGGAAAGCATTCCTTCTTCAAGGTTTTCGAGAGCAATGCCCGTACTTCCTTGCCGTTGATATTCACGATAAAAGGCTTCCCGTCGTAGAGGACTTTGGCCTGGTGGGTTTTGCTGCACACTACGCTGTTAGATTTGGATCGGTTCATTTTGCAGTCTCCTTGTCTGGGTGGAGTTCCCGGGCTTTAACCGGGTATCACGGGTTCACTGTTCTTATACCGGTAACGGAGGTGTTTACTGCGCTATGAAGACCAGCGTAGGTAGTACTTCTCAGGGTTCTTTTTGCGAGCAACCCACGCGCACATTTCCACGCAGATCTCCAGACATTGCTCGTACCAATCCTCGGTACCAGCTTCTCGTGGGTTGACCAAGGTGATCGCTGAGCAGTCCATTCCCCCGGATAACGCGGTATACAGGAACGCGGCTTCGGCTGCACACCCCGTAGGGAAGTAGAGCCCTCTAACCGAAGTACGGACTGTCGCGGGGCCCTCTAGTGTACGTGCGGGACCTTGAATAAGGTAGATGGTGGGTAAAGCGAGCCCTCCGCCGTCGATGGTCTCACGCATTTTCGCCGGGAGAGGAACTACTCCTCTACGTTGCTGCTCCAGCGCAGTAGCGTGCTGCTCCAGGAAGCCGCCCATGGCTCCGTACGCGAGTGCCTCTTGTGCGGGAGTAATCCCAAACACTTCTTGTGCTTTCCCCCGCTCAGCCAGTTGGAACCCGGGTACGGCCGCGTAGATGGTACTTGGCCCCCTTAGGGGCCGCGCCACCTTGTAGGCTTGAAGGCCTTCGAGGTTTTGCCGTAGAGTGCCCCGGGCCATCTCCTGCCGGAGCCAGGTATAGTGGACCGCCATGCTCCACGCCCCTTCTATGCGGTCACCGTAGATGTTCCAGGCGGGTTCCCGCAGAGGTGCGAGCAGGGCTACGGCTCGCGTGTCTCCGGGCAGGGTAATGTTCTCCGTCTCCTGGCAGTACATCATTGCTGCTTCGGGGGAAATGATGGCTTCCATAGGAGCCCACCCTTCGGCGGCAACGAGGAACTGCTCTGCGTCGTACGGCACGGAGGCCCGGTTGGCTTTATAGGCTACGAGTGTCTCCGCAGCTCGCCGTAGAGACTCCTTCCAGTCTGGGGCAAATACGTAATCGTCGGACTCCTTACCAAAGATGTAGTACAGGCCTGCTAGGCCCATATCCGTGAGGACATTGTTCAGCCCTGCTGGGTTGTTGCTGGACTGTAGGTACCCGATCTTATACATGTGCCCTGGGTGTTGCGCTGAGGGGATTGTAATGTCTTTGGCATCCCGCTTAAGTGGTCGCCCTATATTCGCGGGCCCTCGGTGCTGTAACCCCAACTCTCGCGCAAGCTCCCGTCGCTTGGCGATATGGGCTGTAGGGTCTTCTGTGTTGAGCTCGAGTAGCCTGGTTAGGTACTCCTCCTCGGCGAGGCGGGTACGTCCGTAATCCTTGTAGTAAGACAGGTAGATATCTAAACCCATGTTCTTCTCCTACCCGCAGCTGGCAACGCAGTCGGGTCCCCATTGGGGTCGTCGGGCAACGTGTTTTCCTCGTCGCCGTTTGGATTTCTGGGTACGAAAGGTAATGCAAGTGTACGGCTCTTTCCGCAGTTTACGCTGGACACAGGCCCGTGTTACGGGCGTGATTTCGCGAGCGGTATTCATTTGTCCTCCTTGCAGGCCACAGTGTGCCCACAACAGTTTCCTGCGAAGTCAGTGTTCTTCGCAGGTACACTTGTCGTCACAGCCCTCGCAGTCTACGCCTATGTATTCGAGGTTAACGACGGGTTCTTTACTGATCTTCAGGTAGGCTCCGCCTGTACCGCATTGGGCACACTCCATCGAAGCGTGCCCTGTTTCGGTGTCGACTTTGATCCACCAGGGTCCGCCGCAGTTGCGGCAGTGGATATGACGCGTAGCCATCAGCTCTCTCCTTTCACCTGTTTCATTACTTCGTAGAAGTGCTCGTGTAGCATACCGAGGTCCGGTTGGTCCTCGGGGTACCAGTTCTTGCCTTCTGACTTGTAGTGGGCTATGTCGTCAGGGTGGGACATTGGCGTCACCAGAAAGGCGGGCACTGCCACCGAGCATCCATCTAAAGCACTGAGGATAGAAAAGGCAACGCCCTCCATTGCGGTCCGCTTGTCGTCCGTGGTTTTGTCCCAGTAGTCGATCGTGTGGCAGATATGCTCGAGTAGTTTGTCTCGTACCTCCTCTGGGGTACGGGCTCGGGGGTCTGACATTTTTCTCCTTGGGGGGGGGGGCAAATCGTTCCGTATCGCGCGCGACTCCACGCACGCGCGAGGCTTCGCTTGGTCTGCCCAGGTAAGAAAGCGGGCAGGAGCCCGCGTTAGAGTTATGAACCTTGCTTGCAGTCTTTACAGTCACGGCTGCACCGGATCTCTTTGCCGGTGATGGGGCAGACAACAATCATAGTTTCCTCCGGGTTACTACTCTTATACCCGACTAGTGGAGTATCCGTTCGCCTGTGCTAGAAGGGGTGGGTCCCCCCTGTGCACCGAAAGGATCTGCTACGCCGGCTTTGCGGTACATACTGGTGATGGCTTCTTTCGGGATTCCGATCTTTAGGAAGATCTCGAGCAGTTCGCTCTGGTGGTTCACGAGAGGTTCCCCTGTGGTTGCCCAGGAGTCCACTTCCCCAAGTACCTTCCGACGTGAGGAACAAGACTTACAAGTACAGCCCTCCCCATCACCGGTAATCTCCTCAGCAAGTTTTCGTACTCCGGCGACTATCTCGGAGAGCACGTGTTCGCACCGCTCTTCTTGGTTGTACTCCTCGGGTGGTGTTGCGACCTCGAGGCGGATAACTGAGACTTCGGAGTTCGCTGCATCGAATAGGCAGTTAGCCAGGTCGAGGGTACGTTCCGTGGGCTCCGGGTGGCCCAGGATTTCGTGGATAGTGGAGCAAGCTACTTCATACGGCATCTCCAACTTCTCCATTAGCTTGCCTACAGTGGCAATGCCACAGAGAAGGAGTTGTTTCTCATCATCAGTGAGATCTTCGAGTTTCATGTATTCCTCTAAGGTTAGTATCTGCCAATCAGGTCTTCGAACATGGAAACGCCCTCGGCCAATTCGGTACCGGAGACACCAAGCTTGACCAGGTGCTCTGTGTACTGTTCTCGTTCGGCGAGGAGTAGTACATCGGGTTGCACTTCAGGAAAGGTGAAACGTATTACTTCAATGTCTGCTGCAAGGTTCCGGAGAAGCATCTCGCAGTCCCGGTATTTCCGGTCTGCATACTTCAACCCTGCCATAAAAAGTTCGGGTCCTCTGTCTTGTGCTACCGCGCTGGTGAAGTTAAGTTCGTGTTCCGCTAATCGTGGAACTGCCTGAAAAAGTTCTCGGTCTGAGTCCATGTCACCCTCCGTTAAAGAGTGGGGGTCCTAGTACACTTATACCAGACTTCGACGGTTTCTCCGCTAAAATATTGAGATGTGATATTCAGAAACTGCTCTCTTCCCTGCTTACCGGTAGTACGGTATACTCATCGCGGAGGTGCTCAGATGAAGTCGAATTTCTCCGAGGGCTTTGCCCCATTAACGGCCTCGTTGCAAGACGAGATACGTAAATTCTCTGGTAGGACGGGCACTAATGTTGGCCGCGATAAGAAGAAAACCGCGTCTATACGATTCCGTCGTTTTTACGCTGAAGCGCTGGAGAAGGCTGCTGCCGACGACACTGGGATGGCGGGCCAGGTAAGAGTGTCGGCCCCAAGGCCGCCGAAGCCACCGGGAGAGAAGGGAGCCAAGGCCAATGCTCCCCGCGTACCCGGAGTGTCGACTCCTAAGGTTCCAGTACCCACGGCCACTGGCATCGACAAGGTGGCGGAGCCTCCCGCACGATACAACAAGATTCAGAATAGAGCTCTCCGGAAATCGGCGGTAGACAATTGGAACCGTTCCCAGAAGGTGGATAAGTGGCAGCAGAAGAATCCGGGAGAGGGAGTCTTTGAGCCGGCGGGACAGCCGCAGAGAGTGAAGCCCACAGACCCTACTAACCCGATGGGTGCCCCGGCACCTTACAATACTCCGGCACCATCTACGGGAGCGAAGCACCCACCAGCACGGAACTTAAAGCCATTACAGAATAAGGCTATGGATACTGGCGTGCGAGCCAACGCCGCGGACATGTTTAGTCAGATGGACTCCATGGGGAAGACGCAATGAGGGGTACTGCGCTTCGGGAGGCATTCGAGGACGAGTTGCGGAAGTGCGCCGGACTTCTCGCTACCTTGAAGAAACTGCGACCGGAGAAACCCTTGCGGGGCACTGCAAAGGAGCTTCTCGTGGCGAACAAGCGTGCGCTAGCCGCGGATGCTTCAGCGGTTACCTCCAACAAAGCCCACAGCGCGGCACTAGCTGAGCTACGGAAAGACGAGAACCTTCCGGCACCAGTCCCGGGGAAGCCACTCAAACGAAAAAAGAAGCAGGTACTTAGTGGGTAAGAAGTCACGAGTTCGGTCGCATGTACGTACCTCGAAGGGCAAGCCCGTAGTGGTGCGCTCGCACGTCAGAGAGCGAGAAGGCCCCCATAGTAAAGCGTTCTTGAAGATACCAACGGCTAAGGATGTAGTCTGGGACTACGCTGTCCAGAGGCATGCGGCGAAGAGAGCTGGGTTACACTACGACCTGCGCCTGGGTGACGGTAAGGGAAATGCCCACAGCTGGGCGATACGTCACCTCCCAGAGCCGGGGCAGACATCCTTCGCCGCGCAGACTTTTACCCATGATTCCAAGTACATGCACTTCGAGGGCAAGTTGAAGGGGTACGGCGCTGGGGATGTCAAGGTACACGATCGTTCGCGTGCATACATCCATTACGCAGGGGACGAACGTATCCTCTTCTCGGTGGTGCGTGGTAGGTCAACGGAAGACTTCGCGTTGATTCGCACCCGGGAGAAGAATTGGCTAATCCACAACATGTCGATGCCTGAGAAGAAGGTGCCTCGTGGTAAGGAGAGTTACAAGGAGATCGAGTTTGGCCTCAATTTGATTGATGAGCACCCAGATGCTGTAGTGGCCGCGAAGTTGGACGGCGCGCACAGCCGGATCATCTTACGTCCAGGGAAGCGGGCTAGAGCCTTCTCCCACCGGAAGTCCAAGGTAGGGGACAAGCTTGAGTACACGCATAAGGTCCCGGGGCTCTTTGACTTGAAGCCTTCCTCGGCCAAGGGGGACACAGTACTAACCGCGGAGATCCTGGCAATCGGGCTCCTCGGTAGGCCGGCACCTCCGGAGAGAACTACTGCTTTGCTTAACTCCACCGTGCTCAATAGCAAGGAAACACAGAATGAGACTGGTGAGATTCTGGTGCCGTACCTTTTCGATGTTGAGACCTACAAAGGGAAACCGATGGGCGACGAGCCCTACATCGAACGGCAGAAGGTGCTCCGGAAGATTGCAGACAAGCATCCGGTATTCAAGTTAGCGCCGATTGCGATCACACGTCCGGAGAAGGAGAAGTTGATCAAGGCGATCGCAGAGCGAACCCACCCGCTAACCAGTGAGGGGGTTATACTCTGGGACAAGCGGCCGACCAAAGCAAAGGTGAAGCAGGAGCACGATATATTCATTCGTGATATTTTCGAGGGGGAAGGTAGGTTAGTCGGCAAGGCTGGCGGATTCTACTACTCCCATACTCCAGGCGGCCCGGTAGTAGGTAAAGTAGGAACTGGCTTCTCCGATAGCCTCCGGCAAGATTTGTGGGACCGGAAGAAGGATTACGTCGGTAAGGTGGTGCGCGCCACAGCATTAGGTAAGTATCCTTCGGGTGCCCTTGAAAAGCCGAGCTTCTCAGAGTGGCATGTAGAGAAGAACATCGGTGAGAAGGATTCGCTTGCTATGCTCACTTCGGAGTTCTCCGCGATCCTCAAGAAGGTCGGGGGTAAAGAAGTCTGAGGTACAAATCGGTGGTAGCGGTGCAGTCGGTGCCCTCGGCCTCAAGAATGTGGGGGACCTAGATGTTTCAGCCACCCCCGCAGCTTACGCCAAGTTGCAGAAACATCCTTTAGGTAAAGCAGCGGTCGGGAAGAGTGGGGATCCTAAGGTAGAGTTTGATACTCCAGCTGGGGAGATAGAGGTATTCACGGGTACGTGGATGACCGCGGGGGAGGACTTCGCGCAGCGTAATGAAGTCCTGAAGCATAAGGGTTGGCATTTCTGGTCTCCGGAGAAGGTGCTGCGCTGGAAGCGGGCAATGGGAAGACCTAAGGATGCGAACGATATTAGGTTGCTAACTAAGGCGGGGTACGGGAAGTAACCTACGCTTCCCAAGAGTTTGGAGGTTGTGGTACGCTACCTCCAATAGAAATGGGCAACGGAGCCCTACCATATAAGGCTGAGGAGGACGCAGTGGAACCAATCGATCTTTTTGCGGAATTTTACGGGGAAGCATTAGAGAAAGTTGCGGCGGCGAAGGCAGACAGTGGCCGTACGCGCGTCGGTTTCCGCGACCTCAATCGCGCTGCTATGCTCGCTAACCAGCGGTCCAAGACTGGCGTTGGCCAGTATATCAATAGCAATGAGCAGATGAAGCGCGTTGGTAAGGCCGGGCTGAAGGGCGGCGGCGTGGGTCTTGCAGCTGGAGCACCGATTGGTGCGCTACTGGGCGCTCTTGCGGGTCGGGCGCGTGGTCGAGCCGGGATGGGCGCAAAGGCTGGTGTTCTCGGCGGTAGCCTCTTTGGCGGTCTCATTGGGGCTAACGTCGGGGAGCAGAAAGAAATTTTCAAGAGTCTGCGAGAAAAAGGGATTTACCCGAAGTGGCACGGATTCTCCGGGAGCTTAAGCCCGGATGCAAATCGGAAGCTGAAAGCCTATCGCAAAATGAAGGCGAAGAAGTAGTATGCCTGCAGCTCCCGAGAGTGACGTAGTACGCGCAAAACTTCGTCGTAAAAAAGCAGCCGAGAAGCGTGACGCGAGGGAGCAGCGAGAGCTACTCTCTATGCGGGAGGCTGCGCGTGAAGTTGCGGCACCCGTTGTCGCGTACAAGACGCGGCCGTGGCTTAACCGCGCGTCGTTGAGGCCCGCGGATCGCGTCCTCCGCCAACATAACCCAGCACTGGAGGCGCAGACCGAGAAGTTGCTTCGGAGTAAAGCGGGCGATGTGGTCTATATCCCCAAGGGCCAGGAGTCGCCTTTCGCGGCGAACCGGGGGGCCCGTGGGCCGCTGGTTCTTGACGCAACGCGGCTGCAGCAGTTGGAAACCATCATGCGCCGGGCGGACCCAAAGTACGTCCCTACCGGCGAAGCTGATGTAGCGTTGTCCCGGGGCAAGAAACATATCTTGCACTACCCGAAGACCGTTGGTCAGCATCCCGCGATAATGGCGCACGAGCTAGGGCACGCTACAAAGGGCCCAGTAGGTAGGGCGCTGAATACAAGACCTGCGCGGCTTCTTCGTCTACTTGAGGGGTTTCCGGTGGGTCTGGGTGCGGTCGTTGCGGGCAAGAGGCTTATCGAACACTCAGACATGAGTAACGAGCAAAAGGCAAAATGGATGGGGGGCACCACAGCTGCCGCAGCCCTTCCCAGTGGGATAGTTGTCGCGGAGGAGGCTAGAGCTTCGTTAGTTGGTCGCCGCCTGATGAAGAAATACCTGGGGAAAGCCTCTGGAGCAAAGCCCATGTTGGGGGCCTTGGGGTCCTATGTCACAGCTGGGTTCGCGCCCATTCTCGGGGTAGGCCTCTACCACACAGCGACACTCAAGCGGAGAGCAAAGCAAGATAAGCTCAAAGCGCTCTACCGGAAAACACCTAAGTATATCAGCCGTACCCGGCATCCGATTACTGGTGTGTACGTTTACAAGTACCGGAAGAAGTAGGTAAAAGACCCCCGAAGGGGCCCCGCCCCCGAAGGGGCTGCTGGCTACTCGTCTTCACCAGCTTCATCGTCCTCAACTTCCTCCTCGATCTCATCCTCGAGGCCAGCGTCCACCATAGCCTTGTTCATCTCGGGCCCGAAGGACTCACCGATCTCCTCCACTGCGCCTTCGTATTTCTCGACGGCGGCCATGAGGGGGGAGGTGTCCGCGTCCTTGACGAACTCGATAGCTGCGAGGACAGCCTTCTCGGTGTGCTTCCACTCGACCGGCTTCAGGTCCTCAAGCACGGCGATCGGCACATCGAGGAACTTCACGGCCGCTTCCAGGACGAGCTCAGGATGTTCGCTGAGGTCCCAGTAGAGCTGGCCAACGGCGTGCACAACATTGGCCGACATCTTCATCGTCACGGAGATCAGCGGCCCGAACTTCGGAACCTCGGTGCCCATCTCGACAAGGGTTTCACTCGCTTCAGAGACAGCAGACTTGATCTGTGCGGCTACGTTCATAGCATCTCCCAAAACAATTCGCGTAGTATAGAACATGACCAGCGAGCACCGCGCTCGTAATGCTGGTCTTCGATATTCTTATACCCAGGGAAACTTCTGTTTTTACAAGGTAGACACTGGACCCAAAAGTTTTGCATAATAGGATCAGATTCGTGGGGGCACCATGCAGAGCACATTTCGGTTGGGTAAGTACGATAAGGCGCGAGCCTCCGCGTTGAAGATAGAGTCGGGCAACTACCCTGGTCATGGGAAGATACCGCCACCGCCACCGGGTGCACGTACCGGGTACGGAATATTCAATCGTGATAAATGGATAGGATTCGTCGAGTTGACTCGGCCCTTCAAGAAGCAGAAAGTCCACGAGAACCGGAAGGCTGCGTTTGTCGGAGTCGGTATTCTGCCGGAGTACCGTAAGCAAGGTATAGCGGAGAAAGCTGCCCAGGAGTTGATGCAGAAGCACCCCGAGGTAAAGAAGTGGTGGTGGCAGGCGCTACACTCTAACAAGCCAAGCCTCGGCCTCGGGAAGAAACTGGGTTTCAAGGGAGGTAAGATGTCGGAGAAGTATACAACTCTGGAGAAGACTGCCGGGTTATTGGAATACCTCGGACTGAAGAAGCGTAAGCTCAAGGGGTCCATCCGTCGGCCCCCGAGAACAGCCCTCGACGATTTGCGCTTAAGAGTCGGTAACGAGATTGCTCCGCAGGGTATGCGGCTGTACAAGAAGTACGATAAGGCCCGTGGCCCCCACGGCGCGAATTGGAAAACGGCGGACAAGGTAGTTATAAACGATCCGTTTGTCCGGCGGAGTGCAGCTAAGCATGGCGCGCGTGTTACCGGGGCCCGACCAGGCAACTCTGAGGGTAATTGGAAAATATCAATTGAGCCGCTGAGGAAAACTGCGGCGCAGCAGACGCTGCCGGTCAACTTCCCGAAAACAACTAAGTTGCTGCAAACGATGTCGCCAAAGAAGCAGGCTCCCGCATGGAGAAGTAATGGCAACTGAGAAGGTACGTGCACATATCCGAAAGACGCCTGGTGGGACCATCACCGTAGTAAAGCCTTACGAGCGGAAAGGTGAGGACCACGAAAAGCGCCAAACCAAAGAGATGCAGCTTTGGTGGAAGTGGAAGCTCGGCGGAGAGCGGCCTAAGGACCTGAAGCCTCTGGTGCGCAGTTTTATGCCCCTGGTGAACAAGCAGGCATCTGTGTATACCAACCGTGTCCAGATCCCCCCAGAGGCCATCCGTGCAGAATACATTAAGCATCTAATTGCCGGGCTAAAGGCCTATGATCCGACAAGGGTCGCGGCGCTAAGCACTG